>Ga0137308_100225_pt1 | contig 104721 bp, 99 predicted proteins | sample Inofrocosms_June_FD_97181 | JGI IMG/M metagenome (GOLD analysis project Ga0137308, IMG submission 97181) | Mouse cecal microbial communities from Vienna, Austria - N-Acetylneuraminic and N-Acetylglucosamine D2O microcosms_June | ecosystem: Host-associated > Mammals > Digestive system > Large... | reverse complement strand
ATACAGTTATCCGATCACTTTACGTTCCAACGCCTGCTGCGCTTTACATTCCCAACCATCGTTATGCTGGTATTTACATCGGTTTACAGCGTAGTAGACGGCTTTTTCGTGTCCAACTTTGTGGGAAAGACACCCTTTGCCGCAGTCAATTTCATCATGCCGCTTCTCATCATTCTGGGCTGTACCGGCTTCATGTTCGGAACAGGCGGCGGCGCGCTGATCTCCAAGACGCTGGGCAAGGGAGAGCCTGAAAAGGCAAACGAATTATTTTCCCTGATTGTCTACGCCGCCCTTGTTTCCGGTATTCTCACAGCGGTCGTTGGCTTCCTGACTGTCCGACCGGCTGCCGCGCTTATGGGGGCAGCCGGACAGCTTTTGGAGGACAGCGTTACTTATGGAAAGATTATTCTGCTGGCGCTGCCGTTTTTCGTTCTGCAATACGAGTTCCAATGCCTGTTTGCCGTTGCCGGAAAACCGAATCTGGGGCTGGCTGTCACCGTTGCGGCAGGTGCGGCCAACATTGTTCTGGACGCCCTGCTTGTGGCGGTTTTCCGCTGGGGGCTGGAGGGTGCGGCGGTGGCTACCGCTGTCAGCCAGTTTGCCGGCGGCGTGATCCCGCTGCTCTACTTTGGACGCAAAAACAGCAGTAATTTGCAGCTGGGAAAATGCCGGTTTGACGGAAAGGCTCTGTTAAAGACCTGTACCAACGGTTCCTCCGAGCTGATGAGCAGCGTCTCCGCGTCTGTGGTCAGTATACTATATAATTTACAGCTCATGCGCTTTACCGGTGAAAACGGCGTGGCCGCATATGGCGTACTGATGTACGTCAGCATGATCTTTCAGGGAATCTTCATGGGGTACTCTGTCGGCGCGGCTCCCGTGGTTGGGTATCACTACGGCGCAGAGAACCATGTGGAATTGAAAAATCTGCGGAGAAAGAGCCTTCTGCTAACCGGCATATTTTCCGCCGCCATGTTTCTTGCAGGCCAGTCGCTGGCCGGACCGCTCTCTATGATGTTCGTTGGATACGACCCTGCGCTCCTGGACATGACGGTTCACGCATTTGTGATTTACTCCTTCTCCTTTTTACTGTCAGGATTCGGAATATTTGGCTCGTCCTTTTTCACCGCGCTCAACGACGGCTTTACCTCCTCCCTGATTTCCCTCCTGCGAACCCTGGTATTCCAGTGCTCTATGGTGATGATCCTCCCTCTGCTCTGGGGCTTGGACGGTATCTGGCTGTCCATTGTTGCAGCGGAGGCGTTGGCGTCTGTCACAACAGCCCTGCTTCTCTGGAAGAAGCAAAAACAATATCAATATTAAAAGAGAAACGGCGCAGCGCAAAAGCTGTGCCGTTTCTTCAGACTGCGGGTTATACGTCGATGGCCTGACCGGTGTGGAGAAAATACAGAACCCGCCGCGCCACCGGTTTGTCCAGAATTTTTTCCAACGCGCCGCTGTAAGCCTCCAGCTGGGGGCGGTACTGGGCCGCCTTCTCTGGAAGCGTCCACTCCGTCACCCGGTCCGTCTTAAAATCCACCACCGTCACCTTTCCATCCGTCACCGCGTACAGGTCCACCACGCCCTGCAGCAGCACCTCGTCCTCCTCCCCCAGCTCCGGGTAATACACCCCCGCCGGGACCAGCAGGCTGAAGCAGAATTCCCGCTCCAGCCGCTCCGCGTGCCGCAGTTCTTCGGCCAGAGACGAGGCCAGGTACCGGTCAATCGCCCCCACGTCCACCGCCTCCGCCTGCTCCGGCGTCAGCAGACGCCGCGCCAGCAGACGGTCTACAGTCTCCTGTGCGCTGCCGTCTAAAGGCAGGTATTGCAGTACCAGATGCATGGCGGTTCCCCGCTGGTCCGCTGTCAGAGGCCGCTGGCCGGAGAGAAAACGAGGCGCGGCAAAGCTGCTGCGGGTATACGGCTGGAGGGTATTTTCCGCAATTTCCTGATCCTTTTCCCGGCCCTTGAGCTGAGTGGCGGTGAGCTTGGTGGGCGTATAGACAGACTTCTGGTAGGGGTAGACATAGTCCAACGCCTCCCGGTCTACCGGCAGAGCAGGCGCTTCCTCCCTGGCGTCCATCTCCGGCGCAGGAAGCGCGGGGGCCTCGCCGTAAAGCGTGCCGTCGTGGTACGACACCAGCCAGGGCGCGTCCGCCGTATCGGTCAGACCGCTCAGCTCCAGACCGGTCTGCGCCCGCAGAGCCGCCGAGTCCTGACGCCGCAGCAGCGGCAGTAAAATCCATTCTGCCATGGATTTTGCGCTGTCCACCGTCTCAGGCGGCACCGGTCCGCGCACATCCGTCAGCGACGACTGCACCGCAAGCTCCCCCAGCTTTTTCGGGGCCGACGGCATGGACGCCGTCATAATCAGTTTTTCCTTCGCCCTAGTCATCCCCACATACAAAACCCGCATTTCTTCCGCCCGCATTTCCCGGCTCAGACGCGCCGCCGCCGCCTCGCGGGCGATGGTCGGATAGCGAATCCGGCGGTCTAAATCAATGTACATGGGGCCAAGTCCCAGTTTCGGATGGACCAGTACCGGAATTTGCAGGTCCATCCGGTTAAATCCTTTGTTCAGGTCCGCCAGCACCACAATAGGGAACTCCAGCCCCTTTGACTTATGAATGCTCATAATCTGCACCCCGCCGGAGGCGCAGCCTGCCGCAACCGCGGGCTGTTCCCCTGTTTCCAGCAGGAACCGCAGGTGGCTGACAAAGCCGAAGAGCCCTTTATATCCCGCCCCCTCAAAGGCTTTTGCGTGCTCATAGAGAGCGATCAGGTTCTCCCGCCGCCGCTCTCCGTTAGACATCGCGCCGAATACGCCCAGAATGTTCAGCCGGTTGTACAGCAGCCAGATCAGCCGCTGTACGCTCAGGTCTTTTGCAAGGGAGCGCAGCTCCCGCATCAAACCCAGAAACGCCTGGCAGTCCTCGTCCCCGCTGGCCTCTACGGCATCGTAAAAACCGCCTGCGCTGTGTCTGCCCCGGATCATGGCCAGCCGGTCCGCCGTGAAGCCCATCAGCGGCGAGCGCAGCACGGCGATCAGCGGTACGTCCTGCCGGGGATTGTCCAGAATTTGCAGCAGCGAGTACACCACCGCCACCTCCATGGTGGCAAAAAAGTCCTCGTCCTCCTGCACGCCGCAGGGGATGCCGCGCTCTGTCAGGGCACGGGTATAGTGGCGCAGACGCGGACCCGGCGAGCGCATCAGAATCGCGATATCCTCCGGCCTGCAGGGGCGCAGAATACCCGTCTCCTCATCCGTTACCTGGTACCCCTCGTCCAGCAGCTGCCGGATTCGTTCTGCTGCAAACCGTGCTTCCGCCAAGGGCCGGGACAACGCCGGTTTTCCGCCGCCCCGGTTGATGGGGACCCCAAGCAAATGGAATTCCGTCACGCAGTCCTCCCGCGGGGGCAGATAGCCGGCGCCAAAGTTCAGCCGTTCCGCCTCGCCGTAATCAATCTCCCCCATTTCCTGGGACATGATGGCTTCAAAGACGTAGTTGACCGCGTCCAGCACGGGCTGTCGGGAGCGGAAATTCTGGCTGAGGAGAATTTTTCTTGCCCTCCCCTCCTTGGCGTTGGCCGCGTTGGGATAGGCGCGGTACTTGTCCAGAAAGATGGTGGGGTCCGCCAGCCGGAAGCGGTAGATGGACTGTTTCACGTCGCCCACAGTAAACAGGTTGTGTCCGCCTTGGGAAATGGCGTCAAAAATGCAGTTCTGCACCTGGTTGGTGTCTTGGTACTCGTCCACCATCACCTCCCGGTACCGTCCGGAGATGACGCGGGCCAAATCTGTGGGAGTGCCATCCTCCCTCAGCAGGAGCTGGACCGCGTAGTGCTCCTGGTCGGAAAAATCCGTTGCATTCCGCCGCAGCTTCTCCTGCTGGTAGGCCGCTGAAAACGTGCCGCACAGGTCCAGCAGAGCCTTCATAGCCGGGGCGGAACGCCGCAGGTCTTCCGCAGCTTCCGCCGCCGTCATGTCCAGAATGGTACACGCGGCATTCATCTCCGCTTTTGCACGGTCCCAGATGCTCTTGACCCGGTCCTTCAGCTCCGGAGACCCGCATTTCCGGGCCGCCGTCAGCCTGGGCCAGCCTACCGCCTGAACCGCCGCCGCGTCCCAACCCTGCGCCGCTGCCTCCGCCAGACGGGACAGCTGCCCCGACACCTCCCAAAAGCTGCCGCTGTATGCTTTGTGCAGCGCATCGTCCTCCGCCATCAGCGCCAGCCCCTGCTCCAGCATGGCGGACCAATGGCGGGCTTTCCGGCCCAGGTCTGCCAGCAGCTGGCGGCCATAGGCCGTCTCCCCTGCGTCCGCAGGCATATGGGACCAGATTTCCCGCTGTTCCGCCAGCCAGCGGTCCGGGTAGGCGTGGCTCTGAATCTTGTTGTAGAGGTCCAGCACAAGCTCCTCCAGACGGCTGTCATCCCGGCCGAAGCCGAAGGAGTCCGCCAGCTGCAGTGCGCCCGGCGACAGATCGCCGTAAAATTCCTCCAGCGCCCGCGGCAATACCCGCCGGCGCAGCAGCGCAGCCTCGTTTTCATCCAGTACCCGGAAATCCGCCGTCAGCCCCCGTTCCCCGCCAAATTCCAGCAGATGGACGTTCTCCCGCGTCAGGGCTGTGCAGAAGGAGTCAATGGTCTTGATATCCGCCTGATACACCAGCAGCAGCTGCCGCTGCAAATGCCGGTCGCCGGGATGCGCCTGCATCCGCTTGCCCAGTTCCTTGGCAATCCGTTCCCGCAGCTCCGCCGCCGAGGCGCGGGTATAGGTGATAATGAGGAAGTCGTCCATATTGGCCTGCTCCTCTCCCAGCGCCCGGCGGAACAGACGCTCTACCAGCACCCGCGTCTTGCCGCTCCCCGCGGCGGCGGAGACCAGCAGGCTCCCGCCACGGTCCTCTACCACCGCCCTCTGGCTGTCCGTCAGCTGTATACTCATGTGGGTCCCTCCTCACTGATGGTCTTATTCACGTGGTCCCAGAACTCCTGGGGTGTGACCGGCTGGATCAGCTCCATGCGGTCGTTTTCGTCTCCGTCCGGGAAGTTGCAGGCGGAGGCAAACTCGCAGTAAGTGCAGGCGTTGTCCTGCTCGCTGTAACCGCAGGGGTCCGCGTCGATGTTTCCGCCCCGCAGTTCCGCCGCAATTCGGGCCAGCAGGCGGTCCACGTACAGCCCCAGCTTCCCCAGCTCCGCCGCCGAGGCAACGCCCTTGGAGATGCTGCCGTCCCGTCCCAGCGACAGGGGCAGAAACCGGGGCTTTTCCAGCGCGCTGTGCTCCATGGCCCGCAGAACGTCCGGCTCTCCCAGGACCATACCGCTGCGGCGCAGTTCCCGGTCCAGGGCCAGGCGCAGAGCCTTTGCGTCCACATCCCTCGGCTGGTTCACCAGCACATCGCGGGCGGGCAGATACAACACCCCCGCCGGGACCGTCTCCTGTCCAAAGATTGCCTTTCCATCCCGCTCCAGGGCGAACAGGTACAGCAGCATCTGGATGTTCAGCCCCCGGCACACATCGCTCAGATCAAAGGATTTCTTCCCCGATTTGTAATCAACTACACGCAGGTACAGCCGCCCGTTTTTCAGCCAGCCGTCCACCCGGTCCACCTTGCCCACCACCGTCAGCTCCGCGCCGGAGGCCCGGATGGTAATGGCGGGCGCCTTGCCGCCGTCCCCGAAGCCCAGTTCGAATTCCAGCGGCACAAAATCCGACTCCATCAGCTCCTCCGCCACGTTCTCCACGATCACGCCCACTGTCTTGCGCAGGCGGCGGAAGAGATACTTAAACCGGTTCTCCCGTTTTTCAAACCCCGGCATGGCTGCCGCTATGTACTGATCCACCACCTGGTCCAAAATCTTCTCCAGCTCCCCCGGCTCCAGCTGGGCAAACCCGCCCCGCTCTGCCGCCGCCTTTGTCACATGCTCCAGCACGTAGTGCAGGAACGTACCCACCTGGGCCGCGTCAAACCGGGCGGGCATGCGCTCCTTGGCCCGGAGGCCGTACTGCATGAAATAGGCAAAGTGGCAGGAGTTGATCTTGTCAATCCGGCTGGCGGACATACGGTAGCTGCGGCCGTAGAGCGTCTCCACCGCTTGGGGTGTGAGACGGCCCCGGCTCATCCGCGCCGCCCGGTCCATGGCCTGCAGCGCATCCTGCCAGCGTTGATCCTCCGCGAAATACTGCCAGAGAGGTCCCCTCCGCTCACTGCCCGCCAGTTCCATGGCCGGTATGGGGGCGGCGAGACGGCAGTCCGCCGCCGGTATGTCCTCCTTCGCTTCAGGAAGCAGCCCCCGCACCCTGCCCACGACAAAGGACGGGCGCAGCGGCGAACCGTTCAAATCCGATGCGGGCCAGGTGACATACAGCCGCTCTGTGGGCTGGGCCAGGGCCGCGTAAAGATATAGCAGTTCCATATGAAAGAGGTCCGTACCGCTGGGGGACAGCTCAATTCCCTGCCGCCGGAGCTGTTCCCGGTCCTCCTTTGTCAAAAGACCCGTACCGCTCTGCACAGCCGGAAGGACGTGGTCGTTGGCTCCCATCAGAAACAGACACTTTACCCGGCTGTGGTCGCTTCGGGTGATCTGGGACACCTGCACCTGGTCCAAAGCCGCCGGGATGGTCCCCACATCGTACTGGGTCAGCACCAGCTTTAGCAGCCGGACAAATTCCTCTGTGTCTATCTGCGTGTCCTGAAGAATATCTGCAAACTGGTCCGTTACCTCGCACAGCAGGTCCCACAGCTGGCTGTACTCCATGGCCCGCTGCAATTGGCCCAGTTCCTCCAGCCGCGCCGTTCGCTCCTCCAGCTGCCGCGCCAGCTCCAGCTCCTCCAGGAACCTCCACAGAACCTCCAGTTTTCCCTTGGCGGTCTTCTGTTCCTTCATTCCGTCCGCCAGACGGCGCAGCGGTCCGGCTACCCGGCGGCGCAGGGCATTGATCTCCTCTAACGCTTGGGATTGAGCGGGTGTAAAGCTTTCCCGCCATCCATCCGGATTGGCTGTCCAATCCTCATCCCGCACCCACATGGAGCCGTGAATATCCCAGGAAATCACATAATTTTCCAGCTTGTCGCACTCCTCGTCCGACAAACCGCCCAGCCCTGTTTTCAGCCACCGGAACATGTCCTCATACTCATAGCCGCCTGTTATTGCATCCAGCGCACCGGCCAAAAGACTCAGCGCCGGTTTTTCCAGCACGTCGCTGCGGCGGCTGAGATACACCGGCACGCCATAGCGTTCAAAAATATTCTCAATTGCCGCCGCATAATCGTCCAGATTTCTGGCCGCAACCCCGATCTCCCGGAACCGGAAGCCCCCTGTCCGCACCAACTCCAGAATTTTTGCCGCCACATACTCTGTCTCCTGAAAAAGCGTTTCGGCCCGGTGGATAGCCACGCTGCCGCTATCCCCGTTCCAGGGCTTCCCGCCGCCAAAAAACGTTTTCTCCAAGTATTCCAGCCCAGTCTCCGCCGCTTTCGGCTCCAGAACCTCCACTTTACAGACTGCGCCGCAGTCCGCTGCAAGCCGGACCAGCCGGTCCCGCGCACGGATGCTCTGCTCAAAAATCTCCAGTCCGCTGCCGTCGCCCAGCAGGGTCACAGTCACTGATTTCGATACCCGCAGAAGTATGGAAATCAGCTGTAACTCCTGTGCAGTAAAGTATGTAAAGCCATCTAGATATACAGATTTTCCGGCGGCAAAGCCGGACGCCTCCAGACCATCCAGCAGCTTGTCCATCAAATCTCTGCGGTCCTCGCCGCCGCTGCGGAGCTTTCCCAGATAGGCCGCATAAATCAGCGACAGGTCCCACACCTTCTCTCCGCTCAGGCCCTCCAGCAGCTCCACCGCGCCGCCCAGATCCTCCGGACGCACCTGGCAGGCCGTCAGCTCGCTGCACAGCTCCACCAGCTCCGCCAGAAACGGCGCTTTGCGGGAGGGCCGCGCGTATACTGTCAGCTGTGAAACAACCTCCTGCAGCGCCAGCTGCATAAGCAGCAGCTTTCCTCCCGCATCCAGCGCACCGTCCGCCGCCGTACCGGTCAGAGCCAACACCCGCTTTGCCAGCGTCCGCAGACTCAGAACCTCCACATATCTGGACGCACCCGGCCCGCAGGTCCGGCAGACCCCCAGCTCTGCCGTGTGGCTGGCGTGTTCCGGCACCAGCAGCAGAGCCTGTTCCCGCCGCGTCCGAAGCGCATTCATAATTCGGGCCGACTTGCCTGTGTTGGCCCGGCCCATCCATATTGTCAGCATATCGCCGCACCTCCCTGATCGTTGCCCCATTATAGCACAGAATGCGAATATTGTAAAATATCTGACGGTTCTCCAGGTTTCTCCTCTTGCAAATGACTCTGGTTCTATAGTATAATATATCCAGATCACTACATCCCAGAGGTCTTTAAGAAAGGATGATTCATATGGGAAGAAAACTGCTGGCCGCGCTTATGGCCTTTACCATCCTCTTCTCTCTATGCCCAACGGCTCTGGCGGACAGCCAGGAACCCCGCCAGACTGCCTTTTTTACCAGTCAGCCCCATACGGACCTGGACTACAGCGAAATGACCTACAGACGTCCCGATGCAAAAGCTGTGCTGGCGGAGATGGAGGGGCTGCGCGGTTTGCTGGACGGCGTGGAGAATGCCAAAGCCGTCCAGGAGCTTTTTGGCGTCCTGGTCAACCGCTATATGGAGGCGCAGACCATGGCCGCGCTGGCGGAGCTGGAGGCGTGCCGCAATGCCGCTGGTTCCCAGGCCGCTCAGGAGCTGGAGGCCGCTTATAACGCCTGCGCCGCCATTGCCGATGCCTTACCCCCCTTAATGCGGGATATCCTCAACTCCCCCTGCGGCGATTTCCTGAAGGAACAGTTGGGTGCGCTTACCGCCGCATACTATATGCAGTACACAGAGGCCCCCGCCCGGCAGCGGGAGCTGACCAGCCAGGAGACCTCGCTGATGAACGAGTACAGACGGCTCTCTGCCGAACCCTGCGTGGTGGAGTATTTTGGCCGGGACTGGGATATGCAGGCCTTGAACCAGGCGTTTTATCAGGAGGGTTCCATCAACGCTGACACATATGCCGAAATTTACGGTATGATCGCCCAGGAGTTAAACGAAACGCTGGGCAGCCTGTATCTGCGCACCGTGCGGCTGAGAAAAAATATCGCCTCTGCTTACGGCTACAGCGATTATGGCGAGTTTGCATACCGCCGGCTCTACCGCCGGGACTATTCCCCTGCGGACATCGCCTCCTTCCGGGAGGACGTCAAGACGTATATTGCCCCCCTCAACACGGCCCTGCACGCCATTCCCCGCCAGAAAAGCGACGTCTTCTACAGCGACTACAGCGGCGAAATAGCGTTGGACCTGATCGCCCCCTATATTGGACAAATGTCCAGCGAACTGCTGGAGGCTTTCACCTATATGCGGGAACACCACCTCTACGACACCGCGGAGAGCGCGGACAAGACGGATACCGGGTTTACCACCATGCTCTACTATTACGGCGCCCCCTTCCTCTTCAACGCGCCCGCCCACGAGCTTTTTGACTTCACCAGTACCGTCCACGAGTTCGGCCACTACAACCACGCCTACTGGTCCCCCTCCGGCTGGCTGAACGCCGTCAAGAGCCAGGATGTGATGGAGGTCCACTCCCAGGGCCTGGAGCTGCTGCTCTCCCACTACTACCCCGACATTTTCGGCAAGGACGGGCAGGCGGTTGCAGACTATCAGATTACCAGTCTGGTCGAGGCCATCTGCCAGGGGGCTTACTACGACGAGCTGCAGCAGTATGTCTACAGCGCCAAAAATGTGACGTTACAGCAGATTAACGAGAAAGCCCGTCTTCTGAGCATCGACTACGGCTTTGCGGAGGAGGACAGCCCCATGGCCCATGTCTATGGACTCAGCTGGGTGCAGGTCTCCCACAATTTTACCCAGCCCTTCTATTACATCAGCTACGGCGTTTCCGCCGCCGGCGCCTTTGCGTTCTGGCTGGAAGCCCAGAAAAACTACTTTAACGCCGTAGACAACTACCTGGCGTACACCGCTTTGGACGCCTCCTATGATTTCCAGGAGAGCTTTGCCGCCACTGGTATGACCTCCCCCCTGACAGACGGCTATCTGGAGAAGCTGGCGCAGACGCTGCGGCAGGAGCTGAAAGTGGAGCAGCGTCTGGAGGAGCTGGAAAACGCAACTGTATTTACCGACGTATCCGCCGACAGCTGGTATGCCCCCTACGTGCTGGCTCTGGCAGAAATGGGATGCGTGGATGGCGATGAAAACGGAGCCTTCCATCCTGGGGACAACGCCGCGTGGGATATGGCGATGGGGGCTTTGCTGGCAATCAACGGCCAGAAGCCGGAGCTGGAGGACAGCCGGACCATTACCCGCCTGGAGTTCTGCCAGATGATTGTGGAAGTGCTGGGTATCCCTGCCGCGCAAGGATCTTCGCCTTTTACAGATACGGACGACAGCTCCGTGGCCGCTCTGGCGGAGTTGGGTGTGATCTCCGGATATGACGGCGGAGCTTTCCATCCGGACGGGGAACTGACCCGCGCAGAGCTGTGCGCAGTTCTGTATAAAACCGCTGAAGCTGTTTCCCTTATCGACCAACCGGAAACGGAAGATACAGAAGAGTTTGAAATGGATGAAAATGCAGCATAATTGAAAATATCCAGCAGCTCCCGCCAGAAAACCGGCGGGAGCTGTAGCTTTCAGCGTATTCTATTTCTGATTTCAAAGGGAAAGCGTAACCGCCAGAGATTTTGCCTGCAACCCCTTTATTTAATACTCTACATTCTTCTCCAGTTTAGAATTGACAAAATTCTGCTCTGCATAGAGAGTATAATGTCCGCTCATCAAATAGCTGAGTCCGCAGGCCGTGGCAAAGAACCACAGCCCCTCCCCGCCGAACAGCTCCACGGACAGAACAAGGGAAGCCGCCGGAGAGTTCACAACGCTGCAAAAGACGGCGACCATCCCCACCGCCGCGGCAAACCCAACCGGAAGTCCCAGCAGCGGCCCCACCGTACAGCCGAAGGTTGCGCCGATAAAGAAAGCTGGCACAATCTCGCCGCCCTTGAATCCCGCGCCGATGGTCACAGCCGTCAGCAGTATTTTCGCCAGAAATGCCCAGGGTACCGCCTCACCGGCTACGGCCTGGACCGCAATTCCCATGCCCGCCCCGTTGTAATCCCGGCCCAGCAGTGTGGTCAGGACCACCACCAGAACGCCGCCCACGACAGCCCGGATATATGGATTTTCAAAATAATGGCGGAGCTGATGGGCTGCAAAATGGATGACCGATAAAAACAGAATCGCACACGCCGCACACAACAGCGCCAATACCGCCACCTGCAGCATCGACCACAAATTGGCATCCGGATAAGTAATCTGCGGCATACGGACCCCTTCTGTCCGCAGAAAACTGCTGACCCCCCAGGCGGCCAGACCGGCGGTCAGGCAGGGATACAGAGCCGTATACTGCAGAACGCCTACCGAAGACACCTCCATGCTGAACAGCGCGGCGGCCACCGGCGTACCGAATACTGCGCTGAACAGTGCGGACATGCAACACATGGTCATCTTTTTTCCCGCCCGCTCGCTTAAATGAAAGATCCGCTTAAAAAAGGGGACCATTCCCGCGCCGATAATCAGCGCAGCCCCCTCTCTCCCGGCGGAACCGCCGCAGAGGTGGGTGAGGACGGTGGAGACAAACACCCGCACCGCCGCCGAGGGCGGCACCGGCTTCCCTGTCCGCAGGGAGAGGATCACCAGATTCGCCCCCTCCTCCGGCTCCGCGCCGAACAGACGGTACACCAATACGACTGCAAGTCCGCTGACGGGCAGCAGATACAGCAGCCAGCCGCAGCTGGAAAACATCGCGCCAGCCAGCTCCACCGCGTGGTGGAATACGGCGCCTACCGTGCCGCACACCGCACCGGCCAGCAGAGCCAAAAACGTCCATTTGACAAAAAATTTCAAATAGACCTCCACCCGCTTCTTCTGTTCGTGAATCAATTGCCGCATGGCCTCTCCCTCCTATTCCATGCTGATACTAAAAGCGCAATACCGTTACCGGGCAAAAACCCAGGATTTGCAGCGGATTTGAGAGCGCATTAAAGTTCTTTTTGGTACTTTTTCCTGAAAGAAAAAGTATGAACGCTAAAAAACGGAGCCGCCCTCTGTGGGCAGCTCCGCGAAGCATAGGCGCTTAACGATTTCTTTATGCCTTGCCGTCACAGCCCAGCACGTTAATGAGCTTGTGCTTGACCATATCCTTAATTGCGGCGCGGGCGGGTTTGAGATACTCGCGGGGGTCGAACTTGTCGGGATGCTGGGCAAAGAACTGCCGGACTGTGCCAGTCATTGCCAGGCGCAGGTCGGAGTCAATGTTGATCTTGCAGACGGCCATGGAAGCAGCCTTGCGCAGCTGATCTTCAGGCACGCCAATTGCGCCGGGCATACTGCCGCCGTTGGCGTTGATCATCTCGACGAAGTCCTGGGGTACGGAGGAGGAGCCGTGGAGCACGATGGGGAAGTTGGGCAGACGCTTCTCGACTTCTTCCAGAACGTCAAAGCGTAGCTGGGGCTTGGTGCCGGGCTTGAACTTGTAAGCGCCGTGGCTGGTGCCGATGGCGATGGCCAGGGAGTCGCAGCCGGTCTTCTCCACAAATTCCTGCACTTCTTCCGGACGGGTGTAGGAGGAATCCTCGGCGGAAACCTGCACGTCGTCCTCAATGCCGGCGAGGGTGCCCAGCTCGGCCTCTACGACCACGCCGTGGTCATGGGCATACTCGACAACCTTCTTGGTGATGGCAATGTTCTCTTCGAATGGCTTGGAGCTGGCGTCGATCATGACGGAGGTAAAGCCGCCGTCAATGCAGCTCTTGCAGGTCTCGAAGTCGGGGCCGTGGTCCAGATGCAGCGCGATGGGAATGCCGGGGCACTCAATGACGGCAGCCTCCACCAGCTTCACCAGATAGGTGTGGTTGGCATAGGCGCGCGCGCCCTTGGACACCTGCAGAATCAGGGGGGCGTTGACTTCCTTGGCAGCTTCGGTAATGCCCTGGACGATCTCCATGTTGTTGACGTTGAAAGCGCCGATGGCATAGCCGCCGGCATAAGCTTTCTTAAACATCTCGGTTGTAGTTACGAGGGGCATGGTAAAAACCTCCTAATGTGGTATAGTGTAGCTTTATTTTACCATAATTTTCTGAGATTGCAAGGGTAAATTCCTCTTTACCTGCAGTAAATTGCTTTCAGCGGCCTTTTGTTTCAAAAATATACCAATTTGTAGGGCGTGGAAGGACATCACCACCCCTCATTTTCTTTACTCCGGAAACACCTTGCGCAGATCAATCAGGCAGCCGTCCAGCGCCGTGACCCTGGCCGTGTCCTCCCTTCCATAATCACTCCTTTTCTACTCTAACCGCTTCCAGTTTGTCGATACGCTCACAGGACTGCGATCCGCTCCGCCGCTTCCTCTGGTGTGAGATTCGAGACATCCAGCTTTACAGTGCGCAATTTCTGGTACATGGGAAGCCTGTCCATGCTTTGGGCCATGTCGCCGGACTGCCTGACGCCCCGGTCAATATCCTTCTGCTTAGGTTGTTTTTCTCCGCCCATTCTTGTCAAACGCTTTTTTCAGTGCAATTTCTGTAGGAATTATGGAGCCTACCAAGGGAAGCAGCTGCAGACAGGATACCGCTAAACCGGCATTTGCAATGGTTTCAATATTTTTACCGAACACAAACAGCATGGGAACGATGGATAAAGGTACTAATATCCAGCCAAGCCGCAGCCACAATTTTCCGCAATAGCGGTGGGCAAATTGCCAAGTATCCTGATTTTTCATAGACATGGTGGTCCTGTAACCAAATGTGTAATTGATATTTTGGGGAGCCTTGTGCATGAACAGCTTTCCCAAGCAGATCATTGCGACTGGAATCATTAAATTTGTAATCAGCATAAAAAGCCAAAATCCAATCATCGCAATCCCTCCCTTTTGGGAGTATGATACCACAAATCCAGTAGAAAAGGAAGCGAAAGTTTGCCGGCTGCTGGAAGGGCATGAGCCAGCTTTCACAAATTTTCAGGCCATGTCTTTATCCGTAAAGAAAAACAGGGGCAAACCGCCCCTGTTTTCACAGTATAATACAGATCAGACCGCCGCTCCCCTCGTTTACAATCCGCTGCAGGGTCTCCTGGAACTTCAGCCGCGCGTCCATCGGCATACGGTAGAGTTTCGCCTGCAAGTCCTCATTGACCAGCTCGTGGAAGCTGCGGCCAAAAATATTGGACTCCCAGATCTGCGTGGGGTCGCCGCTGAATTTGTCCATCAAATAGTTGACCATATCCTCGCTCTGCTTCTCATTGCCGACAATGGGCGATACGGTTGACTCGATGTCCACCTTGAACATATGGATAGACGGCGCGCTGGCCTTCAGTTTAATGCCGTAGCGTCCGCCCTGGCGCATGACCTCCGGCTCCTCCAGCAGCAGCTCCTCCATGGTGGGCATGACGATGCCGTAACCTGTTTCATAGACATTGTTCAGCGCGTCCGACACCTTATCAAACCTGGCCTTGATGCCCGCCAGCTCAGTCAGCAGCTCCATGAGGTCGCCGTCGTCGGAGACTGTAAAACCGGACTGACTGCTGAGCGTCTGATAGAACAGTTCCCGCGGCAGCTGCAATTCCGCCGCCGCGATGCCCCGGCCCAGGTCGATGGAGAGCACGCGGCTGAGGGAGATATTCTCCTGCTCCCCCATCTCCTTCACCACCGGCTCCACTTCCCGGATATGGCTCATCCGGTCCCCTCCCTCACGGATGACGCCGTAAACGGCCTGCTTGATGGGATGGCTCATAGGCAGGGCGTCGATCCAGGCGGGCAGGAAAATCCGCATTTCCCGCAGGGGGAATTCAAAGAGGATGCTTTTAATAATGTATGTAATGGCCTCCTCGTTCAGCTCCAGGCAGTTGACAGGCAGGCACTGCACGCCGAAGCGGTTCCCGATCTCCCGGCTGATGCTGACGGCTCTGCCGCTGTGGGGTTCGGTGGTGTTGAGCAGCACAACGAAGGGTTTGCCCAGCTCCTGGAGCTCGGTGATGACCCGCTCCTCCGCATCCAGGTAGTCCTCGCGGGGGATGTCGGTAATGGAGCCGTCGGTGGTGATGACGATGCCTACGGTGGAGTGCTCCTGTATGACCTTCCGCGTCCCGATTTCCGCGGCCTCCGCCATAGGGATTTCGTGGTCCATCCAAGGGGTCATGACCATCCGCGGCTCCCCGTCCTCAAACTGGCCCATCGCGCCCTTAACCATATATCCCACGCTGTCAATAAGCCGCACCGCAAAGGTCATGCCGCCGTCCAGGGTCAGGTCCACAGCCTCCTCCGGGACAAACTTCGGCTCTGCGGTCATGATGGTGCGTCCGCTTCCCGACTGGGGCAGCTCGTCGATGGCGCGTTCCCTGCGGTAGACATTGTCAATGTTGGGAATCACGCAGGTCTCCATAAAGCGTTTGATGAAGGTGGACTTCCCTGTCCGCACCGGCCCCAGCACGCCTACGAACAGGGACCCGCCGGTCCGGGCCGCAATATCCTGGTAGAGATCGGTATTTGTCATAGTAACCTCCCATACGCATTTCGCGCGTAAATTGAATGTAATGCATGTATCCCCGGCAGCCGGGCGATCGTTTTAGATTTCCTGCGGCGGTAGGCAGCGCTGTAAGCCGTACGTCTGAGACTAATCTATGAATACCGGGACAAAATTATGCCTTTCCGCCCCGCATTGGATAAACTACACAAAGGAGCGCGGAACCTGCCGCCGCTTCTTGGAAAAAATGGTTCTTTACAAAAACGCTTTAGTGTGATAAATTGTTAGCGTATTAAACTGGCGTATGTGCCAAGGAGGATCTTTCAGGATGAAAATGAATAAGTTTCTTACATTTGTATTAGCGATGGCTATGGCGCTGGCCCTGGCCGCCTGCGGCAGCAATGCCGGGAACAAGGATGCCGGCGGTACAGAGAGCGACACCGCGTATGTGAAGGAAAAAGGGACCTTGGTGGTCGGCATCACCGATTTCGCGCCCATGGACTACAAAGACAACAACGGCGAGTGGATCGGCTTTGACGCAGACATGGCAAAAGCCTTTGCCGAGAGCTTGGGCGTAAAAGTGGAGTTCCTTGAGATTACCTGGGACAACAAGGTCATGGAACTGGACACCAAGGGCATTGACGCGGTTTGGAACGGCATGACGCTCACCCAGGACGTTAAGACCCTGATGGAGACCAGCGAGCCCTATTGCAAAAACGCTCAGGTCGTGGTCATCAGTGAGGACAGAGCCGCCAACTACCAGACGGAGGACAGCATCAGCGAGTTGAACTTTGCCGTGGAAAACGGTTCCGCCGGTGCAGAGGCCCTGGACGCGCTGAACATCAGATACACCGCGGTGGACACCCAGGCCAAAGCCCTGATGGAAGTAGCCGCCGGCAGCAACGAAGCCTGTGTGATCGACCTGCTGATGGCGGGCGCAATGATCGGCGAGGGTACCAGCTATCCCAACCTGACGACCGCCGTAGAGCTGAACAGCGAGGAGTACGGCGTGGGTTTCCGCAAGGGCAGCGATTTGGCGGATGCTTTCAACAGCTTCTGGAAGTCCGCCTATGAAGATGGTACGGTTGTAGAGATCGCCTCCACTTACGGCGTTGCGCAGAACATCATCGAGAAGTAAGGAAAGAACATACTGGGAAGGCAGAGCGGCTATCCCCCCTCTGCCTTCCTGACCGTCTACAGGAGAGAAAAACGATGGACTCATTTCTGGAAGTTACCCTAACCTTGTCAGAGGGACTGATTACCACCTCCAAGATGACTGTGCTGACCCTTTTATTTGCCCTTCCGCTGGGTCTTGTCATCTGCTTCGGCTCCATGAACCGCGTTTCTCCGCTGCGCTGGTTTGTCAAAACCGTCGTATGGATTGTGCGCGGTTCCCCGCTGATGCTGCAAATTCTGATTGTGTACTACGGCCCCGGCCTGTTCAACAATTTCCTCGATCAGAATTTCCCCGCCTTCCCTCTCCGCTTCGCCCTCCTCCCCCGATTCACAGCAGCCGTAGTGACGTTCGTCATCAATTACGCCTGCTACTTCTCCGAAATATACCGCGGCGGCATCCAGTCCATCCCCCGCGGGCAGTACGAGGCCGGTCAGGTTCTGGGCATGACCCGCAGTCAAATTTTCTTTAAGGTCACGCTGCTCCAGCTCATCAAGCGCATTGTGCCGCCGATGGGCAACGAGTTTATCACGCTGGTCAAGGACACTGCGCTGATCCGCGTCATCTGTGTCTATGAAATCATCTGGATGGGCGAATCCTACACCAAAAAGGGCATGATCTGGCCGCTGTTCTATACTGCCGTATTTTATCTGGCTGTGAGCGGCCTGCTGACCTTGCTGCTGAATTGGTTTGAGAAGAAACTGTCCTATTTCAAGTGACAGGAGGTAAGGGAAATGTCGATTTTAGAGGTCAGAAACATTGAAAAACATTTTGGCGACATTGAAGTCCTCAAGGACATCAGCTTTTCTCTGGAGAAGGGCCAGTCCCTGGCGATTATCGGCTCCTCCGGCAGCGGCAAGACTACCCTGCTGCGGTGCCTGAACTTCCTGGAACGTCCGGACCGCGGCAGTATCTCCGTCCACGGCAATGTGATCTTTGACGCCTGCGGCGTTTCTGCCCAGAGCGAGGAGGAGATTCGCCGCAAACGGCTGCATTTCGGTCTGGTATTCCAGAACTTCAACCTCTTCCCCCAATACACCGCGCTGGAAAATATCATGCTGGCGGGGACGCTGCTGGCAAAAGAGCGGCCTGACTACAAGGCAAAAAAGAAAGAAATCCTGGAGAAAATCCGGACGCAGGCGGCAGACCTGCTGGCCCAGGTGGGCCTGCAGACACGGATGGACAACTACCCGCACCAGCTCTCCGGCGGACAGCAGCAGCGGGTTGCCATTGCCCGTGCGCTGGCTCTGCATCCGGACATTCTGTGCTTCGACGAGCCTACCTCCGCCCTGGACCCGGAGCTTACGGGCGAGGTGCTGAAAGTGATCCGTTCCCTGGCGGATCGGGATACTACCATGATTATTGTCACCCATGAGATGGATTTTGCCAGAGATGTGGCGGATCAGATTATTTTTATGGATGAGGGATTGATCGTAGAACAGGGACCGCCGGAGCAGGTGATCGGGAATCCCCAGGAGGAGCGTACCAGACAATTCCTGAATCATTTCTCCAAAGGCTGAAAAAGTACCGCCCAAAAATCACTGAACTCCACAAGGATTATAACGCAAAAAACCATCACCACGCATCTCTCTATGCGCGTGGTGATGGTTTTCTCTATCTGGTTCTTGGGATCAGCAGCAGCCGGTCATAAGGAATCTGGCTCTCCTCGTTCAGCTCATTCACTTCCAAAATACCTTTCCTGGTGGTGCGGTACTGCTTGGCCACAGACCACAGCGTCTCCTCCGGCGAGAGCTTCCGCAGAATCAGGGACGGCATAACCTCTTTATTCTGCTCCTCCTCGTCCGTCTCTCCCCCGCTGACGCAGAGATACCGCCGCCGGTTGGACGCGGATAAGGTGCAGTCCAGCGGGAAGCGCAGTTCGATGCCCTCTGGCATGATATTGGTAATCACATCGCCGTGACAGGCGGCCTCCCCCTGACAGCCCGCCAGTTCCCCCGGCATCTCGGCGGGACAGCTGACGGTAAACTCCCGGCGCACGCTGCCCAGCACGTCGTTTTCGTCCAGATACAGGCATCTGGCCCAGGCGGAGATTTTCACCTCGCTGCCCGCCGTCTGCACCGCACCGCAGCCGATCTCCGTGTCCAGCACCGATTTCACCGGCACGCCTGTCTCCAGCAGCTCCCGGACGTTCTGCCGCCGCGCGCTCTTCTGAGCGTCCTCGTTCAGCTCCAGCTCCATCATCTGGCAGGACACCGGCGCGGCTGTGCTGTAGAGGTCCGCGATAAAGGCGACCTCCTCTCCCCGCCACACCGTCACGCGGGCCTTTACCAGCAGCGACATCGTCACCACATAGGCGTCGTCCGGCGCACCCTCGCTGCCGGCGCGGCATTCCGCGCTCAGAAGATGGTACGCCGCATCGCTCTCGCAGTCCTCGTCAAATCCGTTTCCCTCCATAATCTGTGAAAAGGGCAAGTCCTGCTGCAGCAGGGCCAGACGCCCGCCGTTCTCCCGGTACAGGATAGCGGCGGAAATCAGTCCCTTCACCACCAGCTTGTTGCCGATGAGCTTGCTGTCCGTCCCCCGGATGTCCAGCCGGGTGGAAAGAATTTCCTCCGCGCCGCCCCGGCCTGGGGACAGGGGCAGTTCCTCTGTAAAGGTAAACTCCTTCTCACGCACGCCGGCCACTACGCGGCTCTCCCGCTTTTCCCGCAGCAGCTGGACGTTCTCTCCGCCATCCTCAGCCATCTCCGTACACACGGAGACCGTAGCGTGGCGGCAGCCGCTGGGATACAGGGTCAGGCTGGCTCTGGTGAGGACTTTTCTGGGGTTCAGCACGCGGGTATCAATGCTGTGCAGCTCCCCCCGGATGTCCAGAAACTCGCAGTCCGCCGGACCCTGTCCCTCTCCGTAGCACTGGAAGGGGATCTGGAAGTGGAGGGCGCGGACGCCGTCCTCCTTCTCCGGTATGTACAGAACCGACGCCTCCACCGAGCCGCTGGCGCAGAACCGGCCATCTCCGGTCAGCTCGCAGCTGGTCAGGCAGACCAGTCCTGTGGTGTCTACAATCCGCGCAATATCTCCGCAGCTGTCCGGCACGATGTTCTCCCGCATGGTCTCGCAGGAGAAGGGGGCGAACTGGAGCGGTTCATAGTAATCGTGGCTGACTTTTTTGAAATTCAATTCCATTGTTGGCATCCTCCCTTTGCGGCATATCCTGCTTCCAGTGTATGAGGAGCGTCAATCCTTCATGCCAAAGAGTTTTCGCAGAATGCCGTTCAAAAATTTGGGAGACTTGACGACAACGATCTTCATAGCGGACCTCCTTCCTACTTACGCATACAGGCGCAGCCGCAGCCTATCAGCACAAACGCCACAAGGAACAGAAGGCATCCGGCGGGAAAAATCGCCGCAATGAGAATTCCCAAGCCCAAAGCCGCCGCAAACGCGCCGAGCCACCGGCATCCCATGACCTATCGCCTCCTTGCTTCCTTTGACTAGTACCATTATATACGCCTGCGCTCCATGTGTGCCGCAAGAAAAAACTGCCGCCGCCGCAGTGCGGCGGCAGCAGCTATTTATCCCATGCCTTTATGTTCTTCAGCTCATCGTACAGCCTGCTATAATTTCTGTGGCGGCGCCGGGGGATTTCGCCCGCCTTCACCGCCGCCAGGACGGCGCAGCCCTTCTCTTTGGTGTGGCTGCAATTGATAAACCGGCACTGGCCCAGATAGGGACGGAACTCCACAAATGTCTCTGGAAGCCGCTCCTTGAGCTCTAAATCCAGCTCCGCCGCGTCGAAGGAGCTGAACCCCGGCGTGTCGATGACCTCCGCGCCGCAGGAGAGCTGGAACAGCTCCACATGGCGGGTGGTGTGCCGTCCCCGGCCCAGCTTCTCGCTGACCGCGGCCACCTTGAGGGAAAAGCCCGGCTCAATGGCGTTGAGCAGGCTGGACTTCCCCACCCCGGAATTGCCTGTAAAGGCGGAGAGCTTGCCGGAAATCAGCTCTGTTAGCCGGTCCAGCCCCGTTCCGGTGGCTGCGCTGGTGCGAACGGTGGGGAACCCGGCGGACCGGTAGATTTCCTCCAGCTCCTCCCCCGCCGCCAGATCCGTTTTGTTCACGCACACCACCACGCCGCAGCCCTTCAGAGCCGCGATAGCGGCCACCCGGTCAATGAGAAAGGGATCTGTCACTGGGATGGCGGCGGAGGCAACCACCACCAGCTGGTCCACGTTGGCCACCGCCGGGCGGTCAAATGCGCTGCTTCGGGGCTCGATCTCCCAGACCATCCCCCGGCCCGGCTCAGTCTCCCGGACCTCCACCCAGTCGCCCACCAGAGGGTTCCGCCCGTCCTGACGGAATTTCCCTCTGGCCCGGCACTCCAGGACCGTCTGGCCGGTATCCACGTAGTAAAAGCCGCTGAGGGCCTTTCTGATTCTTCCCCTACTCACTGAACGTAACCACCTCGTCCACCCAGAGCTGTGAATCCGCGTAAATCTTCATCCCATACTCTCCGGCCTTTGCATACAGCGTCTCCTCCAGCATTCCGTAATCGCCGGGCAGGTCCTCGCTGTACTTCAGTTCTCCCTCCAGATAGATTTCCACATGGACCGTCTCCGGGCTGAAGGGCACGTTAAACGTCACCATTTTTGACAGCAGCTTCTGGCCGTCGCTGTAGGTGAAGTTGACCACCGTTCCCTCTGGCACCGACTCGCCCACATCCACGCTCTGGCTCAGAATCTGGCCCTCCGGGGCCGACCCCTCCACCTTGGTGAACTCCGCCACCAGCTTCAGGGTATTCATGGCCTTCTGGACATCCGCCATCTGCTGTCCCACGCAGGGGACCATAATGGAATTCTCGATTTTCCTGCCCAGGCTCAGAAACAGCGTCACAGTGTCCCCCTCGGACAGCTCCGCCCCCTCTGCGGGTTCCGTACGGATGACGCAGCCCTCCTCCACGGTGTCGTGGTAGTCGCTTGCCCCCTCCACGACCAGCAGATTCAGCTCGCTCAGGTCCTTGTTCTGCTTCAGCACCAGCTCCGCGCTCCGGCTGTCGTAGCCTACCAGGTTGGGCATCGCGCCGGACCTGGCCCCCAGGCTCAGCGTCACGGTAATGGGAACCAGCGACCCGCTGGATGCCCTCCGGGTCCGTTCCGCCTCCGGCGTCTGGTGGATGATCTCCCCCTCCTCGTACTCGCTGCTGTACTGGGGCTTTCCGCCGTCCACAATCTCAAAAACGCCGTCCACTACTTCCGGAAGCTCTTTCGCCTCTTCAATGGTCATGCCCACCACGTTCGGCACCGTATAATCCGGGACCTCCGGCGGCGCAACAAAGCTGCCCATAATGCCCTGATAGAGCTTTGTAACCCCGAAATAGGCCAGCACGGCAATCAGCAGAACCACCAGCAGAATTTTCCACCAGGAGCCGCCGGACCGCTCGTCCTCCTCCTCGTCCTCCTCCAGAGGCACATAGCGGTTTTGCTGCCGGTTCCGCGCCGCGGCGGCATTGGGGATATATTGGGTCGGCTCATCCGCACCGCCAGCGGCGGCAGGACGGAGGTCCGCAATGGAGTAATCAAAATTGATGCTGGGGTCTTTCCGGAATGCCTCCAGGTCCGCCAGCATCTCGTCCGCCGTGCTGTAGCGGCTGCTGCGGTCCGGCGCCATGGCCTTGATGCAAATCTGCTCCAGAGCCTCTGGAATCTCCGGATTCAGCTCCCTGGGGTTGAGGGGGACGGCATTGAAGTGCTGGACCGCCACCGCCATGGGGCTGTCGCCCTCAAAGGGCAGGCGTCCGGTGAGCATCTCATAGAGCACAACGCCGGCGGAATAGATATCGCTGCGGTTATCCGTATAGTCCCCCTTGGCCTGCTCCGGCGAGATATAGTGGACGGACCCGATGGCCTCGTTGGTGGGATTGGAACCGTTGAGGCAGGCAATTCCGAAATCCGTGACCTTGGCCGTACCGTCCCGCAGGACCATAATATTCTGGGGCTTGATGTCCCGGTGGACAATACCCCGGCTGTGGGCGTGGCTGATCCCCTTCATGATCTGGCTGATAAAGTGCAGGGTTTCCGGCCAGTTCAGCCGTCCCCGGCGTTCCATATACTGCTTGAGGGTAATGCCGTCGATCAGCTCCATGACAATATAGTCCATGTCCCCGCCCCGGCTGACGTCATAAACCGCCATGATATTGGGATGGGACAGCATGGCTACCGCCTGGGACTCATCGTGAAACCGGCGGCGGAAATCCGCATCCTCGCTCAAATCCTTCTTCAGCATCTTGATGGCGACCAGACGGTTGAGCCGGTGGCACTTGGCCTTGAAGACCACCGCCATTCCCCCGGTGCCGATGACCTCCAGGATCTCATAGCGGTTATCCAGCATCTTTCCTATGTATCGTTCCATAGTAAAGCGTCCTTTCTTCTGGGTTCAGCGTCACTGCTGCCGCAGCAGCAAGGCGGTTACATTGTCCGGCGCACCCTGGGCCTTCGCGATCTCCAGCAGGCGGGCCAGACAGGTGTCATTGTCCCCGTGGAGCACCTCGCGCTCCATCTCCTGGTCCGTAGCCGTTCCCACAAGGCCGTCGGTGCAGAGCAGCAGATAGTCGCCGGGCTCCAGCGCAACCAGATAGCTGTCGCTGAGGGAATCCACGCCGGTGTCCGGGCCAAGGGCGCGGGTAATCAGGTTGCGGTTGGGATGCCTTCTGGCCTCCTCGGCGGTGATATCCCCCCGCTCCACCAGCCGCTCCACAAAGGAGTGGTCCCTGGTAATCCGCGTAATGCCGCCGCCTGCCGGAATACGGTAGGCCCGGCTGTCCCCCACGTTGCTCACCAACGCCTGTCCATCCCAGGCAATGGCGGACACCAGGGTGGTTCCCATGCCCCGGAGCCTGTCGGAGCAGGAGCGTCGATAGATGGCGGTATTGGCCTCCTTCACGGCGGATTCCGCCACTGTCTGCACATTTCTGGCGGACATATCCGTCCGCAGACGCTCCCGGCACACTGCCAGGAATGTCTCCACCGCCAGCTCGCTGGCCAGCTTTCCGCCCCCTGGCCCGCCCATGCCGTCGCAGACGACGCCCACTGTAAAGCCGTTATCCTGGTCAGTATAGACCGCGTAGGCGTCCTGGTTTTCCTGCCGTGTCAGCCCCACGTCCGTCATACCCCATACGTTCATCATCACTACAGTCCCTTCTTTCCGTTTTCCATGGCCTTCCGCCGCAGCTGGCCGCAGCTGGCGTCGATATCCCCGCCCAGACTGCGCCGCACCGTAGCCGTGACCCCCTGGCTCTCCAGACGCTGCTGGAATTTGGACACCCGGCGGCTGGGCTTGAGGGGGCTTTCCGCCACGTCGTTGAGGGGGATGAGGTTCACATGCCCCGGCATCCCCCGGAGTTTTTGTACAATCAAATCCGCCTGCCAGTCGCTGTCGTTGACGCCGTCGATCATGGCGTACTCAAAGCTGATACGGCGGCCCGTCCGCCTGAAGTAGTCGTGACAGGCGGCAAACAGCTCCTCCACGTCATAGGCCCGGTTCACCGGCATCAGCTTGTTTCTGGTCTCACTGTCCGGCGCGTGGAGGGAGACGGACAGCGTTAATTGCAGCTCCAGCTCCGCCAGACGGCGGATACCGGGAACCACGCCGCAGGTGGACAGGCTGATATGGCGCATTCCAATTTTCATCCCCTGTGGGTGGTTGACCAGCTCCAGGAACCGCAGCACATTGTCCAGGTTGTCCATGGGCTCCCCGATCCCCATCAGCACGATATTGGAGACCGGCAGGCCGGAATCGCTCTGGGTAAAGAGTGCCTGGTCCAAAATTTCTGACGGCTGCAGGTCCCTCGCCTTCCCGCCGATGGTGGAGGCGCAGAAGGCGCAGCCCATCCGGCACCCCACCTGGGTGGACACACAGACGGTATTGCCGTGGCGGTACTGCATGAGAACCGTCTCAATACAGCTGCCGTCCCGCAGCTGCCAGAGGTACTTGACCGTACCGTCCAGTCTGGAGACCTGCTTCTGCACAGCCACAGGCGCGTCTATGTAACAGGACTCCGCCAGACGCTCCCGCAGGGGCTTGGAGAGATTGGACATTTCCTCGAAGGAGCGCACGCCCCGGTGCAGCCAGGAGAAGACCTGCTTTCCGCGAAAGGCCGGTTCCCCCATCTGTCCCAGAGCCGCCGTCAGCTCCTCCAGGGTCATGGATTTGATATCTTCCCTCATAACTTCCTCATTTTACAGACATAGAATCCGTCCGTCCCGTGACGCTGGGGCCACAGGGTCAGGGTTCCGTCGTTTTGCTCCTGCCGTCCGGGCAGGGAAAAAGGTTCTTTTGTAAATTCACTGTGGCGGGACAGGAAACCCGCCGTGACGTCCCCGTTTTCTTCCGGCAGGACGGTGCATGTGGCATAGAGCAGCACGCCGCCGGGCCGGACATAGCGGGAGGCGTTTTCCAAAATTGCGGACTGCACAGCCGGCAGGCCGGCCAACTGTTTGGGGTCCTTGTAGCGGATATCCGGCTTTTTGCGGATGATCCCCAGACCGGAACAGGGTACGTCGCACAGCACAGCGTCAAAGCCGTCCGCCCACTCCCTGCGCTCCTCCCGACCGTCCGCCTGGACTGTTTGAATGCAGTGCAGCCCCAGACGCTCCGCGCCCTTTTCAATCAGCGCCAGCTTGTGGGGGTGGATATCGCAGGCAATGATCTCCCCCCGGTCCTCCATGAGCGCTGCGGCGGCGAAAGACTTTCCCCCCGGCGCGGCGCACACGTCCAGCATACGCATACCGGGCCGGAGCCCCGCCGCCAGCACGGCGGCTTTCGCGGCGGCATCCTGCACCTGGAACAATCCCTTTTGGAAGGCGGGCAGGGACTCCAGATCGCCCCCGCCGCCCACCTCCCAGCAGTCCGGCATCCACGGATGGGGCGCAAGCCTTGCCCCGGATTCCGTGAGGCTTTCCGTCAGCTCCCCGGCGGTACACCGCAGGCTGTTGCGCTGAATGGTGGTGGGGACGCTCTCGTTATCCAGCCGCAGGAACGCCTCCGCTTCCTCCCGGCCCAGCAGCTTGAGCAGCCGCCGGACCAGCCAGGCCGGATGGCTGTACCGCAGGGCGAGACAGGCCGCTTCGTCCTGCGCCGGCAGTACCGGCAGGCTCCCCTTTTCCCGACTGAGCCGCCGCAGCACCGCGTTCACAAACCCGGACGCCCTCTGCCGTTTGCGGTGGTTCACCATCTTTACCGCCTCATTTACAGCCGCGCTGTCCGGCACCCGGTCCATGAAAAGAATCTGATACGCCCCCAGCCGCAGCACATCCCGGACAAAGGGCTCCAGCTTAACAAAGGGCTGGCTGCAATAGCGGTCCAAATAGAAATCCAGCAGAGCGCGGTTTTGCAGCACGCCGTAGGTCAGCCGCGCGGCCAACGCCGCCTCCCGGCGGTCCAGGCCGCGGCTGGCCGCTTTCAAACTGCCGTCGGACCAGGCGTCCAGCCGCCTGCATGCGGTCAGGGCCTCCAAGGCCGCTTCTCTTCCACTTCCCATTATCTCCTCCTGTCGCTGCGCTGCGCAAACATCAGCAGGTAACGCAGCAGCTGCACCAGACTCATCAGCAGAGCGGCCACGTAGGTTAAGGCCGCGGCGGCGAGTACCTTCTTTGCCCCCTGCCGTTCGCTGTCATCCAAAAGGAGGGAGCTTTCAATGGTCCGCAGCGCCCGTGCGGATGCGTTGAACTCCACCGGCAGCGTCACCAGCTGGAACACGCTGGTCAGGCTGAAGAGGACGATCCCAAGGGCAAACAGAGGCTGGGAGTACAGGACCCATCCCAGCATCAGGGCGATAAACGAGAACTGGGAGCCAAACTGTGTGGCCGGAATGATAAACGCCCGAATCCGGATGGGGCCGTAGCCCAGCGCGTACTGTACCGCATGGCCCGCTTCATGGGCAGCGACGCCCACCGCCGCCACTGTCCCCGCCCCATACACCGGCTCAGAAAGATAGATGGTGTTGTCCCTGGGGTCGTAGTGGTCTGTCAGACTGCCTCCGCAGGGACGAATCTGCACATCGTGTATCCCGTGGGCGCGCAGGACCTCATACGCCGCCTGCGCACCGGTAACGCCCCGGCGGTCCGGTATTTTGCTGTAGCGTTTGAAGGTGGAGCTCACCTTGATCTGCGCATATACAGACAGAATCAAAACAGGAACCAGCAGGATATAATAGATTGGATTAGAATAAAAGGGCGCGGCATATCCGTACATAGAACTGTCCTTCCTTTACAGACAAGCAAAATCACTTTACACTTTTATTGGGTGTCCCCGCAGGTAGTCGGCAGCGGCCATACGCTTGCCGCCATCGGCCTGCAGCTCTGTAATGACAAGGCTTCTGCCGCAGCCGCAGGCAATTTCAATGCCATTGTTTCCGGCGGAGAGAATTGTTCCGGGCCGGGCCTGCACCTCCCTGCCGGTATGGGCGCGGAAAACCTTCCAGCGCACACCGGCCACATCTGTCGAAGCGCAGGGCCAGGGGATCAGCCCCCGGACCTGATTGACCAGCTCCTGCGCTGGCCGGTTCCAGTCCATAGGCGACATCTCCCGGCTCAGCAGGGACGCATACTGGTACTGCGGACCGTACGCCTGGGGCGTGCGCTCCGCCGTGCCGTCCCGCAGGCGGGACAACGCCTCGCTGGCCGCTTCGCCCCCCAGTACGGCCAAGCGGTGGTAAAGCTGTCCGGCGTCCTCCTCTGGGTCAATGGGGGTGGTCTTGACCAGCAGAATGTCTCCGGCGTCCAGCTCAGCGGCCATGTATTGGATCGTAACGCCGGTCTCTGTATCGCCGTTCAGAATCGCCCAGTTGATGGGAGCCGCGCCCCGGTACTGAGGCAAAATGGAGGAGTGTACATTGATAACCGCCCGGCGGGGGATATCCAACAGAGCCTGGGGCAGCAGCTTTCCATAGGCCGCTACCACGATCACATCCGGCTCCAGGCCCCGGATTTCCTCCAGCACGGCCCCGTCCCGGCAGGAAACGGGCTGATAAACCGGGATATTTAGTGTAACGGCATATTCCTTTACAGGCGTTGCCAACAGCTTCATTCCACGGTTTTTTGGCTTATCCGGTTGGGTGTAGGCCGCCGCAATATCCCAGTGGTCCTCTACCAGACGGCGCAGTACAACTGCCGCAAAATCGGGGGTCCCCATAAATACAATGCGCACGTTTATTGACCCTCCTGCTCCTCGTAATACGCCTCCAGCTCCTCGTCCGACAAGAAGTGGTCGATGTGCTCCACATAGAGGTGTCCGTCCAGATGCTCGATCTCGTGGCACAGACAGCGGGCGGTCATCTCCTCCCGCTCCAGCTCAAACCAGTTTCCATCCCGGTCCTGCGCCCGTATCTTCACCGAATAAGGCCGCGTCACCATTCCCCACTTCCCCGGCACGCTGAGACAGCCCTCCGGTCCGGTCTGTTCCCCGGAATACGCCAGCAGCTCCGGGTTCACCAGCTCAATCATCGTCTCGTCGTCATCGACGACAATGACTGCCCGGCGCAGAACCCCCACCTGCGGTGCCGCCAGACCCGCGCCCTGCGCTTCCTCCAAGGTCTCCTTCATGTCGTCCAGCAAAATATGGAGCCGCCGGTTAAAGTCCGTCACCTGACGGCACTTTTTTTGCAGCCGGTCGTCTCCCTGGACGACAATTCTTCTTGTTCCCATGTTATTGTATCCTCCTCCTGGCAGGATTAAACTGCTCTGACTACAATTAGTCCTCCCCGTTGCAGTCCACAAACAGATTCATCCCCCGGTTCTCCTTTTTCTGATGAAATGCCTTAATGTAGTAAGAAAGCAGCCCGCGGGTCGTCTGGTCGTTCCGCCCCACCCAGAAAATCCGGTACCGGTAGCGGTTGTTCACCTTCACGATTGGCGCTGGGGCGGGACCCAGAATCTCAATTGACAGATTGGACGCCGTGGGGTACTGCGTACCGGAGCGCATGGCATTTCGCAGCTGGGCGGCGGCGCGGAGCGTCTCTCCCTCTTCCGGCCCCGTGACAGTCAGCGTAAAAATATCAGCAAAGGGCGGGAAGCGGTGCGCCCGGCGGATCCGGATTTCCGCGGCGTAAAAGCTGTTGTAATCCTGATTTGCGGCGCTGGTAATAACCTCGTTGTCCGGCGTGAACGTCTGAATCACCGCCCTGCCGTCCTTACTGCCCCGCCCGGCCCGGCCTACCACCTGGGTCAGCAGGCTGAAGGTCCGCTCGGCGGCGTGGTAGTTGTCTACATACAATCCTAAATCCGCCGCCAGAACGCCGGCCAGGGTCACATTCTCAAAATCCAGCCCCTTTGCCACCATCTGCGTCCCCAGCAGAATGGGAATCTTTTTGTGGTCGAATTTCTGCAACAGTGCGCCGTGATTGCCGGACACCGTGTCCGCGTCCATCCGCAGCACCTCCGTCTGGGGAAACAGCTGGCCCAGCTCCTCCTCTACCTTCTGCGTTCCCGCGCCGATCTGCTTCATCATCCCGCCGCACTCCGGACAGCTCTGGGGCGCGCGCTCGGAGTGGCCGCAGTAGTGGCACATCAGCCGTCCGTTGGCGGCATGGTAGGTCAGCGGCACGCTGCACCGGGGGCATTGGGGCGTCTCCCCGCACTCGCCGCACAGCAGCATCCGGCTGCTGCCCCGGCGGTTGATAAACAGGATACTCTGCTCCCCGCGTTCTATGTTGACCTCCAGCTCCCTGCGCAGCGGTTCGCTGATCATACCGGCGTTCCCGGCCCGAACCTCCTGGCGCATGTCGGCAATCACCACCCGCGGCAGCGGCTGGCGGTTGTACCGGGAGCGGAGAATCAGCTTCTGGTACACGCCCCGCTGGGCCTGCCAGGTGCTCTCCACAGACGGCGTGGCGGACCCCAGCACCAGGGCGGCATTCTGCTGGGCGCAGAGAAATTTCGCCACGTCCCTGGTGTGGTAGCGGGGCGGATTCTCCGACTGATAGCTGCTCTCGTGCTCCTCGTCCAAAATAATCATGCCGGTATTGTCCAGCGGCGCAAACACCGCGCTGCGGGTTCCCAACACGATGTCCACCTCGCCCCGGCGGACCCGTTTCCACTGGTCGTACCGCTCGCTCATCCGCAGGCCGCTGTGGAGCATCGCCACCCGGTCCCCAAAGTAGGCGCTGAATTTGGACATCATCTGGGGCGTCAGGGCGATCTCCGGCACCAGGATCATCCCCTGCCGTCCCCGGCGGACAACCTCCTGCAGCAGCCGGATATACACGGAGGTTTTCCCGCTGCCCGTCACGCCGTAGAGAAGCGAGCAGGAGGCCGTTCCCGTCTCCAGCTTCTCCAGAACGCCGTCGTACGCCGCCTGCTGTTCCTCGCTGAGCAGCAGCGGCAGGCCCTCTGCAGCCTCCAGCTTCGGGACCCGCAGCGCCTCCTCCTGGGAAAAGGCCACAATCCCCCGCTTCTCAAGCCCCCGCAGGGTCTGGGACGAGCAGCCTGTAAAATAGCAGATATCGCTGGACAGGGCGCTGCCCATGGCGCACAGCAGCTTGACTGCTTCATAGCGGAGAGGCGCGGAACGGCGCCGGGGTTCTACCGCCGCCATCGCCTCCTCCACCGATACTGCCAGCGTAACCCGGCGCACTTTCTTATCACTGATTTTTTTCGTCGCCGTGGCGTCGATGGTCACAATCCCCCGCTCCTCAAGACGCCGGGCCACGGCGGACGCACCCTCGCCGCAGGCCAGCTGGAGCGTCTCCAGCTCCGCCGAGCCGCTGTGGGACACCAGGACCTCCAACACACGGCTCTCCCAGCTGTCCCTGGCGGACTCCAGGGCGGTCTCCCGGTCCACGGCCAGGGTGCAGATTTCCCGCACACGGTACCAGAGGCCCGCGGGCAGCAGGACCCGCGCCGCATTGTAGAGGGTGCAAAAATACCGCTCCCGCAGCCATATGGCCAGCCGGATCTGGCTGGGACCCAGGACGCTCTCGTCGTCCAGGACCTCTTTGATGGCCTTCAGCTTCGGAAGCTTGCTGTCCCTGTTCAACGCCAGGATGATCCCCTCGCTGGCCCGGTTTCCCTTCCCAAAGGGCACCGTCACCCGTACGCCGGGTTTCGCTTTCTCCGCCAGGTTCTCCGGGATTGTATAGTCGTAGGGCTTGTCAATGGTATAGGTCGCCGCGGCAACGGCGACCCTGGCTATGCTGACTGTTTCCATGGAGTACCTCATCCAATATTCCGGAGGCTGCCGCAGCCATTCCGGTTGCGGCAGTCCCGGACCCAATTATTCTACGTTTGTAATCGTAATATCGGCGGCGGTTACGGACAGCTTGCCGTCCGCCACCTCCTGAATGGCCAGGGTGACAGGTTTTACATCCGTCTTCTCCTCCGCCTTCTCCTCCTGCTGGGCAATCTGGCGGGCGCGGCGCGCCACCACATTCACCAGCAGGTACCGGTTGGGGATGTTGGCTGTCAGCTTGTTCATTGCGGGATAGAGCATCATACGATCATCATTCCTTTTCTATAAATTGTTTACTTTCTCGGACTGCTTACTGGTTAATCAGCGCAATCCGCTCATCCGGACGGCAGTGCTCCGCGCGCATAATCGCCCGCAGCTCCCGGACCGCCCGTTCCACCGTGTCATTGATCACAAGATAATCAAAATCCTTTGCAGCGGCAAATTCCTCCTTGCCTCGCGCCAGCCGGGAGCGCACCTTCTCCATATCCTCGGTGCCTCGGCCAACCAGCCGGCGCTCCAGCTCCGCCCAGCTGGGAGGCGCCACATAGATACGCACGGTCTCCGGCCTCTTCTGGCAGACCTGCTCCGCGCCCTGAATCTCAATGTCCAGCAGCACGTCCCGGCCCTGCTCCATGGCCCGGTCCACGTAGAGCCTGGGGGTGCCGTAGAGATTGCCCACGTACTCCGCGTACTCCAGAAAATCCCCGGCGTTGATCCACTGCTCAAAGGTCTCCCTGTTCAGGAAGTGGTAGTGGACGCCGTCCGCCTCTCCGGCCCGCGGGGCGCGGGTTGTGGCGGACACGGAGAAATACAGCGTGGGGTCGCTGGCCAGCAGCCTTGCCACCACGGTCCCCTTCCCCACGCCGGAGGGGCCGCAGATAATAAATGTCTTTCCTTTTTTCATGAATCCTCCTCCAAAACCGTGGGGTCCACGCCGAACCGGGGCGCCAGCTTCTCCGGCGGCAGTCCGGACAGCACCACATGGTCGCTGTCCATCACCAGCACCGCCGCCGTCTTCCGGCCAAAGGTGGCGTCAATCAGCATACTGCGGTCACGGGCCTCCGAAACCATCCGCTTGACAGGCGCGGAGTCCGGACTGACCAGAGCCACCAGACGTCCGGCGGCGATCATCCCGCCGTAGCCAATGCTTACCAGCTCCATGTCCGGCCCCCCTACTCGATGTTCTGGACCTGCTCGCGGATCTTCTCGATCTCCGCTTTCAGCTCCACCACATCCCTGGCAATCTGCAGGTCGCTGCACTTGGAGCCGATGGTGTTGGATTCCCGATTGATCTCCTGGATCAAGAAATCCAGCTTCCGGCCCACAGGCACGCCGCTTTGCAGCATCTCCCGCAGCTGGCTGAGATGGCTGCGCAGGCGGACCGTCTCCTCGTCCACCGCCACTTTGTCGGCAAAGATCGCCGCCTCCGTCAGAATGCGGGACTCGTCGATGGACGCGCTCTGGAGCGCCTCCTGCATCCGGGCCAGCAGCTTCTGCCGGTACTCCGCCACCGTCTGGGGAGACCGCTCCTCAATGAGCCGGGTAATGGCGGCGATGGTGTCCAGACGGCGCTGGATATCCTCCGCCAGCTTCTGTCCCTCAGTCTCCCGCATGGCAGTATATGCCTGCAAAGCCTGCTCTAAAACAGCGCACAGATCTGCGCCGATGGTCTCCAGGTCCGCCTCGCCCTTGGTCACAGCCAGCACATCCGGCAGACGCGCCAGCTCCGCCACGGAGATTTCACCGCCCAGGACGTCGCCGCCCAGCTGCCGCAGACGCCGGAGGGCGTCGATATAGTTCTTTGCAAGCTGCTCGTTTACCGCTACCACCGACTCGTCCGCTCCCTGGGACTCCACCGTAATGAAGACGTCCACCTTACCCCGGCTGGCGTATTTCTGCACCATTGTCTTGATGGCGTCCTCGGCAAAGATAAAAGAGCGGGGCATCTTCACCGTACAATCCAGATACCGGTTGTTGACGCTGCGGACCTCCACTGTGATATCCCTGCCGTTTCGCGTCTCTCTGGCCCTTCCGTAGCCAGTCATGCTTTTCACCAACTTGATTTTCCCTCCCATTAATTATTCCAGTTCAGAAACAAATGAATCATTTCACTGCAACATTACAACTAAAAAGGACAGCAGCAGAGCCAGTATCCGGGGTTGCACAGCAGGCACGAGCAGGCCAGAGGCCCGCACAGATGTCCGCCGCAGGTGGAGGACATGCCGTAGCCATTGGGCCGGTAGGCGCTGCCCCGGCTGCTCACGTTGTCCAGGGCCTGCCGGTACTCCCCATTTCCTGGGTCCTTGGCGCAGGCGGTCTGATAGTACCGGCGGGCCTCGTCTACCCAGCCCCGGCGGTAGCAGACCTGTCCCATCAGAAAATACCACTCCCCATTACGGCTCTGCTCCGAGACCTGGGCCAGCATCCGCTCCGCTTGGTCCAAATTCCCGCCCATCATCACGGACCAGCGCACCTGGTGGAGAATCCGGGACTCCTCCGATGTATCCTGGTACTGCTGCTGATACCCGCTCTGGCGGGTCTGGTAGGCAGTCCCATAGCTCTGGGCATACCCGGCGGATGTACGTCCGCTGCGCTCCCGCTGTATGGCGTCATAGGCGGCGTTGACCTCCTTCATCTTCTCCTGGGCCAAGTCCGCCAGCGGATTGTCGTGGTAGTTGTCCGGATGGTACTTCCGGGCCAGGGCGTGGTATGCTTTTTTCACCTCGTCATCCGTGGCGGTACTGGGAACGTTCAAAACTTCATAGGGATCGGTCATAACTTCTCCTTGTTCCTGCCGGGCGCGGACCAGGGCCGGCGTCCAGCATGAAATGTTCTTTCGAGCACGGACTTCCCCACCAGGAAAAGTCCCTCGTATACGGTCGAGCGGATGATGCCGCTCCAGCGTCCAAAGTCCCACAGCTCAAACGCCGCCGCCATCAGGCGGATGGAGTGGTCCAGGGACAGCGCAAGCGTCTCCTTCGCCTCCTCCGTCAGCGTCCCGCTGTCCAGGCGGAAGCGGCCTATGAGGGGGTTATAGCTCCCGGAGGAAAAATCCTCCTCCAGATCGTCCGCCGCGTCCACCAGGTAAATCCAGCGGCCCAGGTGATAGAGCAGCTGCTCCAGAATCCGCCCCCTGAGGGGGTCCTCCACCTCCGCCGACACCCCTGCCAGCAGCCGCGCAAAGGTATCGGCAGGCTCGTCCATGGTCCCGCACCGCGCCAGCTCCAGCTCCCGCAGACGCGCCAGCTGCTCCCGTGTGGCGCTGTCGAAAGCTGGCCGGCAGGCTCTGGCCCGCTCATAGGCGCCCTCCAGCAGACCGGAGAGCGCCCGGTACTTGATTTTCCCGCCGCCGGGGTCTGTCAGGGCGTCCTGCATCTGCCACCAGGCCAGGATTATGCTGCAGTCCGCCGCCAACTCCAGAGCCGGATTGGACGGCAGATATTCCCGTCCGCGGATGGGGTGGGCGATGCAGGCCCGGCAGCAGGTCTCCTCCAGCGCAGGCGGCCAGAGCAGGATGGACAAAAACGTGAAATCATAGTTCAAAATAAACGGGGCTGCCGGTCCGTGCCGCTCGCCCAGGACGCGGCACAGGCCGCAGTAGGCGGCACGGAACTGGGCCTTATCCTCCTCGCTCAAACGCGGCTCAGAGGGCAGAACATATCCGAACATAGCCGCCCTTATGATGTGATCTTAAAGGCCACCGTGCAGGGCTCGCCCACCGCGCCCACCTGGTCATGTCCATCCACCAGGACAATAGCCGGTGAGGAGAAGGTGCCGTTGGAGTAGAACTCCGCCAAATCCACCACAATACGGATGTCCTCCGGCGTCACCTGGTCCAGCTCCGACGCAGGCCCCCGCAGCATCACATCCACCGAGTTGGTCATCTTACTGAAAATCTGGCCCTCAGAGATGTTGACCGCTGTGATATTGGTGGCGGTAAAGGTTCTGGTATCCAGTCCCCGGAAGCGGATGGAAATCTTCGTGGTTGTAAAGCCGCTTAGGTTTACACACCCTGCGGGAATACCGATTTCCAGCGGCTCAAGGCCGTCATCCGAGAGGACCTTGCTCAAATCAATCTCATCGAGAAGGATTTCGCTCACATTTTCCAGGCTGGCCGGTTCTCCGGCTACCGTAATGGTATCATACTCCAGATCCCAGCGGATATTTTCCTCCTTGGAGCCGGGAGATTCCTTGAATTTTACCTTCAGGGCCAAATCCTTGACAATATACACCGGCGCAGTCACCAGCACCCGGCGGTCAGAGACGCGGATTTTATCGTTCTCCACCACATTGCCGTCGGCATCCAGCAGCTCATAAGCAAACTCCCGCTGCAGCGTGGCGTTGGCGTCCGTCAGGTCCACCGCAATGCGGGCAGACTCCACCTGGTCCACGTCCTCCTCCTTGCCGCTGAGGGTCAGGACGGAGGGGTCCGCCGCCAGCCGCTCCGCCATATAGATATGGCCGTCAGCCACCTCTCCGTTCACATTCACCGAAACCGGCACCTGCTTGGAATACAGGGGGGACACCTGGAAGGTGACGGTGGACAGGGACGCCTTCTCCAGACTGATGCCGCTCTTGTCCCTGAGATTCCCCGCTATGACGACGTCCCAGGTCCAGGGATAGGAGAAGGTTCCGACAGCGGTCACGTTGGTTAGATTCACCTGAATGATGAGATCGTTTTTATCCAAACCGCTGATGACCGTACGGGGGCCGCTGAGCTTCACGTCCATGGTGGTATCCTCGCCCTCGGTCAGCATCAAGCCTCTGGAGGGCAGCGTGTCCTCCGCGCCGATGAACTCCACCGGTATGCCGGTCAATTCCTTGGTGGTGGTACTGCCGAGCCAATCGTCCACATACAGCCAAAATGCAATCGCCAGCAGCAGAGAAAGCGCTAAGTAAACAATCCGATTGCCTTTTTCACTCATACTTATTTTTCACCCTTCCCTTTGTCCCGCAGGCTGCTGAGCCAGCCGCGCTTTTCCTTTTCCTTCCCCTCCTCCGGCTGAGGCAGCAGTTCGTTGCGCAGCAGCTGTTCCAGGGTCTCCGTCATCAGGTGCCGCTTGAGCATTCCGCCCACGGCTACGGAGATGGAGCCGGTCTCCTCGCTGACCAGCACTACCACGGCGTCCGAGTTTTCACTCATGCCGATGCCCGCCCTGTGGCGCATTCCCAGGTCCCGGCTGAGGTTGACGTTGCGGCTCAGGGGGAGCATACAGCCCGCCCCCAGCACCCGGCCATCCCGGACCAGAGCCGCGCCGTCATGCATAGGCGCTTTCACAAAGAAGATGTTTTTCAGCAGCTCGGAGGACACCTCTGCGTCCAGCTTTGTTCCGCTGCGCAGGGCGTCGTCCAGCTGAATATGGCGTTCGAACACGATCAGCGCGCCGGTACGGGATTTGCTCATATCCCCGCAGGCGCTGACGGTCTCCTGGATGGCATTTTCAATAATCTCCCGGTCCACCTGAGGTTTTTTGAAGATATCCAGAAAGGGGATGCTGCTGCTGCCCATCTGCTCCAGAATCCTGCGGATTTCCGGCTGGAACAGGATAATGACCGCCACGACGCCCCACTCCACAACAAAGCCCAATAAGTAATTAAACACCCGCAGCCGGTCCGTGGAGAGCCAGAGGGCCGCAATGACGAACAGCACGCCTTTGAGCAGGCGTGAGGCATTGGTCCGCCGCACCAGCAGCAGCAGGCGGTAGATCAGGAAAGTAATGACCAGGATGTCCAAAAAATCCCAGAACTGCAGGGACAGGGCAAGGTTCACATATCTCTGCGCCAGCCCCTGCGCTGCGTTGATAAACAGTTCCATAGCGCCCTCCATTTTACAGGTTCTCACAAGTATTCTCTATTTTAATCTAAGTGGGAGAAAAATGCAACAAATTCTCCAACGGAATTTTGATAAAAAAAGCCGTGCCAACAGCCGTTTTCACTTTTCACGGCTGTTAACACGGCAATACTCCTGGAAACAGGTACATTTCCGGAACAATTGAAACAAAATATTCACAAAAAGTTTATATGCGCCTCCGGATTACAGCAGCGACAGGACATGGTCCACCTCCTCCGGCGTGTTGAAAACAGAGGCGGAAAAGCGCATTGTCCCGGTTTCAGCCGTTCCGGCGGTCTGATGGGCCAGGGGTGCGCAGTGCAGTCCGGCGCGCACGGCGACGCCCTGCCGCGCGAGAAGGTCCGCCGCGCTCTCCGGGTCCGTCTGCCGGGGTATGACGGAGAGCACCGGGCTGTCCCCGCCGTCGTACACATGGTAGGTCCCCTTCCGGCGCAGGCCCTCCGCCAACTGCCGGATGAGCGCCGCCTCATGCCCCGCGATGCGTCCAAGCCCCTGCCGCCGGACAAAGCGCAGCCCCTCCAGCAGTCCGGCTGCGCCGTGGACGTTCTGCGTCCCCGCTTCCAGACGGTCCGGCAGGAAATCCGGCATCTCCTGCTGCCGGGACAGACTCCCCGTGCCGCCCTCCAGCAACGGCCTGGGCTGGCCCTCGCCGCACAGCAGAAGGCCCGTCCCCTGCGGGCCGTACAGCCCCTTGTGGCCGGGCATGGCCACATAAGCGGCCCCCCACTTCTGCAGGTTCACCGGCAGGATCCCGGCGGACTGGGAGGCGTCCACAATCAGCGGCACGCCTCTCTCCCGGCAGACAGCGGCAATCTCATCTATGGGCAGGGCGTAGCCAAAGACGTTGGACACGTGGGTGCAGACGGCGGCTTTCACACTGCCGTCCACCGCCTTCCGGAAGCCCTCTGCCATCTGTTCCGGGTCGAAAAGGCGTCCGTTGACGATCCGCGCGGACACGCCGCCGACAGCGCGGAGGGGCCGGGTGACGGCGTTGTGCTCATAACCGGAGATGACGACGGTATCGCCGGGAGAGACCAGGCTCTTAATCGCTATGTTCAATCCGTGGGTGGCGTTGCTGGTTAAAATCACATTGTCCGGCTCCGGCACGCCGAACAGCTCCGCCGCCTCTGTCCGGCAGCGCAGCATCAGCTCCGCCGCCCGGCGGGCGGCAGGGTAGTCCCCGCGGCCCGGCGTGGTCATGGACTGGATGGCGCCGGCAACGGCTCTGGAAACGGCCTCCGGCTTTTGCAGCGTTGTGGCCGCGCTGTCAAAATAGATCATATTCGTCCTCCTATACCGAGAGGGGAAGCCGCCGGACAGCGGCCTCCCCTTTTATAGCGTTGCTTCGCTGAACGCTCCATCCCCGCCGTCATAGAATACGCGCATGGGCTGCAATCCCACTTCCTGCAAACGCGCCCTTGCTGCCTGCCGCGCGTTGGCATTGATGCGCACGGCATAGCTGCACCCCCGGTCTGTCAGACCCATGGGTGCGCGAAAAAAGCGTGCTGTGATGCCCGCCTGCTCCAGGGCGCGGCTCATGCGCTGGGCGTGGGTGATGGAGCGGCTTAATAAAAGATAGTACGGCAAAATAACCGCCTCCCCTATGCATTGTATGTAGGAAAACCAAAAACGTGCCCGCAGGCACGTTTCGGTTTCCATATTCTCCATGCTTACTGGAACAGCATAGCCACCGCATGGGCCGCCATGCCCTCTCCGCTGCCGGTGAAGCCCATACCCTCCTCCGTAGTGGCCTTGACGCTGACCTTGTCGATGCTGACGTTCAGGTCCACCGCGATATTCCCCCGCATCTGCCAGATATAGGGTGCGATCTTCGGACGCTGGGCCACCAGCGTCACGTCCACGTTGCCTACGGAAAAGCCGTTCTCCTCCACCTCTGCCGCCACCTTCCGCAGCAGGATGCGGCTGCTGATTCCCTTATAGCCCGCGTCGCTGTCCGGAAACAGGTACCCGATATCCCCCAGCGCCGCCGCGCCCAGCAGGGCGTCCATCAGGGCGTGGAGGAGCACGTCCGCGTCCGAATGGCCCGCAAGACCAAACTCAAAGGGAATCTCAACGCCGCCCAATAGCAGCGGTCTGTCCTTCGTCAGACGGTGGACGTCATAACCGTAGCCGATTCTAGGTGTACTCACACCTGTCCCTCCCTTCGCTGCAAAATCGCTTCCGCCAACGCCAGATCCTCCGGCGTTGTGATCTTAATGTTCTCATAGGAGCCGTCCGCCAGATAGACCTCCTTGCCCAGCCGCTCCACGGCGGCGCAGTCGTCCGTCACCTCCGCGCCGGCCTCCACAGCGGCCTGCAGAGCCGCCCGCAGCAGCGGGCCGTCGAAGACCTGGGGCGTCTGGACAGCCCGCAGCGTCTCCCGGTCCGGGGTGCTCTCCACCCTGCCGTCCCGGACGATTTTCACCGTGTCCTTCACCGGCACGGCAGGCGCGGCGGCATTGGTGCGGTGGGCCAGGGCAACGACGCTGTCCATCAGCTCCGGCGAGGCCAGCGGACGTGCGCCGTCGTGGACCGCCAGATACGCCGCGTCCGTCCGGCACTCCAGAGACGCCGCCAGCACCGACTCCAGCCGCGTTCCCCCGCCCCTCACAATCTTTACCGGCTTGGATATGCCGTAGATTTTGCACAGGTCGCCGATTGCCAGCAGGTCCTCCTCCCGCGCCGCCACGACGATCTCGTCGATCAGCTCCGCGCCGTCCAGATTCTGCAGGGTCCTGGCCAGCACGGGGATGCCGTCCAGAGGCATAAGCAGTTTATTCTCTCCCATGCGGCTGGATGTCCCGGCGGCGGCGACAATCGCGCTGCAATACGGGTGGCTGGGCTTCTCGCCTCTGTGGAACAGCTTTGAAAATATTTTCAGCATCCTGCACTCCCTCCTGAAACGGCAGTCCGTTCTTTTCTTTTATCTTAACCTTATTTCTGGAAAATTGCAAGAGGGAATGTCGTCTTGAGGGGCAGGCGGTTTTTGCTATATCCACCACTCCGGCGTCAGCTCGCCCAGCGTGGCCGTCCGTCCCGCCTCATAATCCAGCATGATTTCGATTCCGCTATAGCTTTCCGGCATCAGCTGGACCATCAATTCCCGGCACGCGCCGCATGGCGCGCCGGTACGTCCGTCGGGCATAAGGGCCAAAACCTTTGCGAGCTCATGCTCTCCGCATGTCAGCATATGGAAAATCGCGTTTCGTTCCGCGCAGACGCCCAGTGTGGAGCAGGTGTCTACGCACACGCCGGTATAAATGCTGCCGCTGGCCGATTGTACAGCCGCCGCTACGCCGCCGGCCTCGACATATCGGGAAATCTGCCGCCCATGCTGTACGCTTTTGGCGGCGGCATACATGTTTTTCCATGTAGAATCCATTTTCTGCATCCTCCCTCTGTCGAAGGGGCCGCCCTTCTGAACGGCCCCTGATTCTTCTCTTACTGCATTGCGGCGGCGGACTGCTCCAGCTGTGCAATCAGAGCCTTCAGCTTCTCCGCCTGGTCCCGCTGGTTCTGCACAATGTGCTCCGGGGCCTTGGACGTAAACGCCTCGTTGCTCAGCTTCGCCTCAATGCCTTTCAGGTGGCCCTCCGCCTTTGCCTTTTCCTTGGCAATGCGCTCCAGCTCCTGCTGCACGTCCACCAGCTCTGCCAGCGGCATAAACACGCGGGCCGCGTGGGTGACGACTTCCACCATACCCTTTGCCGCGGGCGCGTCCGCCGCGCCCGCAATGTGGACCTCTGCCGCCGCTGCCAGCCGCTGGAAGAAAGCCGCGCCTGCGGTAAAGGTATCCTGCTGCGCGGTGGCGATGGTCAGCTGCACCTTGCGGCCAGGCGCCACGTTCATCTCTGCGCGGCGGGTCCGAATGGCGCGGATGGCGTCCATAATGGTCTCCATCTCCGCCTCCTCTTTCGTGAAGACGAATGCGTCATCGTATACCGGCCAGCTGCACAGCATCAGGAATGCGCTCTCCTCCCCCGCCATGTGGGGCAGAGCCTGATAAACCTCCTCTGTGATGAAGGGCATAAAGGGATGCAGCAGCTTCAGCAGCTGGATGAGCGCATAGCACAGCACATTCTGGGCGTTCTCCGCACTTGCCGGATTCTGCATCCGGCCCTTGGTCAGCTCAATATACCAGTCGCAGTAGGTGTCCCAGATGAAGTCGTAGACCTTCGCCGAGGCCACGCCCAATTCATAGGCGTCCATGTTCTCAGTGACTTCCTTCACCAGCGTGTTCAGCTTGGACAGCACCCACTTGTCCTCCAGCTCCAGCGTCTCCGGCAGGCGCACCTCCTCTATGGTCAGATTCATCATCACGAACCGGCTGGCGTTCCAAATCTTATTGGCGAAATTCCGCATGGCCTCGCACTTCTCCACATAGAAGCGCATGTCGTTTCCGGGACTGTTGCCGGTGATGAGATTGAACCGCAGGGCATCCGCGCCGTATCTGTCCGCAATTTCCAGGGGGTCGATGCCGTTGCCCAGGCTCTTTGACATTTTCCGGCCCTTGTCGTCCCGCACCAGGCCGTGAATGAGTACCTTTTCAAAAGGGTACTTTTTCATCTGCTCACAGCCGGAGAAGATCATCCGCGCAACCCAGAAGAAAATAATGTCGTAGCCCGTCACCAGCACGCTGGTGGGATAGAAATACTCCAGCTCCGGCGTCTTCTCCGGCCAGCCCATGGTGGAGAAGGGCCACAGAGCCGCGGAGAACCAGGTATCCAGCACGTCCGGGTCGCGCTCGATGTTCCTGCCGCCGCACTTGGCGCAGCAGTCGGGGTCCTGACGGTCCACCGTGATGTGTCCGCAGTCCGCGCAGGTCCAGGCGGGAATCTGGTGGCCCCACCACAGCTGCCGGGAGATGCACCAGTCATGGACGTTCTCCATCCAGTTGGTGTAGGTCTTGGAGAACCGCTCAGGGATAAACCGGACCTCCCCCTCGTTGACCACCCGCAGGGCCTCCTCCGCCAGAGGAGCCATCTTCACAAACCACTGGGCGGAGATCAGGGGTTCCACGTCGTTTTTGCACCGGTAGCAGGTACCTACGTTGTGGCTGTAGTCCTCCGTTTTGACCAGGAAGCCCTGCTCCTCCAGGTCCCGGACGACCGCTTTGCGGCACGCATAGCGGTCCATGCCGTTGTAAGGCCCGCCGTTTTCGTTGATGGTTCCGTTGTCGCTGATGACCCGGATGGAATCCAGATTGTGCCGCAGGCCCACTTCAAAGTCGTTGGGGTCGTGGGCAGGGGTCATCTTCACCGCGCCGGTTCCGAAGCCAAGCTCAACATATTCGTCTGCCACAATGGGAATCTCGCGGTTCATAATGGGCAGAATGCAGGTTTTGCCCACCAGATGCCTGAACCGCTCGTCCTCCGGATTTACCGCCACGCCGGTGTCGCCCATCATGGTCTCAGGCCGGGTGGTGGCAACCACCAGATCGCCGGAGCCGTCGGCCAGCGGATAACGGATATACCACAGATGGCCGGGTTTGTCCTCATACTCCACCTCGGCGTCGGACAGGGCCGTCACGCAGTGGGGACACCAGTTGATGATCCGGCTGCCTTTATAGATCAGCCCCTTGCCGTAGAGCTCGCAGAATGCCTCCCGGACGGCCTTGGAACAGCCCTCGTCCATGGTAAATCTGGCGCGCTCCCAGTCGCAGGAGGCCCCCAGCTTTTTCTGCTGCTCCACAATGCGGCTGCCATACTTGTTCTTCCAGTCCCAGACCCGCTCCAGGAATTTTTCCCGGCCCAGGTCGTGGCGGGTCAGACCCTCGTTTTTGCGCAGCTCCTCTTCCACCTTGATCTGTGTCGCAATGCCCGCGTGGTCCGTGCCGGGCATCCAGAGGGCCTCGTAGCCCTGCATCCGCTTGAAGCGGGTGAGAATATCCTGTAACGTACTGTCCATGGCGTGGCCCATGTGGAGCTGTCCGGTGACGTTGGGCGGCGGCATGACGATGGAAAACGGTTTTTTATCGGGATTCGGCGCGGCGCGGAAACAGCCCGCGTCCATCCACGCCTGATAGATTTTTCCCTCCACCTCCTGGGGGTCGTAGGTCTTTGGCAATTCTTTTCTCATGTGAAATCTCCTCGGTGTATCCTTATTTGATATATTGTACCGGTTTCCCGGTCTTTTCGCTGATAAAACGGCGGAACTCCTCCACGCTTCCCTCTGCAAATCCCTCCTTGTCGTAGACCTGTCCCTGCTGCTTGCCCATCATGAACACAAAATAGTCCTTCATTTCGCAGGGGACAAGGATTTTGTCATAGGTCCAATGGCCCTCGGCGGAGCTGGTAACGTTGGTATAGCCATCTTCTGTAAAGGTGGTGCAGACCTCCGCGTTATCCGGCCTGATCTGCCGCACCGCAAATGCGCTGTTCATCCTGTCCTCCATCAGCAGCGCTGCCAGCAGGACCGCCGCCAAAGCCAGATCAATCCAGCCGTTGGCGTCCCCTGCGCCGAAGCGCGTAAGCCCCATCGCCGCCGACATTGCCGCCGCAACGCCTCCCAGGCCGCGGATAACCAGATTCCTTTTCCGCCGTAGCGTCTTTCTGGCCGCCTTTGACATGGCCGCCATGGATTTTTGGTCCATCACCGTGTTGACCTCAAATCGCATTGCGCCCCCCTCCTTTCTTGTACATATCCCATAAAATCTTCCGTATTTCCAACTGCAAGGTCCTTCTTTTGCAGCAGCAGGACCTGATTTTCCCCATAGGAGAGCATCCAGGTGTATTCCTCTTCAAAAATATCTGTGATGCCGCCGTAAGGCACAAGCTGCTCCTCCTGCTCCGTACCGGCCACCGTTACGCCGTTCCCGTCAAAGCGCACGGAGACCGGCGTCTTTTCCAGGTCCAACTGCCGCAGCTGGTCCAGCAGCTGTCCCGCCGCCCTGCGGGAAGCCTGGGACGGTTTCCGGGGCGTTTGCAGCCTGGTCCCGGAGGCAAGGGCTTTGGCGCGGCGGAAATACGTAATACTGGAAAGGATTGCAAGAATTCCTCCCAGCAGCACGACCAGCAGTTTTCTCGGTTCCATCAGACCGGGGACCAGCATAAAAATACCGATGCCCAGCAGCAGCGCGCTGTAAAACCGGTATCTTTTTGCGGCCTTCTGCTGGTTGGGCCACTCCGCCGCATACCGCCTGTTCTGATTGAGCCGGTCCGTAACCGCCCACACGCCCGGCATGACGCTCCGGCTGCGGGCCTCCAGCAGACGGTCCAGCGCCCGGACGGTTTCCGCTTCAAGGTCCGAACTGTCGTAGCTGCTCAGCTGAAATACAAACTCCATACGCGCCTCCAACAAAAAGCCGCCCCAAGCAAACAACTGCTCAGGGCGGCAAGAATACCGCGGTACCACCTGGCTTCCCCTTCCGGGGCGCTCATGACCTCTGTAACGGGAGGACCCGCCGTTCCCTGGCGCGTACGCTCAGGAACGAGGCTCCGGGACGACTTTCCACGCCTGCGGGGGACGCCTTGCACCGGACGGCGACTCTCTGTAACCCCGCGGGAAGCGTGTACTCCTTCCCTTCTCTGCCTTTTGCATGGTTTGTAGTATATCCAACCGGAACGGATTTGTCAAGGCGTAAAATTGAACCGGCCTCCCTTTTATACAGTTTATGAACGGATGGGAAAACAGCTTGCATGGAATCAAGTTTCATGGTAGAATCAGAATAATTAAAATTTCAGGGAGAAACGTATGACCGAACGCGAAAAAATGTTAGCGGGATATCTGTATGACTGCGGAGATGCGCAGCTGCTGTCGCAATGGCACAAAGCAAAGGATCTCATCAGGGATTATAACCAAACGGATTCTGCCAATATAAAAGAAAAAGAGCGTATTCTGCGCGAGCTGTTGGGCGGAACGGGAGAGAATCTGTGGATTACAGCCCCGTTTTATGTCGATTATGGGAATAATATTTATTTTGGAAATAATTGTGAAGTGAATATGAACTGCACCTTTTTGGACGACAACAAAATCGTTATCGGGAATAACGCCTTAATTGCCCCCAATGTTCAAATCTATACCGCCTTTCACCCAACAAATGCGGCTGAACGGTTTGGAACGGCCAGGGATGGCGGCTTTGCATTTTGTAAAACGCAGACTGCTCCGGTGACAATCGGAGACAGCGTCTGGATCGGCGGCGGCGTTATTATCATGCCTGGGGTGACAATCGGAAATAATGTTGTGATCGGCGCAGGAAGCGTCGTTACAAGGGATATTCCAGACAACGCCATCGCATTTGGAAATCCTTGCAGAGTCATGAGGGAAAACAAATAGGCCGTACATAGGAAAGGAGAAACTGATATGGCGAAAACAGCGTGGATTTTTTCCTACAAACTCAAGAAAAATGTCAGTGCAGAACAGTTTATTGAATTGACGCAGAAGCTGCATGACGAGGTCATCTCCCAGGCAAACGGATTTATTTCCTGGGAACATTATGTGCAGGATAACGGTGTGTGGACAGATTTTGTCCTTTGGGAAACGGAAGAAGACGCCCAAAATGCTACGACCGTCGGAAAAGGAAAAGAGGTCACGGAAAACTTCTATGCCTGTATCCAGATGCACACCTGCCGGGCGTTGATTTCCCAGTTTGTAAAAAAGTATTGATGAAAAAAATTAGAATCACGGTCATGAAAATGGCTTGTTACACGGATTTGATGGAACAATACGAAAATCCAATCGAACACGCCTGCGATATGCAGGCAGGTCAGGTTTTTATTGCCAACGGCTGGCAGAAACCCGCCGGGTTCTGCGACAGCGCATGGGAGAGCATCTCTCCCTTTGTGATGACGCTGGCCCACGGCGGAGAAAACTTTTATGACGGCTGGATGAAGAATAAGCGGTCCGCCATGATCTCCTGCAACGATGGCTTCCGGCCTGTGAGCTTTTTGATTGAAACGTTAGATATGGATGCGGAACCATAAATTACAGCTTGCTGTGCGGCGGTAAAGCCGTGCAGCAAGCTGTAATTTTTCTGCTTATACCTGATCTGCTCTCTTCCGCAGCAGGGTCCTTTTCAGCGCATAGGTTGTCCCATCTATAGCGAGACTTGTAATGACTGTGTAAACGGCTCCATAGACAAAGGACCAGACTTCCCGAAACACAAATACAGATAGAACAATAACAATTCCGTCGATAAAAAACGCCAGCAAGCCAAAGGACAGTCCCGGTTTTTTCTGTCTGATTGCAACAATGATAAAATCCGTTCCGCCGGTGGACGACCCCTCGTTGAAGATGAGCGAGTAACCGATTCCCGACGTAATGCCCGACAGAATGGACGCCGCCAGACGGCCCCCGGTATAGACAGGAAAATAGCACAGCACATAGTCTATCAGCAGCGAGTTGATGAGCATGGTTTTTACCGAGATGATGAAAAAATCTTTTCCCAATTTCCGAAACGTCAATAGAATAATCGGTATATTGATCATCACCGTCGCCAGGCCGATTGGCACGCTGAACAGATAGTTGGACATCACCGCAAGTCCATTCACCCCTCCGGGGGCAAAATTTGCCTGCACAGCAAAGCAGACGATGCTTGCGCCCAGAAACAGCGAACCGAATATGTCGAATGCCAGCATCTCCGCAATGCGTCTCCGCATTCAGATCCCCCCTTCTTCCCCGCAGGGGCCGTCAGCGTTTGGACGCCGAGAAATCATATGCCTCCCGAATCCAGCCCATCAGTTCAGCATCTATATCCTCCGGTACAAATACCGCCGCATGGTGCGTCCACCGGTTGGGGTACGGCTCAGCGGACGCAATCAGCCGGGGCGACGCCAGGCTGTGGTCCAGGCCAAAGGAGACAATCAGATAGTCCTTGCCGTACCCCTCCGCCTTCCGCTTCGGATGGGACGCAAAGGCAAAGCCGTGTTTGTTGGCAAACGTAATCATCGACTTCTGCACCTTGATGCCAGTATCCGGCAGCTCCGCGCATATCCGCTCCGCCAAAGCTGTATACAGCTCCAGAGCATGGGGTTTTCCGTCAAAGAAAAAGAGCGTATCGCCATTTATCATACCGCGTTATCCTCCGAACACCTGCGCCGCAGCCTTTGCCGACTGCATGGCATCCTTCGTGTAAAAGTCCGCTCCGATCAAATCGGCAAACTCCTGCGTCACAACGGCCCCGCCGACCATCACCTTGCACTGCGCTCCAGCCGCCCGCAGAGCGCGAATCGTGACCGCAATATTCTGCGCCGTCGTCGTCATCAGAGAGCTGAGCCCTACCAGCGGCGCGCCGGTTTCCAACGCCGCCTTTACCACTTCTTCCGGACCCACATCGCGGCCCAGGTCGATGACCTCATAGCCGTAATTCGACAACAGCATTTTTACAATATTCTTGCCGATATCGTGTACGTCGCCCTTCACTGTCGCCAGAAGAATTTTCCCCTTGTTCTCCGTCCCCTGGGGCAGACTGCGGCTCACCACCGCAAACGCGGCCTTGACCGCCTCGGCGGAGGCCATCAGCTGCGGCAGAAACAGCGTCCCCTGCTCATACCGCTCCCCGACAACATCCAGCGCGGGGATAATGTCGCCGTTGATGATATCCAACGGCGTTTTTTCTTTCAGACGCGCTTCGGCGGCAGCGGGGACCTCCCCCTTCCGTCCGCCGATGATGAGGCTCTGCAAATCCGCGCTGGCCGTCTCCGCCGGACGCGGCTGCGCACCGCTCTGGCGGCGGATATATTCCTCTGCGTCCCCTCCCAGCAGTACCTTTGCAGCGGCCAGCGTATCCGTCATATTGCGGGAGGCGGTGTTGATAATGGATATATTCAGTCCGGCGGCCAGGCACATGGACAAATAGGCGCAGTTGACCGCGTCCCGGCCCGGCAGTCCATAGCTGACATTGGACACGCCCAGAATCGTTTTATATCCCGCTTCCCGCACACGGCGGATGGCCTCCGGGGTTGTCATGACGATGTCCTGGCTGACCGACGCCGCCATTGCCAGGCAGTCAATATAGATGTCCTCCCGCCGGACGCCGGCCTCCTCCGCAGCCTGGGACACCCGCAGCGCGATATCCTTGCGGACCTCCGGGTCGCCGGAAATGCCGTCCCCGTCCAACGCCAGCGCCACCAGTCCCGTACCGTATTTTGCCGCCAGCGGCAGCATACCGTCCATACTCTCCCGACTTCCGTGGACAGAATTCAGAATCGGACGCCCGCGGCAGACCCGCAGAGCCTTTTCCAAGGCGGCGGGGTTGGAGCAGTCAATCACCAGCGGCAGCGGCGACACCTTCTGGATGGCCAGCACCAGATTCGGCAGCGCCTCCCCCTCGTCGATGTCCGGCAGGCCCGCGTTGACCACCAGGAAATCCGCCCCCTCCTCCTGCTGTTCAAGGGCAACGCTGGAGGCATAGTCGTAATCCTTCCCATACAGGGCGTCCTTCATCAGCTTCCGGCCTGTGGGATTCAGCCGCTCCCCCACGGCGGCAATGGACGCCTCCGTCAGCTCCGCCGTCCCCTGCCAGCCGCAGAGACGGGATACGCCGTCCGGCTGGCGCAGTACAGGACGCCGTCCCTCCAACAGCGGACGAAGGGCGCGGATATGTTCCGGCGTCGTGCCGCAGCAGCCGCCCAGAATCGCCGCGCCGTCCTCCAGGAATTCCCCGGCGCAGAGGGCAAATTCCTCCGGCTCTACATCATATACCGTCTGGCCGTCCACCAAGCGGGGAATCCCGGCGTTGGGCTGGATCATCACCGGCAGATGGGTACACCGCAGAATTTCCCGTAGCGCACCCCGCAGCTGGCGCGGGCCCATGGAGCAGTTCAGGCCGATCACATCCGCCCCCAACGCCGTCAGCGTCACCGCCGCCGCCGCAGGGTCCGTTCCCAGGAACGTGCGTCCGTCCTCTCCGAAGGTCATTGTCACAAAAACCGGCAGGTCCGTCCGCTCCCGCACAGCCAGCAACGCCGCTTTTGCCTCCAGCAGATCGCTCATGGTCTCAATTAGAACCAGGTCCGCCCCGGCCTCTGCGCCTGCCTCCGCAATCTCCGCAAACATGCCGTAAGCTTCGTCAAAGGACATATCGCCAAAAGGTTCCAGCATTCCGCCCAGCGGACCGATATCCAGAGCGGTATATGCCGCCCCCGCCCGCTCCGCCAGGGCAATCCCGGCGGCAATATACGGCGCAGGGTCCTCCCCCAGCTTCCGGCGGCTTGCGCCGAAGGTATTGGCGGTAATGATATCCGCCCCCGCCTGGACGTAGGCCCGGTGGATTCCCTCGACCACCTCCGGCGCGGTCAGATTCAGCCGTTCGGGACTCTCTCCGGCGGTCAGCCCGGCTCGCTGGAGCATACTGCCCATGCCTCCGTCAAACAGATGGTGCTGTGTCAGATCAATCATTTCCACTCCGCCTTTCTCTCGTTCTAACTGCAAAAACGTGCCCAAAGGCACGTTTTGCGGACTATGCTCTCGGATGAGCCTTGCGGTATACGTCCTGAAGCTGTTTTTTTACCATGTGGGAATAAATCTGCGTGGAGGATATGTCCGCATGACCCAGCATTTCCTGAATGGAGCGCAGGTCCGCGCCGTTTTCCAGCAGGTGCGCGGCAAAGGAGTGGCGCAGGGTATGGGGCGTGATATCCTTATTGATGTGGGCTTTCTCCTGGTAATATTTGATGATTTTCCAAAATCCCTGGCGGCTCATCCGCTCGCCGCTCATGTTCACAAACAACGCCTGCTCACGTGGGCTGATAATCAGCTGCGGCCTGATCTCCTTCATATAGTCCGACAACGCCTTCACCGCCGCGGCGTACACGGGGATGATCCGCTCCTTGCCCCGGCTGGAGCAGCGGATAAAGCCTGCGTGCAGGTTCACATTATCCACATTCAAGTTAATCAGCTCGCTGACGCGGATGCCGGTGGCATACAGCAGCTCCAGCATCGCGTGGTCGCGGTAGCCCTTGGCGTCCACGCATTGGGGCTGCTCCAAAAACAGCTCCACTTCCTTGCCCGTGAGAATCTCCGGCAGCTTGCGCTCCGTCCGCACCGGGGACATGTGCCGGGCCGGATTGACCCGCACAACGCCCCGGCTGTGCAGATAGTTGTAAAAGGATTTCAACGCCGCCATGCTCCGGGCCGCGCTGGCGGAGGATTTGCCCTTGCTCTCCATATAGGCAATGTACCGCTCAATATGCTCCGTCCTGCAGCGGGACAGCTCCGCCTCCTCCACCTCCATGAGATAGCGGGAGAACTGCGTCACGTCCCGGACGTAGGAGGAAACCGTGTTGTCCGAGGAACGCCGCTCCAGCTTCAGGTAATTGGTATAGTCCGCAATATAGTTCGCCAAAGGGTGTCCCTCCTCTCTCCCTTTTATTCCAATGCCCCCATTGCCAGGCGAAACAGCGCGGGGGCAAACAGCCGCTCACAGCAGACGCCGGCGGCCAGAACCACGGCGCACAGCGCAAAGAGCAGAAAATAGCGGCTCCCATAGAGTACAGGAGCAGAACGCCTGCCGCGTCCGAAGGACAGCAGCAGCAATTCGATGGACAGGGGCCATGCCTCCCCCGCCAGCGTCAGAAAGCAGGGCAGGGTGAACACCAGCCGCACCAGCAGCACGCCCATCGCCAGCAGCACGCCGTCCCTTCCATAGCAGTGGACGAAGCAGGAGATGGTATACATGGTCAGGAAACCGTACAATCCCGCCAGAGCGGGGATCAGCACCGCGCCAACGGAGGAAAATCCCAGCAGGAACAGCAAGGTCCCATAACCGAAATAGATCATCACACAGCTGAGCAGCGGCACCGGCACGCCCCCCGCATCGTACACCGTGCAGTAGTCCGTCAAATACCGGTTCAGCTCCGTCTGCGCATCCTCGCCCCAGGAGCCGGCATACAGATGACCGATCAGCGCGCCCGCCAGAAAAAACAGGGCCAGCAGCAGCCCCCGCATCAGGGAGGGCTCCACAGGGCCTAACCGGATCGTCCGCATAACAGTCCGCATTACTCCATCACCTCGCCACAGCATATGCGCGGTGGACAAGTTTTAGAAGCAGGTAGAGGGGCGATTTCCCGTGTAAAAACTCTTCATAATAATATAGTTCAATTTCCGCGGATGTGCAAGGGAAAAACTGCAATTTGATTCTTTTTCGTCAATTATCACTAAATATTATGTAAACAATATTATGTAAACGTCATAAAAGAAGATATGTTTCGGCCGTTCTATATGTACAGAAACAGCATATTTTGTGTCAGCCGCGCTGTTTTCCTACTATATCTTCCGTCAAAGAAGATTACAACTAGTAATCACAGTTCTCGACAAAATTCGAGCAAAAATTACGCCTCTTTTTTCGCTTTTGTTTATTTTCACATCTTGACAGTCTTTCGCTTATATTTAGCAGGAGCAGACGAGCCGCTGCGCCCGTCTGCTCCCCATCTATTCGCCGTATCCGTTTTCTCCTTGGGAATTCTATTCCTTACCGGCTGCTCTTTCTGCCGCGCCTGCGTTTTCCTCCCTTCGGAAGATTGCCGCCCACCAGCGCGGCCAGCAGTCCGCCAGCCGCCATCGACAGCCCTAGCCCTGTAACGCCGTTCTCAATCGCAATTGTATCCGCCGTCAGCAGCGCAGCCGCCAGGGTCAGGGTCATAAAGACCACAACCACCACCGGCACCGTCAGCATCGACGTCCCCTTCCCTCTCAGCACGCTGTACCCGCAGCCGAGGAAAGACGCAATTGCCGCCGTGACGCACACCACCGGATACAGCTGTTCCAGTCCCAGTGCCCCTTTGTCCACCAGCATCGCGCAGACAAATTGCAGCGCCACATAGGAGATCAGCGCTAACAGGCCGCCGATCACGCTGTTTTTCACCATTCCCTGCGGCAGAGACATGACTACCTTCGACATAAAAAAACCTCCCGGCAAATCTACTGATAAAACAGTATATTTGCCGGGAGGTCCGGTTATTCTGCCAGGTTAATTGCTGCTGTCGGCGCCGTCCTCAATGCGGGGCGGCTCTTCCTCTGTTTTGGCCTTCTTCCCCTTCTTGTCGGGCTCCGGCTGCTGGCTGTTGTTGGTGGACACGGCCCACTTGGTCAGCTCCATGCGGACCCGGTCCTCGCTGGTCTCAATGACGATTGTCTCGTCCGAGACCTGGACGATCTTTCCCATAATTCCGCCGATGGTGGTAATCTGATCGCCTTTTTTCAGACTGTTGCGCATGTTTTCCGCCTGCTTTTTCCGCTTGCTCTCCGGACGCCAGATCATAAAGTACATAACGACGACCATGATGACAATCATAATCAGCAGCGAGCTGGAGCTGGCAGCCGCGGCTCCAGCGCTTCCAGCTCCCCCGGCAGATAAATGTTTCACGACAGCGGCTGTTTCACTATACACAGCGCATCCTCCTTTGTTCCTCTGATTTTGTTTTGTACCTGAAAATAAAAACGCTTTGACTATTATACCGAATTTGGGGACATTTGGCAACCCCTAATTTATTTTCTGTCACGGTTTTTGAATGAGTAAACAAATTGTGAACAAGTTCCACATTTGCGGAATTGGTCAGGCCACAGAGTATGGATTGTCACATGAATTTTACATAATTTTGTTTGATATATTGAATATTCATTCAACTCGACATGGGTAATTTATGAACAGTCATAGTTTAGACATGGTTTGTTCACAGAATATTAACTCGTTCAAATACCGTGTATTTTCTGTACAGGCATAAATCTACATCTGTAAAACTTTTTAGTTGACAATCGTAAAACCACATGGTATAGTATACGCAACAACGCCAAGAAGGGAGACAAACCGCTTATGAAACTAAAGATTACAGCCTCCGCCCTGTTCGTGTGCACCATCCTCCTGCTGCTGAGAGGACCGTGCCTCCAGGCCGGGAACACCGACCATGCGCCGCTGCCCGTCTTAATGTACCACCATTTCGATGACAACGCGACTGCCGGGACCATCGTATCCGGCGAAAAATTCCGGGAACAGATGACGGCTCTGAAGGACGCGGGCTATACCGCCGTCAGTCTGCCGCAATTGCTGGATTTTGTCGAAAACGGCGTGCCGCTCCCCCGCAAACCGGTGTTGATTACCATGGACGACGGCTATACCAGCAATCTGGAGATCGCCGCCCCCATCCTGGAGGAGCTGGACATGTGCGCCACAGTCTTTGTCATCGGCATAAACGAGGGCGAGGACATCTATATCCACTCCGGAGAACCGCTCACCCCCCTCCGCTTCTCCTACGAAGAGGCCGCAGATTGGGTGGAAAAGGGCGTCTTGGACCTCCAGTCCCACAGTATGGACATGCACCAGCTGGACAGCTACGGCAGCGGCGAGCGAAACGGAATGCTCCCCATAGCCGGCGAGTCAGGCGCGGCGTACCGGCGCGCAATTCAGGAAGACACCCTTCTGTTCCGCCGCCGCCGCATGGGGCGGGCCGCTACTGAGCTGACAGCGTTGGCCTATCCCTTCGGCTATTATTCGGAAGAGCTGGACCGCCTGCTGGAAGAGGAGGGCATGGTCTTTACCTTTACCACCGAGGAACACAGCAACACGCTGTACATAGGCGACTACAGCTCTCTGCGCATGTTGGGCCGCTACAATGTCACAGAATGGATCAGCGGTCAGGAGCTTGTCTCGCTTCTCGACCGGTCCCTGCTATAGTTCAAACTCTCTCCCCCAGCTTTGCGCTGTATTCCGACCGGAACGCGGCGTACTCCCCTCCATCCAGCGCATCGCGTATACGCTCCATCAGCGTGTTATAAAACCACAGGTTATGCATCACCGCCAGACGCATGGCCAGCATTTCCTCCGCCTTGAACAGATGCCGCAGATAGGCCCTGGAGAAATTCCGGCATACCGGACAGCTGCAGGCCGGGTCAATGGGCTGTTCGTCCAGCTTGTACTTCTCGTTTTTGATGTTCAGGCTGCCCGACCAGGTAAACAGCTTTCCGTGACGGGCGTTCCGGGCGGGCATGACGCAGTCGAAGAAATCGACGCCCCGCCAGACGCCCTCAATGATATTGGACGGCGTTCCCACTCCCATCAGATACCGGGGCTTGTCCGCCGGCATGTACGGCTCCACTGCCTCGATGATCCGGTACATGACCGCCGTCTCCTCCCCTACCGCCAGACCGCCGATGGCATAGCCGTCGCAGTCAATCTTCGCGCTCTCCTGCATGTTCCATATCCGCAGGTCCTCGTAGGTGCCGCCCTGGTTGATGCCAAACAGCAGCTGCCCTGGATTCACACAGTCCGGCTGTGCGTTCAGGCGGTCGTGCTCCGCCTTGCAGCGGGCCAGCCACCGGAGGGTCCGCTCGCAGGACTGCTTGACGTAATCGTAGGGCGCGGGGTTCTCCACGCACTCATCAAACGCCATCGCAATGTCGCTGCCCAGATTGGACTGAATCCGCATGGATTCCTCCGGACCCATAAATATGCGGTGTCCGTCGATGTGGGAGGCAAAGGTCACACCCTCCTCTGTAATCTTCCGCAGTCCTGCCAGGGAAAAGACCTGGAAGCCTCCGGAGTCGGTGAGAATGGGACCGTCCCAGCGCATCATTTTGTGCAGGCCGCCCAGCGTTTTCACCGTCTCATCCCCAGGCCGGAGATGCAGATGATAGGTGTTGGACAGTTCAATCTGGCACTTCAGATCCCGCAGGTCCAGCGCGCTCACCCCGCCCTTGATTGCCCCCTGGGTGCCTACGTTCATAAACACAGGCGTCTGTACCTGTCCCCCGTGGGCGCAGGAAAAATGGCCGCGCCGGGCGCGGCCCTCTTGCTTGATGACTTCAAACATAGCGCTCCCCCTTACTTTGCTTTGGAGTTCTTCTCTGACCGGTTGGGGTCCTCCTCCAGCATTCCGTCAAAATACCCCTTGTTCTGCGCGTCCTTTTTGTCCAGCCAGCGGGCCAGCCGGGGCGTGACCCACAGTGCGCCGCCTACGATGACCAGAAACAATACGAGAAAAATCAGCGGCGCGGCGGTCTCTCCAATATGATCCTGCAACAATGTCAGCATAATTTTTCTCCCAATCAGGCTTCTCCGGCAGGCCCAACCTTCTTTTCGTAGCAATTCCACTCGTGGTCATAAATTTCGGTCTCCCCGCAGTACCGGAAGCCCGCCGCCTGATAGACAGCCTCCGCTTTGGGATTCGTCTTGCACACCAGCAGCTGTATGCCGTCAAATCCCCGTCTGGCCACGTCCCGCTCCATCCGCCGGATCAGCTCTTTGGCGATTCCCCGGTTTTGGTACTCCTTCCGTACGCCGATACGCGCCAGATCACAGGGACGCTTGACCGATGGGTCCCAGAAGGTCAGGTGCTCGAATTCGTCTGTCGCGCCCATAAACGCCGCTGCAACGAGCGTCGGGCCGTCATATAAGAGATACAGAGATTCGTTTTGAATATCTTTCTCCACGTCCGCCATCACCGGATACTTTTCGTTCCAGGTACAGCCTGGAGATCCCATCAGGGACTGATAAAGGCTCATAACTTCCCCGGCCTGCTCCATAGCGGCCATTTTCATCTGATAGTTTTCATAGCTTGCCATGTTCGCTCCTCCTCAGCACGAAAAACAAACGGTACCTGGAAACCTCCAAGTACCGTTCATTTCAGTCTTAATAATACCGTTTGTTGCGGTTCTTGCGAGCGGCCTCAGACTTCTTGCGGCGCTTGACGCTGGGGCTCTCATAATGCTCTCTGCGCCGAACCTCGGCCAAGACTCCGGCCTTCGCGCAGCTGCGCTTAAAACGCTTCAACGCGCTGTCCAGAGACTCGTTCTCTTTTACGTGAACTTCTGACATCTATCTTCCCTCCCTCCGATATATCCGGCTCAATCCAGGATACTCTTTCGGGCCAGTATTTGGCTTAACGTACTGCATTATAACCACTTTATGCCCTTTTGTCAAGGCTAATTTATACAACAATTCGGGAAATTCCGGCAAAGCACAAAAATAAAGCGATTTTTCCCGGCTTTTATTCATGTAATTCGCAGAAAAACAGACGTTATCTACAATTATTTTGCCAGAAAATCAGGAAAATATTGTGACTGGCGTACGGGTCAATTCAGTTCTCGCTCCAGCTGTATTTCCTCAGCTTTACAATAAAAGTAAGGCACACCAGGACCCCGGCAATGCCGATAACAAAAAACAGCATAGCCGCCCCCGCCCCTTTTGCCTCGCCAAAGAGGTCCGTCAGTATGCCGCCCGCAGGCTGCGCCGCCATCAGCGGCTCAAACACCCTGTCTACCAGCAGTCCGCCCAGCAGAAAGCCGATGGGTATGGTAAAAAATTGCAGCGTGTTGCGGCAGGAATAGACGCGCCCCTGCATATCCAGCGGGATGGTACTTCGAAAAATTACGTCCATATTCGCATTCATCACCGGTATGAACAGCCAGCCGCAAACGGCCCCAATGCACCAGACGAGAGGCGTCCTTCCGAAAGCCAGCAGGAAATTTTCACTGCTCATTGAAAAAAGAAGGCTGAAGCAGATTGTCCTGACTCGATTTTTAGGTACCGGGAGAAATGCCGCCAGAACACTGCCAACCAGCGCGGCAAGTCCGACGCAGGTATTCACAAGACCTAATACCGTTTCGCCGCTGTTTTGCCTGGACAGAAGCATAGCCGGCAGCGCCGCGTTGTATATGGATGCAATCAGGTTGATGCACGCCAGAAACAGGATCAGATTTGAAATCAGCGGGTTTTGCCTGAGCCATGAGAGTCCCGCACGGGCTGAGGTCAGAATTTTTTCCTTCGGCTGTTCTGCCGTACTGCGTTCCGGAATCTTAATGAACAGCAGCAGGGTAAGAAACGCCGCCGTAAAGGTGGTCAAATCGAATACAATGACCAAGTCCACACCAGCAAATGTAAACAACGCCGTTGCCAGGATGGGCGTCAGAATCGAGTTCATGGACTGGGAAAGGGACCGCAGTCCGCTTGTCTTCTGATAATACGCCTTGGGAATCAAAAGCGTCGCCGCAACTTCGCTGGCAGGCTGCTGGATTGTATTCATCAGACCGTTCAGGGCGTTCAACACGTATAAATGCCACGGTTGAAGCGCGTCCGCTTTGATGAGCAGGAAAATAGCAACCGTACTGCACGCAGCGGCCAGGTCGCAAACCAGCATCGTGCGTTTTTTGTTCCATCTATCGCTCAACGCGCCTGCAAATATGCTCATGATGACATATGGCGCGTAGGAACAGACAGACAGCATTGCAGTCCCCAGCGCGGAACCATTGCGCAGATAAAGCCACAACACCAGGGCATAGCTTGTCATACTGCTGCCAAGGGTGGAAAGGGACTGCGTACTCCAAAGCAGGATATACGCTCTCAGTTGTTTTGTTTTCATATTGACTTTGCTCCTTTGATTTTTTCAGTAAACCAAAATGCAAAGCCTGAGGACTCATTCTATCCTCCATGCAACGTCCTCAAACTTTGCATGGAGCCAAAGCAATGCATAGCCGCATCCGCTGCCCCCCTTTCTTGATATTGGCCTTTTATCTTCTCTAAATCTTCCTCTGTCTCGGCGCGGAACAATGACAGCCACAGCAAAAGGGCGTCCTGTTACTTCACATCCTCCGGGAGCTTTTTCAGTTCAATGTATTATAGCGCATTTCCAAGAAGAGTACAATAGTTTTTTAGCCGGACGGCTGTTCAGCTCCTTCAAATAAGCGAAATAGAAGCAGCCAAAAGATTGTTTTGATATTTCATATATTGCTTTTTCCGATTTTTCGTATAAAATAGAGCCACACCATCAAAGCGGAGGTACCCCTATGCGTGAATTTGCCATTCAAAAGAACGATGCCGGACAGCGTCTGGACCGTTTTCTCTCCAAAGCCATGCCTCTCCTGCCCCCTGCCCTGCTGCAAAAATACATCCGCATCAAGCGCGTCAAGTGCAACGGCGCGCGCTGCCAGCGTGACCAGCGGCTTGCGGAGGGCGACGTACTGCAGCTCTACATCAACGACGAGTTCTTCGAGCAGCCGCGGGAGGACAACCTCTTCCTCACCCTCTTTCAGCCCAAGCTGAGTATTCTTTATGAGGATGAAAACATCCTGCTGGCGGACAAGCGGCCCGGACTGGTGGTCCACGCCGACGAAACGGAGAAGGTCAATACCCTCATCAACCATATCCAGTCCTACCTGTACCAGAAGCGGGAGTGGAATCCCAAGTGGGAAAATTCCTTTGCCCCCGCCCTCTGCAACCGTATCGACCGCAACACCGGCGGCATTGTCATCGCCGCCAAGAACGCCCAGGCCCTGCGGATTCTCACCGCGAAAATCCGGGACCGGGAGATTACGAAAAAATATCTCTGCGCCGCTCTCGGACAGTTCTTGCCGCCGGAGGGCTGTCTGGAGTGCTTCCTGCTCAAAGACGAGAAGAAAAAACAAGTCTCCGTCTACCACCGCCCGGTCCCCGGCGGCAAGTCCGCCCAGACCCGGTACCGCGCCTTGCAGTACCGGAACGGCCTGAGTCTGGTGGAAGCGGAGCTGCTTACCGGACGCACCCATCAGATCAGAGCCTCCTTTGCCGGTGCAGGACACCCCCTGTTGGGCGACGGTAAATATGGCCGCGGCGATGTCAACCGGAAGTACGGCGAAACCCGGCAAGCCCTCTACAGCTATTATCTGCGGTTCGATTTCCAGACCGATGCCGGTATTCTGGAGTACCTGCGGGGCAGAGAATTCCAAGTGGATCGGGTCCCCTTTGCAGAGAAGTATTTCCCAGGAAACAGCAGGTAAACCGGCGGCCCCTATTTTGCATACCGCTCGAAAAAGCCGAAGGTCATGGGCCACACGCACCCTGCCGCCAACACGACAATCAGATACCGTACGGCATCCGCCGCCGCGTGGCCGCCGCAGAGTTCCGCCAGCGGCGTTTTCAACAGCATCTTCACTGCGGCCACAAACACCAGTCCGCCAGTCAGCTTCACCGCCTGGCCCCACCAGGGCGCACGGGTTGGGAACTGCAGCATCCGGCTGTCAAATGCGTATACGGCCAGCATTCCCGACACAGCCCCTGCCATCTTGTAGGCGTTGCCCACCGCAGACGTCAGATTGGCCGCATCCACGTCCGCCGGGAAGGGGTACAGTTCCACAAAGCCTACAAAGGCGAAGCTCAAAACCATCATTCCGCCAATAATCAGATACATCCGGCGGGGAAACCACAGGGTACTGTCAATCAGCGGATACAGGACAAAGACCAGCGCAGCCGCCACAACCAGCGACACCCCTACGTCCGCCGGCGTGTGGACGCCTAAGTACATACGGGATACTCCGACCAGCAGCAGGAGCACAATCCAGAAAATCCGCCCGCCCCACGTCCGGGAGCTTCGCGCCAGACCGCCCATCCAGCCCGCCGCGCTCTGGGTGTGGCCGCTGGGAAAGCTGTAGCCGCCCGCCGCTTCCTTGGCGGATTCTACAATGGTGAAATTTGGGTCCCGCACCCAGGGACGCGGCACACGGCACACGATTTTCAGCCACTGGTTGACCAGCGTTCCCACAAAGCCTACGCTCAGCAGGTAGTATCCCCTTCGCTTATCCCGGCACCAGAATACAAACAGTGCAGCCGCCATGAAAAATGTTTCCTCCCCTAAACGTGTGACCAGGGACATAAATGCGTCCAGCGCAGGGAGCCGGATGGATTCAAACCAGTATAGCAGTGTCATAATCGTCCTCCTCTATTTAGATAATCTGTATATCTCAGTCCAGGCCAGGAGAATTTCAGGCATAGTCCCCCTCCTTCCGCTACCATAATATACCTTGCATCTTAAAATGTAAAGCTGAAAAAAGGAAAAAATTTATTTACAAATCAGGAAAAACTTGCTATACTAAGACAGGGTGAAAAAGATAAATATATTACAAATATAGGAGGAACACAATTATGAATGTTTTGAAAGGCGCTTGTATTATAGGTCAGTCCGGCGGTCCCACTTCCGTCATCAATGCCAGTGCGTACGGCGTTATCCGCACCGCGCTGGACAGCGATGCGATTACAAAGGTCTACGGCGCGGAGCACGGAATCAAGGGCGTGCTCAATGACCGGCTGATCGACATGTCCTTTGAGGACGCTGCAGAGCTGGAGAACCTGCTTTACACCCCCTCTTCCGCTCTCGGCTCCTGCCGCTACAAAATCGCTGACCCCGATGTGGACGATACGGATTACAAGCGCATCCTTGAAATCTTCAAGAAGTACGACGTCCGGTACTTCTTCTATAACGGCGGAAACGACTCCATGGATACCTGCAACAAGATCAGCAAGTATATGCAGAAGACCGGCTATGAGTGCCGCGTCATGGGCGTACCCAAGACCATCGACAACGACCTCTTCGGTACCGACCACTGCCCCGGCTACGCCTCCGCCGCGAAGTATATTGCCACCTCCTGCATGGAGGTCTACCACGACGCACGGGTGTACGACACGGGCATGATCTGCATCATTGAGATCATGGGCCGTCACGCCGGATGGCTGACTGCCGCCGCCGGTCTGGCTACCGCTGCGGGCGCGGGTCCCGACCTGATTTACCTGCCTGAGACTGACTTCGATATGGACAAGTTCCTGGCCGAAGTCAAGAAAGTCTATGAGGAGAAGGGCAACTGCATGGTGGCCGTCTCCGAGGGCATCCACTATGCCGACGGCGCCTTCGTGTCTGAGGCCAAGACCTCCTCTACCGACGGCTTCGGACACGCCCAGCTGGGCGGTCTGGCCGCGTTACTGGCGGAAAAGGTCAAGGGCGCAACCAATGCAAAGGTTCGCGGTATCGAGCTGAGCCTGCTCCAACGCTGCGGCGCACACCTGGCCTCCCAGACCGATATTGACGAGTCCTTCATGTCCGGCAAGGCCGCCGTGGAGAACGCTGTCGCCGGTCTGACCGACAAGATGGTGGGCTTTGAGCGCGTCACCGAGGACGGCAAGTATGTTTGCAGAACGAAGCTCTTTAACCTTACCGACGTGGCCAACACGGAAAAGAAGGTCCCCCTTGAGTGGATCAACGCCGAACAGAACGGCGTTACCCAGGCTTTTGTGGACTATGCCCTCCCCCTCATTCAAGGCGAAACGAAGCTGAAGAAGGAGAACGGCCTGCCCCGATTCGCAAAGCTGAAGAAGGTCATTGCAAAGTAAGGCCCCTTGTTCAGATAAATTGGCATCCGGCCCCCCTTTGGGAAGCCGGATGCTTCTTTGCGCCTTTATTAAACAAAAGTTTAGCTTTGTTCAATAATAACCTCGTCCAGCATAGATACTGTGATTTCCTGCTGATAGGGATTAAAACGTTCGTTGACTAGTTCTACCGTTTGGCCGGGGCTGCTTATAACCACTGTCATCCCATCGACCATCTTCATTTCATCCTCTACTGGCATAGTACATGTATAAACGCTTTCCTATTCTGGCAGCAGCCATCGTTCAGCCTGCTGACGCGCTGGCCGTCCATGACTGCGGTGTGCCGCGGGAGCGACATGACCGAAAGCGTTTGTCCTGCCGGATCATAGGCGGCCACCATAATTGTATCCGTAACCGGTATTCGGGAAGCCGTAGTCTCCAACGGCTTCCGTACCCGGCGGAGACGGGCTGCAAAGCGCAGATTGTTAATCAGGATGGTAAAGAGAAGCGCCGCTCCACCGAAAGACCATATGATTTGCAGTATCTGTAAAGGGCTTAACTTGTCAACATACCGAACAATAATTTCACCGTTATTATTATTATGCATAGCCAAAGGAATTTGCGCCGCCAACCTGTCCATCCTCTCCGATCACATAGCCCTCCGCCTCCTCCACAGGTATGCGGTCAATCGGGATTGCGTAGATAGACTTTTCCGCCATCTTCTCCCTGACCTGTTCCGAAACCTGCACCGTCATCCCGGCTACCGGCAGCGTGAACAGCTGCACCGGTGCCAGCAGACGCAACAGTACCAGCATCCATAGCGCATAACGGAACCGTGCGCTGATTTTTCTCCCCAACGCGGCGCGTAATGCCAGTATTACCAGAATCAAAAAACAAGAGGATACAATCCATTGCAGTATCATTTGCTTCCCTCCTTTTTCTACGCTTTGTCCTGATACGCCTCTAAATTTTCCAGCAGGCTCAGGTCTTTCTCCCTGTCGTCATCCAACCACCATAGGCTGTCGTAGAGACGCCCTTCCCGTTCAAATGTGCCCAGCAGATTTTCATCCGTATTCAGCAGTTGGACGCTGTCCGCAAGCAGCGCGTTGATTTCATCCATAAAGGCGGCGATTGCTTTCGGCTCAAATATATGCTGTTCTTCATAATCTGGGTTAAAGATAATATCAAAGTCAACCTCACTCTCCTGTACCACTACTTCCCTGCCGTCCTGCAAATAAAACAGTTTATAGCTGTACTGGCATACGCCGCCGCCCATATAAGGATTGTATTGCAGTAAATAATCCTCGCCGTTGACCCGGCACAGGAACAGCGCGTTCCAGCCCACGTGGGGTCTGTAGGCCGTCTGGAACCAGCTCCATTCCCCGTCACCGTCCCCACCGATACAATTCAGAGCAAAGGCGCTGCCGTCCTCACAGGTTGCAAGCCACATAGTCTCCGGTTTCCCGTTGTGATCCAAGTCCAGATCGCTGGACAGGATTTCCCTGGGATAATGATTTCCAGTGTTATAGATCAGTTCGTTTAGCTCTTTTGAGCTGTAAAACGCCGCTGTTGTGCTGTCCGCCGCTTCCCAGAAAATATAGACGCCTGCGTCTCTGGCGCTTGCTTCCAGATGGAGTATACCGCCATCTGCAAGAGGTATGCTCCACCCGGCCCGCGACCAGGCCCAGCTCTCGTCTCCCGCATAAGCAGTGTCGCTATAATCATAAAAGCGGCTCACGCGGTCAGCCTTCCGCAGCAGCCCAGCCAGTTTGTCCGCCGCGTCCCTGTCCAGGGTTTGAAAATCCGCCGGCTCTATTTCAGCCAGCAGACTCCCCAATGGGGAATTCGTGTCATCCGGACGGTCCTCCGCATAGCTGTCAAACTCCTGCAGCACGCCAAACAGCGTTTCCGGGCTGTATTCAGTCTCCTGAATCCGGGGAAGACCGGCCAAAATATTATCGTACAGCCTTCCCGCAGAGTCCTCCTCCAGATGGAGCGCATAGTGGTTGGTATTCACCAGCAGTTCACTGTTCCGAATCAGTGCGTTGACTTCATTCATAAAAGAAGCGACAGCATAAGGATCAAAGTTGTGGTCCGGGGAGCTGAAATTGATGTCAAATTCTATCTCGTTTTTCTGGTCCGTGACCTCTTTCCCGTCCTCTATATGGAATAGACGGTAAGCGTAGGCGCTATATCCCTGCCGCATCTTCGGCGTGTATTCCAGAAGATAATCTTCTCCCTTTCGGTACAGGAAATAGGTACCGCAGTTCCCATGGGTTTCATCTAATGTGACTGACCATATGTCAGTGTCTCCCTGATTCAATTCCAACCGCCATTCCGGCGTCCCCCCACCCTTTTTTTCAATGACCTGCACTGTTTCCGGTATCCCGTCCCGGTTCAGGTCCGGCTGGTGGGACAGCGATCGAAAGGTATACGCATCAGGCATCTCAAGTTCCTCCGCTCTTCCAAAAGCACATACTGTTGTCACAGAAATCAGAATAATCGCTGCGGCAAAGGCGCTAACAAGCTGTTTTGGTTCACAGGAAATCCGGTGGATACGCTCCCGCAGACTGCGCTTCTCCCCCGACATCGTGGTTGCACAGCGAAACAAATCTCGTGGACTGGGCTTTGCTGTCACCAGCGCAAGCAGGGTTTCGCCATAGGCTGTCCGTTCCGCCCGGCCCAATCCCTTCAATGCGCCCTCGTCGCAGGCCAGTTCTCCGTCACGGCGGCTGTATACTACCGCCAGCCATACCAGCGGATTCCACCAGTGGACCGCCAGCGCAACCCCTCGAAGGATACTCCAAATGTGGTCTAGGTGCCGGTAGTGGGTCAGCTCGTGGACCAGCACATGGCGCAGGATATCCGGGTTTTCCGCCGCCTTTGCCGTCAGATAGACCGCAGGACGCAAAACGCCGAACAAGCATGGCGAGGGCAATCCATCTGCTACATAAACCGGTATCCGGCAAGCCGCCGTCTCCAGCGGCTTCCGCACCCGGCGCAGACGGGCCGCAAAGCGCAGATTGTTAATCAGGATGGTAAAGAGCAACACCGCTCCGCCGAAAAACCATATGATTTGCAGTATCTGTAAAGGACTTAACTTGTCAGCATACCGAACAATAATTTCACCGTTATTCTCTAATTTTGCATAGCCGAAGGAATTTGCGCCGCCAATCTGTCCATCCTCTCCGATCACATAGCCCTCCGCCTCCTCCACAGGTATGCGGTCAATAGGGATTGCGTAGATAGACTTTTCCGCCATCTTCTCCCTGACCTGTTCCGAAACCTGCACCGTAATTCCGGCTACCGGCGATGTAAACAGCTGCACCGGCGCCAGCAGACGCAGCAGTACCAACGCCCACAGTGCATAGCGGAACCGCGCACCGATCTTCTGTCCCAGCGCGGTACGCAGAACCAGCACCACCAGAATTAAAAAGGAGCCGGACACAATCCACTCCAGCATTATTCTCCCTCCCTTCCCTCAGCTTCCTCCAGGATTTTCCGCAGTTCAGCAAGGTCCTCTTGTGTCAGCTCTTGCCGGCGTGCCATCGCGCTCATCATCATGCCCACGCTGCCCTGGTAGACACGGTCTAAAAAGCTCCTGGTTTCTGCAATCACTGCATTCTCTTGTTCTACAGCAGGTGTATAGGATTTCCCCTTGCCAATAATTTCGCACTTGACAAGTCCCTTCTCCTCCATTCGCCGCAGGGTGGTGATGGTAGTACTTTTGGCCCAACCCACGGTTTCTCTCAGTCTTGCTACCAGCTGCATCACGGTCTGCGGGCTTTTCTCCCACAGGCAGCTCAGTACGTTCCACTCGCTGTTCTTAATCCGGACTGGCTCCATCAGCTGTCCCTCCTTTGGTTTACGATATAGACCAAGTATACCACAGTTCGGTCTACACTGTCAACCACAAAATTTATAAACGAGGATCGGGGTATGTAAAAAGAGTCAGTCCTGCACATTTCAGGACTGACTCTTTTTCTTGATTTTACGAAGAATCGGAAAACAGCATATTTCTCACCTTACTGGTTCTATGGACCTCGTACTCCCCGTGCGCCAGATCAAAACAAACCAATTTACCGGCAGCGTCAATGTAAACATAGCGGTAGCATATGCGCGCTTGATTCTCCTTGCGCAAATCCTCCAGCAGCGGTTCTAATTCATACGCCTCCATCGTGTGCCGGTCGGAGTACAGAAACAAATCATAGTGTCCCAGGGAGATATATCCAGCGTTCAATTTTCTGAGCTTTCGCTTAAACGGCTCAACAAAGCCGGATGCAGGCAGGGGGTGAATAACGTAAGTCTGCCAATCAGAATACTCGATCCCACAGTCTGCGCATAGCTTCAGAATTCTGTCCGTAGGGGCCTGATACGGTTGGCTTAACGCAATTTCCGTGACAAGCCGCTCAAATATCTCCCCATTGACCGACATCACTTCGATACCGGCCTCCCCATCCGCCGTCTGAAGATCCGGTTTATCCCGAAGAAGCAGCGTGCCGTACCGTTTTCCATATATGGCTTCCAAAATATGTTTTGCGTATATCTCATAAGGACTGGTTTCTCTGGGCATAGCCGCTTCCCCTACCCTTCTGTTTTCATCTCTTTCCACTCCAGAGAGCCATTTCAGTATACCCGACTTCAGCCGGACTGTCAAATCCGCCATGCGCTTCCCCATAAATTATTCTTGACAACCGTTTTTGTATGTATTATACTGTACTTGTTAGTACAATACAGAAAGCAACAGGGAGCTGGTGGACATTTGGAGAATGTAGCAATTGAGATTGCCCGTACAAGCGGAATACCGCTTGACAAATTGGTTCGCTTATTAACACTGCTGTATGAGGAGGATTGACAATGAATAACGCTCTGACTGTTTCGAAGCTGACCAAAACGTATCCGGATTTTGTTTTAGATCAGGTTTCCTTTTCCGTCCCAAGCGGCTCCATTGTGGGACTGATTGGCGAAAACGGCGCGGGAAAAAGCACAACGATCAACGCGGCGTTGGGCCTCATCCAAAAAGAGGCCGGACATGTTTCCATTTTAGGGAGTGAAAGATTGGACTGCGGCGTCAAGGAAGAGATCGGCGTCGTATTCGACGGCAGCAACTATCCCGAAATTCTTACGCCAAAGAAGCTCAACGGAGTCTTGAAGCGTATCTACCGCTCTTGGGATGAAACGGCCTACTTCCAGCTTTTGAAACAGTTTTCCCTGCCCCTTGATAAACAGATCAGGCAGTTTTCAAAGGGTATGAAAATGAAGCTGGCGATTTCAGCTGCCTTTTCCCATCACGCCAGGCTGCTGATTCTGGACGAAGCGACCAGCGGTCTCGACCCTGTCATTCGGGATGATATTCTGGATATGCTGTTGGATTTTATTCAGGATGAAGACCACTCCATTCTGCTATCCTCCCACATCACCAGCGACCTGGAAAAAATTGCGGACTATATCGTCTTTATCCATGAGGGCCATGTGGTTTTCTCCAAACCCAAGGACGAGTTGATTGAGCAGTACGGCATTATCAAGTGCGGCGCGGCGCAGTTTGACGCATTGGACAAAGCCGATATTCTCGCGTACCGCAAAATGGACTGCGAATGGCAGGCGTTGGTGGCCGACCGGGAGCAGATGCAGAAAAAATATCCAAAGGCTATGGTGGTCCCGGCCTCAATTGACGAGATTATGCTTCTCTATGTAAAGGGGGAAAAGAAATGAAAGGCGTTTTGTTGAAGGATCTCTACATTGCCAAGAGCAATATTCTTGTAACCGCAGTCAGTCTGGTTGTTTTGGGATTCGGGCTGTCGTTCCTCCTCGAAACAAGCGCCCTTCTGGTCCTGGCTCCGGTTGTCTCCACTACCGCTGTATTTATCAGCATTACCAGTGACGCCGCCTCGAAGTGGAATAAAAATGTAATCGCAATGCCGGTATCAAGAGGGCAGATTATTGGGGAGAAATTTGTGTTTTACATCCTGCTTGCGGTCCTGGGGCTGATGACTGCACTGATTCCGTGCGTCCTTCTCGGTTTTTTCAGCGGGGATATTACCCCCCATTCCCTGTGTCTGTATGGCTCGATTGGCATAAGCGCCACGCTGCTGGCCGGCGGCATCAGCCTGCCATGCGCCTATCTGTTTGACCCGGAAAAATCGCAGATCGTGTTTATGCTGTCCTTTATGGCGTCCACGGGAATCATTGCAGGAATTGTGCTTCTTACCAATCTGTTTATCCCCGTGAAAGAAAATATCCTCTTGGCTTTTAACATTGCGCTTGGGATTTCCGCCGTTTGGTTTTTTGTCTCATATCAGGTTACGGCAAGGATCTACCAGAGACAGGATATTACTTGACCGGCAGTTCTCTGGGCCAGCGGAGCAGCTGCTCCGCTGGCCTTTTAAGCGGGGAGAAAACATCTCATGACATTTCTGCGACATTCTATTACATCGGGGTTGTAACCGTGTCCCACTTTTGCTAATCTGATAGATTGATAAGAAAACGTGGTGGCGAACATGATAACATTTGCGATCTGCGACGACGAGCCGCTGATGGTCCGGGAGCTTACCGGCCATCTCACAAGCTATATGGAAGGAAAGCAAATCACTGCCTACTCTGTCAGCAGCTTTTCCAATGGCTGCGCCCTGTTGGAGAGCGGCAGCAGCTTTGACGTTCTTTTTCTGGACATCCAGATGGAGCAGCCGGACGGCATGGAGACGGCCAGGCTGCTGCGCCAGCGTGGAGACCGCAGCCTGCTGGTGTTTGTGACGGTCCTGAAGGAGTGTGTGTTTGACGCCTTCCAGGTAGAGGCATATGATTTTTTACTCAAACCTCTGGACAACGTCCGTTTCCATCAAACGATGGACCGGGTCCTCCGCTCCCTGGAGCAGAGGACCGCCGGGGGCATTGTCATTCAGCGGGGAACCGGCTGCGAAGTAGTTCGGCTTTCGGACATTGTGTACTGCGAGGTGTTGGGCCGGAAAATCTATCTCCATAAAAGCGACGGAGTTGTGACCGACTATTACGACAAGCTGGAGGACCTGGAACAGCGGGTGGATGGACGTTTTTTCAAGTGTCACCGGAGCTACCTGGTCAACCTGGATTATGTCCGCGGATGCCAGGACGGGCAGGTTCTGCTGTCCCAAGGGGAATGTATCCCCGCCTCCCGGCTGCGGGGGCGGGAGCTGACCCAGGCCCTTTTGCGCCACATGAAAGAGAGGGGTATCTGATATGGACTATTTCGCTCTGTTTCTGGACAGCCTCTGCCTCCTTGTGGGACATGGGGTGATACACATTCTCTTCGTCAGCCGCCTCACCGGGAAAAAGCAGAAGCCGCTGCACTTTGCCGTTTACATCCTCCTTTTGACTGTGCTCCAGCTTGTCTCGGTCAGGCTTTCCCTCAGCGGGACACTCTCCATTGCCGTATGTGTGTTGGAACTGTATGCTGTCAGCCGTTTTGGGATGGGAAATCAACCGTCCGTGTCCTGGCTGGCTGCCGTGCTGGCCTGCTACATCTCCCAACTCTCCTTTGGCATCATCAACTCTGTGGAGGCGGCTCTCTTTCCCCGCTTTATCGGAAGTCCTCTGTTGTATCTGCTGCTTTTGGCGGCGCAGGTTCTTTTCTTTGCGCTGTGCGCCGGCTGCTGTTATGCCGTACTGAAGCTTCTGGCCCGGACGGAGGAGGCGCCCTATATCGGACTTCTTCTGTTTCCCGGACTGTTTTTCTTTGCGTCGGAATTGTATATTCTCGATACCGCCTACAGCTTTTTTGCCCCCATCGTCTCTCTGGAGGAAGTCGGAAAGCACAGTACGCTGCTGCTCCTGCAAGTGATGGGATTGACGGCGCTGCTGTGTACCCTGTACGCATACCGCCAGCTCTGCCAGGGCTTCCAGGCCCAGGCCGCGCTGCAATCTCTGACCCAGGCGGCCCAGGCACAGAAAATCTATATTGCAGAAGCGCAGGCCCGCTACGAGCAGACGAAATCCTTTCGCCATGACATCAAAAACCATTTATCTGTCCTGGACGGCCTGCTCCGGAGCGGAAAACTGGAGGAGGGCCGGGAGTATCTGAAAAAGCTGGAGACCGTCTCGGCGTCTCTGTCCTTCCCCTACCAGACCGGCAATCCGGTGGTGGACATCCTGTTGGGAGAAAAGCTGGGGTTGGCGAAGGAAATCGCTGCGGAGGTATCCCTGGTCCTGCCCAAGCCCTGTGGAATTGACGACTTTGATTTGTGCGTACTCTTTGCCAACGCCCTGGACAACGCCATCACCGCCTGCCGCGCCAACGATGGAGCCAAGGCAATCCGCATCAGCGGGAAGCAGCAGGGGGATTTTTACATGCTGACTTTTGAGAATACCTGCTCTGACGAACCCGTGCCTCCAGCAGGAACCGGGCTTTCCAACATTGAAGCGGTGGCGGGAAAGTATCACGGAGCGGTTCTGACTGAAAAAAATGGAGGGCAGTTTCATTTGAGTGTGCTGCTGAATTTTTCTTCCCTATAGCATCCCAAAAGCATTTTATAACAAACAGGCCGATGAATGCTTGCCGGTAAGGGGCAAATGTAGTATACTATTGGCGGCACAATAAAAATACGGGAGGTGGACTGTCCCATGCTGCGTATTGCCATCTGTGACGACGACCCTGCCGCCGTTCAGTCCAGCCGGGAGATTGCGGAGGACTGTCTGAAACAATGCGGGAGCGCCGGCAAAATTGCAGCCTACACCCACAGCGAAAATCTCCTCTACGACATCATGGAGGACAGATTTTTCTTTGATCTGATTCTGCTGGACATTGAAATGCCCGGCAGTACCGGGATGGAGCTGGCAGGAAAACTCAGGCCCTTTCTGCCCAATGTGAAGATCATCTTCATTACCTCCCATGTAGAGTACGCCATAGACGCCTTTGAGCTGTCCATTTTTCGGTATGTACCGAAAAATGATATTGCCAGGCGGCTCCCTGGGGCGGTATGCGACGCCATCCGGCTGATTGAACTGGAGGACGGCAAATTCTACACCATCCAGACCAGCTGCCGCCTGGAAAAGATACCCTTCAAGGACATCTTGTTCATTGAGCGGGACGGAAAAAACGCCAGCATCACCACCTCCAGCGGTGCGGCCAAGGTGCGGAAGAGCTTACAGCAGGTCTATGAGGAACTGTCCGCAGAGGAATTTATTTTTATTGACCGGGGCTGCATCGTCAACATGATTCACGTCATGCAGGTCAAGGAGGGAACGGCCGTCCTGAAAAACGGCGAAGCTCTCCCCATCAGCCGTTCCCACCTGCAGGGGGTAAAGTCGCAGATCAACGCCTATTGGGGGGCGCGCATATGACGGATGTTTTTCTGCTGCTCTCCGGCCTGTTGACTGGCGCAGTGCGCATTCTTGCGGGACTGATTCTCATTCACCGGCTGCTGTCCGTAAAGAAGCCGGGCGGAAAAAGTATCGCGGCAGGGTTGTTCGGAACGATGGCCCTCACGGTTTTGATGTCTCTGCTCCATCTGTCAGACCTCTGCCGGATGGCTGTGGAAGCGGTACTGATCTCCTTTTGCACCCACTGGCTGCAAAAGGCCGATTTGAGAATGAGTTTGTTTGTCAGCATCTTTTATGAGACTGCCCTCTCCTTCTGGCAGTTTCTTCTAGCGGCAGGGCTGGGCGCGCTGTTCCGTGCGCAGGACCTTCTCAGCCCCCAAACAATGGCGGGACAGGGCGCTGTCTGGCTGCTTCATGGACTGCTGGCTGCTTTGGCGGTCTATCTCTCCCAAAAGGAGATCGAGAGAAAAACCGCTTTCCGGGTTGTCTCCGCTGCTGCACTGGCCGGTTTTCTGGCGGTCATCACGCTGTCCGAGCAGACTGTCCTGGACATTCCCGGCGACACCCTCTATATGTGGACAATCCTGTCCGTGGTCCTGATGATGTCGGTACTGGTATTCAATATCAACCGGCAGTACGAGGTGGAGAAGGAACTGGCAAAGCTGAAATCAGAACAGGCCGAGCTGCTGGAGCGGGACTATACCGCCATCAACCGGGCCTATCAGGTCAACGCCAGGCTCTTCCACGACTTCCACAATCACATCGGCGTACTGCGTCAATTCCTTATCCATGAAAAGTACGGAGATGCAGTCCGCTATCTGGATGAATTGCAGGCCCCTGTACAGAACCTCACCGCTACAGTCTGGACAGGCGACGAAACGGCGGACTACCTCATTAACAGCAAAACAGCTGCAGCGGAGGCGGCTGACATTCGGTTCCAGGTCCAGGTGGAGTTTCCCCGGCATACCAATATCCGCAGCGTGGACCTGTGCGCGATTCTGGGCAATCTTCTTGACAACGCCATTGAGGCGGCCCGGCAGGCGCCGGAACGGTCGGAGCGGACGGTGTCTCTTACCATCCGCCGCATCCATCAGATGCTGGTCATCAAGGTAGAAAACAGCTTCGCCGCTGCGCCTGTCCAGGAAAACGGCGAACTGAAAACCACTAAAACCGAGGGCGGTCTCCACGGCTGGGGACTGAAAAGCGCACAGACCGCCGCGGAAAAGTATGACGGCATGGTGCAGACCAGCGTCTCCGGGGAAATTTTCCGGGCGGTGGCTACGCTGTCCTATGAAGCGGAAGAATATTAATGGTAGGCATATATTTGAGTGGGACCGGAAATACAGAGCGCTGTATTGACAAGCTGATACATTTATTAGGCGGAACAGCGCAGGCAATTCCAATTGAAAAGGCAGAAGCCGCAGAAGCCGCAGAAGCCGCGGAGGGATTGTCACAGCACAATTTTATTGTTCTGGCATATCCGGTACAATTTTCAAATACCCCCGTTATGGTGAGAAATTTTATCAAGCGGCATTCAGACCTATGGAAAGGGAAACAGGCGCTTTGTGTTACAACAAGCGGTCTTTTGCAAAAATCTTTTCCGGAGCCTTGCCCTGTTCCAGACAACTGGCAAAAAAGGGTTGCAATTGGCTGCAAAATCTGGTACACTGCTGATTACTTTCATAACTTGTCATAATTGGTCTGCACATAGAAAGGTGAGGTCATACTATGCGGAATATGATGAAAAGCGGCTGGGGCAAAATGTCCATGGCCTTTTTAGGCGCATTGATTTATGCCCTGGGCATCAATCTCTTTGTTGTCCCCCTGGGTCTCATTACCGGCGGCATGATGGGCTTCTGCCAGCTGATCCGTTCTGCAATCCTGATGCTGCTGCGGATGGACTCCTTCAGTTTCGATATTGCGGGACTGATTTTCTATGCCCTCAATATTCCCCTGCTGCTGCTGGCTTACCGCTCTCTGGGCAAGGTCTTCTCCCGCAATACCCTCATTATCTCCACCGCATATACCGTCTTCCTCAGTATCATCCCCATCCCGGCCAAGCCCCTTGTGGACGATATGCTCACCAGCTGTCTGCTGGGCGGCATTATCGCCGGCATAGGCTCCGGACTGGTGCTCACCAGCGGCAGCTGTGGCGGCGGACTGCATATCCTGGGTCTGTATTTATCCAAGAAGGGCGTACGGACCACGGTGGGCCAGTTTGAGCTGTTCTTCAACGTGGCGTTGTTTATCCTCTGCGGCGTGATGTTCGATATGCAGGTCTTGATCTACTCTGTGATGAACACGATCTTCCACTCCATGGCTACCGACCGCAGCCACCGGCAGAGCGTGACGGTCCAGGTGCTGATTTTTACCAAGAGCGACAACCCGGATCTGGACCGCTTCATTATGGACAATCTCCACCGGGGTATTACCCGCTGGGAGGGCAAGGGCGTTTATACCGGCGACGCCACCCATATTCTGTGCGTATGTATGAATAAGTTTGAGATCGGCGACCTGCGGGAAGCCCTCCGGGAGATCGATCCCAAAGCCTTCTTTATCGTGCAGGAGGGCGTCCACGTCAGCAGTAATTTTGACCGCCGCCTCTCCTAAGTGCATTGTACATTATCCTTTTTGGACCGTCCGCAGCTGTGCGGGCGGTTCTTCTGTTGGCTCTAGGGGAACAGGCAGTTAAACAAAAACCTCCCGTGCCGTCTGGCATGGGAAGTTTTTTCTATTATAATAGAAGATAATGAACAGTCATGGTTCAGACATACCAATACCGCGAAGTACCTGGACTTTCCCCTTGAATCCCTTGACACAGTATGATATACTATACCAATCCCTACTGAGAAGGAGGACCCAGTCCATGGCGGAGAAAAAAGGCGTCAAAATAGCGGCGCAAAACCGTAAGGCACACCATGACTATTTCATCGAGGACCGCTATGAGGCGGGGATTGAGCTTTACGGTACGGAGGTCAAATCCATCCGGGCCGGTACGCTGAATCTGAAGGATTCCTACTGCATCGCCAAAAACGGCGAGATGTATCTCCACGGAATGCATATCAGCCCCTATGAGCACGGCAACATCTTCAACCGGGACCCGGTGCGGCCCCGCCGCCTGCTGATGCACAAGCGGGAGATCAACCGCTTACAGGCGTATGTCCAGCAGGACGGGTATGCCCTGGTACCCTTGAGCGTGTATTTCAAGAATTCCCGTGTAAAAATTGAGGTCGGTCTGTGCAAGGGCAAAAAGAACTACGATAAGCGGGACGCTATGGCCAAGCGGGACGCCAAGCGGGATATTGACCGCGCAATGAAGAGCTACCGCCGCTGAAGACAACCTGAGCATCTGTCTGGACGATATCTTCGGCGGCCTGGGCGACCTGTTTTGAGTACAAAATAATAAAATATATCAAAGGAGACCCAACCTATGAGCAATCCTATTGTAACCATCACACTGGAAAACAGCGAGGTCATGACCGGGGAGCTGTACCCGGATAAAGCGCCCAACACCGTAAATAATTTCATCTGCCTGGCCAACAGCGGCTATTACGACGGCCTGACCTTCCACCGGGTTATTCCGGGCTTTATGATTCAGGGCGGCTGTCCCAGCGGCACAGGCGCTGGCGGTCCCGGCTACAGCATCCGGGGCGAGTTCAGCGGCAACGGCTTTGCCCAGAATGATATTCCCCACACCCTGGGCGTGCTGTCCATGGCCCGCTCCATGGACCCGGACAGCGCAGGCAGTCAGTTTTTCATCATGGTAGAGGCTGCCCCCCATCTCGACGGCCAGTACGCCGCCTTCGGCAAGATCACCGGCAATGTGGAGGCTGCTGTGGCAGTCTCCCTGGTCAATCGTTCCATGATCGACAACAAGCCCAAAAAGCCCCAGGTCATCCAGTCCATCCGGGTGGATCTGCAGGGCGCGGAATACCCGGAGCCTGAGAAAATCTGATCCAAATTCCCATAAAACAAAGGAGCATCTATACCCCTGTGAAAAAACAACTATCCTCCCTCCTGCTTGCTCTGGTTCTCCTTTTGAGCCTGACTCCGGCGGCGGGGGCATACGACATCAAAACCGCCGCCTCCTCCCCCATCGCCATGAGTCTGTCCCACGCCGCGTATCTGGATGACAGCGGCGCCCTTTGGACCTGGGGCCGCGGCGCCAGCGGCGAGCTGGGCAGCGGAGCCAGAGATAATTCCAGCGTACCGGTGAAGGTGATGGACGGCGTGACCGCCGTCAGCATTGCCAACGGCGTCAGCGCCGCCATCAAGTCCGACAAATCCCTTTGGATGTGGGGCAGCAACTACCACGGCCAGTTGGGAACCAAGGGCAGCGGAGATGTCAATATTGGCGGCGGCAATAACTTCGACCACGCCTCCAAGCACTACGTCCATATCACGCCGGTGAAGGTGATGGACGATGTGGCCTCTGTCCAGGCAGGCAGCTTTTATACGGCAGCAATTAAAACCGACGGCTCCCTGTGGATGTGGGGCGACAATCAGTACGGCCATATCGGCAACAACGGAGAATCTGACAAAACGGACCGCTATGGATACGTATACCAGACAGAGCCGGTGAAAATCATGGACAGCGTATCCTATGCGACCTTCAACGAGGACGCCCATACGGTGGCGGCGATCCAGACCGATGGTTCCCTGTGGATGTGGGGCAAAAACATCCACAGCGAGCTGGGCAACAACGGTCAGGGAGATAAGTTCTATGAAATTGAAGAACTTGACTCCGTAGAATACTATCAGACCACACCCATCAAGGCGCTGGAGCATGTAACCAGCGTCAGCCTGGGCGCCAACCACACCGCCGCCATCCAGACCGACGGCTCCCTGTGGATGTGGGGCAGCAACTATTATGGCCAGCTGGGCAACGGAACCAACACGGATGCCGGCGAGCCGGTGAAGATCATGGACGGCGTGGCGGCTGTGGACCTGGGCTGGAGCCGCACAGCCGTTTTGAAAACCGACGGCTCCCTTTGGACCTGGGGCCGGAACTGTTACGGACAGCTGGGCAGCGGCTCCACCGAGGATTCCAATGTCCCGGTGAAGATTATGGACAGCGTAGCCGCCATGGGCGGGTATCAGGATCAATCCGCAGCCATCAAAACCGACGGTTCCCTCTGGACCTGGGGCTGGAACTACTACGGCCAGCTGGGCAGCGGCTCCACCGAGAACGCCTCTGCGCCAGTCAAGGTTATGGACCAGACCGCCGCTGTCAGCGGACACCAGGGGACCATGCTGGCTGTCAAAACCGACGGCTCCCTCTGGGCCTGGGGCTGGAACTATTACGGCCAGCTGGGCAGCGGCTCCACCGAGGATTCCAATGTCCCTGTGCCTGTCAAAACCGGCGTTCCCGGCCAGGACGCCGCAAAGGGGAACGATACGCCCTTCAGCGACGTCAGCCGGGACGCATATTATTACGAGCCAGTACTCTGGGCGGTGGAAAAACAGATTACCAACGGCGTCACTGCCACACAGTTTTCTCCCGGCGCAACATGCACCCGCGGCGAAATTATCACCTTCCTGTGGCGTGCCATGGGCCAGCCGGAGCCGGAGGGCTCCGCCTCCCCCTTTGCGGACGTGGCGGAGTCGGATTTCTATTATAAACCGGTCCTCTGGGCCTACGAACAGGGCATGGCGGCAGGCGCCAATTTCTCCCCCAAGTCCCCCTGCACCCGGTCGGAAGCCGTGTCCTTCCTATGGCACTCGGCGGGCCGTCCGGAGGCGTCCTCCGTCACCGGCTTTGCGGACGTCGGCTCCTCCGCCTCCTATGCGCAGGCGGTCAGCTGGGCGGTGTCCAACAATATTGTCAACGGAACCAGCGACGTCGCCTTCTCCCCCAGCGATACCTGTACGCGGGGGCAGATTGTGGCCCTGCTGTGGCGGTATCTGGGAAAATAGCGGACAGCCTGCGGGCATTCGGGGAGAGATTTTTTGTCTCTCCCCTGCGTTTTATATAAAATCACCGTACCGCCGTCTTATACCCACTGGAAAAATCTCTGTTTCTCCGGTTGTCCGGCCCTTGCTTTGACGCCGCCCTTTGATTATAATAAATCTGATTGCGTGAAAAACTATCATGAGTGACGCCCGCCGGAAGCCGCGGGCCAAGGAGGAATCCCCCTATGAGCAGACAAGAAGCTCACGACCAATACAGCAGAGCCCTCAAGCTGGGGCAGCGCGCATATAAGGACAGCGTCCTCCATGGACGTTACCCCTATCCGCCGGTACTGGATGAAATTCTGATGGACGACACCCTGATTGCCGGACAGGCGGACATGGGGATCATTGAGATTCCCACCGAGCAGATCATCGGCAATAAGACGGTTGGACGGCGTTCCGCCTTTGCGGATAACTTCATGCCCCTGCTGGAGCTGGACTCGGAGTTTGCCAACAAGTGGATCGACCTGTGCGCCGCCCACCTGAGCGACGAGGGCATACGGGACCCCGTCCGCTGTTATGAGTATCTGGGCCGGTTCTACGTCCAGGAGGGCAACAAGCGGGTCAGCGTGCTCAAAAGCTACGATGCGCCTACCGTTCCCGGCTACGTCATCCGCATCATCCCCCGCTGGTCTGAGGACCCGGCGGTGCAGGTGTACTATGAGTTCATGGCGTCCTATCAGATGAGCGGGCTGTACCAGGTCAGCTTTACCCGGCCCGGCTCCTTCGGCAAGCTGCAGGCCGCGCTGGGCTACGAGCCGGACCATGTGTGGGACAAGGATGAGCAGAAGCGGTTTCTGTCGGGCCTGACGTACTTCAAAGCGGCTTATAAGAAGCTGGGCGGGAACGAGCTACCCATCACGCCTGCCGACGCCATGCTGGTCTGGCTGCGGGTGTATCCCTTCGACGCGCTGAAGACCTCCTCCAGCCAGGAGCTGCTGAAATCCCTCTCCGCCCTCTGGGCGGACATCAAGGTCCTGGCCCACTCTGAGCCGATTGCTGTCAGTACGGCCCCCGCCTCCGGCCACGACGAGGCGGAGGAGGAGACGCCGGGCTTCCTGGGCCGTCTCTTCAAAGCCATGTTCCCCAACCATCTGAACGTGGCCTTCATCAACGAGCGGACCCCGGAGGAGAGCGACTGGGCCAGAGCCCACGACCTGGGCCGCCAGTATATGGAGGCTCTGCTGGCGGACCGTGTGGAGGTACAGGTCTTCAACAGCGTCCGGCCCGGCGAGGAGGCGGACGCCGCCATGGAGAACGCCATCGCAAACGGGGCCCAGGTGATTTTTGCCACCACCCCTCCCCTCATCACCTCCTGCCGGAAGGCTGCCGCTAAGCATCCCAATGTCCGTGTCCTCAACTGCTCTGCCTCCATGCCGTACACCGGCGTGCGCACCTACTACAGCCGTATTTACGAGGGCAAGTTCATCACCGGCGCCATTGCCGGCGCCATGAGTCCCGACGGCAGCATCGGCTATGTGGCCAGCAATCCCATTTTCGGCGTTCCCGCCAGCATCAACGCCTTTGCCCTGGGCGCAGGGCTGGTCAATCCGCGGGCGCGCATACGGCTGAAGTGGTCCTGTGTGGATTCGGACCCCATGGGCGATCTGATCCGGGAGGGCGTGACCGTCCTCTCCAACCGGGACCTGCCTGCGCCGGACCGCGTCCAGGAGCCGTGGGGCCTGTGCCTGCTCCAGCCGGACGGCTCCCTCAAGCCCCTGGCCTCCCCCTACTGGCACTGGGGCAACTTCTATGTGAAAATAATCCGCAGTATCTTCAACGGCGGCTGGGAGGCTCTCAGCTCCAAGGGAGACAAAGCGGTAAACTACTGGTGGGGCATGAACAGCAGGGTGGTCGATGTGCTGCTCAGCGACAGCCTGCCGGACGGCGTGCGCCAGCTGGTGAAGATTTTACAGCTGGGCGTGACCAACGGCTCCATTGAACCCTTCCGCCGGTTCCTGCGGAGTCAGGACGGCGCCGTGCGCAGCGAGGGGGAGCGGTGGTTTTCCCCGGAAGAGATTCTGCATATGGATTGGCTCTGCGACTGCGTGGAGGGCAGTATTCCGGAGTTTTCGGAGCTCCTGCCCATGTCCCGGTCCATCGCCCGGCTGCAGGGCGTCTATCGGGACACGATTCCGCCGGAAAAGGAGGGGCCGCTGCTGTGAAGCTCCTGCTGCTGTCAGATAAAGAGAGTCCCTATCTATGGGATTACTACCAGCCGGGACGGCTGGACGTCTATGACCTTATGATCTCCTGCGGCGATCTGAACGCCAATTATCTCTCCTTCCTTGTGACCATGGGCCGCGCTCCTCTGCTGTACGTCCACGGAAACCACGACGCCGCCTATGAGCAGCGTCCGCCGGAGGGCTGCGACTGTATCGAGGACCAGCTGGTAACGGTCAAGGGACTGCGCATCCTGGGTCTGGGGGGTAGCGCACAGTACAGCGGCGGCCCCCACCAGTACACGGAACGGCAGATGGAGCGGCGTATCCGCAGGCTGTGGTTCAAGCTCCGCCGGGCGAAGGGCGTGGACATCGTCGTGACCCACTCCCCCGCCAGCGGCTATGGCGACGGGGAGGACTACGCCCATCGCGGCTTTGACTGCCTGCTCTCCCTGCTGGACAAGTACCAGCCGAAGTATTTGGTTCACGGGCATGTCCATGCTACTTACGGCGCGAACCGTCCCCGCGTTCTGCAGCACGGCCCCACCACCATCATCAACGCCTATGAGCGTTACGTGCTGGACCTGTGACGTCCGGCCATCTCATTCCGCCTGTACAGGCGTATTTCATTGGAAAAGGACTATTATGACATTTAACGACTTAAATTTACTGCCCCAACTGCTGAAAGCAGTGGAGGAGATGGGCTATACCGAGCCGTCCCCTATTCAAGCGTTGGCGATCCCGCCGGTCCTGTCGGGCCGCGACCTGATCGGCTGCGCCCAGACGGGTACGGGCAAGACGGCGGCTTTTGCGATTCCTATTCTGCAATATCTGGACCGGCAGCTGAAAAATGACCGTCGTCCGGCAGCCAAACGGCCAATCCGCGCCCTGACGCTGACGCCTACCCGTGAGCTGGCCCTGCAGATCAAGGAAAATTTTGATTTATACAGCCGGTACCTCCCTGTCCGCAGCGCCGTCATCTTCGGCGGCGTAGGACAGACGCCTCAAGTGGAGGCTCTGCACAAGGGCGTGGACGTGCTGGTGGCCACGCCGGGACGGCTGAACGATTTATGCAACCAGGGCCACATTGACCTGAGCCGTATAGAAATCTTTGTTCTGGATGAAGCGGACCGGATGCTGGACATGGGCTTTATCCACGACGTGCGCAAGGTTATTGCAAAACTGCCGGAGAAACGGCAGACACTGCTGTTTTCCGCCACGATGCCTATGGAAATTGCCGAGCTGTCAAAGACAATCCTGATTCGACCGGCACGGGTGGAGGTAACGCCCCAGTCCTCCACAGTGGACGCCATTGAACAGAGGCTTTACAAGGTGGACAAGGCCAATAAAAAGCACCTGCTCCAGCATATTTTGCAGGATCAGTCCCTGGACAGCGTGCTGGTGTTCACCAATACCAAGCACGGCGCGGACCGTGTGGTCAAGGAGCTGGGCCGGGCAGACATCCCCGCCATGGCGATTCACGGCAACAAGGGGCAGACCGCCCGCATCCGCGCCCTGGACAGCTTCAAAAGCGGTGAAATCCGGGTGCTGGTGGCCACGGATATTGCGGCCCGCGGCATTGACGTGAGCGAACTGGCGGCGGTCATCAACTACGAGCTGCCCAACGTGCCGGAGACCTATGTCCATCGGATCGGACGCACTGGCCGGGCAGGCCGCAGCGGCGTTGCCATCAGCTTCTGCAACTACGACGAGCTTGCGTATTTAAGGGACATTGAAAAGCTGACCCGGAAGAAGCTTCCGGTCGTGGAAAATCATCCCTGGCCGATGGAAATTATGCAGGCTGCCCCCAAAGCGGTCCGTCCTCCCCGGCCACCCCGGACGGAGCGCAGCGTGAAACCGGCGCAGCCTGCGGTACAGCCAAAGGAGCCAATGCCTGTCCGCCGGCAGCGGAGTACCCCGGCGGCGGTGGAGAAGGTGCGGGTGGAATCGGTCACAGCCCTCCCGATCCCGGCGGGCGTACCGGTACCCGTCCCCCGTCCGGTACGGCGGATCTCTTCGGAACCCCAGCAGGTGGGCCGTGTCGTCGCCTTTGCGGACGGACGCCGGAACCACAGGCGGCACAACCGCCCAAAGGGTTAAATCATAAACGGCAGCAGCTTGGTCAACCAGCTGCTGCCGCTTTTTTCAAATTGGTGCAACAATACACGTATATCGTCTACACACTGACACGCGACGATGGCAAACCGGTCCCGGAGAATGTGAGCGGATTTGCCAAATACGGAAATTATATTGCCCATTCCTCCAGCGGCGGGGCCGGCTTTATAGGACCGCGGCAGGATGGGGATGGTACCCTGCACATTGTTGAAGAGTGGTCCTCTTCGCGGCCCCTCATAGGCCGCAATGTCACGGTGACTTTTCAGGACCTTATAGCCGTAGACCCCGAAACCGATGCTTGCACGGTAGTTGCCGAGGGAACGTGGGAACTGCGGTTTGCTCTGCGCTACAGAGACTCTACTGTGAAACTCCCGGTAAAAGACCTGCACTTCACCGATAACGATGGCAGAGAATGCACCATTCATGAGATGAGCGTTTCCTCCCTGAGCTTCCGCCTGCATATGGATGTCCAGAAGCTGGAGGAGGATGACTGGCACTTCCAGCTAACCGCTGCGCTGCGTCTGAAGGACGGCACTGTGGAACCGATTGCGAGTTCAAACGGCGGCTCAAGCGGAACTACAGGCAAGGCGTCCCAGAAAGCGTATTATACCGGCAGCTTCAGCGCCCCCCACTTGGTGGAGGATATAGAGGCCATTATAGTCTGTGATACGGAGATTCCTGTCAGCTGAAACAAAAGAGGGTGCGGCAAAATCCATCATTGCCGCACCCTCTTTCTTTCCTGTTTGATAAACTATTGCTTCCAGTACAGATTCACTTTTTCCGCCGCGATCTGCGGCAGCAGATGGAATTGCTGTGCGGTTCTCTCCGCAACAGCATCTCTGTCCGGTATGAACTCCTTCAGCGTGGAAACCATCATTCACCTCTACGCTTCCCAAGCCGTCATACAGTTCACTCAGGCAAAGCTGATTCGAAGCGGAATGTTCTCTGAGAGGGTACTCTTATAACAAATCTTCCGCCACTTTTGCAAGCGGCTGCCTTAATAATTCTGCAGCGGCTGATAGACGGTGAATACATGGCCTTCCGCCAGATCCGGATGGCACATAGCCAGCAGGTCCTCGAACTTTTCCACGACCTTGGCGCTGTTCATATAGTAACCGTTATCCATGGTATACACCTGCTGGTTCTGATAGGCTTTGAACTCCGCAAACAGCGGGTTTTCATCCAGCAGCGTCCCCTGCATATACATAGGAAGCGAGTCATAAATGAGGATATCCGCATCTCTGCATTCGTCCAGGAATTCTTCCATCCCCAACTGCATCACGCCGTCTCCCTCCAAATCCTGCAGCGCATATACCGCCCCGGCCCGCTCCAGCTGCTTAGCAATACTGGAGCTGCTGCTCTGGGTGTATACGATGCCGTCAAAGACCATGCCGAAGGCCACCACAGGGCGGTCCGCCTCTGGAATGGAAGCCACTTTTCGATACAGCTCCTCCAAATGGTCCAGCTTTTCTTCGTAGAGACTGTCGGCCTTCTCGTCCAGATTATAGAACGCGCCGAAAAACTTCAGCCACTCCAGATACGCCTCGGAACCGGTATCCTGGTTTTCCGCCACCACAACATAGGGAATCGCCAGCTGGTCCAGCATTGTACACAACGCCGTACCGCCCTCGCTGGACATATCCGTGAAAACCAGGTCAGGCGCTGTGGCTACAATACTCTCCACATCCCCCGCTGTCCAGGAATCCTGTACAATATAGGTGATCTGTCCGTTGGCAAAGCGTTCCGCTACCTGGGGCGTGCTCCACTGGGATGCCTCCGTGGTCACGGCGGCAATAGAATCGTAGAGACTGTCCTCCTCCAGCGCGCCCAGGAACCCCACATGGGTGGTGGACGTATACATCGCCCGCTTGACCGGCGTACGCACCAGCAGGGCATCGCCATAGCCAGCAGGAGCCTTGCCGCCTTCGGGGACCAGCAGCAGTTCCCGTCCGGCAGAGTCGGTCAGCAGCTTGACACCGTCCGCAAGATACTGAATATCAAAATTCTGCGCATTCCGAATCCCAAGGCCGGTTGCCGGCAGATCGCTGACCTGCGCATCCACCTCGTCCTCCTGTTCCTCGCCGCCAGCGCCGCAGCCGGACAGCAGCAGTATTGCCGCCAGCGCCAGTATCCATAATTTTTTCACGCTCATTCTGTTCCTCCTGTTGTACGAATTTATCCAAATACAGTCCAATGTACCCGACTGCACTGTAAACGTTTTTATGCCTCCAATTCCCGCTGCAGCCGGGCTATAGAATCGACAAAACATACGGACGCACTGCCATAAAGCCCCCTGCATTCCTCCGGCTTCCGGAATGTAAATACTTGCTTTGCTTCCCGCAGCAGGTCCAGGCTGGCCTGGCAGTACGGTCCTGCCGGGAAACCGCTGTCAATCGCATACCGGCACTGCCGTATCAGCCCTGCAGCTTCTGCTATCTGCTCTTCTCCAATTGGTGTAAAGGGCTTTTGCACCACAGCTTTCAGCTGCATGGAACGTGCAATACAGCAATCCACATCATTCTCAAACAGAATTCCGGTAGCCGTGCCAATGCCCATCCGGGACAGCGCCCGGTATACCGGAGTCCCTCTCCCTGCCCCTGCCGACACAAATGCGCTGATCGGATTATTATTGTGCAGCTCCATACATCCCAGCAGCGCGTTGTAACTGGCCCCGTTGATTTGATACAGGTCTGTAATCGTATTCTCCTGAACGATATCTTCAGGTCTTCCCTGGGCGGCGATCTCACCGTCCCGGACCAGCAGCGCATATTGGCACCCCTTCACTGCCAAGTCCACATCGTGCAGAGCCAGAATCACAGTCATTCCCCGCTCCTTCGCCATCCTGCTCAGGATACCCACGACTTCCACCTTGTGCCGGATGTCCAAATGGCTGGTCGGCTCGTCCAGGATCATCAGCTCCGGTTCCTGGGCCAGCGCACGGGCAATCATAACCTTCTGCTTCTCCCCATCGCTGAGGCTGTGGTACTCACGCTTTGCCAGACCCGCCGCGCCCACGACGGACATGCATTCCCGGATAATACGGTGATCCGCCTCCTCCAGCCGTCCGAAAAAGCCGGTATAGGGCATCCGGCCCATTGCGGCTACCTCATAGGCGGTGGTCATGTCCATGTTCCGTTTTTCCGTCAGCACCACAGCCATGGTGCGGGACAGCGCGGAGATTTTGACTGTGCGCAGGTCCTCCCCTTTGATATACACCGTGCCTTCCACCGGGGCCAGCATCCCGGAGAGTGTGCGCAGTATGGTGGACTTCCCCGCCCCGTTTGGACCAATCAAACAGATGGTCTGTCCCCGCAGGGCCTCGATCTCCACGCCGCTGATGACAGCTTTCCCCTCATAGCCTACGTCCAGCCGGACAGTACGGAGTATTTCGCTCATAGCTTGTCCTTTCTCGTCAGCAGGAATACCACCACCGGCGCGCCAATTACGGCAGTAATTGCGCCTAATGGCAGTTCTGCCGGTGATACGATGGTCCGGGCGGCAAAGTCGCAGAGTCCGGCCATCAGCGCACCGCCCAACATAGCGGCTGGCAGAAGAATACGGCTGTCGGATGTGTGGAAGAGTATACGGCAGATATGGGGTACCGCCAGACCGATAAAGGATACCGGACCTGCAAAGGCGGTCACTGCCGCGCTGAGAACGCTGGAGACGAGAATAATCGCACAGCGGACAGCTCTCACATTCACGCCCATGCTGGCGGCGTAACGGTCCCCCATCTGCAGGGCGTTGAGAGGCTTTGCCAGCAGACAGGCGAGAACCAGAGAGACCGTCACAATTCCGTAGAGGACCGGCAGATGCTGCCAGGTAAAGCCGGAAAAGGTACCCATACTCCAAATCGCGTAACCGGCGATCTGCTCCCGCTCGGCAAAGGCGCTGAGGATGCTGGCCGCGGCGCTGCAGATGTACCCGGCCATCAGACCGACAATCAGCAGCGTGACCACATTTTTCACCCTGGCCGCCGCCAGAAGCACCACCGCCATGACCAGCATAGCCCCAATAAATGCGCCGGTGAATCGAAACAGCGGCGTAACCTGCCGGACACCGAATGTAAAACCGCCCATTGTCACTAACGCAACAAAGAGGGACGAACCGGAGGATACTCCCAGCACATACGGTTCCACGATGGGATTTTCAAAAAAAGTTTGCAGCAGCAGGCCAGAAATCGCCAACGCCGCGCCGCAGGCCAGACCAGCCATTGCTCTCGGAAGGCGGAGCTGCCAGATAATCAGGTGGGCGTTGTCCTTCACACCGGATTGGCCGAAAAGTTCATCGGCAAATACGCGGACGATATCGGAACCTGTAATATTCACAGAACCCAGCCCGACGTTCAGCAGAAAAACACATGCCGTCCCAACCAACAGAATGCCAAACCAAAACAGGGTCTTTACTCCATTTCTTTCCATTGCTTCCTCCGCTGAAAACAGCTTTCCGCCCTCATGTTAGGGATACAGCTCTGTAAAAAGGAAAACGCGCCGAGCCTGAACTCAGCGCGCAAAAATACTCTCCGGAGACAATATGCACCGCTCTTGAGTCCGAAAAGCGGCACACGCGGCAGATTCTCCGGATGTGTTCTGACTCAGCGATCACCGCGGCTTCCCCATTTGGAGAGACCGCTCCCGCCATACAGCAGCGTTCCTGTGTGGGATTCTCACCCAGCTTCCTGCGCGGCCCGACCGCGCAAAGTCCGGAAATTCTGTTTCATTTTGAGAGGATTATACTCCATACAGATGGAAAAGTCAAGGTTGAAGTTCAAATCCTCTTTTAACCCCGGAAAAAAGTTTCGAGAACAGATTGAATTGAAGCAAACTCTGTGCTATAATTATAACAGCGGCGCGGGAACTGCAGCAGTGGAAAGGGGGAAGATTTATGAATACTGGTTATTATGAATTTTTGGTAGAGAAGGACGCCATGTGGGCCGAAATGTTTATGGAAATCTTGCGGAACAATCATATTCCCTGCACAGCTTTTTCTTCACAGGATATTGGATTAGCTATAAAAACCGGCATGCGGAGAGGATTAAAAATATTTGTCCCCGCGGACAAAAAGCCCCAGGCGGAAGAATTATTGGAAGAGATTTTTTCCGGCAGCGCAGCTTCCGGCCAAGAGGTATGCGCCGTTCTGGACTGACAAGACAGCCTCATCAACAACCCCCCAGGAGAAAAACCCTGTCCGGGTTTCCTCCTGGGGGTTCGTCAAGCCTTCAAGACCGCGTCGTACAGCTCGTTGCGGCTCAGACCCGTTGCCGCAGCCACCTGCCGCACAGCATCTTTCATCCGCTCTCCGGCCTCCCGGCGGTCCAGGACCATCCGCACGCCCTCTTCCAGACTCACAGCGGCCTCTTTCACCGGTTCCCTGCCGGCGACTACCAGCACAAATTCCCCGCGGGGGTCGTGTTCCTGGTAGCGCTCCACAGCCTGCGCCAAGGTCGTGCGGCGGGTCTCCTCGTGGAGCTTGGTCAGTTCCCGGCACAGGGCAGCGGGCCGGTCCCCGAACGCCTCCAGCAAATCCGCCAGCGTCGCCCGCAGCCTGTGGGGGGCCTCATAAAAAATCATGGTCCGCTCCTCGGCGGCGAGGGACAGCAAGCGCTCCCGCCGCTCTTTTTTGTTCACGGACAAAAAGCCCTCAAAGGTAAACCGTCCTGTGGGCAGTCCGCTGACCGCCAGCGCGGAGATCAGCGCACAGCAGCCTGGAATCGACTGCACCGCAACGCCGTGTTCCGCGCAAAGCCGCACCAGGTCTTCTCCGGGATCGCTGATGGCAGGCGTCCCGGCGTCTGTCACCAGGGCGCAGGACTCCCCTGCCAGCAGGCGGCCCAGAATCTGCGGCCCTGCGGCGGCACGGTTGTGCTGATGGTAGCTCACAAGCTGCTTTTTCAGTCCCAGATGGTTCAGCAGCTTCATGGACACCCGCGTATCCTCGGCGGCGATGAAATCTACACGCTCCAGCGTCCCGGCGGCACGGGGGCTGAAATCGCCCAGGTTGCCGATAGGGGTTGCTACCAGATACAATGTGCCGCTCATGTGCGTTTCTCCTTTATATGCCGTGGTAATCAGGCGTTTTTGGCTTCCTCAGGGATGGTAAAATCGGTTGCACTGTTGAAGTTGCCGCAGGTCATGCTGATGGTCATCTTGGGAATGCTCATGGTCAAGCCTGCCGCGTCATTGCCGGCGGCCTCCAGAATCTTGCCCATCAGGCCGTCCATGACCTCGGTCATGTCCATATCGTATTGGACGGGATACAGATTCTCCTCGTCAATCCACAGCGTCACGGCGATGTCGCCGGACAGCAGCTCCTCCATCTGCGCCTCGTCCATGTTCATCTGGGTACCCAGGGAATCCAGGGCGCCGGAGGACATCATGACATCCTGCATGGAGTCGCCGGTAATCACGCCGGTGTACTTATAGGCGCTGGCGCCGCCCACCTGCTCGGTCCCCTCCTGCTTGAAGTTGGACGCGCTGGCTATGTATGCGTCCATGCTGCCGCTGACATCGTACTGCACCAGATCATCTGTGGTGACGTTCTGGGTACTCCAGTCCATGCCGTCATACTGGTACATGACGAGCGTGCCGTCCTCCGCCTCCTCGGCATAAATCTCCATACCGACATCGCTGTAGCCGCTCATGTCCATGGTCATATCCACTTTCAGGCGCATAGGCTCGGTGAACAGGCTGGTGTCGATTGTGGTGACTGTCTCCAGCGTCTGGTCTCCCGCCGTCATGTCCATCTCCATGACCATCTTGGCGTCCATACTCTCCACCTTGCTCATGTTTTCCATGGCTGCGGCCAGGGGGTCCTTTCCGCTGCCGCCGCTGCCTCCATTGCCGCCGCAGGCGGTCAGGTTCATGGCTGCGCACAGGGCCAGCAGCATTGCGGTGTATTTCTTTCTGTGCTGCTTCATGACAAAATCCTCCTTGCTATAATTGCTATAATTTGGGGCTGTCCCTATTGTACGCAGGTGTGTATCTGAATTGCATCATTTTCGTGTCAAATTGGGAGTATTTTCGTATAAATCAATTCGGCAAACTGACCGTACTTTTTTACATCCTGCAATAAAAACCGTTTCAAAGCTTCCTTCTGCGTAAACAGCGGAATGCCCTCCCCCAGCAGAACAGGCGCAATTTGCAGAATCAGGCAGTCAATCATATTGCCGTCCAGCAGCGGGGACAGCATGGTATTGCCGCCAATAATCCAAATATTTTCACCTTTTCCGGCCTGCTTCACAAATGCCGCCACATCGCCGCTCTGAGGGATAAATCCCTTTGGAAGCGGGTCTTTGGAATGTGTAAAAACATAGTTCCGGGTGGACGGGTAAATCGCCTTGATATTCTCTAATTTTTCTATTGCAGAAAATGTCCGTCTGCCCATGATGGTTATATCCATCCGCTTATAAAAGTCCGAATAACCGGTCTCCTCCACATCGCCGGTCTGGTCCAGCCAAGCCAAGCTGTGGTTTTTATCCGCCAAATATCCGTCCAAAGTCATACAGCCATAGAAGTAAACGCTCATCCCGCAGTTCCTCTCCATTTTACTATAGAATTTCATTTCACACTTCTAATTATAGCGCCATCCGCCACTCGATGCAACAGCGGAAGAAAGGAACCCCTTGACATGTATAAATTCATCATCTGCTTCATCGCCGGAATCGGCGCGGGACTGGGTACCGGCTTTGCCGGTATGAGCGCCGCCGCCGTCATCACCCCCATGCTGGTTACATTCCTCCACATTGAGACCTATCAGGCCATCGGCATCGCCCTCGCCAGCGACGTGCTGGCCAGCGCAGTGTCCGCCTATACCTACGGAAAAAATAAAAACCTTGACATTCGCAATGGAATTGTTATGATGGTAGCAGTCCTGTGCTTTACCTTGGTGGGCAGCTGGGTGTCCAGCCTGCTCCCCTCCGCCGCGATGGGCAGCTTTTCCGTATGTATGACCCTGCTGCTGGGGATTAAATTCATTGTGAAACCCGTCATGACCACCAAGGAGGCCATGACAGCGGTCTCCATGCGCAAACGCTTCGTGCAGTCCGCCCTCTGCGGCGTGATGGTCGGCATGATCTGCGGCTTCATCGGCGCAGGCGGCGGCATGATGATGCTCCTCATCCTCACCAGCGTGCTGGGCTACGAGCTGAAAACCGCCGTAGGCACAAGCGTCTTTATCATGACCTTCACCGCCCTCACCGGTGCGCTCAGCCACTTTGCCATCGGGGGCGTGGCCGACTGGTGGGCGCTGCTCTTCTGCGTGGCCTCCACCCTGCTGTGGGCCAGGATTGCCGCCCGCTTTGCCAACAGGAGTACGCCGGAGGCGCTCAACCGCGCTACCGGCGCTGTGCTGGTGGTGCTGGGCGTTGTTATTCTCAGCGTAAATTTCTTCAGTTAACGAACCGCCCGCGTCCAACGGGCGCAGAGAAACAGGTGGCCTATGCCGGATCTGACTACGGATGTCCGCTATATCAAGGGCGTCGGCGAACAGCGGGCCAAATCGCTGTTGAAACTGAATATCCGCACCCTGCAGGACCTGATCTCCTACTTTCCCCGTTCCTACGACGACCGCCGGTCTTTTCAGAAAATCAAGGACCTGCAGCCCGGTGAAACCGCCTGTGTAGAGGCAATGGCAGCTTCCAGCCCCACCCTCAGCCGCATCCGCAAGGGTCTGGAGCTGGTAAAGCTGCGGGCGGTGGACGAGACCGGCGCGCTGGACATCACCTTTTTCAACCAGGTCTACATGAAAGACAACCTGCACGCCGGGGAGTCCTACACCTTCTACGGCAAGGCAGAGGGAACCCACCGCCGGAAGACCATGGCCAACCCCCTGGTGGAGCGGGAGGGCAGCCGGGTCCTCACGGGACGCATCATGCCGGTCTATCCCCTCACCGCCGGCATTTCCCAGGGAATGCTGGTCAAGGCGGTGGAACAGGGTCTGGACGCCTGCCGGGACCTGCTGCCGGACCCGCTCCCGGAGGAGGTCCGGCAGGCCCATCGCCTGTGCAGCATCGGCTACGCATACAAGCAGATTCATTTCCCGGATGACGAGGAGCAGCTTGCCGGGGCGCGGCGGCGGCTGGTTTTTGAGGAATTATTCCTGCTGGCAATCGGCCTGAAAAAGCTCCGGAACCGGCGGAACGTCCTGACCTGCCTTCCCTATGCCAGCACGGACATCTCTGCATTCTATGCCTGTCTTCCCTTCCCCCTGACGGGGGCGCAGCGGAGAGTGACGGACGAGATTCTATCGGACTTTGCCGCCGGACGTCCCATGAACCGGCTGGTCCAGGGGGACGTGGGCTCCGGCAAGACGATGGTTGCCGCCGCCGCCATTGTCTGCGCCGTCCGCAACGGAAAGCAGGCGGCGTTGATGGCCCCCACGGAAATCCTGGCAGAGCAGCATTACCGCGGCCTCGCCCCCCTGCTGGAGAAACTGGGCGTCGCCTGCTCCCTGCTGACCGGCGGTATGCCGGCAAAGGCCCGGCGGACAGCGTTGGCCGGACTGGCCTCCGGCATGACGAATCTGGTCATCGGCACCCACGCCCTCATCAGTGCGGACGTGGAATACGCCGCCCTGGGCCTGGTGGTGACGGACGAACAGCACCGCTTCGGCGTCAACCAGCGGGCGGCGCTGTCCGCCAAAGGGGAGCGGCCCCATCTGCTGGTCATGTCCGCCACCCCCATCCCCCGGACCCTGGCTCTGATGATTTACGGCGACCTGGACGTATCTGTCATCGACGAGCTGCCCCCTGGGCGGCAAAAAATCGACACCTTTGTTGTAACGGGCGCATACCGCCAGCGCGTCTACAACTTTTTGCGCAAGGAGATTGCGGCAGGCCGTCAGGCGTATATCATCTGCTCTATGGTGGAGGAAAACGACGCCATTCCGGACGACCGGAAAGCCGCTCTGGAGTACGCCCAAATGCTCCAGACCCAGGTCTTCCCCGACTTGCAGGTGGCCTGTGTCCACGGACGCATGAAACCCCGCGAGAAGGACAAGGTCATGTCCGCTTTCGCCGCCGGGGAGACCCATATTCTGGTTTCCACCACCGTGGTGGAGGTGGGCGTGGACGTCCCCAACGCCACGGTCATGGTCATAGAGGACGCGGACCGGTTCGGCCTCAGCCAGCTCCACCAGCTGCGTGGCCGGGTGGGCCGGGGCCAGTACAAATCCTTCTGCATCCTGATCTCGGACAACCGCAGCGAGGAGTCCCGCGCACGGCTGCGGGTCATGGCGCAGACCGGGGACGGCTTCAAAATTGCAGAGGAGGACCTGCGCCTGCGCGGGCCGGGAGACTTTTTCGGCCAGCGTCAGCACGGCCTGCCCGCCCTGAAGGTGGCGGACCTGACCTGCGACATGGCTCTTCTCCACGAGGCCCAGCAGGCGGCGGAAGAGCTGCTGCGGAAAGACCCGGAGCTGAACGCATATCCAGAAACCGCCCAGCGGGTCCGGCGTATGTTTGAGCTGAGCGGGGATACGCTGAATTAAAGGAACGAAAACATCGAAACAAGAAAACGAGGTATCCCATGAAAATTGAGACCATTACAGAGAAAAACGTAAAAATCGCCGTTGTCTCCAGTCCGGACACTGTGATCACGGATGTACAGTCGGCCTTGGACCTGATGATGACGGTCAAATATGAAACCGGCGCGGACCGGATTGCCCTGGAAAAATCCGCTCTCGCAGAGGAATTTTTCATACTCAGCTCCGGTTTAGCGGGAGAAATCCTGCAAAAATTTGTCACCTATCAAACCCGGATTGCCATTTATGGCGACTACTCCAAGTACACCAGCAAGCCGCTGCATGATTTCATCTATGAGTCCAACCAGGGAAAAGATGTTTTCTTTTTGGACTCCAGGGAAACAGCGGTTGCAAAATTGGCGTCCCTCTGACGCTCCCATACGGAAAACGAGGCGCGAGCTGGTTGCTCGCGCCTCGTTTCACTGTTTTCAGGCTTCCGTCAAAATCTCAGACATGTCCAGGGGCTTACCGTCGCTCCACAGACGCTCCAGAGAATAGAACTCTCTGGCCTCGCTGTTGAAGACATGGACCACCAGACAGCCGTAATCCAGCAGTACCCAGATGCCGCCCCGGTGTCCCTCGCGGTGCAGGGGCTTTTCTCCGGCCTCCGCCTCCAGATTCTCCTCCACCGCGTCGCACAGCGCGTTGATCTGCGTGTTGCTGCCGCCGGTGCAGATGACGAAGTAATCCGCCAGGGTGGTCAGCTCCGTGACCTCCATGACCTTGATCTCCTCGCCCTTTTTGCCATCCAGCGCCTTCGCCGCCAGAATCGCCAGTTCCTTCGGTGTCATAGCCATTCCTCACTTTCTTTTACTTATCTCATTTGAATTGTCAGCTCAGCAGCCAGTCCGGAATCTCCGTGTCCACAGTCGGCTCCGCCGGCGTGTCCGGCACGGGGTCCTGAACGGGCGCCTGGTCAATAGGCGGAGCCGGTTCCACGCCGCCGTCCGGCGCCTCCGGGGGAAGCTGCGGTTCATCGGTATCATCCGGATTGCTGCCGGGGTCAGCCGTACCGCTGTCCCCGCCTGTGTTCGTGTCAGCCGGTTCACCGGTTCCGTCATTGTTGGACGCATCGGGCTGTTCCGCCGGTTTGTCCGGCTGATTGCCGTCGGTGGGATTAATGATGATACCAGGCAGAGACGGCTCGCTGGTATCATCCGGCGTATTATCAGGAGCGGTCTGGTCCAGGGGCTTGCCGTCCTTGTCCGTATAGACCTTCTTCCCGTCCTCGCCGACGGTATAGTACCTGCCGTCCTCGTCCTGCTTCGGTTCCGCTGTCTGATCCGGTTTTTTGCTGTCGCTTCCGCTGCCCCGCATCTCCGCCATTGCCGCATTGTGGGCCGTATCCCGCAGGGAGCCGGTGGAGGAAGCAATATTGCCGTTGGACAGAATACTCATGGCGTCCAGCATGGAGGTGGTGACATTCTGCTCATAGGGGTTGAACCGCTCGTTGACCAGCTCTACCACCTGCTTGGGATAGATCGTCACATAGGACTGGTTCGTGTGGGTGGACCGGCTGTAGGCCGACACCCAGTAGTCTCCGGGGATGGTGCAGGTATAGACATCGTCCATGTTCAGGGCTGGCACGCCGCTGTTCAGCCCCAGCACGTTGGCCGCAAACCAGACCACAGAGCCGAACTCCAGGTCCGTCTGCACATTCTCCATGGCAAGGTCAATATAGGACTTGATCTTGCCCCAGTGCTTGATGCTCAGGCACTCCTTAATCAGCGCCTTCATAAAATTCTGCTGCATCTCCACCCGCTTGATATCGCCCTCGCTGTACCGGCGGAAGCGCACCATTTCCATGGCCTTTTCCCCGTCCAGCACCTGCACGCCCTTTTTCAGATGGATATGGAGGTCCTGGTAGGGGTCGTCATAGTTCATGTCCTGGGGTACGTCGAACTCCACGCCGCCAATCAGGTCCACCAGCTTCACGAACATGCTCAGGTCCACCTTCACATAGAAATCCGGCGTGAATCCGACCAGAGTCTTGATCCGCTTTTTCAACGCTTCCATACCGTCCTTGTAGCGGGAGTAGACGGAGTTGATCCGCTTGATGTCCCAGCTCTCGTTCACCATAGTGTCCCTGGGGATGGACATAATGGAGATATCCTGATTCTTTGTGTCGTAGCTGGCCACCATAATGGTATCGGTGTTGCCGTCGTCCATATCCGTCCCCACCAACAGGAAGGTATAAATCCCCTCTTTCCGGTTGCCGGAGACGGTGGGCATATCGCCGCCGTAGCCGTCGTCGGGGTACAGGTCGTCTTCCGTAGGTCCGGCGCCGGCGGGCTCGTCCGCCGTATCCTTGGGAGTCTTATCCACCGACGTCATCGGTTTGGTTTGATCCTCGCTGGGCGGTGTGGGCGGCTTCACCAACATCTTGATGGCAATTCCTGCCGCTCCTCCTAAAATGGCAATGGATGCCACAACAGCCAGCAGGATTTTCCCTTTGCCAGAATCCCAAAAGTGATGCATCCGCACCGAAAAGCCGGGTTTCTCCCCGTCTCCGGCAAAGGGATCGCCCACAGGCTTTTCTGAAAAAGCCTCCGGTTTCCTGTTCTCCGTGCTTCCGGCCACTCGTTTCCCTTTATAACGCCCCATGTTTCTCTGTCCTTTCATTGGAGAAATCTGATCCTCTGTTATTAATATCTGCGTTACGCCGCATTCATACCCATCTCATCCGGCGGCAATTCCGGTTCCGGCGGCAGTTCCGGCTCTGGGGTCTGCTCCGGCGGTGGTTCCGGCTGCGGCTCCGGTTCTGGCTGCGGGTTGATGACCGGGTCATCCACGCCGGTTCCCGGCTCCTCCCCGCCGCCGTCCGTATTGCTGGAATCAGGCGGCAGCTCCGGCTCATCGGTCCCGCCCGGTTCGACTACCACCTCTGGATCGACAGCCTCCCCCGGATCGGTCCCCGGCTCATTTCCACTCGGATTCTCCGGCGGCTTTGTGGTCTGGTCCGGTTTGTCCACTGTCTGGGACTCGCCAGGGTCTGTCTCCGGCGCGGCGGTCACGCCGGTGGGTTTTTCGACGCTGATACCGCCCCCGGACGTGCCTGCTGCGGCCCCGGAATAGCTTTTCCCCCACTTGGCATCCAGCAGCGTGCCGCCCGGCACGTAGCAGGAGCCGTCGTCCCTGCGCACGATAATCCGCAGGTCCTCCTGCGTGATCTCACGGTTGTAGGGGTTGAACTGCTCGTTGATTAAGGGGACAATCTCCTCCCCGTTGGGCAGCAGGTAGTATCCGCCGCGGAACTGGCCTATGTCAATATATGGCATGGTACTGGATTGGATGGTCTCCGTGTCCACGTTCAGAGCCTTGGAGGCAAACCAGGTCAAGTCGCTGACCTTCAGGTCTGTGGTGACGTTTTCCATAAAGATGTTGATAAACTCACCAATTTTGGTCATATTCTTCAGCTTGAGGACCTCTTTTGCCATTGCCTTCAAAAATGCCTTCTGGGTGTCCATCCGCCCGGTGTCATTATAGCCCACCTTAGCATTGTTGTCGTGGCGGTAGCGCAGCATCTCCATCGCCTTCTGACCGTCCAGATGCTGCACGCCCTTCTTCAGATGGATGTGCAGGTCCTGGTAGGGGTCGTCATAGTTCATATTCCGCGGTACGTCGAATTCCACGCCGCCTACGGCGTCCACCACCCGCCCCACCGCTTTCCACTCAATGACCACATAGAAGTCGGGAAGCACGCCGGTCAGGTAAGCCACATGATTTTTCAGGTTTTCCACGCCGCCGCCGCTGGATTCCTTGGCGTTGTACACGCTGTTGATCTTTTTCACGTTCCAGGGTACATTGATAGCCGTATCCCGTGGAATACTCATCATGTTCACCTGCTGGTTGGGTACATCGTAGGACACCAGAATAATGGTGTCCGTCCCGCCGCCGGAGGTGTCCCGGCCCAGAAGGAGGAAGGTGAAATAATCCTCCTTCCGTCCGCCCGGCGTGTCCGCCGTCCCCGAAGCGGCGGCATTGCTGTTGGGGTCATTGGGGTTGTTATTGGTCACGCCCGGCTTGTCATTGTGGGATACGTCCGGTTTTTTGATGAAGAAATTCCACACCAGAAATGCCGCCGCTCCCGCCACAAGGAAGAATCCCAGAACCAGACCTCCTCTTTTTTTCCGTTTTTTCGGACGCCTGGTTCTCGGATAGGGCATTTCGTCCGCAAATGGGTCGCCTCTCCCAGCGGCCTGTCGTTTACCTCTCATGTCAGCTTTCCTTTCAGATAATCCCTCGCGTACACACTATTGGAATGGACCGCCATTCCGTTCTCTTTCAAGTCCGCCACCGCCATGGTCAGCCCCAGCAGCATGGCTCTATCCAGGTCCTCAAAGGCCAATGCCCGCAGCTCGGTCAGATCGCAGAAGCTCCGTGTCGGTTCGATGTAATCCGCCAGATAGATGATCTTTTCCAGCAGCGTCATATCCGCCTTGCCGGTGGTGTGCCAGCGGATGGCGCTGACAACCGCCTCGCTCTCGCCGAATACTTCTTTTGCTGTCACCGCGCCGGTAAGGGCGTGGAGCAGCTTCCCTTCCCGCAGCTCCTCCTGGTCCAGGGGGACACTATATTGACGGCAGAGAGCGAGATGTTGTTCCCGCTCTAATTTTTTTGTACAGTCGTGGAGCAGAGCGGCCCGCCGGGCGGCAGTTTCGTCCCCGCCCCAGCGGACGGCCAACGCCGCCGCCGTCTGTTCCGCGCCCAGCACATGGGGGACCCGGCTGTATTTGAGCATGGACAGCGCCGCATACCGCAGGTCCTCCAGGGACAGATGCTTCAAATCCGCCTTTGTGCCGTACAGTCCTTCCCGCAGGATATAGCCGTAGACAGCGGGGGTCAGGTACTGCTTTGCCAGCTCCCCGCCCTGGGCCAGGTCCTCCCGCAACCGGGTGGAGGAAATCTCCACCACATGGGGCAGGCTGATTAACTCCACATCTGCGTCCAGGTCCTTTTTCAGACGCTTTTTCTGGGCAGGCAGCCTGTCCGTTCCGTCCCGGCTCTCCCGGCTGAAGGCGCAGAGCGTCGCCAGTTTTGCAATTTTTTTCGGCTCCCGCCAGTCCTGAAAGGACAGGAACATGTCCGTCCCCATGAGCAGGAAAAGATGGTCCTTGGGAAACCGCTTCTTCATTTCCCGCAGCGTATCCAGGGTATAGCTCTTCCCCTCCCGCTTCAGCTCCAGGTCCAACGCCTCGCCGGACAGCTCCTCCGCGGCCAACGCCGTCATCTCCAGCCGCTTTGCGGCGGGCGGCGTGTCCGTACCCAGCGTCTTGTGGGGCGGGAGTCCGGCGGGGATCAGGTACAGTTTGTCTAAGCGGAGCTTTTTCACGGCTGTCCGGGCCGCCTCCATATGGCCGGTGTGGATGGGATTGAAAGTTCCGCCGTAAATGCCAATTCTCAAAGAATCTCCCCCAGGAAGATAAATTTTTTCTACCTGGGCGGCAGGGCAGCGTCCCGCAGCCGCTCAAGCAGAAAAGTTATGTTTGTACTATTTCTTCAGGTAACTGTGTGCAAATTTTCAACCTCCTCTCCCCCCAAGACTTCTGGAAGCATATCAGGGTTCCGTATAGCAAATTGCTCTATATTCTCCAACAGCATCTTGAACAGCGTATCTGTCTTGAATGTGTATCGCAATTTATCCATAGCTTCCCCCCCCTTTTTACTATAGCACATTTCCATGAAGATTGCCACAATCTTTTTAACCGGCCGGCCTCTTGCCCCGGTCCTTCACCAGCTCGATTCTGCGCCTGCTCTTGTCGTAGTGCTGGCGGTAAAGCACAAACTTGGCGCCGATCACCTGCACCTCTTCGCTTCTTGTGAGTCTGGCCAACTCCCCACACGCCTCGCGGGCGGTGAGCATGGAGCTTTCCAGTACCTTACATTTAATAATCTCCCGCGCCTCCAGGGCGTCGTTGGCCTGTTTGACCAGATTGCTGTTGATCCCATCCTTGCCGATATGGACGATGGTGTCCAGGCTGTTGGCAATGCCCCGTAGCTGTGCGCGCTGTTTACTTGTTAATTCCATATACCTTTTACCCTTTACTGAGATATTCTTTCAGCTTGCCCTCAAACACCGCCAGCGCCTTGCCGCGGTGAGACACAGCTGCCTTTTCCTCCGGTGTCAGCTGCGCGTAGGTCTTGCGCAGCTCCGGCAGGAAAAACACCGGGTCGTACCCAAAGCCGCCGGTTCCCTGGGGAGCGAAAGCAATCGTCCCCGGACAAATCCCCTCCGCCTCAATGGCGTCCCCGTTGGGGAACATGCAGGCAATGGCGCTGGTAAAGTGGGCCGCACGGGTACGCGCTCCCCGCATATTGTTCAGGAGGAGCTGGTAGCGGGCGGTATCGTCCAATTCAGGACCGCCGTAGCGGGCTGAATACACCCCCGGCGCACCGTTCAGGGCGTCCACGCATACGCCGGAGTCGTCCGCGATAGCTGGGAGACCGCTGGCCTCCATCACCGCTTTTGCCTTCAGCATGGCGTTTTCCGCGAAGGTCTCCCCGGTCTCCTCCACATCCACGTTCAGTCCAACGTCCGCCTCCAGCACGACCTCCACGCCGTGGGCGGATAAAATCGACCGCATCTCCTCCAGCTTGTGTCTATTCTGTGACGCAAGTACAAATTTCATGTTACCTGTGGCCTCCCAATATTTCTTTCTGTTTTTCCATCAGCTGGAAAATGCCGCCCTGGCACAGCTCCACCAGCTCCCGCTGCTCCGCCAGAGTAAAACTCCTGCCCTCGCCGGTACCCTGCAGCTCGATCAGTCCGCCGCCATCGTCCATCACGCAGTTGAAATCCACCATTGCGCGGCTGTCCTCACTGTAGCACAAATCCAGCAGCAGCCGGTCGTCTACAATCCCCGCAGAAACCGCAGCCACATAGCGCCGGATGGGGTCCTTGGCAACCTTCCCCTGCTCCAGCAGCTTCCGGCAGGCCAGGGCCAGGGCGATAAAGCCGCCGGTTACGGACGCGGTACGGGTGCCGCCGTCCCCCTGCAATACGTCGCAGTCGATGGTAACGGTCCTGTCTCCCAGCGCCTCCATGTCCACCGCCGCCCGGAGGCTGCGGCCCACCAGCCGCTGGATTTCCGCACTGCGGGGACTCAGCTTCAGGCGGCTGATATCCCGGCGGGTGCGCTCCCGGTTGGCCCGCGGCAGCATGGAGTATTCCGCTGTCACCCAGCCCGTCCCTCCAGGGACATATTTCGGCGCGCCCTCCTCCACGCTGGCACAGCAGAGCACCTTTGTTCCGCCGCACTGGATGAGTACGCTCCCCTCCGCATAATCCACAAAACCGGTGGTAATGGTGACAGGACGCAGCTCCCTGTCATTTCTTCCGTCAATTCTAGCCATGTTTTCTTCCTCTGTTTCACAAAATCAGATCAGCGCGTTCACATACTCCTCCGCGTCAAAGGGCTGCATATCTTTGATATCCTCGCCCAGCCCCACAAACTTCACCGGAACCTGCAGTTCCTGGGCAATGGCGATGACGATGCCGCCCTTTGCCGTGCCGTCCAGCTTTGTGAGCACAATGCCTGTGCAGCCGGTGGTCTCCTTAAACTGCTTGGCCTGAATGAGACCGTTCTGACCGGTGGTGGCGTCCAGCACCAGCAGGGTCTCCACGGAGGCTTCCGGCATCTCCCGGTCGATGATTTTTTTCAGCTTTGCCAGCTCCGCCATCAGGTGGGACTTGTTGTGGAGCCGTCCGGCGGTGTCGCAGATGACCACGTCCACGCCTCTGGCCCTGGCCGCCTGCAGCGCGTCAAAGAGCACCGCGCCGGGGTCCGCCCCCTCCTTCTGCCGCACGATCTCACATCTGGCCCGGTTGGACCAGATTTCCAACTGGTCCGCCGCCGCTGCCCGGAAGGTATCGCCGGCGCACAGCAGCACCCGCTTTCCCTCCAGCCGCAGGCTGTTGGCCAGCTTGCCGATGGAGGTGGTCTTCCCCACGCCGTTGACGCCGATCATCAGCACAATCGACGGCTTTGTGTTCAGCTGCAGGGCGGTGTCGCCCACGTTCAGCTTTTCCGCCAGAATCTGCCGCAGGCACTGTTTGACCGGCTCCTGACCAGAGATTTTATCCTCGATCATGATCTGCCGCAGCTCTTTCACCGCATCCATGGACGTCTGCATCCCCACGTCGGCCAGAATCAGCATTTCCTCCAGGTCGTCAAAAAACGCCTCGTCCGCCTCGCTGATTGCCGCGCCGAACACATCGCCCATATAGAGCTTTTTCAATTTCTGCCAAAAACCCATAAGCCACTCCTTTGATTGAACAAAAATTTTCTTTTGTGCAATTATATCACGTTATATTCAATTCCGACGCCACCTCGTTCATATTCATCCGCAGCATCTTGCTCACGCCCTTCTCCTGCATGGTAACGCCGTACAGAATGTCCGCCGCCTCCATGGTACCCCGGCGGTGGGTAATCACAATGAACTGCGTTTTATCCGCAATAGAGCGCATATACCGGGCCACCCGAATCACGTTTGCCTCGTCCAGAGCCGCCTCGATCTCGTCCATCACGCAGAAGGGCGTCGGATGCACCTTCAAAATGGCGAAATAGAGGGCAATGGCCACGAACGCCTTCTCCCCGCCGGAGAGGAGCGACAGCGTCTTCAGCGTCTTCCCCGGCGGCTGGACCTTGATTTCAATGCCGCAGTTGAGGATATCGTCCTCGTCCTCCAGCTCCAATGTGGCCTGACCGCCGCCGAACAGGTGCAGAAATGTCTCCTGAAAAGAGGCGTTAATCAATCGGAACTGCTCCGCAAAAATCCCGCTCATCTCCCTGGTGATCTCCGCGATAATACCCAGCAGCTCATCCTTGGCCCGTTCCACATCGTCCCGCTGGCTGGTCAGGTAGGTATACCGTTCGTTGACCACCTGGAACTGCTCGATGGCCCCCACGTTCACGCTGCCCAGACTGCTGATCTCCCGTTTCAGCTCCCCGATCCGCCGGTTGGCCTTTGCGGTGGACTCCAGCTCGATCCGCTGCTCCATGGCGGCGGAGTGGCTCAGCTCGTAGCTCTCCCACAGCTTATCCAGGATTTGTTTCTCCTCCATATCGCCGGTATTGAGCCGCTGCTCCAGCCGTCCGGTTTCCCGTCCGGCGTCCAGGACCTCGTCGTTGCAGTCCTTCAGCCGCTGGCCCATGGCGGTCCGCTCCTGTTCCAACGCCAGCTTTCCGTTCTGCAAATCCCGCAGACGCTCCTGCTGCTCCCCGGCCCGCAGGCGCAGGGACGCCGCCGCCGCTGCCCGGACGTCGATTTCCCGTTCCGCCTCTGCAATGGAGGACTGATAGCTCTCCATCCGCTGCAGCCGCGCCGCCCGGTCGCCAGCTAAATCCCGTGCAGTTTCCTCCAGTCTGGCCAGGCTCTCCAGGACTGCCGTCCGCTCTGCCCGCAGTCCGGCAAGGGCCTCCTTCCGCTGGGACATCCCGGCGCTGAGCTGGTTGGAATACTCCTGCAAGTCCGACTGTCCCGCCAATTGTTCCGCCGCCGCCTGCCGCAACGCAGACGCCTCCTGTTCCTTCCCGGCAGTCTCTGCCTGCACAGCCTCCTGCTGCTTCCGGCTGTCCGTGATCCGCTCTGCCAGCGCGTCCCGCTCGCCCTCCAGGTTTTCCACATTTTTGCAGATGCCCTCCAGCTGCACCTCGTACTGCTTCACCTCGCCCCGGAGCTTCAAAACCGTGTCCTCCGCAGTACGCCGCTGGCTCTCCGCCACCTGCAATTCATACTGGGCGGCTTTCAGGTCCCGCGCCGCCGCCTCGCACTCCCGCTGGACGCCGGACAGCTTTTCCGCCAGGGCGTCCCGCCTCTTTTGCAGCGTCTGCAGCTCATTGGCGCGGCTGAGCACCCCCGCGCTTTTAGACACGCTGCCGCCGGTCATAGACCCGCCCCGGTTCATCACCTGGCCGTCCAAAGTAACAATCCGAAACCGGTGGCCGTATTTCCTCGCAATGGCGATACCGCAGTCCAAGTCCTCCACGACTACAGTGTACCCCAGCAGATTGCGAAAAACCCCTTGATAGCGGGATTCACAGGAAATCAGCCGGGACGCGATGCCCACAAAACCGAATTCCGCCTCCACGCCCTTCTCCTGCAGTTCGCCGCCCCGCATGGCGGTCAGCGGCAGAAAGGTGGCCCGTCCGGCATCCCGCTGCTTCAGGAAAGCAATTGCGCCCTTGGCGTCCTCCTCCCTGTCCACCACGATGTTCTGCATACCGGCTCCCAGGGCCGTCTCAATGGCTACGGCATACCTGGCCTCCACCTTCATCAGTCCCGCCGCCGGGCCGTGGACGCCCCGCAGCGCACCCCGCTGCGCGGCCCGCATCACCTCGCGCACCGCCTTGCTGAAGCCCTCATACTCCTTTTCCATCTCCGCGAGCATACGGCTGCGGGATTCCACGTTGTTCAGCTCCATGGTCAGCTGGAGCTTTGCCTCATTGGAAGCTTTCTCCCGCTTCTCCCGGCTCTCCATACGCAGGCTGTGGCCCTGAATCACATTGGCCGCGGCGTTGGCGTCCTCCTCCGCGGCCTCCAGGGCCCGCCGGGCGGTCTTAATCTCCCGCCGGGCCGCTTCCATCTGCGCCGACGCGGCCTCCAAATCCTTCTCTACCGTTCTCTGCCGCTCCGCCATCTGCTCCTGTCCCGCGCACAACGCCGACAGACGTTCCCGCCCTTTTGCGGCGGCGTCGGCGGCCAGAGCCTCCCTGGCCTGGAGGGCGTGCAGCTCGTCTGCCGCGCTCCCCACGCTGGCAGCGGCCTCCTCCGCCTTGCAGCGCAGACTGTCCAGCTCCTGTTCCAGCGCGGCGGTCTGGCTGTCCAGCTCCTCCAGACGCCGGCGGTGGCCGTCCATCTCCGCCCCGGCGCTCTTACTCCGTCCCTCCTGACGGGCCAGCTCCTGGCTGATCTCGTCAATGGATTCCTGTTTATGCTGTATATCTGTACGGAGCAGATGCACGGCGTTTTCCTCGTCCTTTGCCTGGGATTCAAAGGAGGCGGCCTCCTGCCGTGTGCGCTCCTGCTCAGTGTCGTTTTCCTGCATCCGCTGGGAAAACCGGTCATTTTCTTCATACAGGGCGTCCAAACGCTGCTGTGCCGCCTCCTGGCGGGCCTTTGCCGCGGCGTAGTCGGCCTGTAACTTACTTTTAACCGTCTTAATCTCGCTCAGCCGCTCCATCCAGACGGATATTTCCAAAATGCGCTGCTCATCCCGCAGCGTCAAGTACCGTTTCGCCTTCTCCGCCTGCTCCCGCAGGGGAATCACCTGCAGCTCCAGTTCGCTGATCTTATCGTTGATGCGCACCAGGTTTTCCTCGGTCCGCTGGAGCCGCCGCTCCGCCTCCTCCTTGCGGTGGCGGTATTTGGAGATACCGGCGGCCTCCTCGAAGATTTCCCGCCGGTCCGCGCTGCGCACGGATAATATTTCATCAATCCGGCCCTGACCGATCATGGAGTAACCCTCCCGGCCCAGCCCGGTGTCCATAAACAGCTCGTTGATATCCCGCAGGCGTACGGACTGTTTATTGATATAGTATTCGCTCTCGCCGCTGCGGTAATAGCGGCGTGTGACCATGACCTCGCTGCTGTCCACATCCGGGAAGAGATGGGCGCTGTTGTCCAGCACCAGCGTCACCTGCGCAAAGCCGACGGGACTGCGCTTGGCGGTACCGCCAAAAATCACGTCCTCCATTTTACTGCCCCGCAGGCTTTTGGCGGACTGCTCCCCCATCACCCAGCAGAGGGCGTCTGAAATGTTGGATTTCCCAGAGCCGTTGGGGCCGACGATGGCGGTGATATCCTCGCCGAAGTCCAGTACCGTTTTATCCGGGAAGGATTTGAAGCCCTGAATCTCCAATGCTTTTAAGTACATTCTGCACTCCTTGCCTGTCAGCAGTATCTTTTTCTCTTTAACTGGTTTATTATAGCAGAATACACATTCGTTGACAAGCGTGACAGGGTTTTTGAATAAGTAAAAAAACTGTGAACAGCGTCCACAGCCGCAGGAGCATGGGACCAGCTAATGCAGTTTACAATTTATGTCTTGTATTGTCCCCTGGTTTTCATATATAATTTGGATGAACTCTACCAAGCTCAGGAGACACAAGGTTGAAACATCTTAATTTGGGCAAAAAAACCGCTAAAATCGAAAAGCGTACAAAAACCAAGCCCAGACCCTGGACTGTTTTTGCACGCTATTCCGTCCTAAGTAAAGAATAGGCCAAGGCTTTTGCCACAACACCTGCACGAAAGCAACAGAACGACGGTGATTCTATTGCCTTACGCCGGGAGGTCACTATTCTGAAACAAATTATATCGTGCTGCGCCACATAAGTCAAGAGGGTTTCATTTACCTTTGGCTCCTTGGAGCGCAGCGGAAAGGAATGGTCATAAGTATGGATAAAATTCTATTGCTGGAAGATGATGTGAGTCTGATTGATGGACTGACTTATTCCCTGCGGCGGCAGGGTTATGAATTAGACGTTGTCCGAACAGTCGCTGAGGCGCTTGCGCTTCTGCCCGATCTCAGCCAGTATGTTCTGCTGCTTCTGGATGTCACTCTGCCGGACGGAACGGGGTTTGAAGTCTGCGAACGGGTCAGGGCACAAAATCAACTGATCCCCATTATTTTCCTGACCGCGTCTGACGAAGAAGTCAGCATCATCCGCGGTCTGGACAGCGGCGGTGACGACTACATGACCAAACCGTTCAAACTGGGCGAGCTGTGTTCCCGCATCCGGGCGCTTCTGCGCCGGGCCGGTGTGACCAAGCCGGCGCCATCGGAGATGATTCAATGCGGGGACACACGAATTGACCTTTTGGGAAGCCGGGCCTACCTGGACGGCAGGCCTTTGGATTTGACCGGCGCGGAATACCGCCTGCTCTGCCTGCTGGTACGCAACGCCGGCCGCGTTGTTACGCGGGACGCCATCCTCAGCGAGCTGTGGGACGACGCCGGGAATTATGTGGACGGCAACACCTTATCTGTTTATGTGCGCCGCCTGCGGGAGAAGGTGGAGGCCGATCCCTCCCACCCTCTGCATCTGCTTACGGTCCGGGGCTTTGGCTACCAGTGGAAAGAGGTTTCGCCATGAGCTTTTATCAAGACAGGCAAATCAGAGGCTATAGACTCTTTCTGGTGTGTTTCTCCCTCTGTATTGTCGGTATGGGGCTGCTACTGAGTATGGTCCAGCTGGAACTGGCAAAGGCCAGCTATCTGTCTCGCAGTGCAGCTATCGCAACCGCCCTTTTCGAGCAGGATATTCCCAGCACGGTCATTGCCGCCGCGCTCACAAGTACAGAAATCAGCGAGGGCGGAACGGCTCTGCTCGCCATGGCGGGGGTGGATGCCGCAGCCGAAAGCAGCCTGCTGCCATTCCGTGCACAGCTTCAGCGTTCCAGTATTGCCGCCGCACTGGGAATGGCCATACTGCTGGTCATTGCCCTCTTTGCCGGAACCTGGGTGTTCTTTTCGGCGCGGAAACGCTTATACTGCCAAGCAGACCAAGCCGTCAGCGGTTATCTTTGCGGGGATTACTCCCAGCGCTTGCCCCGGAGCAGCGAGGGCGCAATCTATCAGATATTTGCCCAGGTGGAACAACTGGCAACCATGCTCCAGGCCAAAACAGAAACCGAGCATCAGGCGAAGGAATTCCTCAAAAAATCTATATCGGACATCTCCCACCAGCTAAAGACGCCCTTGGCTGCCCTTACCATGTATCAGGAAATCATTGCGGATGAACCGGAGCATCCCGATACGGTGCGGGAATTTTCCGCCAAAATGTCCGTTTCGCTGAAGCGTATGGAATATCTGATTCAAGCTATGCTGAAAATCACGCGG
>Ga0137308_100224_pt1 | contig 104796 bp, 83 predicted proteins | sample Inofrocosms_June_FD_97181 | JGI IMG/M metagenome (GOLD analysis project Ga0137308, IMG submission 97181) | Mouse cecal microbial communities from Vienna, Austria - N-Acetylneuraminic and N-Acetylglucosamine D2O microcosms_June | ecosystem: Host-associated > Mammals > Digestive system > Large... | reverse complement strand
AGCAGAAAAACACCGACACGGATTGTCGTGGAACGTATCTACTTAGGCGGTCAGAGCATGGAAGACGCTTTCCGCAAAATCAACGAGGAAACAGTGAGGAAAAATATTGAGGAAATCGTCGGAAAAACGGTTTAATTCTGCGGGCGGTCATGCTATACTATGGGTAGTGTGTTCCGCCCTTTTATGGAGGTAGGAAGATGAAAGGGAACGGAACAAAAATCACAGCTTTATATTGCAGACTGTCACAGGACGATGGGAATGTCGGGGACAGCATGAGTATCCAGAGCCAGAAAGCTATCCTTGAAAAATATGCAAGGGATATGGGAAAAGCTGCTTATGCTTTCTATGTGGACGACGGTTATTCCGGTACAAATTTCCAAAGACCGAGTTTTCAGAGAATGATTGCTGATATTGAAGATGGGAAGATTGATACGGTCATCACAAAAGACCTCTCCCGTCTTGGCAGGAATTATCTTGAAAGCGGCGCATACATTGAAGTGTTTTTCCCGCAGCGCCATGTACGCTATATTGCAGTCAATGACGGTGTGGATTCCGAACAGAGCGGCGGGCTTGACATCACGCCTTTCAAAAATATCCTGAATGAATTTTATTCGAGGGATATTTCCAAAAAGGTCAAGAGCGGCAAGCATATACGGGCACTGGAAGGGAAATTCATGGGAACGACTGCACCATTCGGCTACAGGAAAGACCCGCAGGACAAAAACCACTTGATTGTTGATGAAGCGACTGCGCCCACTGTCAGGCTGATATACAGCCTTGCCCTGGAAGGGTATGGAACAAACCGCATCGGCAAAGTTCTGTATGAAAGGAAAATCCCAAAACCGAGCTATTACAAGCAGGAGTTTTTCTCACAGCATGATACGGGCAGCGAGGATTACTGGTATGACTGGAAACAGGAGGTTATCACAAGGATTATCCGCAATCCTGTTTACAAAGGCGGTATGTATGTGCATGGAACTTCAAAGCCGACATTCAAATGCAAAGGCAGGGGATATATCCGGCAGGCTGACAGAGAGGTTTTGGAAAATGTGCATGAGGCGGTTGTTACCAAAGAGGTATGGCAGACGGCAAATGACATCATTGACAGGCATACAAAAGTCAAGCCGTGTACTTCCGGTTATGAGAACATTTTCAGAGGGCTTCTGAAATGCCCTGATTGTGGGCAGACGCTCCTGATACATACGGACAACCGCAATCCGGACAGGGATTTACTGGACAAGACTTATTACCAATGCACCACTTACCGTAAAAAGGGAGCGAATTTCTGCACCGCACACCGGATCAGCGCAGGGGATATTGAAAACGCTATAAAAGCGGATATTGACAGGCACGCAGTAAAAGCAATGAAAGACAAAGAAAAATTCATAAACAACGTACTTCTAAGCATGAACGAGAGCAGTGCGGAACGGTCGGAAAAGATAAAGGCGGAGATTGATAAACTCAAAAAGAGGAACACAGAACTTGACCAGATGTATATCCGGCTATATGAGGATTATTCCAGCGGGAAGCTGTCGGAAAAGAAATTTACCATGATGTCGGCGCATTACGAGCAGGAACAGGACGCAAACGAGGAAAAGCTGTCGGAACTGGAAAGGCAGCATAAAGCAAAGTCCGCCGCTGTCACCAATGCGGAGCAGTTTACGGAGAGCCTTGCACAGTGTGCAGGCATGAAGAAGCTGACGGCAACGGTATTGAATACACTGATAGAGAGGATAGAAGTACACAATCCAGTTATGGTCAACGGAGTGAAAGAACAGAAGTTGACTGTCTATTACAAATTCGTAGGTCAAATCGACTAAAGTACCTATAACTGTAACGCAATAGAAATTATGCCCGAGGGCTGTCTGTATAAGCAGCTTCTGATTCAGGCAAAGGGGCTGAACGGGAATCTCGACAAAGTGTGGCCGGATATCCGGGACAGCAAATGGATCGGAGGCAGTGCGGAAGGCCGGGAACGGGTACCCTACTGGCTGGACGGATTCATGCCCCTGGCATGGCTCCTTCGGGATGAGGATATGCAGAAGCGGGCACGCACCTATATCGACGCCATTCTGGAGAGGCAGGAGGAAGACGGCTGGATCTGTCCCTGCGGCAGGCAGGAGCGGCATGGTTATGATGTGTGGGCGGTATTCTTAATCTGCAAGGTACTTACCGTATATGGAGACTGCAGCGGGGATAAACGGGTGGAACCCGCCATAGAAAAGGCTCTTCGGAACCTGAACCGCCATATCGAGACAGACACTTTATTTAACTGGGGCATGTGCCGGTGGTACGAATGTCTGATCCCCATATACTGGCTGTACGAAAGAAAGCCCAAGGACTGGCTTCTGCAGCTTGCGGCAAAGCTCCAGGCGGAGGGGCTTTCCTACAAAAAGCTGTTTGAGAACTGGCAGTTTACCGAGCCGGTAAAGCAGGGGGGGAGTTATCTCACCCATGTGGTGAATCTCGCCATGGCATTAAAATCCGAGGCGTTAGCGGGAAGAATCGACGGAAAAGACGGCATACAACGCCCTTCCCGCCACTCTCTCACCGGACATGTGGACTCATCAGTACGACCAGCAGACCAATCAGGCGCAGTGCGCATACCTTCCAAAGGACAATATTGTGTTCAAGACAAACAGCGGGGAATCCCATTTATTCGGCTTGAGCCCAATTTCGGGTGCTGTACCGCAAACTTCGGCCAGGGCTTTCCCAAGTTCGCTTTATCCTGCCTTTGCTCTGGAAAGACATCCTATTGGAGAAATGCCTTTCTCGCCGGAGGAGCCTCCTGTCAGCCTTTACACGGATCTTTGCGAGATCGACTGGCGGATGGAAAACGGAATCTGCAAAGCGGAACCGGAGAATCGAAAACCTCTCGGTGCGGATCAGCGCAAAAAGCTGATTCCCTATGGATGTACCAATCTGCGCATGACGGAAATGCCCCTGGCAGACGGAAGCGAAAGCATCGAACAAAAGGAAAAGAAAGCATGATATGCCCGCATATCCGCACATGACTTTTGAACCCGCAAAACACGAAAAGGAGGCCTGGCAGGAAACGGCAGGCAGATACGGATTTTCCCCCGCATCTGCCTGCCGTTTGAAAGAGTTGTTATGTCATTATTTGTATAATTCATCAAACTGTCTCTGAAGCTCTGCAGTAACATCATTGATTCCTGCCGCTTCAAGAGCCGCCTGATACTCCGCCACGATATCCTCCGCTGTTCCCGAATATTTACCGTAGCAAATCTGTTTCATATATCTGTCATAAATCTCATTGATATTCTGGATCTGTGACTGAATTGAGTCAACGTCCGCTACGAACTGGCCGTAAGGGTATTCAATCTTGAGCTTATCATATTCAGCATAAAGCTTATCAATTGCTTCCCAGTCACGGCTTGCGTCCTTGATCTCAAGGTCATCGTTACGGCCCCACCAGAAGTTGGTCGTTCCGTTGATGTTATCCGTATCCTGATTGTAGCCCTCCGGAGTTGTCCTGAGGCCGTCAGGGGTAATCTCATAGGACACACCCTCAATACCATAGCAGAACAGTTTGTAACATTCAGGGTCATTTCTTAACAGGTCATAAACCATCAGCGCCCTTTCCGGGTTAGCGCTTCCTGCGGAAATTGCCATAGCACCGTGGGTAATAGAGAGTGCCACTACATTCTGACTCTCTTCGCCAAAGTAAAAGAAGCCTGATTCCGCATCCGGATCATCCTGATAAATCGTGTTTGCCGGTGTGTGGCTTACCAGGTCAGTCCATGTCTGCGTATGATGCTGCTCTGCCGCCACTTTGCCAACCCTGTAATCGTCACGGTTTGATCCTGTCCTATTGTTCAGCACATCCGTCTGCCATACACCAATCTCATCCCATTCCTTCATCAGTTTTGCATATTCTACCAGCAGATCCGTCTCTGTCATGTGGGGAGAATATATTGTGTAAAGGTCATCTTTGCTGCCGCCCCACATAGCGCCTGCGTTGATACCGTCAATGGAAACATAATCAGTGTGTGACCGAATATATTCACCTGCGGTCAGGGATGTTCCGTCAGAATCCCAGGGGATAATATCCGGATAAGCGCCCTTTACATAACGGAAATACTCTGTCAGGTCTTCCCAGCTGTGGACACCGTTTTCAAGGCCGGCTTCTTTCGCCCAGTCAAGACGGTAGATAAAGCCATGGTTGGTCCACTGTGCATAGTTGTCTTCCGGCATCAGGTAGATTTCCCCGTTGTACTTGCAAAGCTCCCAGTTCTCAGCGGGGACGCTTGCCCATGTCTTGGGTGCGTATTTCTGGAGCATTTCCTCGGATAACTCAAGGAAAGCGCCGTTCTTTGCGTTCGGCCATGCATCCAGCCAGTCAGATGCCGTACCAACCAGATCAACCGTGCCGTCCATACGAGCCAATGTCAGGTTGTAATTGGAAAGATAGTCCGTCCAGGAGATGAAGTTGATGTCAAGCTCTGCGTTCACCTTTTCCGTAAGGATCTCGTTCAGCTTCGCCATCATCTCGTCATACTTTTCCTTGGTTCCCGAAGGGGCGTCACCGGTGGTCATGTAGGTGATCACTACGTGCTCGGATGTGTCTACATCTGCCCAGGGGTCATCTGATGCCGCAGCGGTATCGCCGGATACTTCGGTATCGTCAGATACCGTATTATCGGTTGCCTCATCATTTGATGATGTGTCGTCTGCCGCAGAGCTGTCATCCGCTGCGGGTGTGCCGGTGTCTGATGGCGTGTCGGATTTGCCGCCGCAAGCTGCAAGGCTTGCTGTCATAGCCGCTGCCAACAGAACTGCAAGAAGTTTCTTTTTCATGTCTTACCTCCACTTTTTTATTTTTTATATTGAACTCCTTCGGGGTTCCCGGCCCCGTATCGCGCAGGAACCGGAAAACTCCAAACAGAGCATCAACCTTTTACCGCGCCAACGGTGATACCGCTGATGAAATATTTCTGTACGAAAGGATACAAAAGTACGATAGGCCCGGTTGCCAGTACCGCATTTGCCATCTTCACACTTTCCTGAGGGATATCGGCAATGCTTACAAACTGCCCGGCAACGGAATTCTTTAACGCATCAATCTTGTTCACCACCTCATACAGGGTATACTGCAAAGGTTTTACCGCTACCTTGGAGCCAAGGAACAGGGATGACTGGTACCACTCGTTCCAGTAACCAAGGGCCAGAAACAGCCCGATGGTCGCCAGTGCCGGCTTTAGCATGGGCAGAATCAGCGAGATGAAAATCTTCATATCCCCCGCACCGTCAATCTTGCCTGATTCCGTGATCTCGTGGGGGATCGCCTTTACGAAGTTCTTCATCAGGATGATCAGCCATGGTGACATCAAAAGCGGGAAAAGCACCGCAAGGTAGCTGTCCTGCAAATGGTAGGTCTGTGTCATCAACAGGTAGTAAGGTGCAAGCCCTGCCGAGAACAGGCTGGTAAAGTAAATGTAGAAGGAGATTGCATTCCGGAAGAAAAAGTCCTTCCTCTGCAGGGCATAACCCGTCATGGAAATGATGGAAAGCCCCACCCCGGTTCCCGCCAGCGTCATTACAATAGTCAATATGTAGGATTTCCAGATGCCGCCGCTTTTGGTAACCATCTTATACGCTTCCAGTGTAATATCTTTCGGGATCAGCTGTACGCCCTCCGCCCGAATCACCGCCTCGCTGGTAAACGAGGAACTGACAATGATCAAAAACGGGATAATACAGCAGACTGCGTAAAACGAAACAAATGCATACCCAAATCCCCGGATGACCTTGTCTGATGTGCCAAGCTTCACCTTAGCGCCTGATTCCATTAAGTCTTTATCATTATTCTTCGCCATTATTGACCTCCATCCTTTCCTAGAACAGGGAGTAATCCGGTTCTATTTTCTTGACAATATAGTTGACCGTCATTACAATCACAAATCCTACCACTGACTGGTACAGACCGACTGCCGATGCAGTGGAGAAGTTGAAGTTCGTCATGGTAGCCCGGTATACATAAGTCTCAATAATATCCGTGGCGGGGTAAAGGATTGGATTTGTACCTACGATGTTGTAGAACAGCCCGAAGTTCCCTTTCACGATGCCGCCAAGTGCGAACAAAAGCAGGATGACTATGGTAGGCTTTAAGGATGGAAGGATGATGTACCGGATCCTCTGGAAGCCGTTCGCGCCATCCACCTTGGCCGCTTCCATCATCTCGCCGTCAATGCCCATGATGGATGCAAAGTAAACTACCGAGTTATATCCCGTCTGCTGCCACAGATAGATGATCACCAGCAGCACCGGCCACACATTCGGGTCTGAATAGGGCTGCCACTTTTCAAGCCCCAGGCTTGTTAAAATCCCATTTACAAAACCGGTATCAAAGTTCAGCAGATTGAATACCAGAAGTCCTACCAATACCTGCGAGATGAAGTAAGGGAGAAACAGAATCGTCTGGGATACCTTCTTGAACATTTTGCTCTGCAATTCATTAAGCAGAATCGCCACGAACACGGCAAGCGCATTCCCCAATAAGATGAATGCAATATTGTACAGAATAGTATTCTTAGTCAGGTGCCATAACTCCCCGGAGGTTGCCAGGAATTTAAAGTTATCCAGACCAATAAATCTGCTCCCAAAGATGCCGTCACGGTAATTGTACTTTACAAACGCCACATAGATCCCTGGCAGCGGCATGTAGTTGAACAGAAAGAAAAAGATCACTGCCGGTATGCACATAAGAAGCAGTGTCCGATTCCTTACGATTTTTTGCCAGAAAGTCAGATCACTTTTACGCTTTTTCATTCTTCACCCTCACTCTCTTCCTGATGACAATTGTAGTACTTTATTTTTGAAACCGGTTTCGTCTCTAAAAAAATAACACATTTTGTACAGAAATGTTAAATCCCCTCACCAAAGGAAGGACGAATCGGTATGAGTTCCTCAAAAGCAAACGACAACAGGAAAATAACCATTTATGATATTGCGGCGGAGGCGGGCGTGTCCGCTTCCACCGTATCGAGAGTTTTGACAAACAATGTGAAGGTAAATGAGCGAAAAAGACAGAAGATTCTTGCATTAGTGGAAAAATACAACTTCAGGCCGAACACCTTTGCCAAAGGGCTTGCGGACGCAAGGAGCCGCAATATCGGCATATTGATGCCGGATGTCAGAAATCCCTACTACGCTTCCCTGTTTATCGCCTGCGAATGGGCGGCGAGAAAGGAAAATTATTCCGTATCCCTTCATAATTTTCTGAGCGATGTGCAGCTGGAAGAAGAATTGCTGAAAGGCTTCCATCAGCAGCGCATGGATGCCGTCATTCTTCTGGGCGGCCGCGAGGACGAGCTTCACACGGATATGGAATATGTGGAGCTGGTCAATCATGTGGCATCTTTGATGCCGGTGATTATCACCGGGAAGCTGGATGGGACGGACTGCGATATGGTAAGGATCGACCACAGGAAAACCATGGATCTGCTCATGGAGCATCTTCTGAGTCTGGGTCATAAAAAAATAGCAATCCTGGGAGGAAGAATGAATGTACTTTCAACCTTTGAAAAGATCATGCGATACAAGCAGCTCCTTAAAGAGAGCCAAATTCCGTTTCACCCGGAGCTGATCGGCCAAAACGGCTCCTATGATATTCATTCCGGATATACCCAGATGAACGAGCTGTACACAGGCAGCAGGAATTCCTGTGCATCTTTCCGGAAAATGCCGACGGCAGTGATTGCCATCAACGACTATGCGGCCCTTGGCATCATACAGAGCATTCATGAACATGGTCAGAAGATTCCGCAGGATATATCTGTTATCAGCTATGACAATACTTATATAGCGGAAACCACGGTTCCCGCTCTCACGAGCATTGATTATAACTATGAAGACTACGGTTCTGTGCTGATAAAAACCGCAATCGGGCGCCTCGACGGTGCGGTTTCCCCAAAGCTTCAGATTGTGGAGCCCTCACTGGTCATAAGGGAAAGCACCGCCAGGGCGAAATCAGCCCGGCAGGAAGCGTAAAAGGCGCATGATGCGTCAAGTATCTTTTTCTCTGTCCGCATAGAAAAAGGAGTGGAAATTCTGATCTTCTCCACTCCTTTTCGGGTCTATATGTGATAGTACACAAAAATCATCCTGTCATTATGTATAATATGCCGAAATCAAATCACTTTCTTTTTCCAGGTTGACATTTCTGTACAGAATGTCAATATTATAATATATTTTAAAGGTCAAGTAAATAATAATCGAACTCTATGCACCTGTCACATTTAGTCCCTGTTACTGTTCGCTCTGCTGCCGGGAGTCACCCCGCCGGCCTATAAATTCAGCCTTCTGAAAACCTCGTCCCTGTCATCCTGCTCGATTCCCAGATAACACCTTGTAATCGCAAAGGATGAGTGGTTGAATATGTTCATCAGCATAATCTCCGGAACGTTTCTTTTCCACGCATGATACCCGAAGGTTTTCCGGAGGGAATGACAGCTTATCTTTCCTTCAATTCCGCTGTCAGCACATGCCTTGCGAATCACCACATACGCCTGGGTACGTGTAATCGCAACTCTGCGGTTCCTGTTATTGCAAAATATTTTATCATTACCATTAACAGGTCCTGCCGTTGTTTTATACAGCTTCAGCGCCTGCCTGGCATTCTGATTCAAAAAAACAACATTCTGCTTGCCGGTTTTTTTCTCCCTTACCTCCACATACTTCACCCACGCTTCATTGTGAAAATCAAACACGTCCCGCCATTCCAGAGACAGCAGGTCACTGATCCTAAGCGCCGTGTTGATTCCCACAACAAACAAAGCATAATTCCGATACTGACACCTTTTCAAGTAGTACTCCTTTATAATTTCAATATCCCTCTGATTTCTGATTGGTATTGTCGTTCCCATTTTTCTCCTTTCCATACGATAGCTTCCACACAACAAGTGCATAGTACTATTATCGTAATATATTTACTGCAGATGGAAAAGAGGCGTTCCGCTGTCCTCGTAGTATTTTGCCTGCGCCTGCCACATCCTGAAATACTGTCCCTTTTCATCCTGAAGCAATGCTTCGTGGGCTCCCTTCTGCACCAGCCTTCCCTCGTGAAAGACCAGTATCTCATCGCAGAACCGGCAGGATGAGAGGCGGTGCGAGATAAAGATTGCCGCCCCGTCCCCCACCAGCCGGTGAAAACCGCTGTAAATTTCATGCTCGGAAACAGGATCCAGCGCCGCTGTCGGCTCATCCAGCACCACGAAGGGAGCGTCCTTGTACAGAGCTCTCGCCAGGGCGATTTTCTGTGCCTCGCCTCCGGATATCTCGATTCCCTCCTCGTCAATATCCCGGTACAGGGTGGCGTTTATTCCTCCCGGCATTCTGGAAAGGCGATCTCCAAAGCCCGCTTTTTCCAGGCATATTCTCACTCTGTCCGCATCATATTGATCTGAGGCGGCCACATTTTCCCCCAGTGAGCGGGACAGCAGTTTGAAATCCTGGAATACCACGGAGAACTGTCTCATATACTCAGCATAATCATATTCCCTGATATCCACGCCGTTTAACAGAATCTGTCCCTCGTCCGGGTCATACATACGGCAGAGCAGCTTTACCAGGGTTGTCTTTCCGCTCCCGTTCATACCGACGACCGCCAGCTTCCTGCCCGGCGAAAATTTGAACGAAACATTTTCCAGCGCCATATGCTCCGCTCCCGGATACCGGAAGGAAACATTTTTCACCTCGATTTCCTTTTCCGCAGTCTCTTTACCGATTTTTCTGTGTCCCTTCGTCATCAGATCCGGCAATTCCAGATAGTCAAAGGAGCTTTCCATCCGTCTGGCGTTCATCCTGATCTCGCTTCTGCTTTTTGACAAGACCTTCACGCTTTCCGAAAACCGGTAAATGGCGGACGCAAACAATACGACAGAACCCGCATTCAGGTCTCCGCCGATTGCCCGCAGAACGATAAAGAGATAGGCTCCTCCCATCAGAATCCCCGATGCCGCGCCATCCCACATGCCCGCATGCTGCTCCAGCCTGCTCTCTCCCTCCACCATCCTGTCGCGTTCCTTTTCCTGCAGACCGCTGCGGATCAAATCCTGGGCACCATAAACCCGGATGTCTTTTCCTTCCCGGTAAGTGATTCCGCCCCACATCAGATAGTTGCTTCTGCCGCTGCATGCGTCATACCGGCTTTTCAGCTTTTCCTTTTCCCTGTAGGTATGCCTCTCAAAGGCCTCGGAAGCAAACGTGACGATCAGAACGCCTGCCGCAGGCAGCAGAATTGACCAGTGCTTCCAGAAACCGTCTCGCAGCAGAATGGGAAGCAGCAGCCCGAAGGACGTGACAATCCCGACAATACCCGCACAGCAGCGCTGAAGTTGCGGAATCATGTAGTAAGCGCCGCATCCCCAGTCATAATCGTTCTGTATCCTTGCCCTGATTTGTGCCGCCTCGGCGCTGTCTAACTGGGCATAATCCATAGACATGTTCTTATTGTCAAACTTCCATTCCACCAGATCGTTGCAGTATTCCGAATGCGGCAGTCCGCAGCGGTAGGTCCAGCCTCGGACCGCATTCATGACAAACAAAACCGTCACACCCAAGGCTGCCAGGGATATCAGATTTGTATATTCCTCTCCCCTTTCCAGTCCGTCCACAAGCAATGCGGCAAGAAGCGACGTTCCCAGAGGAATGAATGCCTCCATTATGCCAAGGCCCACCGCCATCCACAATGCGGCCGGCTCGCACCTTCGGATTTCGACAAGACATTTCTTCAAAAGCGCCCCGTCTGTTTTATTCTTCACAAATAATCCTCCTTCTTTCACAGCACTCCCTCCTTACTGTAATAGTGGCTCTGCACTCTGTACATTTTTTCATATTCGGGACAGCTTTCCAGCAGCTGTTCATGGCTGCCCTGTGCTTTCACCCTGCCGTTTTCCAGAAAAATCACCCTGTCACAGAAGCGGGTGCTGGCAAGCCTGTGAGAAATAAACACCGCTGTTTTCTCCCCCGACATACTGTGAAACATTTCATAGGTTTCGCTTTCCGCAATGGGGTCAAGCGCCGCCGTTGGCTCGTCAAACAAAAGAAGCATCGCATCCTTGTAGAGCGCCCTGGCCATCAGAAGCTTCTGCTGCTGACCCCCGGAAAAGACGCTTCCGCCCTCCTCAAGATTCATCATCATGCTGTCCATCCCCTGGGCAAGAGTGCTGACCTTATCCCACATTCCCGCCTGAATGAGACATTCCCTGACCTTTTCCCTGTCCGTATCCGTCTCCTTAAGAGATATGTTCTGCGCCACGGTAAAAGGTAAGATGACGGCTTCCTGAAAAACAGGTGCGATCAGACGGTATAGCTCCTCCTTACGAAGCTCCCGTATATCTGTGCCGTTTATAAGAATTCTTCCCTGATCAGGCTTATAAAACCCGCAAAGTAATTTAATAATCGTTGTTTTGCCGGCCCCGTTCACACCCACCAGCGCTATCTTTTCCCCCGCTCCGATCTGCAGGTTAAAATGATCCAGTACCTGATATCTTCCCTCATAGGCAAAGCTGACATCCTCAAAAACCACGGATACGGGCTCTTTCCCAAAAGGAGCCGGTACAGGCTGTTTCGTTTCCTTCTCGTCCTCCGCAGCCAGATAATCCCTCATTCGGTTCAGGGGCGGGACCGCCTGCATCATCTGCCCCACACTGTCCGAGGTCTGCGTTACCAGCGCCGAAAAGGATGCGACCGCACCAGATGCCAGCACAAAGTCCCCCACAGTGATCCTCCCCGAGGCCGCCATCCACAAAAAATATGCGTAAGCAGCGCCGTCTCTTGCGAACGTAGTCACCGCCTCTGTAAAGGCCGCATAAAAATACCTGTTCTGCACGTCCCTGCGAAGGCGGAAATGTGCGTCATTATAATTTTGAAAGCACGCTCTGATCCATCCGGCCATCTCATAAAGCCGGATATCCTTCCCGAATTTGATATCCGAGCTGCAGTCCTTTATATAGTACCGCCGTCTCTGCAACGCACTGCGCTCCATAATCCTTTTCATCTCATATCTCTGTGCCGCGCGCAGGGATACAAAATTAAACAGGGATAAAACAATGATAAATAACAGGATCCACGGATTGACTGCCCCGATGATGTGCCCGTAAAGCCCGAAGCTGATCACGGCTCCGCATACCTTGATGGCCCCTTCCGACATAAGCGTCGTGGCGGACCATGGCCCCCAGTTCACGCTCATTAATTTCGCCTCATTATATTTGTCCTGCCATCTGGCACTTTCCACATGCTCATAATCGCAATGCAGTGTCTTGCAAAACAGCAGTATCCTGTAATAGCTTCTGAGACGGTCCTGCCGCACATTCTTTCCCCGCAGCGCCATATTTCCCACTGCCTGGGACGCCATAATGACCGCCGTCATCCATCCCAGAATCAATATGACCTTCCTTGCGTCTGCGCCTTCCATTACCAGATCAACACCCATCTTTGGAAGATACATCGCAGCATAGGGAGTGATTACCATACACAGTGTTTCCAGAATTATCAAAGCCATAAGCTTTTTGTCGCTGTCCCATATCCCCTTCATCAGATAAATCAGATTGCTCCAGATGCCGCAGCCCTCTTTCCTTACCACTTTTTTCATAGATTCTCCTTTTCTTCTACCGATTTTTGTACATAAAAAAACCAGCCACTGCCTGTTCTGCCCTCTGTAAAAGGCATACTGCTTCCGTGGCTGGTTTGTGCGCAAGGTGCGTGCTGCACAGGCAGCAAATTTCGATGCGCCACCCGTGCACCGCTTCAGAGGCTTACTTCCTCTGTGCGGGCTTGCATAAAAAAGCACAGCCCGGTCTATGGCTATGCTTTCCATTTGTGTTAAAACCCTTCACCTGTGCGGTCACTAACCCGGCAGGTGAAACTATTTTCAGGAAAAGAAGTGTATGATAAGCATTTACAAGGCAGAAAATGGGTATAGCTCTATCCGGCTATTCCCTGCAACTGTTCAGTTGTCTTATTTTTCCCTCTCCACCAAGCTTAACATACATCCCCTCCGTTTCTTTTATTCTGAAAATCAGTATAGACGATTTAAAAAATTCTGTCAAGTGATAAAATCTGAGCAATGATTGACAGCATCACAGGAGAACAGGTTTTGTAAAATCCTGAAAAAGCACAGCCCTCACAGGCCGTGCTTTTCCATTATCACTTATTTATCATCATACAAATGACATTTCACCATATGTCCGTTCCCCATATCCTTTGCCACCGGTTCCTGCTCCTTACAGATGCCCATGCACTCCTTGCAGCGGGTGTGGAACTTACAGCCCGAAGGCGGATTAGCCGGAGAGGGGATGTCTCCTTCCAGAATGATCCGGTTGAGCTTCATATCCGGATCCGGCATGGGAATGGCGCTGAACAGCGCTTTCGTGTAGGGATGCAGCGGCTCTTTGAAGATATCGGCCGTGTTCCCTGTCTCCACAAGCCCGCCCAGATACATGACGCCGATAGTATCCGAAACATGCTCCACCACGGAAAGGTCGTGGGAGATAAACAGATACGTCAGATTCATCTTCTCCTGCAGATCTTTCAGAAGGTTGATGATCTGTGCCTGTATTGACACGTCCAGGGCGGAAACCGGCTCGTCGCAGACGATAAACTCCGGTTTCAGGGCAAGAGCTCTGGCAATACAGATACGCTGCCTCTGGCCGCCGGAAAACTCGTGGGGATAGCGATCCTTATGATACTCCTGCAGGCCGCAGTTAAGCATCACCTGTGTAATATAGTCATTGTACTGCTCCTTGGGAATCAGGTTGTGCTCCCTCACCGCCTCACCGATGATCTCACCAACGGGAAGCCTTGGCGAGAGGGAGGAATAGGGATCCTGGAAAATGATCTGCATCTTGGTCCGAAGCTCTCTCAGTCTCTTTCGGTTTGCACTGCTCACATCCTCACCGTTAAAGAGAATCGTTCCTGCGGTCTTCTCAATGAGACGCAGAATCGTCCGCCCCGTGGTGGACTTGCCGCACCCTGACTCTCCCACCAGCCCCATGGTGGTTCCTCTCTTTATGGTAAAGGATACATCGTCCACCGCCTTCACGTTTCCCGTAACGCCGCCGAACATTCCTCCCTTTACAGGAAAATACTTCTTTAAGTGAGACACTTCCAGGATATTGTCTTTTTCTGTCTGATTCATTCTTGTGCCTCCTTCCGACGGTAACAGCTTACAGAATGGGTGGGAGTGATCTGATACACAGAGGGATATTCTCCCTGGCATCCCTCCACACACATCTCGCAGCGGTCCTTAAAGTAGCAGTAGTTTGGCATATCCACCGGGTTGGGCACGCTGCCCGGAATACTGTAGAGCCTGTCGATATGCTTTCCAACCACCGGCTTGGAGTTCATAAGCCCTATGGTATAAGGATGTCTGGGATCCTTGAATATTTCTCTTGCTGTTCCTTTCTCGATCACGCGCCCCGCATACATAACCACAACATAATCCGCCATCTCGGCCACCACGCCGAGGTCGTGTGTGATCAGCATGATGGAGCTGTTGATCTTCTCCTTCAGGTGGCGCAGAAGATCCAGCACCTGGGCCTGGATGGTCACGTCCAGGGCCGTCGTCGGCTCGTCCGCAATAATCAGCCTGGGATTGCAGGCAAGAGCCATTGCGATCATGATACGCTGCCTCATACCGCCGGACAGCTCATGCGGGTACATCCGATACACGCCCTCCTTGTTTGCAATCCCGATCACATCCAGCATTTCCAGCGTCCGGGCCTTCACCTGCTCCTTCGACATTTCCGGGTTGTGCAGCATGATGATCTCATCCACCTGTTCCCCGATCCGGAATACCGGGTTCAGGGAGGTCATGGGCTCCTGAAAAATCATGGACATATAGTTTCCCCGCAGCTGCTGCATCACGGATGTCGGCGTGTTGACCACGTTGTATACCTTCTCGCCGGAATTAAACCGGATCTCACCCTCCACGGTCTGCCCGGAGGGCCTTTGCACCAGCTGCATCAGGGAAAGGCTGGTCACGGACTTGCCGCAGCCCGACTCTCCCACGATCCCCACCGTCTTGCCCTGGGGAACCTCGAAGGAAACGCCGTTTACCGCCTTTACCGTTCCGATATCCGTGAAAAAGTAGGTGTGCACATTGTCAAACTCCACACAGTTGTCCGGATTTTTCATCTGCGTGATATATTCGGATTCCGGTATATTCTTCCGGTTTCTCTTTTTCTCTATTTCTTTGGTGATCCTTCGGTTATTTCTGGAAATCTGCCGGGATTCCTTTGCCGATATATAATTTGAACTCTTTTTCTTCTCGCCTGTCGCCATCCGTATCACCTACCGTTTCATTTTCGGGTCAAACGCATCGCGCAGACCGTCGCCAATAAAGTTGAATGCAAGCACCGTCAGAAGAATCAGAATACCCGCCGGTACCCACACGAACAGGAAATTTGTCATTACATAGGAATCGTTTACCGCATTGATGATACTTCCCCAGGAAGCCGCCGGATACTTGATTCCAAGTCCCAGGAAGCTCAAGGTCGCCTCCGCCAGGATCACGGCTCCGAGATCCATGGATGCAAACACGATGAGCTGAGGCACCACATTGGGAACCAGATGCCGGAAGATCCTGCGGCTCACCCGCACGCCCGTGGCCTCCGCCGCCACCATAAACTCCTGCTCGCGCAGCGAGAGGATCTGTCCCCTCACGATGCGGGCGATTCCCACCCAGCCGATACTGCCCATGATAACACACAGCATATAAATACGAACCGTGGGAGTTGCCCTGTAGTGATCCATGATGGAACCGAGAATCAGGTACAATGGCATGGAGGGAATACAGTAGATCACGTCCACCAGACGCATCAGCACATTGTCCACCCATCCGCCGAAATAACCGGAGATACCGCCCACGATCACACCAAGCACCATCTCAATAAATACCACCACGAAGCCGATCATCAGGGAAATACGACCGCCGTACATCAGACGCGCCAGAAGATCCATGCCGTTTGCGTCCGTTCCCATGACATGCTCTTTAGAGGGGCTGGCATAGGTATCAATCACCCGGGTCTCCTGATTGCGGGCGATCAGATGCTGTCCGCTCTTTTCCGAGAGAAGGTAGGTGTCCGTCTCTCCATCCGCATTCGTGTACTCAAAGGATTCTTTCCCCTCCTCAATGGCAAGGGCCGCAGTCTCCTTAAAGTCCGGTGTCAGGAACACGCCTCCTATCACGCTGTTCATATTCATGTTTGAGATATACACATAGTCGGAACCGTCCTCCGCCAGCACCATGGCTGTGGCTTCCCCGTCCTGCTGGATGGTGTAGGACGCTCCGTCGAACTCAAACTTCTTGTCATCCTCGCTCATGGCAAGCAGCGCACCCTTATAGAAATCGTAGCCAAGCTTTGTTTCCTCCGAAAAGGGCGTAAAGGAGAGCTTACAGATGACCGCCATCTCGGAAACCCGATAGAGCAGCTCCTTTCCCGTGGCATCATCAAAAATATACGAAACATCATCATATTCGAAATAGTTGTCCGATTCTGCAGCGGCATCTTTGCGCTCCTGGGACTTCATGGCCCTGGGATTCTTGATCTCCTCCGCACTGTAGATGATATAGGAATCCCCGGCAAGAGGCCGCAAGGCAAGAGATCCGCCGCCCCTGGTCTCCACCACCGCCTGCTTCTTGGTGATTGCCAGAATGGATTTGGAATACAGATCACTTGGAATCTCTGCATCCTTATCCTCATAAAGCAGATAATCATTGATATAAGTCGCCCCCGCATAATCCTTCTTCATCTCCTCTGTCCGGTAGAACACCTGGCTCTGGGAATAAGGAATGAGAGCGCCTCCCAGAAAGGAAAACAGGAACATAAAGGTAATGATCACCATACCGATGATCGCAAGACGGTTCCGGAAAAAACGCTTCGCAACCAGCATACCGGGAGAAAGCACCTTGACGCGCCTGGCATCGTCCAGCTTTAACTCTTCCACATTTGTATTTTCTTCGTTAGCCATGTCCTCTCTCCTTTCTAGTTTACTCTGACGCGGGGGTCAACCACCGCATACAGGATATCCGCGATCAGATTGCCGACCAGAATCAGAACCGCGCTGAACAGCATGTAAAACATGACGAAGGGGATGTCTCCCGCCACGATACACTGGTAGGAGGTATAGCCGATTCCCGGAATCTGGAATAATGTCTCCGTGATCATCGCACCTCCGAACAGGCTGGGGAGAGTGCCTCCCAGCAGAGTGATAATGGGGATGAGAATATTACGGAAGGCATGTCGGTTGATCACCCTGTTCTCCGGAAGCCCCTTCGCCCGGGCTGTCCGGATATAGTCCGAGTTCAGCACCTCCAGCATATTCGTACGGGTATATCGCATCAGCGACCCCACACTTGCAATGGTAAGCGTGAGTACCGGCATAATCATATGCTGGGCCATGTCAAGCACCTGCCCAACCGGGCTCAGCTGCTGATGCATACGGCCTACGATCCCATAAAGATCCAGCCAGTTCAGCTTCACGGCAAATATCCATTTCAGGATCGTCGCAAAGAAAAAGCTGGGAAGGGAAATTCCTATGAGCGCAAACACCGTAATCGAATAATCTGTCATGGAATACTGCTTCCTCGCAGCCGCCACACCTGCCGGAATCGCTATGATAATTTCCAGAATAAAGGCTGCAAGGCTGAGCGCAAAGGAATACCAGATCACACTGGAAAATTTCTGAAGCACCGGTTGGCTAAAATTCCAGGAATCTCCGAACTGTCCCCTCACCGCCTTGGATGCCCAGGTAAAATACCCCTGTATGATACCGGTATCCAGACCGTAGGATGCGTTCAGCTGTTCCAGCCATTCCTCGTAGCTCTTGGCTCCCGGCTTCTCGGCCAGCTGCATGGCCTTCGTCTCCACAAAGGAAGCCGGCATGCAGCGCATGATACCGTAAATAATCATAGACACAAAAACCAGAAGGATCATGGAAATCAATATTCTTCTGATCAAAAATTTTTTCATTCGCTTTCCTCCTTATCACTGCCTGTCGAAGGCATTTCGCCAAAGGCTGACCGTTCTCTCGCGAAGTGCCTCCGCAACAAACGCATTCCACTTATTTTGTAACAATAAGAGGGGATATTTCTATCCCCTCTTATTCCTGCTTAACTCCTATTTCATTGCGATCTTCTCAAGCTCGGCAATATAAGTATAGAAGGAGGTTGCATCCTTTACCGTGGTGTCCAGATCAATACGCTCCGCACTGTATACGGCGCATTCCTGACGCTGGTAAACAGGGATTTCTACTGCATAGTCCACAACATAATCGAGGGCTTCCTTGTAAACAGCCTTACGATAAGTCTGGTCAGTGCTGGTACGTCCATCCATTACGAGCTGATCCAGATCCTCCTGATAGATCCTGTAGTTCTTGGCGCTTCCGCCGTCACTGTGATAAATCTGGAACATATCCGGGTCAGGTGTGGTAAACCATGCTGCACACCAGATATCAATCGTACCACCGTTGATGCCGTCCCAAAGGATGGAAGAATCGGAAAGGTCATTGATCACCATGTCAAATCCAATGGTCTTGAGCGCTTCGGAAGCCCCTGTCACGATACCGAAGGAAGGGTGGTCTCCGCTGCCGTCCGCAGGAATCGTCATGGTGCAGTCAAGTCTTCCGCCTGCGGGAGCCGCTGTGAGCTTACCGTCCTCCACGGTATAGCCTGCTGCCTCAAAGAAGCCGAGAGCCGCCTCAAGAGCTGCCGCATATTTCTCATCATCACTCATTCCGTCTGTGTAAATATCGTTTCCGTCCACATCCACGGAGAACGCCACCTTGTAATCCGGATCGGACTTCTGAGGAGCCGCCCAGTTGGTGTTGGAGATCGGGTAGTTGATCACGGAAGCCGCTTCGCCGTAATAGGAATCAATTACCACGTCGCGGTATACGGAAATAACTGTCGCAATCGCTTTTCTGAAGTTCTTGGATTCCTCGCTTGCCGGATCATCGCCAACCTTCATGAGCTGGGAATTCATTCCGATATAACCGTATCCCTGATAGTCCACAAGGTCAACCGCCAGCTTGTCACCGGTCAGCTCGCCGTTGCTGTTCTCGCCCTTGATCTGAGCCATAACATCCTTGGAGATGGAGGGCTCTGAAATATCCGTGGTTCCCTGAATAACACCGGGAAGCTTATCAGACTCTGATGTGGTCTTCCACTGCAGATACTTGGTAGCAGGCGCTCCCTTATAAAAATTCTCATTTGCTTCCATGTATACCACTTTGTTCTCATAGCTTACAAACTTGTAAGGGCCTGCGCCAAGAGGAGCCGTGGTCTTGTCTCTCACGCTGGAAAGGTCGCCCTTGGGGAAACCAAACTTGTGAGCGTCATAATCATACTGTGCGGGATCTCCATAATAATGAAGAGGAGACACATATACAGGCAGAGAGTAGATCGCCGGTGCGCTGATCTCTGTGAGAACCACGCGCAGGGAGTTGTCGCCGGTCTTCTGAACGCCGCTGACATAGTCCACGGAATCGCCGGTCTCTACTGTTACCTTGTAGCTGTCGTCCAGGAATGCGAACAATGCGGAATCAGCCGCCTCCGCATCGGACAGAGCCTGATAATCAAACTCGTACTGCTCCAGCATTTCGTTAAAGTAATCTGCAAGAGTAGGTGCGCTGTCCGCCGTCCAGGTTGTGCCTGTCGCATTGCCGGTAACGGATCCGTCCTCGTTGAGAGTTGCGAAGCCCCAGTTCACCATACCGTTGGAAACCTCGTCAAGCCCCTCTTCCACATAGCCTGCAGCGGTGCAGTAATCGCAGATGCTCTTTGCAAAAGCCTCGCCGGCTGCCGGAAGGTCTGTCTCGAAGAATTTCTTCTGATCCTCCTCTGTGTAGAAAGCGAAATCCGTGTTGTCCGCGCCCTTCTGGAGCATCAGATCATAGAGAACGGAAGAACCGCTTCTGTACTCCTCAAGTCCCTCGATGGGCAGAGCGTACAGGGATGTGGTTCCGTCATAGGACGGATCCAGATATACATAATAGGAAAAGATAACGTCGTCAATAGTCAGGGGCTCTCCGTCAGAGAACTTCACATCATCACGGATGGTAAAGTCATAGTATACCGTACCGTCTTCATTCTCCGTTACCTCGCAGTCAGCGATTCCCGTGTAGGTATACTCGGTTCCGTTATACTCTCTTGTCTCGCCCTCGATTCCCTTATAGACGATCTCACCCTTACGGTCAACGTCAAGCAGGGCAACCGTGGTGGGAAGCCACACGTGCTGATCCGGCACGGATTCTCCGAAGAACGGGCTGAACTTCTCGCTCACGGCATCATTTGCGATGACAAGGGGCGTGTCCTCATTCGCCGCACTCTCCCCGGCAGGCTCCTGCTCCTCCTGTGCATCCGCTTCAGGATCTGCAGCCTCTTCCTGCTCGGCAGGCTCCTGCGTCTGCTCTTCACCGGTTGTTTCGCTGCCGGTATCGCCTGAGCCGCCGCAGCCTGCCAGAGTACCTGCAACCATGACACCTGCAAGAAGAACGGCAAGCAGTCTCTTTGTTGTTTTCAGTTTCATAACAAATACTTCCTCCTTTAAAATTTTATGCTTAACCTCTTATGTGGAAAATCCTGAGCTTTCCATATAAAGGGAAAAACCTCATCTCACTCCGCTTTATTTGCGGAAGGCTCTATGATGAGCCCGCTGTAGGTTCTGTTGTAATATCTGCCGTACAAAAATCCCGCCGCCAGAAGCAGCCCGTGACACAGCAGATAGAGAAGCTCTCTCTCCATACGCACATCGCCGTGATGAAGCAGAATGTATACAAGCTCAAGCGCCATACCGATTCCCGCCATCACCACGACTCCCACGCAGGAGCGCCGGATTCTGGCAAGCCCGGTCTCATACTGGACCTTCTGCATCCGCACGGGACAGCCCCAAAAGCTTACCGCCCCGATCAGGAAATAAATGGCGGGCAGAAAGACAAATAAGTAGGGATACACGATCCAGAAGGTTCTCGAGGAATCCTGATTCACCATTCCGGCAGCAATCTGAACCGCCATAAGCGCCAGGGCAAATCCGAGATTAACCAGGCCGGTCTTCTTTTTCTTATCTTTATCAAAGGGCAGTATATAGTAGTCCCCCGTGTAACAGATATCCTCTACCACTCTTCCCTTGCCGCTTAGCCTGGTATACTGCGAATAGTCGTCCTTAAATCTGTTTTTTATCATTCAGTCACCCTTCACGGCCGTTGTGCCATCTGATGAAAAACATATGTACGTACTGCGCACACATTGATTTTCTAACATTTAATTATACATATATATTAATTTTTGTCAATAATGGACATTACGTGTTTGCGCTTACCGTGATATGATGATAAATACATAAATCGAAGAAAGGAACTCCAAAATGCCTCCATACAAAATCCTGATCGTGGAAGACGATCCCGTCATACAATCCCAGCTTCAGACTCTCCTTGCCGGAAACGGATATACGGCAGTCATTGCTGATCCCCCCGCATCCGCACCGGATACGGTAAAGGAGTTATCTCCGCATCTGATCCTGATGGACGTCCGTCTCCCCGGGGAGGACGGATTTTCCCTGTGTTCCAAAATCCGCGCCTTTTCCAGCGTCCCGATCTTTTTCGTCACAAGCTGCTGCGGGGATATGGACGAGCTGAGCAGCTTCCTGCTTGGGGGAGACGGCTTTATCACCAAGCCCTACAACACCGCAATCCTGCTGGCCAGGATCTGCGCTCTGCTAAAACGCGTCTATGGCGCCCAGGGCGGGAATGCGCTCTCACACCGGGGAGCCGTCCTGCTTCCGGAAAGCGGCGTTCTGGAATATCAGGGACAGAGGGCGGAGCTGACCAAAAACGAGCTGAAAATCCTGGTCTATCTCTTTCGACACGCCGGGAAAATCTGTTCCCGCAGCGATTTGATCGACCACCTCTGGGACAACCAGCTCTATGTGGACGACAATGCTCTCAGCGTAAACATTGGCCGGATCCGTGAAAAGCTCTCCGCCATGGGCCTTACCGATTTCATCCGGACAAAGCACCGTCAGGGGTATGTCATATGAAGGCAAAGCTGTACTGGAAAAACCGCATTCCCCTCTTTATCCTCAATGCGCTGTGTATGCTGTCCCTCTCCCTCTTTCTGGCGCTTACGGGAAACAGCCGGGACACCATATTGCTCATCCTTCTTTGCTGGCTTCTCATCCTGCTCTGCACTGTGGCCGCCGCCTGCCGCCAAAGGAAAAAGGAGCTGGACACCCTGCTTCAGACGGCGCTTGTTCTGGATCGGCGCTGTCTGATTCCGGAAGTCATGCAGCCGCCGTCCCGTGCGGAGGATCAGGTCTATTACAGCCTTCTTAAGCTTGCGGAAAAATCCATGCTGGAGGAAATCGGCGTCATAGACAGGGAGCGCGCAGAGTATAAAGAATACATTGAGCAGTGGATTCATGAGATCAAAACGCCCATAACCGCCATGAAGCTCCTGTGTGAAAACAACCGCTCTCCCTTCACCCGGGAGCTTCTTGCGCAGCTCGAACGGGCCGACGGCTTTGCCCGCCAGGCGCTCTACTATGCCCGCAGCGAGCATGCGGAAAAAGATTATTCCATACACGAAATCTCCCTGTGCCAGGTCGTCCACCAGGCGGTTGCGGACAACAAGTATCTCCTGCTGCGCGAGCATGTCGCCGTGCGCATGGAGGAAACGAATCTGAGAGTCTTTTCCGATGAAAAGTGGCTCGTCTTCATTCTGGATCAGCTTATCGTCAACGCCGTCAAATACCGGAATGAAAATCCCACCCTGCAGTTTTCCATGGAATCCCGCTGCAGCCAGGTGCTGCTGTCCGTGTCGGATAACGGTATGGGGATTCCCCCGGAGGATCTTCCCCGGATCTTCGAGAAAGGCTTCACCGGGCGCAACGGCCGGATCCGTCAGGGCTCCACGGGGCTTGGCCTGTATCTTTGCAGGCGGCTGTGCGATAAGCTGGGAGTGGGGCTCTGCGCCCGCTCGGGCGCCGGGCAGACCACGGTGGTACTGACCTTCCAGATCAATCACTTTGTTCGTCAAGTGCAGGGATAGCCCGGTAAACATCCCTGCATTTTCTTACAATTTTGTTAGAACCGCGTCAGGAAATCTGATACCATCCGATCCCTTTTGGGTCTATCATTCAGGTAAAAGAACCATTCCATGAAGGGAGGAACAATACTTGAAATCCGTTCTTAAACTGGATCACATCCAAAAATATTATGGAAACGAGGGCAGCCTGACACAGGCCATCCGGGATATCAGCTTCTGCGTGGATGAGGGGGAATTTCTGGGAATTATGGGGGCGTCCGGCTCCGGCAAAACCACGCTTTTAAACTGTATCTCAACCATAGATACGGTGAGCGCCGGTCACATCTATCTGGATCAGACGGATGTGACGGATTTAAGGCCCGGGCAGCTTGCCCGCTTCCGCCGGGAGAATCTGGGCTTTATTTTCCAGGACTTCAACCTGCTGGACACTCTCACTCTGAGGGAAAATATCTCCCTGGCCCTTACGATCAACAAAGTGCCCCACCACAAAATTTTATCCCGTGTGCAGGAAATCGCCGCAAGCCTGAACATTTCGGATATTCTGGAAAAATATCCCTATCAGGTGTCCGGCGGACAGAAGCAGCGCTGCGCCTGCGCCAGGGCTCTTGTCAGCGATCCGAAACTGATTCTGGCGGATGAGCCCACCGGCGCGCTGGACAGCCATTCGGCCCAGATGCTGCTATCCACTCTGCAGAGTATCAATGAAAAGCTGGGGGCTGCCATCCTCATGGTGACGCATGATCCTTTCTCGGCCAGCTATGCCGGGCGGATTCTTTTTTTGAAGGACGGCGAGATTTTCACGGAAATCCGAAAGGGAGACGGCACCCGCAAAGCTTTTTACGACAAAGTGCTGGGCGTGCTTACCATGCTGGGAGGAGGGCAGAGTGATGTATCTTAAGCTGATTATCCGGAACGTGAGACGTTCCGCCAGGGATTATCTGATCTATATGGTCACCATGACCGTGTGCTCCATGCTCTTCTATTCCTTTTTGTCCGTGACCAGCCGGTATTACCATCCGGATCTGGGCGTGGAATATCATCTTGCGGATCTTGGCGATGGCATGAAGCTGGCCATCGGCTCCATCAGTCTGCTGATCCTGTTCCTGATCCGCTTCGTGAACAATTATATGCTCCGGCACAGGCAGAAGGAATTTGCGGTTCAGTCCGTCCTCGGCATGGAGCAGTGCGCCATCGCCTGGATTTTCTTTGCGGAAACCTTTGTGCTGGGGGCGGTCTGCGTCCTTGCGGGCATCTTCCTTGGCATGTTCTGTTCGCAGTTTATCACGGCAATGCTCCTAAACGGGTATGGTCTGGAATACCGTTTTTCCTTTATGCTGTTTCCGGACACGGTTCTTCTAACCGCCGGCTTTTTTGCCGTCAGCTTAGCCTGCGTCGGGCTGTTTCACGTCCGCACCATACGAAAGATCCGAATTCTCCACATGCTCCATGCGGAGCGTCAGAATGACGCCGCGCTTGACAAGAGCCGCTATATGCCTTTTGTCACCATTCTGTACGGCATCCTGCTGGGCATCATGGTCTTATCCGGATTATCAACCAGATATTTTTATTTTGATCCCCGCCTTCCTCTCCCTGCGCGCATCATGTTCCGGGGAAATATCCTTGCGCCGCTTCTCTGCCTCGCATGGCTTTTGGTCTGGCTGATCCGCCGCAAAAAATGGGGATTCCAAAGACTGGTATTTGTGGAGATACTTTTTACGCTTGTGAGCGCCTGCTTTTTTGCAAGCGTGCCGCCCATCTGCATGCGCTATCAGCTCTCCTTCGGCTCCTCCGTCCTGGGCTCCGACATCGGCGCAAACCGTTATCTGCCGTTTCTGCTGGCGGATCTGATCTATCTGGTCTGCGGGATCATCTATCTGTCCGGCGCTTTTCTCTGCCGGTGGAAGGAAAAGGATCCGGCCCACACGTACAGCGGACAGAATCTGTTCTTTTTCGGGCAGATCATCTCCCGGCTTACCACAACGGCCCGTACCATGACTCTGATCTGCCTGACCCTGACGGCCTCCCTCTTCCTCTTTTTGGCGGTTCCTGCCCTGACCGGGTGGGCCAGCGGCTTTCTGGACCAGCGCTCCCTGTATGATGTCCAGATCAGTTCTGCCTACAACAATGTTTACGATGAGGCCTCTCTGCTCACCGGCGATTCCTATGTCGATCATTACGCTCTTGTGCCCGACTTTCTCGCACAGCATGAGATTGCCGTTTCCCACGACTGCTCCTTCTCGCTCTATCTCCCTTGCAGGGAGGAATTTCATAACCGGGTGAAGCTGGACTTTCCGGTGGTCGCCATCCGTCTTTCCGACTATAACGCCATCCGGGAAATGCTGGGATATGAGAAGATCCATCTTGAGGAAAATGAGTTTACGACCCAATGGCAGTCCATTGCCACCGAAAAAGAGAGAGCGGAATTTATGAAAGACCGCAGCCGTGTGGCCACGGATGCCGGCACGCTCCGTCTTTCACAGGAAAATCCCTGTTATGAGGATACCCTGGGAGAGACGCTCTACAACCGCTATACGGATGTGATCTATGTCTTTCCCGACCGGGTCTGCGAAGACCTGCTTTCCGTCATGCGGTGCCGCTATATCCGGACTGCCTCGCCCCTCTCCTATGCGGACGCCCTGGAGCTTGAAAACGCCTTTCGGAACGTGTACCCGGAATCACCGCCGGGCAATTCGGGAATGTGCTATTACATCCGCACCAGAACCCTGCAGGTGAACGACTCCAGAGCAGACATTTTTATGACAAACGCCATGATGACCTACGGCGGGATCGTGCTGATGGTGATCTGCCTGACCATTCTTTCTCTGCAGCAGCTCCTGGACGCCTCCCGGTACCGGTACCGCTTCGGCGTGCTGCGGAAAATGGGTGTGGAAGAGCAGGATATCGATAAACTGATTTTAAAGCAGCTGTGTGTGTGGTTCGGCCTGCCGGTCGCCGTGGCCGTAATCACCGCCCTGATCCTGGCAGTGTATTTCTTTCTCACCATTTGGCGGCAGATCTCCGCCTATATGGGCGCAGGAGCCCTGCTTTCACAGCTTATCATCACCGTCTGCGTGCTGGCGGCCCTGCTGGTCTGCTACTTTGTCAGCACCTGGGCGCTGTTTAAGGGGGCGGTTGGGAAGTCTGAAAAAAATGGATTGGATTGAAAAAATGAATGTTGTAGGTACTGCCGTTGATAATGCACCGGAAACGGTGCAAAAAACGCCTGTGGCAGTCACGCTCCAGATGAAAACAGTAATGATTATCCGGCAGAGTATGGCGAAATGACTGATGAAGATCTGCAAGAGTTACTATTTTCCAAACGCAATTACCGAAAGGACGGCTGCGAAACAAATATTCCACTGTATCTCGCAGGCAGAACCAAGGAATTATTATAGAGTCCGCCTTACGTCTCCCGCAAACAGGCCCGGCCGTTTGTTTTTCTCCCGGCCGGGCCTGTTTCCCAATTTATAGCTTCTCAGTTTTCTTATCGTCTCAAAACTCTATGCCGCTGTACACCCTGCACATCATATGGGACGGCTCAATCTTAACCGCCTCCTCTAAAAACCCGCGGGCTTCTTCCTTTTTCCCGAGCCCCAGATTGCCAAGCGCCATCAGGTAATAACAGTGGGCGCGGCTGCGCATGGTATAGTCCTCGTCAAAAATCAGAAATTCCGGCAGGGAGACCGCAAAGTACTGGATCTTTGCCTGATCCGCCAGGTGACGCTCGCCATAGTCGATGAGACGGTAAAATCTTGCCCTCGCCTCTCTCACCCTGCCCAGCTTCAGGTAAGCCAGCCCCTGATAGAGGATCATGTCCGCAGGCTGGTCATTGTAGTACATGGCTCCCGCAGGCTCGTCGGTTCCCAATGTGGCGCGCTCAAAGCATTCTCCCGCCTCCTGATCTCTTCCCTGGCCCTCCAGCGCAAGCCCCAGATGGTAATACAGGTGATTGTCCCCGGTCCCTTCCAGCTTGCCTTCTCCCAGATTCTCCGGGTATATGAACGCTCTCCGAAGGATCTCTTCCGCCTTCTCATATGTTTTGTCCCCAAGGGCCTTTCTTGCCAGGAAAAGGAGGGCCAGGGTGTACTGGGTGGCAATCTTTCCCTCGCCGCCCTCCCACGGGTGGAACTTATGGCCCATGATGCAGTCGTAAGCTTTCTTATGATTTCCGGTAAGATTTACAAGAGTGATATATTCAATGTACAGATCATCCCGGCTTTCTAACAGCTCCGGATGAGCCTCGTAGTCAGCCAGCCTCTCCTCGAAACTCCATCCCAGCTTTTTGTGCAGCTGATCCAGCTCCAGGAAGATTCGCACATCCGAAAGATCAAGGGCAAACGCTGTTTCCAGCTCTCTTTGGGCTTTCCGGGGCTCTGTGCACTTATTGTAATAGGCCAGCGCCAGGTTGCGGTGTACGGTGGGAAAACCGGGATCCGCCTGGGCCGACAGCCCCCAGAGCTTTACGGACTCTTCCCACTGAAGCCTGTCATAGTACAGATTCCCAAGATAATAAGGGGCTTTCGCTTTGCACCCTTTCTCTATGGCAAATTGCAGCACGGCTATGTCCTCCAGCTTATTTGGGAAGCAGTAATCCGGTTTCCTGCTCTCGGCCACTGCCAGCACATCGCCAATCTCTTTCTCGGACGCTCCCCCGGCCGCCAGATAATACGCCTTATAGTAAGCCAGCATGGGCCACTGCTTCGTGCAGGCGTCAAGCATGGCTATGGCTTCCTCAAAGGCTCCCCACTCCGCATAGTCCCTGGCCGTCATCAGATAATTCTCCTCAAAATCTCTCATGAGGACGTTCAAACTCTTGCGTTTTTCGCCGTCCGGATCCCCGGCGAGCAGAATCTCCTCGTTTCCGGATACAAAGTCAAAGGGATCCAGCCTCAGGTTATCCCGTACCTGCCATTCGGCCTCCCGAATCCTGCCAAGCTTTCGGAGCAGACAGGCTTTCAGCCCCCTTGCCTTGATATTATGGCTGTTCTTCACCAGCGCCCTCTCAATATGCTCAAGGGCCCGCTTTCCGCGCCCGCACTTTGCGTCGATGGCCGCCAGATAGTAAAAGCTCTTCTCCTGCTGCTCGCCGCTCCATGTGGCCTTGAAAAAGGCGTCGTAGCTCTCCTCATCCCTTCCCTGATAAAACAGGCACAGCCCAAGCAGATAGTGGGTCTCGCCGTGATAGGGGTTGGGATTTCTCTGCGTCAGGCGCTCTAACGCCTTTTCCAGATACCTCTGGGCCTTCTCAAATTTTCCCCTTCTCATGAGCAGCAGGCCATACGCATTGTTAATACGGATATCGCCGGGATCCCGCTTTAATCCTTCCAGATAATAGGGATCCGGAAGATAAGTTGCGTGCCGGTACTGCTCAATATGCTGTCCCGTGAGATACAGCTCTTCATTCGTCATAATCTTTTCCGGTTCCTCCGCCGCTTTTGCAGGTTCCGGAAGCTTAGGGATTTCCGGCTTTTCCGGCTGATATTCCACCAGGCATTCACTCTCCGCAAAGACCGCCAGACAGAGCTCTTCCTCCCTGAAGCCGGGACAGGAAACCACGGTCTCGTAAATCGATTCCGGACAGACGGATACCGTCTGATCCAGGATCACCTGTCCGGCCGCCCGAAGCTCCACCCTGGCATTCTCGCAAACACCCGTGGCGTAAACCTTTACGGCTGCCTTTTCCCCATCATAGGACAAATGGAGCGCTGCCTCGGTGGTGGCGTTTTTGACCTGCCCAAGGCCCTTGTAGGGCATGAAATACTGCCGGAACACCTTTTCCTCAAAGGGCTTTAGCCAGGTAAAATCCGGCTGATTGTCCGTAAACACACCGGTCATCAGTTCCACATAAGGACCGTCCTCATCCGTCAGATTCCGATCCCATGCCTTTCCAAAATCGCCGCAGCCCCAGGTCCACTGCTTCTTGCCCGGAGAAATATGATGATCCGCCACATGGAGGATCCCCGCACCCGCGCCGTAGTCGTATCCGCCCACAAAATCATACTTTGACTTTTCCGCCATATAGGAAGTGGGCACCGGAATATTTATGTATCTGGAAATATCCACGCCCTCACTGTAGTCCTTCTTATAATAGGTTCCCGTGGCTATTGGGAATCGGGATACGTCCCGCTTTCCGTGATCCATCACCGCATGCACGTCCGGTGGGAACACGGATTGGGTGTTTTCATTCACGGGAACCGCCGGATTGGCCCACCACAGGAAAGTCTGGGGCATTGCCGTCCGGTTATACAGCTGTCCGGTAATCTCTATATAGGCCTTTCCGGGATAAAGACTGATCTTCGCAATGCCCTTTGTGCCGTACATCTGATCCACATCATGCAAAAGAACGCTCGCACTGCCATCGGGATTGTCAGAAATCAAATAATCTACCGGAAGATAGGTGGTAGGCCTGTGATGCTGCGGCCAGTTGAACTCGATTCCGCCTGAGATCCAGGGGCCCGTAAGCCCTACCAGGGCAGGCTTGATCACGTGATTATAGTAGACGAAGTCATAGCCGTTGGTCTTGTCATAGGCCCTCTGAACACGCCCGCCAAGGGACGGAAGCACCATGACCTTCAGATATTCATTTTCCAGGAAAACCGCCTCGTATTCCTTATCCGCTTTCTCATCGCTGATTTTCTCAACCGTGGGATACGGATATACCTTTCCCGTACTTCCCTGGTAAACTCTTTTGTCCAGAAAAATAGGATTTTTCTCCGCTTCCCCGATCTCATAGGTCGGGATCACAACCGTTTCCACCCAAACCTTCGCATTTCTCATTTTTGCTTTCCTCCGCTTCTGCTCAAAGATTCATGATACGGCTATTCTATCATTGCCAGGCGGAAGAAACATTAAAATAAATTGTGGTTGTATTTACTTTTCTTGCTATTGTATAATAAAAGATGCCAGGATCCAAAGTTCATGCATGATACATAAGCCAAAACAGGAAAGGAGTCTCCCTGCCGATATGATTTCACAGGAAAGATTTGTGGGAGCCGACTCAAAATACTTTGTCTACTCCCCCAGCAAAAATGCTCTTGAAATGTTTTTATATCCTCTGCAGTGCGGCCGCTTTGTCTATCTGCCGGGTTATCAGCTTGTCCGGGAATCTTTTGACAGCTTTCTGCTCATGTATATTCAGAAGGGCTCTCTCGTCCTTAACCTGAATGGCCGCAAACGGACCGTAAGCAAAGGCCGGCTCGTGCTTCTGGACTGCTACAGCCGCCACGCCTACTCCACCGAAACCGGCTGGGAATGCCTCTGGTGTCATTTCGACGGAATTACCGCCCGCCACTGGTATCAGAATATTGTATCCCGCTTTGGAAATGTGCTTTCCCTCCCCGACCCTCAGCCCATCATCAGCAAGCTCGGCTCAATCTATGACGTCTTCTCCTCCGGAAGCATTGTCCGGGAACCACTGCTGTCCAAATACCTGACGGATATTCTCACCGCAATCCTGCTCTATACCCCGTCGGATGCCACGGCGGAATCCTATATCAGTCTGGCGGAAAAAGTAACCGCATATATCAGCGAACATTTTGCGGAAAAAATCACCGTGAGCCGGCTGGCCTCACTGGCCGGGCTCAGCGATTATCATTTTATCCGCATCTTTAAAAGGCAGACCGGTTTCACGCCCCATGAATATATCCTCAATACCCGGATGAATACCGCCCGGTATCTGCTGAAAAATTCCACCCTGTCCGTGAAGGATATCTGCTTCTCCACGGGATTTTCCTGTGAGAGCGTGTTCTGCAGCGCCTTTAAACGGACAGAGGGAATCACCCCCGCACAGTACCGGGAGCATGGTTAGAAGGGACGCCTTCACCAGTACTCCTTTACCTAATGAGTTATAAAAAGTTCATAAACAAAGAGCAAAAGGTTTCTATGATAAAAGTCATGCCGGAGGCTGACCTTGCAGAGATCCAGAATTTTGCCAGGAAGCTTCTCCAGCGGCGGGATGCCGGATGTCCATTCCCACTAAAAAACAGGGAGGATATCTATAAAGACCTGGAAGTTTCCCGGCAGCAGATTCAGAACGGCGAATATCAGGACGCCGGGAAGTTCATTGCGGAGGTAAGAAAAGAGTATGGAATATGATGTCGTTCTGTCTGTACGGGCACAGACACATTTCCGGAAGCATAAGTATTTGATGGTTTATACCTTAGATGGTAACCGGGCTTATGTTGAGGGCATCTGCCATGACCTACAAGACTATGAGGGTATCTTACGATAATTATAGGCTGTTCTTTTTGAATATCCCCTCCAGAAAAACATTTTTTTGTTTCGGGCGCAGAGGTGGCTTCTACCTTGATGCTGGCAGGAATAAAGAGTTTGGAAGTTTACTTCCAAACCGCTTATCCTTCGCTCATTCTGAACTGATATCGATAAGGTACTTTTCCTTTTTCTCCGTGAACCATTTCATAACTCTCTTCCCAAAGATCCTGAACAGAGGTTTCCCCTTCCCGGATATCCTCTATTTCGATTCCCTTGTCCTGCTCCAGCAGATACAGCGCATCCGCATATTTCCCCATCCTGGCTAACGCAAAGGTGTAATAATACTTCAGCTTTCCGATTTCCTGCTCCTTCTTCTCCATGGTTCTGTAAAAGCCGCAAAGCTCCCCAAACGCCCTGTTATGAGTCAGAATCCGGAAGCCCTCCTTAAGATAGGAAGGATCCTCTGAACGGAGCTTCATTCCGGTTAAAATGCTCCTTACGGATTCCTCTCTTGCTCCCACCTTTAAATAAGCGCAGCTCATTGCATGCCTGGCCCAGGGATTCGGCTCCAGAAGATCTGATTTCTCAAAGGCCTTTATTGCGCACTCGTACGCTCCCTTAACAAAATATCCAAGCCCCAGATGGTAAAAAGCGTACCAGTTCCCGGCGTTCTCCATTCGCCCGCACGCCTGCTCCATAAAGGCGATATCGGCCTGGTCAATCATAAACTCATCCGGACGCACAGCCGGATCCGGCTGATGCAGTATGCCCGTCTGAAAAAAATCATTCCACTTGCGCAAAGCCTCCGACTCTAATTCAAACCGCAGATGTTTCGTGTTCTTTCCCGGTTCCCTCAAAGCGCCGTGCTGCTTCCCGGATCGGATGAGAACCGCCTCCTTTTTTGCAAAGGAGCCGTAACGCACCGCAAGCTCATCCAGCGACTCCGGAATTTTCTTCTCAATTACCTGCCTGGTCATTTCAGCCATCCTCTGCAGATGGAATTTTCCCACATCTTCCTGTGGAATCTGCACCGCCCCATACCGCTCGATCCATTCCCACGTTGTATGGGGCGCCATGGGAATACATCCATACTGCGTCTTTCCCAGACCCGCCTGTATTTCAATGTAAGGGCCCTTCCTGTCGGTCAGATATTCCTGCCAGTGCCCCGATGCGGCCTGATGTCCCCAGCTGAACAGCTTTCTGCTCCTTAACCTTGACGATGAAACCTGCAAAAGCCCATACCCCTGCGCATTTACATTGGCTATATACTTGGGTGCTTGTTCCGGAATATCAAAAAAGTAATCAACCGAATAAGGAATTTTCTGATAATCGGTGATATCAACGCCCTCCACCATGGGAATATCCACCTTATAGACCACTCCCCGCCTGCTGGTATAAGCGCTTTGAGCAGGAACAATAACCCTTCCTCCCTCGTGTTCCGGCACGGCGATATTGCTCCACCAGTACATCGGAATCACATCCTCGCTCTCATTATATATCCTCACGGCACAATTTAAATACGGATCTTTTTCCAGCCAGAAATCCATCTGCCAGACGACCTTGCGGATTCTCTCATACTGGTACATTCTCAGAACGGGATCCCCCTGATCCGTTTGTGTCCGGGCAATATGCATTGTCTCTGTCGTAAAAGGACTGTGTCCGATTATCCCTATGTTCCACTCAACCCCGCCGCTGAACCATGCGTTGCGGGAAGCCAGATTGCGGAACTTTATCACATCGTTGGTATACAGCAGATTCTGCCCCTTGCTTTTATCCCACAATTCCCATAATCTTCCTCCATACTCCGGCAGAAAAACCGCTTTGAGATGATCATTCTCCAATACGGCCGTCCAAGCGGTGCCCGTTTTGAGTTCCCTGCCATAATTGTCATACTGACGATACGGATACAGATTGCCAACAACACCATATCCTATTTTCACCACGCATTGCAATCAGAAAAATTGTCAAGCCGTTTATAATTTTTGCTGTTTCCCGCTATCGGTTCTCTGATCGGGCAGGGAAGGCTTTTCCCCCGACACCTTCTGACATTTTCCGACATATAATAACAACAAAACCATTCTTCGAGGATACAAAATGGCAAAAGAAGTAACATGGGATGACCAGTTTGAAATAGGAGTGAATTCCATTGACAATGCACACCGAAAGCTTTTTTCCATCGTGCGCAGACTGATCCATCTTAGCAGAGATGAAAACAACGGTAAATGGGCATGCGCCGAGGGCATCAAATACTTTAAGACTTATGCCATAGAACATTTTACGGACGAGGAAGCATATATGCGCTCCAGCGGCTACGAGGGATATGAAATACACAAACGCCTGCACGACAATATGAGGTACAAAACGCTCCCCGCCCTTGAAAAGGATTTGAAGCAGTCCGATTACTCGCAGGAATCCATCCATCATTTTCTCGGCATCTGCCTTGGATGGCTTACCGCCCACATCATGATCGAGGACCGCGCCATCACGGGGAAGGTTTCTTATAAATGGAAGAAGGACAAAGAGGGGAAAGCCATGGTGGCCCTGGAGGAAGCGCTCTCTGACACCATAGAGGAAATCTTCCGCCTGCAGACGGAAATTGTCAGCGAACACTACAGCGGCGAAGATTTCGGGGAAAGCATCGTCGACCGCCTGGTATACCGCTCAAAGGAGGGAAAAACGATACAGATTTTCCTGGTTCTTGAAGAAACCCTTGTCCTGCAGACAGTGAGCGCCATGCTGGATATGCCTCTGAAAAAAGTGGATAAACTGGTCACCAATGCCGTAAGAGAGCTTTCCCAGAATATTGCGGAGCATATCGGTATCCATTTCCATCTGCCGTCACACTATCATCTGGAGAGCAATCATATCATTGCGGCAGAACAGTTCCATCAAAAATTCCATGTGGGGAACTTTGACTACAGCCTTCTGCTCAACACCGGAACCGGATATTTCGCCTTCTGTATCCGGGCGGATTGACAAGGCATTCATACACGCTCTTTGCGTCCTGAGCCCAGAATTGTGCCCGCTGCCAGGCAGAAAAAGCCAAAGGCCGTCACGGAAAGCGGTCGGCTTGCCATGTTGATGGCGCTTCCCAGCGCCATATGGCTTGCCAGCTGTACGGAGTCCACGGGGGCCCTGTACAGGGAATGCCAGAACACGCTGGTAAACTGCGGCAGATATTCCAATACAATCTTAAGGAGGCAGCCAATCCCAAAAAAGATCCCGGCCCCGATCCTGCATCCCGCCCTCTTGTTCGCCGCCGCCAGCAGAAACACAAAGAACAGCAGATAAAGGAGGGCCGGAACAACATTGATCACAATATAATCCCATGGCAGGGACGAAGCCTCCAAAATCTCAGGCGCTCCCGAAAACAGCTCCTTCACTTTCCGCTGGTCTGCCCAGATATAGACCGAAAGCGCCACGGCAGCCGCCTGTAATCCCAGTGCGACCCCCGCAAGTATCTGGTACAGCTTCGCATCCGGTCTCTTTTCCTCTTCTCTCATCCAATCCATGTCAGTTCTCCTCCCTTCAGCTCCCTGATCTCGTCATTGACACTGATCCATACGCTAGCCGCATAAGGATTATAGACAAAGGTATTGTCCGCGCCAAATTGAAGTCCTCTCAGCCTTTCCATATAATCCACATATTCAATGTTCGTGGCATACCAGATATCGTCCCTTCCCCCTGCCAGCTCACAGAAGCTCTCCATCACTTCCCAGTTGTCGTCCCTGGAAAATTCATAGCTGTGTCCCCACACATACATCAGATATAAATACTGCTTTTTATTAAGATTTACAAAAGCCTCACCGTCCGCAAGAAGATCATGATTGTGATGGCAGGTTGGCATCCACTCATACAGATCTGCGGGAAGCCCGAATCCATGGCTGTCCCCCACAATCCTGGAATACCTGATTCCCAGGGCCGGAAGCAGCTTCTTAATCTCCTCGCTGTAGGAACCGTTGGGGTAGGAAAGCCCCCTTACCGGCCTGCCAAGCAGCGCTTCCAGCCTTTTCCTGTCCTCCAGGACCTCATGCACCACCTCCGTCATGGGACATCTTGCGATGGTGGGATGGGTCAGTGTGTGGCAGGCGACCTCATGCCCCTCATAAAGCTTGGGATACTCCTCCATGGGAATCCTCCCGCCCACTCTGCTCCCGCTGTTTACATGAAAGGTGCCCCGGATCCCATATCGGTTAAAAATCTCCACCAGCCTTCTGTCGTCTTCCTTTCCGTCGTCATAGCTCATAGTGAGCGCTTTGTGCTTTCCCTGCGGAAAACACTGGTATATTTTGTTCATAATCTTTCCCTCCTTTGGCAATCATAGCGTAATACGGCGGTGCCTGCGATTGTTTATCCACCTCATTGTATCACATATGCATGATGTTTGGGGCAAAAAGTATTTTTCCCCCTGACGTTTTACGGCGTTTATGATACAATCAAGAAAAGATGTGGGGGTAAAAGAAATGTCTGATCCAAAACGGGCCACAATCAAAACAATCGCACAGGAGGCAAACCTGACCGCAAATACCGTATCTCTGGCTCTGCGCAATTCTCCGCTGGTCAAAGATGAGACCAAGAAGCGGATACTGGAAATTGCCGAGAAACAGGGATATGTCCCCAATATCATGGCGGAATCCCTGCGTATGGGATGCAGTAAAATGATCGCACTGATATTTGGAGATATCGGGAATCCGCTTTTTGCGATCAAGATCAAAAAAATAGAGGCCGCACTCTGGACGCACGGTTATCAGGTTATGATCATGGACACGGACGACGATCTCTCCAAGGAAGTGGATGTGGTTCGCAGCGCTATCGGGAGAAAGGTGGACGGCGTGGTTCTCAGCCCGTGTCAAAAGGGGAGAGACGCTCTGGATATGATGAAAAAATACCGGGTTCCATGCGTCCTGGTAGGAAAAAGCCTGGACGACGGTCAGGAGGATACCGTGGTGTGGGACAACTATACAGGCGCAAAGCTTGCCACAAACTATCTGATCTCGCTGGGCTGCAGACGGATCCTGTGTCTTCTTGGCGGCAGGGAGGTATCCACATCCCATGAACGGCATAAGGGCTATCTCGACGCATTGAGGGAAGCGCAGCTTCCTGTCTATGACGAACTCCAGCTGCGCATTGCCCCTGACCGGATTGTGGAAAAGCTCAGGGAATACGGCGAGCCTTTTGACGGGATCTTTGCCTTCAGCGATCCCTTTGCCTGGAAGGCCGCAACCATTTTCAGGGACATTCCCATTATCGGATTTGACAATGTAAAAAGCTCTCTTACCATGCCCTTTGCCATTCCCTCCATTGCGGCGGACCTGGATCTGGAAGCCAGCTGTATCGTTGATCTTCTGTTAAAAAGAATCGTTGATTTTGACCGTCCTGTATCAAAAAAGGTGATTCCGGTTAAGCTTGTATTATAGACATGATCCATCCGCTCCAGAACCCGGACATCCAAGGCGGAAGAAAATGCCACATTAGACAATTTTAACAACATAACCGAAAACAGATTGACAGTTACTGTGCAGAGTGATATGATGTTCTTAAATATTAACGTTAATATTATTTCAGGAAGGGAGGATACCGACAAAAGAATGAAATTAAAAAAGAAGGACGCCATCTTCGGCTGGGGACTTCTGGCGCCGTCATTACTGATTCTGGCGTTACTCTTTATCAGGCCAATGGCCGAGCTTGTGCTCACCAGCCTGACAAACAAAAACCTGCTCCGGCCGGACCGGCTTGACTTTGTGGGTCTGCAAAATTATATACAGATGTTTCAAAACAGGGATTTTCAGAACGCTCTTGGGCGGTCTGCCGTGTTTACCGCCGCGGTGACGTTTTTTTCCATCCTGATCAGTATGCTGATCGCCGTGCTGATGAACATTGATTTTCCCTTAAAGAGGGTTTTGTTCGCACTGCTTCTGCTTCCCTGGGTCACCTCGTTTATGTCCTCCGCATTTGCCTTTACTCTGATGTATGACTATTCCTACGGGGTATTCAATTACCTGTTAAAGGATGTGTTCCGCCTTGCAAAGGGGCAGAACTGGTTAGGACAGCTGAACACGGCAATGCCGGCGGTCATCCTGGTTTCCGTGTGGCATTTCCTGCCGTTTTCGATTCTGGTATTGTCAAACGCCTTAAAGCAGGTGCCTGATGAATTGGTGGAGAGCGCCAGAATAGACGGCGCAAACGGCGTTCAGGTTTTCTTTTCCGTCAAGATGCCCCTCATGAAGTCGTCTCTGATCACACTGCTGATCGTGCGGCTTGCCGCCGCCTTTAAGATGTTTGATTCCATCTTTCTTCTCACCAAAGGCGGCCCCGGGGACGCCACGGTGACATTGCCCCTGTGGTATTATCAGATGGGATTCCAGGCGTTCCGGATGGGTACAGGCGCCGCGGCGGGAGTGGTTCTGGTTATCCTGGAACTTGTTGTTTATTTTATACTCATCAAATTATTTGGAGAAGACGCTGTATGAGGACTGGTAAAAAAAAGCTTGGAAGAATGATACGTATTACAGTCAGCTGGATCGTGGTGATGATCATTCTGTTTCCCATTTACTGGATCCTGTTGACGTCCGTGCGTCCGGTGGACGAGATACTGGCTTACCCGCCGAAATTTCTGCCGGATTTGACAACGGCTTCCACCAGGCATTATGTGACGGTGCTGAGCGGAAAGATGGGAAGCTCCACGAATCAGTACGGACTGCCGACCTTTTTCTTAAACAGTGTGATTCTGTCCGTGACCACAACGGCGGTGACCGTGTTTATCAGCCTTTTTACCGCTTACGGCCTGGTAAGGGTTCGGTTCCGGGGACGCAATCTGGCGTCGCACCTGATTCTGCTGTGTTATCTGGTGCCGGGTATCGCACTGATGATCCCCATGTTTACCATTGCGGTACAGCTTCGGCTGAACAACACGCTGGCCGGGGTCATTCTGTTTCAGATCGCAATGAACCTGCCTCTGGGGATCTGGTTTGCCAAAGCATTTATTCAGGGAATACCGGAGAGTCTGGAGGAGGCCTCCAGGCTGGACGGCTGTAACAGGATACAGGTTATCCAGAAAATCATCCTTCCCCTTGCGGTTCCGGGGCTTGTGGTAGTGGGGTTTAACACGTTCCTTTCCTCATGGAACGACTACCTTCTTCCATCCATTCTGATTGACAAGGAGGGGCTCAAACCTCTGATGGTGGGCCTGTACATCTATTTCAATCAAAATATCGGAATTATCTGGGGAGAGGCGATGGCATCCGCCGTCATTACTATGATACCTGTGTTTTTTATCTTTTTCTATTTTCAGAAATACATTGTGGGCGGCTTGTCCATGGGTGCGGTAAAAGGCTGAAAATGGCATCCGCAAGCTTCCCGTGCGCAAAGACTGCGCAGGAAAGGAGTCAAAATGAAAAAACTGACAGCTTTAATATTAACGTTAATAATTGTTTCATCGTCTCTGTTGGCAGGATGCGGAAACAGCTCATCCGGTCAAACGGCTGAAAGCCCGGCCCAAACCGCAGGCGAAGAATCCTCTGCGGTTTCAGAGGAAAAGGAGCAGCGCACGCCCGCAGACGGCCAGGTTCTGACGCTCTGGGACGTGGTGGTCCGGGAGCCTCACCCGGTGGCCAGGGACAAGGTCATCGCCATGTTTGAAGAAAAAAATCCCGGTATCAAGGTGGAAGTGACCACCCTGACCGGAGACATTAACCAGAAAATACAGTCCGCCGCCGCAGGCGGGACTCTTCCGGATCTGATCTTCACCTGGAATCCCGGTGACGTCACTACCTGGGGACAGATGGGAATCACCGCGCCGGTGGACGATATTGTGGAAGAATACGGCCCTGACTGGTGGCTTTCCGCCAAACAGATGGAGCTTTATCAGATTGACGGCAAGACCTGGGGCGTTCCCCTGGTAACCTTCCCCACCACGCTCTGGTATGACAAAGACCGCTTTGATGCACAGGGACTGGATGTCCCCACAACCTGGGATGAATGGTATGATGCGGCCCTGAAACTGACAAAGGACACGGATGGAGACGGCGAGCCGGATCAGTTCGGCCTGGTTCTTGGTATTGCGGAAGGCTGGCCCTTCGGCGATATCCGGGGAAGCAATGCGGATTACTGGTGGGATGCCCAGGGCAATCTGACCTTCAGTGACAAAACCATTGAGACGCTGGATTTCCTGCGGAAAATGTATGACGACACCTGCTATCCCGGTTCCGTATCCTTCCAGAACGAAGGGCAGCGGCTCGGTTTCCTTTCCGGCCAGGGTGCGACCATGGTGACGTCCATCTCCTTTGTGAACACGATCATTGAGGAAAAGGGGCTGGACTGGCTCCGTGAAGGCCATGTGGGAGTGGCGCCTATTCCTTCCAATGCGGCTCCGGATGAGGGCGCAGGAAGCGGCGCATCCACTCACGCCATCGGTGTGATGGATGGAAGCAATGTGGATCTGGCAAAGGATTTTCTCCGTTTCTGGCTGAGCGAGGAGGCGCTCGTAACTTATTTCAGCAGCAACATCCCCGGGCATCTGCCTCCCTACACGGCAGTGTGGGATTCCGAAGAATTCAGGGCAGCCCACGAGGCGTACTGGGATCTTTATGAAACCGGCAGGGAAATCATCGCAACCACCCAGTGGTTTCACCCCACCGCAAAATGGGAAGCGCTGTTCAACGCTGACGGCGGCGACGGAAAGAACGTCATGTCCTATGTCACCGTGGAGCGGATGTCATCCGAGGAAATTGTGGAGAAACTGAAAAAAATTGCCGAAAACGCCAAAGCGGAAATCGAGTAGAGAAAACAGGAGAGACAATTCATGAGTCAATATGATGAATACAGGGCACAGCTTGGCAGGCACACGGTCACAAAAATCGACTATTTATACCCCCGCGCCAGATATCCCCGAATCCATGGCAAGAATGCCATCAAGGGGTATCACGGCTTTGGCGGAACCGTGGAAATTGCAAAAATTCATACGGATCTGGGGGCCGCCGGATGGGCAAGCCTGTGCCGCAAAACCGATACGGCCAGAGGGCAGGAGCGCCTGATCCTGGGAAAAAAGCTGACGGAGATTTTTGATCCTGAAACCGGAATCCTGAGCGACGGGTATATTGCCTTTGATATCGCACTTCACGATCTTGCGGGAAGGATTCTGAACATTCCCGTATGCCAGATGATCAATCCCGATTCCGCAGAGTATGTCAGGGTTTATGACGGAGCCATTTATATGAACGACATCATTCCGGAGGACAGACCCTTTGGCCTGGAATTTATTCTGGAAAACTGCCGGCAGGACTATGAGGCAGGTTATCGGGACATGAAAATCAAGATTGGAAGAAGCCATCAGTGGATGGAACACGATACCGGAATTAAGCGCGATATCCAGGTGGTCAGGGCCATACATTCCGCCTTTCCTGACGTGCGCCTGCTGGTGGACGCCAATGACGGCTATTCGTTGGAGGACTGCTTCTCCTTCCTCGAGGGCATCAGAGGGATTCCCCTCTACTGGTTTGAGGAGCCCTTCCGGGAGGAGGAGGCTGCCAACCGTAAATTAAAGGATTATATCCGGCTTCACTGCCCGGATACCAGGATTGCGGACGGGGAATCCATGACCGATATTCCGCTGCTGTTCGATCTGGCCGGAAAGGGCCTTCTGGACATCTGGATGCCTGATGTGTGCGAATACGGCTTTACCCCATGGCGGAAGCTCCTTCCCGAGCTTAAAAAGAATGGCTATCTGGCCTCTCCCCACGCCTGGGGACAGAAGCTGAAAACCCATTACTGCGCACACCTTGCGGCGGCATATCCCTCAAACATCCCGATCATCGAGGGGGTACTCGGCTCCACGGAGGGCGTGAATGATGCGGATTATGTCCTGACAAACGGGGCAATGCGGGTTCCCCGGCTTCCCGGCTTTGGCATGGAGCTGTACTGGGCTCCCGCTCAGAAAGAATAACCCAGGCAAAGAGGCCGTGGAAAATGGAGGAAGGAAATTCCATTTTCCACGGCCTCTTCTGTCATCCGCTCTCTTTTCACCCCTTCTGATGATTCCGCTTGTCTGCGTTTTTCAAAAACCGGTAAAACATATCCGCCGCAAGACTCCTTGCCCGCCCCTTATCCGATACGATCTGAATAGAACGCTCAGGAATATGTCCCCGTAAAGGGATCCGGATCAGCTTTCCCTCCTCCAGATAGGGCAGCGCCATCTTCTCCGGCACAAACCCGATTCCCAGGTTGCTCTCGATCAGCGGGATCAAAAGGTCGGATGTGGCAACCTCCATGTCCGGTTCCACGTCAATCTTATGCTCGATAAAAAAATTCTTATACAGTTCATAAGTGGCGCTGCCCGTTCCCACCCCGATCCACGGATATTTTTTGATATCCTCCAGCTCCATGGGCCTTTCACCCAGCTCCTTATACTGGGTTCCACCCACCAGGATCTCCTCAAAATCCATCATCTTCACACCGGAAACGGCCTTTGGCATCTCAAAGGGCGCCGTGACGACTGCCAGATCCAGGCGTCCGCTGATGAGGTTTTTCAAAATTTCCGGCGTTGTGTGGTTGTGAATTTTGATCCGCACCCCGGGATACTCCCGTTTAAATCCATGCAGGGCGTTTATAAGAAAAAGATGGAGAGCCGTCTCCGTCGCCCCGATCTCCACCGTCCCATACCCCGGAAAATCCTGTCTGCCGATTTCCTCCTGCGCATTCAGAAGATGCCGGTACGCAACCTCCACATGGGAGTAGAGAAGCTCCCCCTCCTGGGTGAGGCTGATCCCCCTGGCCTCCCGGACAAACAGCCTGCAGTTTAACTGTGTTTCCAAGAGCTTCATAATCCTCGTCACATTGGGCTGATTGCTTCCGAGAGCCGCAGCGGCTTTCGTGATATTCCGGTATTTCGCCACATAATAAAAAATCTTATAATATTCAAAGTTGATATCCATATACTTTTTATATCTCTCTAATATATTATATATATTTTTCATATTTCACAAGGTCTATTATAATAGCTTAGTGAAAATATGTAAATGAGAGAGGATTAGATTTTATGAACCGAGATTTGACCACAGGAAAACCGGAGACCGTGCTCTGGAAATTTTGTCTCCCGCTGTTTGGAAGCATTATCTTTCAACAGCTCTACAATATAGCGGACAGCCTGGTTGCAGGCAGATTTATCGGCGAAAACGCGCTGGCCGCCGTGGGAAACAGCTACGAGATCACCCTGATCTTTATCGCCTTTGCCTTTGGCTGCAACATGGGCTGTTCTGTCATTGTCTCCCAGCTGTATGGCGCAAGGGACTACGGAAAGCTCAAAAGCGCCGTGACAACCGCCTGCCTGTTCAGCGCAGTCCTCTGCGCAGTCCTGATGGTTATCGGTATTCTGGGATGCGCTCCTTTGCTGCATCTGATCCGCACACCGCAGGAGGTTTTCGCAGACTCCCAGTTATATCTGGATATCTATGTGTGGGGACTTCCCTTTGTATTCTTTTACAATATCGCCACCGGAATTTTTTCCGCACTGGGAGATTCCAGAACACCTTTCTGTTTCCTGGCCGCCTCTTCCACCTCAAATATTGCCGTGGATATCCTTTTCGTGACGGCTTTTGACATGGGTGTGGCAGGCGTTGCATGGGCAACCTTTTTGTGCCAGGGTATCAGCTGTATTCTCGCCGTGATTGCCATATGGCGGCGGCTTGAAAAAATAGAAGCGCAGGGAAAACCCGCACTGTTTGATCCCCTGCTTCTGAAAAAGATCCTGATGATCGCCATCCCGAGCATTCTCCAGCAGAGCTTTATCTCGGTAGGCAACATCATAATCCAGGGCGTGATCAACGGTTTCGGAGCCCCGGTCATGGCAGGCTATTCCGCCGCAGTGAAGTTGAATAACCTGGTCATCACCTCCTTCACCACCATCGGAAACGGAATCTCCAATTTCTCGGCGCAGAATTTCGGTGCCCGCAAATATGATCGGATCCGGGAATGCTTCCGTGCCGGTCTGAAAATGGTATGGCTTCTGTGCATCCCCTTCTGCATCCTCTATCTCGCATTCGGGAAATACGCCCTGCTTTTGTTCATGGGAGAGGACTCCGCCATGGCGCTTCTGACCGGCAGGCAGTTTTTGTGGATCCTGTCCCCGTTTTATTTCGTGGTATCCTCCAAGCTGGTTGCGGACGGCATCCTGCGGGGCGTAAGCGCAATGCGCCAGTTCATGGCCGCCACCTTCACGGATCTGATTCTGCGCGTGGTTCTGGCGTCCGTCCTCTCCGGCTGGACCGGCTCCGCCACAGGAATCTGGTGTGCGTGGCCCATCGGCTGGACCGTCGCCATGGTGCTTTCCATGCTGTTTTACCGCAGGGAGTATGGGCGGATGGCCGCCTAGCCGAAGAGATCCCGTTATTCATTCAAAGGACGTCCCTTATCGCTGTCATCCGGTTAAAAAACGGGTCCTCCACCGTCAGTTCAAGAAAGTCTCTGTCCAATATCTCCACATTATGGATCAGCATCAGCATAATTTCGTCCAATTTCTTATTAATTTTCCGCTCTGATTCCGGACAGATTGACAAATAGATATCCACATACTCCAATATGCCCTCCTGTGCCCGCATAAAACAGGCAATATCCTTCTCAGGGCGTGTTTCTTTCGTGTAAACCGGCTCTCCCTTACTGTCAAATTCGTCCAAAGACGGGTTAGGCGAAGTCAACAGCGTCTCCAAAATATAATAACTGTCAAAGATCACGCTGCCCTCCCGCTCTTCCTCCGTATAAAAAGACCGGATGTCCAGGCACTTCTCCTTCATGTACTCAGGATCCATCTGAAGAAAGTAGAGACCAACAATGGGGTTTTCCACCAGACGTCCTGTATAGAGCTGGCTTGTCCCCTTTGCGACAAAGTCAAAGAAAGCGACACATCCCTCCTGTATATGCAGTCTGCTTATATATTTCCTGTTATTCTCCCGTTTTTGTTCTGCAGCATGGAGGATTGCCCTGCAAAACCGCATAAGCCCTTCCTCATCCTCATCCATCTCAAAATTTGGAATTTCTGTTGCTTTCATCCCAAAGCGACATTTCAGATTATCTTCCGTTTCCCCACTGAACTTCATACTGTCTATATAAGCGACATCCTCCCTTGTTTCAACCCCGGAACGGATTGCCGCAGTCCTTGATGTCAGGAAATATTCGGAAGAAGACTCCGGAAACACCTTCTCGTAAATCTTCTTTATCAGAAAGCCGTCTCTCGCACAGAACCATACATTCCTGCATCCGAGCTCCAGTATCTTCTTGCCAAACCACTGCACAAAATCGTTTATCACTGGTGCGCAAAACAGGTAACCCACATCCACAGCATCCCTGATTTTTATTCTGTTCTCCCCGTCCTCAAACTGAAACGGGCTGTTAAACAACCGGGCCGTAGCCATTCCCGCCTTAATCCGATCCGAAAGGCTGTAAAGATACGCTGACATGCCAAGTCCTCCAAGCAGGTCAAGCAATTCCGATCCGCTATATATCTGCGCACAATCAATTCCATACTCTCTTGCGCTCTGTATGTCAGAAACCGCATCATCCCCGATATGTAAAATCCCGGCTGGCCCCATGGCTTTTTTTAATTTCTTAAATAATCCAAACTGCTTGCTTTCTCCATACTCACAAGATATAAACAGTCCATCATAGCCGGCGATTCCATTGTCACACAGAATTCTTTCTATCTGAGACTGGCTGTAATAGCTGTCTGTTGTGATGCAGACACGCTTTCCAAGGAGTTTTGCCTTGTCAAACAGCGTTATCATATCCCTGCGCGGAACGAGAAGTCCTCTGTCTGTCTCAAATTCCAATGCCGCAAACTCTGATGCGGATAAGATCGCAGTCTCATCACATCCGTTCCTGAAACATTTTGGCAAAGCTTCCTCATAGATTTCCAAAAGCTTCGGCGCAAAGCTCTGAGAAAGCCGTTTTTCCGCCGCTATCCTCTGCTTTGTGAAATCTCCAAATGTTATCCCCCGTTCTGAAATTCTCACCGAAACAAGCTCTGCCACATCATCTGATGAAAGGACACGGCGCATCACAAGGGTATCAAACAAGTCAAAGCTGACTGTCTCCGCTTTTTTTATCTGTTCCATAAGCTCCGCATAACGGTATCCCTTAATTCCCTTAAAGTCATATATGATATGCTCATCGGCAAGCAGATCCTTCCCACGAATGTCAAATAAGGCAATCCCAAGTTCTCTGCAGGTATCGCCTATCTGTTTTGCGATCGCCTTACAAGATCCAGGACGGGCAACGACGACAATCTCCTCCACTCCCTCTTCCACTGCCTTGTCAAAAGGAATAACAGGATGTCCGTATAATTCGCCTTCCGTCTGAAAACCATCCAGCAGGCCGATAATATGATACCGCTCTCTTAACCCGGGCAATTCCTTTTCCGTTTCCGTGCCAAGACCGTAAATGGCCGCTTTTATCACCCGCATCGTCACTCCCCTTCTTTTTATTGTCCCGTCTCGTCTAAGGCTACCCGTATTTTTTCAACTGCATCAAAAAAACTTCTATATTCATCCGGAGCCCATTTCTCACGAATTCTCTGTTGAACGCCAGAGGCGCCTACCACAGACGGAACCGATAAGGCTACTCCCCTTACCCCGTGTTCCCCCATCAGTCTGGAGGATACGGATACGATTGTTGGTCTCTGATTCAATATCGCATCTGCCAATTGGCACACGCAGGTAGCAATTCCATAATGTGTTTTCTCCTTTGCTGCGATAATATCAGACCCCATCTTTCTCGTATCAGCTGCAATCGACAATTTGATATTGTCGTCCCATAAAATTTTCATTTCAGAGCAATATTCGTCAATCGGTATTCCGCCAACAGTCACATGGCTCCATATTGGAGTCTGTCCATCTCCATGTTCCCCAACAACATACCCGTGAATAACACCTGTATTCATTTCCAGATAATCTGCCACGCTGCGCACAAATCTGCTTGTATCCAACATGCAGCCAGTGCCAAATACCATTCCGTCCGGAAGTCCCATCCACTCTGTGACTTTAAAGGTCAAAATATCCACGGGATTTGAAATCAACACAATTACGCCGTGTGTATAATACTCTTTTATGGAACAGACCACTTGTTTGGCAATTCGTACATTTTCGTTCACCAGATCCAGCCGGCTCTCGCCCTGTCTGCGTCCCCGCCCCGCAGTAATGATAATCAGATCGCAGTCCGCACAATCACTGTAATCCCCGGCGTACAAGTCTGCGGTTCCCATAGCCGGAAGACCATGACGGATATCCTTCGCCTCACCCTGCGCCTTCTCCCTGTCAATATCAATCAGCACAATTTCCCTTGCAACATCCCGAAGCGCAAGTGCGTAAGCGATGGACGAACCGACAAAGCCCGCCCCAATAATGGCAACTTTCCGATTTCCAATCGTATAGCCTTTCCGTTTTTGCATCATACCCACCCCCTGCTACTTCATCACAACCGTCCTCGTTAACAGTGCGGGAAGATTGTAACCATCCCATATCAAATCAAAATCCATCGTTTTCCCAATCGGCACGACTCGATCAATTCCCCTTACCCCTGCCTGAATAAGCGGAAGAACCATATCCTTATCTCCAATATAGGCAATCGTCTGACAGCGCTTATTATCACATAATTCTCTCAGTTCCATAATATCTGCACAATCATATTCAAAAAAATATCCACTATTGTCCCTGTACTCCATCAAATCCTGGGAAATCCCGGGTACGGCGATACGGGTAATCAAATTATCCTGCGCTTCTATAACCCTGCATCCCTGCATCTGCGCCGCAATCAAGCAAGCACTGGTCAGCTTATTCACGCTCTGAATCGGCTGGATCACATATCGTTCCTTTACCAGACAATGCAGATGCTTCCAGAATTCCGCCTTAGCCTCCCCTATTCGCTTTCCGCTCCATATGACAATGTGCGGGCTTGTACAGGCGTTTTGATCCGTCAAAAAGGTATCATTGTAAAAGTCTTCGGCTGCCTTAGTCCTGTCTGTCTGTTCCAGATAATGGTCTGCATCTATGACCGCCAGAGAATATCGGTCAGCGAAGGTAATCTCGCCAGAGCGCGGCGGCAGGGGAGACTTTCTAAGCTCTGCAATGGTAGCATCCCCACCCCAGACAATGCGTACGTCCGCAATAGAGGAAAAGAAATCGTTAATCTCCTTTTCTCTTCCGTAACGCACAAGAAGACTGTAAGGTTTCATATCCTCGAATTTCTCCAGTACACGATTCCATGCACAGACGATAATCCTTACCTGTTCAAACTCTTTTGTAGGAATCCGGACGATATTCGCATTCCCTGTAAGAAATCCAGCCACAAGCGAATAGGCAAAGTTTACCGGCACATTCGACGGGGCAATATGAAAAATCACTCCCCGCCCCAGACGAAGCGAGCCTGCCTCTTCAAAGCAATCCCTCAGTTTCAATATAGAAGCCCTGCGAATCCAAAAGGCAAAGGTGACGACATCAGAAAATCTCTTCGCCTCCTGATCCGTCATCAATATCCTGGACACAGCGTCCAAAAACGCAACTGCACGTTCCTCAAATGGATGTCTTACCGGAATATTGGGAAGTATACCGGCGAGATCCTTTGATCCCGCAAGGTAAGATACCTGATCCAGAATTTTCCTGTCAAAATTTTGCCGCATAGGTATCGCTGCACCCCCTTATCTCCGCATTTTTCAGTCTTCCATTGATCTTAAAATATTTTCCCTTCCTGCCACAGGGGCAGTCGTCCTCGCCCAGAATCACTCCCTCATCTTCCGTCAAAAGGCTGTGTCCCGGATATGACTCCGGAATTGTTGAAACGACCTGAAGAATTCCGGGTTCACCGATTTCACATTCTGAAAAATCATTCGCTCTGCGGGTTATCACATCCGAAAAGACGCTCGCATGCAAATGTCCACACTCGCATTCCATGTAAATGCATCCCGTCTGCTCTACCATACCATAATAGTCATGAATTTCGTCCAGCCCGCAGACATCTTTAAACCGGTTGTGAAATTCCTCCGGGCTTACCGCCTGCGCAAGCAGCTTTTTCCAACCGCCGCCGTGAATTAAAATTCCATTTGACAAGTCAAGCGTGATTCCTTCCTCCGCAAGCCGCAGCAGCTCCTTGTAAAAATGCTGCCAAATCATAAAGGTAAAGCCAAACAACAGGATTTTCTGTTCCTTATAAGTATCCAAAAATTTCCGAACCGCATCCACATCCAGCCTCATCTCATCATCAAGCGCATAGATTTTCTTCGATCCGAAAATCGAAAATCCGAGGATCCCGGCTCCGCGTGCCGAAAACATGGTCCGATTTTTCACGACGCCCGGGCAGTCAATAATCAGCATTGGCATACGCCCGGATCCCGTAAATTCCGACACGATTTTTACCATCGCCTTCTGCTGATTGGACGCTGTCGTCCGGTCAAGGAATATTTTGCTCACATTCTGCCCGGTCGTGCCGGAGGATGTCATTGTCTTGACCACAGCATCCCTCGGCACTGACAAAAGCTCCAGCTCCTTGAATATACGGACCGGCAGGAAGGGAATGTCTCTGTAGTTTTTTACCTGCTCTGGCACAAATCCAACGCTGTCAAGAATCCGCAAATATTCCGGACAGTTTTCCTTATGAAGCAGCGTCAATTCCTTCAGCCTTTTTGTCAGCATCCGCTCCTTTTCCTCTTTTTTTATGGAATAAGGCGCTATCGCCAATAACTCATCAAATGTCATAGCTTATAATACCTTTCCAGCTCCTGGTATAAGGTCTTCCCCGCATCATTTTTGGGTATCTCGCCTATCGTAAGCACCTCAAATGCCGCCGGATTCAGCCGTGTCTTTCCCGCCACAAATTTTCGGATCGAATCGGCATATCCTTCCCTTGTGACAAAAATATACATATGATCGTCAATACCGCCTGCCGCCGCATCGATTCCAAATTCTCCTTTTACCATCCGCTCAATCTCGTCTAAATTGACCCGATTTCCATATATTTTTAGAAACCGTTTCTTTCGTCCGACAATATAGTAAAAACCGTCCGCATCAAACTGCGCCATGTCGCCCGTCTCGAGAATACCATTCCTTTCGTCTCCCTTTGCCAGATCCTCCTTGCACTGCGCATAACCGAGCGTGACGTTTTTCCCTTCGTACACAAGCTCTCCTGTTGTAAAAGGCCGGGTTATCTCATTACCGTCCGTATCAATCAAACGAAATTTTCCACCCGGAATGGCCAAGCCCATAGACCCCTTTTTCTCGATTGCCCTTTCGGAAGGAAGATATCCCATCCGGGCCGTAGCCTCACATTGGCCATACATTACCACAAATTTCTTTCCGTTTTCCTTCGCATAGGATGCGAATTTTTCGTGGAGCTCAGGCAAAAGCTTTCCCCCCGCCTGTGTCATTGTCCGCAGGCTCGGCAGATTCATCCGGAAAAAACGCAGCCGCTCCAGCATTTCATATGTATAGGGCACCCCGCCAAAGGAAGTTGCCTCAGCTTCCTTAAAAAAGCTCCAAAATTCCTTCTGCATCAAAGTCTTTTCCGTTAAAAGCAATGTCGCCCCGGTCAAAAGATGTGAATTGATAATAGAAAGGCCATAGGTGTAATTCATCGGCAGTGTTGTAATCGGGCGCTCTGTCTCATCAAGCTCCAGATAGCTCACAATCGCTCTCGCATTGTCAAGAATATTCTCATAAGACTGGCGCACAAGCTTTGGGCTTCCCGTGGATCCGGAGGTGGTAAGAAGCAGGCCGAGATTCTCATAAAGGGGATATTCCGCTTTATACCCGGTCTTTAAGAGCACGTAATCGTAACATCCATACACAGGTTTCATCTCTGTAAACGAATCTGCCTGCTGCGCCGGAAGCCAAATAAAAGCCGGCTGGTAAGTCTGCAAAAGATCTGCCAGTAACCTCTCCTCCAGATGACTGCTTAAGAGCACCGGCGGAATTTGTCCGTTCAAAAAGGCCACATACCCTAAAACCGATCCGATTGTGTTCCGGCACAGAGAGAATACGAGCTTTCTTCCGCCGACCGCCTCTGCAATTCTTTTGGTTTCCTCACTCAGCATTCCATAAGTAAGTGTACGGCCCCCCTCTTCTCTCAAGGCTGTATTTTCCTGAAATTGTTCCAAGCACCACATTTTGCAATCTCCCTCACAGCAGAACCCGTCCTTATCTCAAAGCTCTACTCCGTATTTTTTCAGAATGTCTTTTCCCTTCTCGTAGGAACTGAGATCAATAATATCGTCCGTATCCATCATAATATCAAACGCATCCTCCAACGCAGCAATCAGCCCCATATGACCGACAGAATCCCACGCTTCAATGCCCTGGTATTCCAATCCGGCAAGCTGCTCCTTCTCCACCTCAAAGCATTCCATAAAAGCATTATCATACCTCTCCAAATTATTCATTTTCTACCTCCTGATATTTTTTTAAAATACTCTGTTCTATCTGCGCTAAGGAAAGACCGCTTTGTTCTATCAATGTTTCATACGGTGCCGCATGAGGATAGTAATCTCTTATCCCCAACCTATACAGCGGCGGATGCTTTAATAAACCGCTCATATATTCAGCCACACTGCCTCCCAGACCTCCTATTATACTGTGTTCTTCTAATGTAATAACCAATTTATAATGCAACGATTCTCTCAAAAATTCTTTATCCAACGGTTTTAATGTGTGCATATCGGCCACTCCGCAAGATATCCTCCGCTCTTCCAGTTGTCCGGCAACATCCAACGCTTTTCTTACCATACTTCCGCATGCAATTATCAAAACATCGCTCCCTTTTCGCAAACGGACAGCTTTCCCCAGCATGAAAGGAAAGTCTTCCTTATATACAACCGGAGTCCTCTGCCCTCCTTCCAGTCTCACATAGACTGGCTTTTCCAACCTTTCAATACTTTCTATTATCTTTACTGTTTCCAGTCCATCCGCCGGAACCGTTACAATTAAACCCGGGATAGAACGCATAACGGCCAAATCCTCACAGCTCATATGCGTTGCACCTAAAATTCCGCTGGAAAGCCCTGCTGCCAAGCCCAATATTTTTAGCGGAAGCTTCATATATCCCTGATTTATGCGTACCTGATCTAATGCCCTGCTGGCAGCAAACGTAGCATATGTAGTCGCAAAGACATTTAATCCTTCTTTTGCCATGGCAGCGCCTACTGCAACCATGTTTTGTTCCGCAATCCCCACATTATAAAACTGATCTGGATGATTGTTTTTAAAACGCTCTAAGCCGGAATAAAAGCACAAGTCAGCCGTAAGCGTTATCAAATCCCGGTTCTTGTTGGCCAGTTCATTTAGTACATACCCCGCAGTTCCAGCTTCTCCCAGCATAGACCACATTCTTATATTTTTAGAAGAGTACTCTATCATTAATGATTTCCCCCCATGCCTGCTCAAACTGCTTTGCCGTCATTTGTCCAAAATGCCATTCCGGCTGATTTTCCATAAATGAAATTCCCTTTCCCTTTACCGTACTGGCAATAACTACTAACGGTTTATCCGTTTTTGTCAAAAACGCCTCCTGGCAGGCTCTTACACTATGCCCATCTATCTCTAATACATCCCAACCAAAGCTCTCCCATTTTTCCCGCAACGGTTCCATTGGCAGCACATGGCTGGTTTTACCATCGTACTGCAGGGCATTCCGATCTATAATAGCACAAAGCCGGTTCAATCTATACTTTCTCGCACTTAACGCCGCTTCCCATACGGAGCCTTCATTGCATTCCCCATCTCCTAAAACCACGTATACCCTGCTCTGATTCAAATGTTTATGGCGCAATGCCAGAGCACAGCCAACCCCTAATGAGAGCCCCTGTCCCAGACTGCCACTGGAGAACTCTACTCCCAGCCTTTTATTTACAGCCGGATGAGCATACAGCTCCGTCCGGGAACTTTTGAATGAATCCAGTTCTTCTTCCGTTATTCTGCCTAATTGCCGTAAAGCTGCATATACGGCAGGTATTCCATGTCCTTTACTGATGATAATGCGATCTCGTTTCTCATAATCTATTTCATCCGGGAATACATTTCCAACACTCAGATAAAGTACCGCCGCAATTTCTATCATGGAGAGGGAACCGCCAAAATGCATTCCTTCTTTTCCGGATGCCCGTGACATTCGCAGGCAGTCCAGACGCATTTTTTTCGTTGCCTCAATTAGTTTATTTTCTTCCATTTTGGTCATCATCCGCCAACGCCTCCCTGATGCCTGCCTTTGATAAAAAGAGCTTTTCCGGAGAGTCCAAACGTTTCATCAAAGGTCTCTCTATCGCCTTTTTATATTCGCTCCTTTCCATCTCACATGCCTCCATCCACTCTAACAATCTCACCCGTCATATAACTAGCATAATCGCTAGCCAAAAAAGCAACCACATTCGCAATCTCTGAAGGTTTTCCCATACGCTTCATAATGACTTTATCCAGTATATGCTCTCTTAGATTTTCTTCGATCTTTGCCCCCATCTTCGTTTCAATCACTCCAGGAGCAACTGCATTAACCCTAATATTATTCGAAGCAAGCTCGCGCGCTAAATGTCTGGTGGCGCCTATGATAGCCGCCTTACTTGCTGCATATTCATACTGTGCCGGCTCACCGTCAACTCCTGCTATGGAGGCAATATTCACGATGCTTCCTCTGTTTTGTCGCACCATAAGACGAGAGATATACTGTGTCAGAAGAGTTACGGCAAAAAAATTCGTATCAAACAGACGCTTCATCTTATCAATTGAAGTCATCTGGAAGGCAGTGCTCTCTTCCACAATACCCGCCATATTGACCAAAACGTCAACATTGACTTTCTGCTTGCGAATCGCATGAACTGCCTGCTTTATCTGAGCTTCATCTGTAACATCGAAATAAACCGGCCAAATAGAAACGGAATATTTTTCTGTGATCTGTCGCATATCTTCCTCGAAAACATCATCCTGTTTCCTTGCGCAAGCCCATACATTCGCACCAAATAATGCAAATGTCTCAACCGCAGCACGCCCGATTCCCCGTCTCGCACCTGTTATTATGGCGTTTTTCCCTTTCAACATAATTACGCTCCTTATCCCGGCCTGTCCTGATCCCCGTCTGCTTTACAGTAAATTGCCCCCTCCAAAGGCTGTAATATCCATATATCGATGTTCTCCTGAACAAATGGGTGAAAATAATTTGGAATTATATTTGCATCATCCTCCATTCTTTCTACAAAGCCCGCCGACGAGAGCGACTGCTCCTTAAATCCATAGTTATAAAAATCTATATATTCGCAATTCTTCTCTTCCAAATAATTTATAAAAAAGTTACCCGTGTAAGCTATTGCTTCACTGTCACCAACAAACTCCACCATGCGCGCAGCCTTGTTTTCACCATATTCCTGTAAGCGAATTGCAAAAAATGAATATGTTTTTCCTTTATTGCTTATTCTGTATACTTCATAATGATAAATCGGATGATGAAAATATTTCTTTGTCAGATACCATGCGTCCTTATACGGCACTGTTTCCGGATTGTCAATATCCGCATAGTAGTTTAAAAACTGTTCTTTATTATATATACGTTCCACCAAAAACTGCGGTTCATTTATCTTATACTTTTTTTCCTTATTTACTATTCTCGCAATCTGAAAGTCCTCCTTCAAATCGTTAAGTATGTAATGGTGTTTCATCTTAATTGCTTTCGTGCGCAGCATCCTTTCCAGTACTTTTCTCGCTGTCTTCGGATTTGCTCCCATACCTAATTGATACCGTGCCCCCGTTTGAATCGTACATTGCTTCCATACCTCAAATCCAAGCATCGGCAGATTACCGGGCAGCACCTTCCAGCAGGAACCCCATATATCAAGATGGCTCCTGTCCCTGGATGCCTTTAAAATACCTTGCATTGCCTCTATCGTGTGTTTCTTACGGTCTATGGCAATCAACACGTTTACTGTTCCGTCTTCCTCCAAAAACTCGTATTCAAAGAAACCTCTGTCTCTCGCAAGTATATGGTCCTTTTTCCAGTAATTCTCTATAAATGCCATAATTTGCGGAATCTCGTCATATTTTGCTAATCTTATATCGTATCTCTCAGCATATCGGCTCATATTACTCCCCTTGATTTACCAGATAATTTTCACCCTTCGGCGGAAAATCGTTACAATCAAATCTCGGCAGCAACAGTGCCTCATCCTTCCCGATTTGAGCAACTCCTGCCTCTGTTGTCAGTCCGACACAAGCCCCCTGACTCTTTATGTATTGCACGACCTCCTGATTATAGCTTCCGTATGGGTAATTCATAACCCAACACCGTCGGTCTATGAATTCATCTAAAGTATCTAATGCGAGAGAAATGTCTTTCTTCATCTGTTCGGGAGGCAGATTTCCCAGCCAATAATGATCGTATCCATGTACCCCTACAAACATACCATGGCGCTTCATCGTACGGATTTGTTCTTCCGTCATATACAGTTCGTAGGCAAGCTGCTCCTCAGTGACACCCGCATACTTTGCAAAAAGCTTGCTGGAAATCATATTGCGAAGCCGCTCCGGCAACACTGTCTGGAGCATCCGCTTTACAAAAATGACTTCCCTTCCATCAAAGCGGTTCGCAATTCCATACTTTTGAAACAGTTCCTCTGTAGGCGGATAGTCATATTCCTGTCCGCGATAATATTCCATCTCCCTTTTTAAATCCATCACTAAATTGCGAATATCTGCGACCGCAAGAATAAAATGGATTTTATTTACATCCAAAAGCTGGTGGGATGCAAATGTTTTTCCAGGAATAAAGAACGAGCCTTGGAGTCCAAATTCCTCCAGAATCGGAAACGCAAACGTATAGTTATCGATATAACCATCATCAAAAGTTAACAGCATTGCTTTTTCCGGCAGATCCATTTCTCCGAAACAAGCTGCAATCACTTCCTCCATCGTAACAATCTGAAAATTGGTTTTCAAATATTCAATTTGTCTACGAAATAAGGCCGCATCTAGTCCCTTTATTTCCGGATATCTGCTGTGTTTTAAATCACGTATGTAATGATACATGACTATATGAAGCTGATTCATACTTTCATTACCTCCATAAATCTCTCACGATCCACTCATTTTTCCCAAATTACTTTTTATTCATAGAGCCTGTGTCTTCTTTCCATATAATATTTTGCAATTTCAAGATCTAAGTAATCATCTATATCAACAGAATGAGAGTCTTCCATAATATACGGACAAACATTATCGTTAAAACTCGTATTCTCATTCAGGGAAGAAACTGTATTGATATAAATGCTGCCATTAACCCTATAAACAGGCGGCATATCCTGCCTCCTTACTGTGCTTTGCAATCCAAGTAAAGACTCCATTCGGGATTTCCCTGTCAATTTCCGCAATAGGATAGGTGAATCCTTCGCTTTGGACACGGAAGCAATCGATAATCCTTCCCTTGCAAATTTCTCCAATGCTCTGTCTATGTCCTCCTGTGTCCGCAGCGGAGATGTCGGCTGAAGCAATAAAAGCACATCATATCTGTCTCCACACTCCGTAAGTTTCTTGATAGCATGACAGACGGTTTCGAGCGTAGTCGAAGTGTCCAAAGCAAGGGTTGCCGGACGCAGGAAAGGAACATCGGCTCCGTAGAAAACAGCTATCTCAGCAATCTTTTCGGAATCTGTGCTTACAATCACAGAATCTACATATCTACTTTCCTTTGCAGCCGCAATCGTATATGAAATCAGAGGTTTCCCACATAGGTCGATTATGTTTTTATTTTTAATCCCCTTGCTCCCGCCCCTTGCAGGGATCAAAGCAAGGATTCGCTTTTTATTTATCATTTTTACTACATGCCCTTTTCAATATCTTCCTGTTTCGTCATCCCATCATTTTTTTATAAACCCACATCATATCATTATGATCTTTCAATGTCAGCAGCCGTTCTTTCTTTTTTCCTCCATTCAAAAATGCATCCACCATTGCAAACAATCCAGGTTTGTACCGTTGATCAAGTGTATTCTCAATCTCCACCACTTCCACATTTACCGAATCCTTCTTTTGAATCTGCAATGTTTCCATCGGTTTCAAATAATATCTCGTATCATTTGTTATAACTTCTACAGTCCACCTGCCTGGTGATTTCCAATCAGCAAAATATGAAAAAAACACGTTATTTTTTGTGATACCGGCACCCGCATACCGGAGTTTGTCGTCTGTCCAATCATTCTGTCCATCTGTAAAAGCAGAAAATTCCATCGGCATCCCTGCAAAGAAAAATGCAAGATCCGTTACATGTATTGAATTGCTGAAAAAAATATTGTTAAGAATTCGGTCATTGCCATGTGCCTCATAATTCCGGGACATCCACTCCGTAAACTCAAATCTGACGCTCGATATCATCTCATGCTGTTCATCAACCATTCTCAGTATTGTGTCCACAGAGGCAAAAAACCTCCGGTTGCACGCTACGAATATGTTTGCCCCATATTTTTTCTCCAGTTCCGCCAATTCAGCAACCTCACGAGGATCTTTCCCTCCAGGTTTTTCAATCAGAATATTTTTAATACCAAGTTGTAAGCAGTCTGATGCCACCTCCCTTAGTGTATGAACCGGTGTTGCAATGATTGCATATGTAATTCCAGCATTATTTATAACTTCCCAATTGCCCTTCACCCCTCCCATATAAGCTAAGGCATTTGTATCTTCCGCAAATTGTTCTATACCTAACGCACTGTTTCCCACTACCGTCACTGAGCATGGTATATCCCTTAAAACTTTGTAATATTCCTTCCCCATTTTTCCCACACCGACCAACAAAATATTCGGTTTATTCACTATCCTTGTTCCTCCCTGTGATATTATATTTCTAAAATTATTTCACTTGTCTTCCATTTATCCAAGATACCAAATCAAACCAGTTTTCTATTACGAAGTCATGCCTGTATAAACTCTTCTGTATTGTTTATTGTCTGTATCATGTAAGCTCTCCTAACTTATTGGGCATATCCCTTTTTCACCACCCATTTTTTCAAAAAATTCCGTCAATGGTATTTGGAGCGCCCTGTGAATTGTCACCGACTCCGAATAGTTTGGTAATTGGCAATTCCCAGTATCAATGATTTTTCCGATAATCCGCCCCATCGCCTGACTTGTATAAGGCAGCTTGAAATCAGCATTTATACACGAACCATCCATTTCCCATACATTTAGTAACTGTCTGGTCTCATTTATTAAATATGTTGTTGAAGGCGTTTTAACCAATATTGACATTGGAATTCCATCCTTCCCATAGTCTGTCAACGAAAAATGAACACATTTGCCTGCATTTCCAGTAATTGTTCCCAGAATTTCTTTATATGGCTTCCTCTTGCCGTCCAAGACCGTTTTATAGAGACCATCTGCGTTGACTTCCAAATTATCTGTTCCTGCCAGAAAACAGATCAGATCCAGATAATGAATTGCGTTACACCCCATCCCCCAATTACTCCCTGATAGTATAAATTCAAAGTTCTCATCTTTTAATTTACTTTTAAAACTCTGATAAGAATCAGTCTCTCTTCTCGTACAGTTCGTCCACGCCTTTACACGTTTCTCCTTAAGCAGTTCCCCAGCAATTTCATAATCAGCCAAATCACAAAATAGAGGCTTCTCCAGAATCAAATAATTCAATTCCACATGCTTAAAAAGCTTTTCTACGACCACTCTCCGAACTCCGGAAGTTGTTGTAATGGCAGCAAGGTCAAGGCGATTCGGCAGCATTTCTACATCAGATAAGTATGTTACTTTTTTCTTCGCCCCACCAATTTTATCTTCAAGTGCCTTAAGTGCCTGCACTGAAGTATCAACAACATATAAATCATACTCAGAATCCGAATTGAGCAGAGATTCTACGTATCTTCCCCCTATATTCCCTACACCGATGACAGCTATTTTTCTCACTTCATCATTCCTCCGTCAGTTATTTTATTTAATCCCGTACGGATCATAACCTTTTACATTCTATCTCATCATTATATCTTTCCAAATCTCTTTATAAAGTCTTATCAATATCTACAAATCTTTTCTGAATCTCAATGTTCCAGATGGTACCTTCTTTTAAAATATCCATAAAACGTCTTGAGCTGTCACCGTTCCCATAGTTTTTTACAACTCTGCGGTGTTTTGGTACTTTTTCGATCGCTTGCAAGAGCTGCTCTTTGTCCTCCATAACGTGCTGTATATGAATGTCCTTCTCTGTATATCTCCCTGTCTGTCTGGTTCCAACATCAATCGCAGGAATCCCATAGATGCCTGTCTCGCGGATGCCTGCGCTTGAATTTCCGATCATAAATTCCGCATTCTTCAAAAGTGTCAGGAAATATTCAAAGCGGATAGACGGAAATATCCGAAAATGTGAATTATCCTCCAGCCCGTTCAGCTCGTTTAAAATGATCTCAGAGCCATAGTCATTGTTCGGATAAATAACAATATAGTTTTTTCCGGAATCAATCAGGGCCTCCACAACTGTGTGAATTTTTCTCTGGAGGGAAACAAATTCTGTCGTAACCGGATGATAAATGAAAAAGGCATATGTATCAAATGGTATGTCATACCTCTTTTTAACAGAAACCATGTCTGGGAGCTGATCCGACATCATAATGTCAATATCCGGGGATCCAACGATAAAAATCCTCTTCTCCTCCTCCCCCAGCTGCATTAATCTTTGCCTTGCATTTTCATTACTGACTAAATGAATATGGGCAAACTTGGAAATTGCGTGTCGGATAGATTCGTCTATGGTTCCGGAGAGCTCACCGCCTTCAATATGGATGACCTTAATGTTATTGAGCGCTCCAACAATTGCTCCGGCCAATGCATCACTCCTGTCTCCGTGTACGAGAATCACATCCGGATTGACCTGCCTGACATACCCTGTCAGATTGCAGATTACGTTTCCCAGATCATAACTCATGATCCCGCTGTTCGCCTGCGAAAAGTCCACATAGACATTCTTATATTTATCCTTGAGAACCTCCTTGTATGTGTTCCCGAAGGTTTCGATCAAGTGCATCCCTGAGACAAAGACATATGCCTCAAAAGCATCGTGAGCTTCAACTGCCTGAATAAACGCCTTTATCTTACCATAGTCCGCCCTTGTTCCTGTTACAAACAGAATTTTTTTCATCTCTGCTTTCCTTCCACCATATCCCGCCTGATCAGGGTGTCCTTTGCTATATCGCATAACGCCTTCTTCCCAAGCAATATTTCAAAATCCTTCGCCAGTATTTCGCCCGTACCAGGCCTTTTTACCCAAAGGTTTTCTTTTGAAAAGCATTCCCCGCACTTTATATTCTGAATAGCCACAACCGATGCATAGGCAAAATCAATTGTCACCTGTTCTTCTTTCAGAGCCTTCTTTTCTCCTCCCCGCATCAGGAACAGCTCCTGCGCAGACTGAAGCAGAAGTCTTAAATTTGCCTCATCCATAGAACAGATGATGTCGGGTCCGTTTCTCCTCATATGATCCGTGTAATGCCGCTCGACAAGACAGGCTCCCTGCGCAATTGCGGCAATGCAGGCGTTATTATTAAGGGTGTGGTCTGAAAGCCCGATTGGGATCCCCGGAAATGCTTCCATCATAGCTTTCATTGCGCCAAGGCGCACCTGCTCCGGTTTGGTTGGATACAAATTTGTGGTATGCATAAGCGCATAGGGAACACCATGTTTTTCCATAATCTTAATACAGGCTTCAATAGCTTTCAGATCGTTCATCCCCGTTGAAACAATCATGGGCTTTCCATATTCCGCAACGTGTTCAACCAATGGATAGTTATTCATCTCCCCGGAACCAATTTTGTAAGCATGTACGCCAAATTTCTCCAACCGTTCCGCCGCCGCGCGCGAAAAAGGCGTGCTCAAAAACAGCATTCCAAGGGATTCCACATATGTTTTCAATTCCAGTTCTTCTTCCTCATTTAAAGCGCATTGTTCCATCACGTCATAAATGGAAACATCCGCATTCCCCGGAATTATTTTTCGTGCAGCGCCGCTCATTTCATCAGAACAGATATGGGTCTGATGCTTGATCAGACGTGCGCCCGCCCGGCGGGCGGAATCCGCCATCTCTTTTGCGACTGCAAGGCTTCCCGCATGATTTATCCCAATTTCAGGAATCACGAGCGCAGGCATGGAATCACTTATTTCTATATTGTCAATAATTACTTTTTTCACTTCTTATCACCTCTTATTCTCTTTATCACAAGCATCAGTCAAATAACTTATCAAAATTTACACGTTCAAATTCCTCCAGACATCCTCCTCTGGTCGCATTATATATCTTGAACCCATATTCGACAGAAGCCGCTTTTGCCCGTTTATATGCGTTTCTGAAAACTAAAATTTGCAATTCCTCACTTACGTCACACAGAATCGGAATCTCTGAAGAATAATCATCACTGCAATGTTTTCCCAAATTAGAATTATCCATTCCCAAAAGATAAATCTCTTCAAATCCCATATATACCGCCAGTTCTATCGCAATATAAGAAACCATCCACCCGCTTGGGATACTCCCGCCGGAAAGCTCTGTTCCAAATCTAATGATCCGATAATCATCATTTCGGTTATACATTTCATGGTAAAGAATCGCATTGTCGTACTGAAATGGTGAAAGATATAACTGCACGGCATCCGTGAGAAACACGGGACAACAGCTATTTTCAAAAATATGATCCAGCACCTGAGAAACAATCAGTTTATCACATATACAAATATAATCCGGTCTCCATTTTGTTTTTCCATATATTTTGTGAATCATATTGGAGCCAATACAGAATTCATTCTGTTCCGCAAGCACATCAAGGTCTTCAGGCGTAAGACTCGGCCCGTTTCCAATGATAAAGCATCTCTTTTTTTCTTTATACTTTCCGGCAAATTCCGCAAGTCCCTTCTTCAATAAAAAATTGTAGCAATTATAATAATGCGCAATATAATAGATTTTGATATTCATGGTCTTTAACTGATCGTGAAGCTTACTACAATAATTCCTGACATTAACAAATACATAGTCATATTCATTCGCCAAGTCGGATACGGAATCGTACTCCGCCTCATCATAAAAATTTTCTATATCATAAAGATTTGCAACAAATTGTCCTATTTTCCTTTCACGGCCCAAAATGCATACTCGTTCCGGATTTACTTCCATCATATCCTCATACAGAGATTTTCTTGTATAGACCTGCGAATCAGCCTTTTGAAAGATGTTCCCCGAATAAACTGCCTGCTCAAAATAATAGAAATCATTTATACCCATCTGAAAAAGCTGATCTATTAATTCATCCCGATATTCAATATTCGCAATCGTCAGAAGAAATAAATACCGTCCCTTGTCCTCCGCCAGCTTGTCCATAGAATAAACCGGCTTTCCAAGATAAATTTGTCCCACCTTATAATTGTCAACGAAATATTCAATTAATTCCGGACCAAGGCATCCCAGCGCCTGTCCCCCTATGTCCCCCGCTCCAATAAGTACTACCTTTTTCATACCGGCCTTTCCCTCTCATTCCTCTCGATTTATTAAGACAGTCCGTCAAATAACTGATCAAAATCCACTCTTTCATGCACCTCCAGGCAGCCGCCTCTCGTCGCATTATAAATCTTAAAACCGTACTGCCCAGACACATCTTCCGCTTTTTGAAATGCCTGAGATACCACTCGGCTTTCCAGCGCCTCATTAAAGTTTTTGCGAAAGACATCCGCTTCCCCCTGATATTCCTCATCAAAATGAAGCGTCCAATTATTGTTGTCCATGCCAAGGAGATAAATCTCCTCAAAGCCCATGTACACAGCAATTTGGAGTGCATAGTAAGCCACGGAATCCGCATTGCAGATTCCTTCTGTTATGTCCGTGGAGAAGCCGTACTCAAAATTATTCGTCTCATTGGGATATAACTTTCTAAATGGGACAATCAGCTCATCCACATGATCGTCACCGTGAAACCGCAGAAAAGTGTCCGCTATAAAAAGCGGGCAATTATTGTTACTTATGATCTTTTTTGCATTTTTTTCGATTGTAAGCGTATCCGATACGCAAAGATAATCCGGCCTCCATTTCGTATTTGGATAAGCCATATGAATCAGATTCAATCCAAAGCAGATCTCCTTCCGCTTTGCAAGTACATCCAAATCTTCTATTCTGAGGCTTGGACCGTTTCCGATAATAAAGCAGCGCTGCCCTCTATGTATTCCCTTATATTTCCAAAGCCTGTTTTTATGGCAATAATCCGTTTCATAATACTTTGTAAGAAACCAGACATTTGTTTTGAGGGTATTTAGTTTTTCCAGGAATTCTTCTGTATAGCTCTCAGTATTTACAAAAATATAAGAAAACTCTCCCGCAAGCCGTTCCAGGCACCCGATTTCTCCTCCTCCGGTCTCTTCAACGCAACGTCCAATCTCCATCACTTCCGCAACAAACCTTCCGATTTTTCTTCTGTCCCCATAAACGCAGACCGTACCGTCCGGTACATTTTTTATGCAGTCATAAAGCGATGCCCTCTCTGTCATCGGGAAATCGCATCCCTGAAATATGTTTCCAAAGTAGATATCATCATCAAAATAATAAAAGTCACAGACTCCTAAACCATTGAGCTGTCTTGTAAGCTCCTTTCTGTATTTGGTAAGGGCAAGAAGCAACACATAATGTTCTTTATCATTCGCAGCCCTCTCAACCGGATAAACTGCCTTATTGCAATATGTGCTTCCGGCCTTATTATTGTCTGCGAAATAGGCAACGCACTCTGTCCCTACAAATTCCAGGGCCTGCCGCCCAATCTCTCCTGCTCCTATAATCACAATCTTTTTCATTTTCAAAGCTCCCTGAAGAGTTGTTCTTTATTTCCTATAAAACCACCAAAAATTCCTCGAGACCGAATTTTTTATTTTCTACCATAATCTCCTTCCATAATGATGACTTTTTGATTTTATCTGCGACATCCTGCAAAAACTGCTCCATATTTTCACAAAACACAAAGTCATATTCTGTTTGTTCCATTGTCTGCATATCTACATAAAAATCCCTTCCAGTCTGGGCATACCAGCTTTCTTCCCCATGTCGAATCTTTACAAAAACATATGAGTCTTTCCGAAAATAGATCCCGCTGGTTTTACCTCCCAGAAAAATACTTTGTTCAATCCTTTTTATCTTTTTTTCTTTCGTATCCAATCCAATCATCATATTTGCGTCAAACGGCGGACATATTATTTCCCTGTCTCTGTAAAAGCAGTGCACATATGGCAGTTTGCCAGCCTGATATCCTTCTGGAAAATCTGCAATTTCCTGCACAACCCCATTCTCCGGTTCCCATATGCGAAAACCTTCTTTTTCTGCGTGTGGTGTTAGCCAGAACAGCTTTCCGTCAAATACCATCGACCATGCTCCGTCATCTTCTGTTCCCCAAAAGTGAGACCTGACATATTCTGTGGCCGGCTCGATTTCAAGTACAATGCCCCCTTTTAAAGACGGAATATACCAGTGGTCTTCGACCTGGCAGCCGCCTGTTCGGAAAAAAATCGGCCTGCCGTTTGTTTCAATAGGGACAAATTCCGTCTCCAATGTATCTGCATTTATAATAAGCACGTATGGATACGTCGCTCCTATCGCAAACACTCTATTCATATATACAAAAGCCTGCCCAATCTTGAAGTTCCTGCTGTAATACGGATAATCGCTTTCTCTAAAATCGATCTGTATTAACTTCTGATTCGCAATATCGTAAACCGAAATATAGTTTCCTCTTTGCGGAAAGAAAAAAGCTTTCTCCCGGCAATACGCTGCCGAGAGATGAATATACTCCTGAGATAGTTCTTCTTTTGGAAACAATCCGATATATTTGCATTTTCCATTATCCAATCCAATCTCAAACAGGCCATTGAATCCCGCCGCAGACCCATAAGCTGTTTGTCGGTTGGGGAGTACGGCCAAATCATTAAAATATAATTTGTATGCACCCTTACTTATTTCAGCTAACATACTTGCCCCTTCCTGCTGTTTTCTGCCTCCGCATCCAAGACTTGAATTTTACCATGAAATATCTATACTCCCACATTTTGTATCATAATCGTTTTGCCTGCCTTCTGACACAACTGTACCAGGCTGCTCCTGTCTCCATAATATCCGTCACTCATTGCAATCGCCCTGTCCAGTTCCGCCGTATTATCATAAATCCCCCAGCCCTCCCTCTGATATTCTTCCAAAATATTCTCATATTCCCGCCAAAGCTGTGGCCTCATGGAACTGACTGTCGCCCGAACCAGCGGATGTGGTCTCCAAAGCAAGGCCACATCATCTCTTTTTTCCTTAAATATCGCAAACACATCGCACATCTTTCGCAGCATTCTCTCGTCATTCTGAAGTAATGCCGCAACGCCTGTATTATATAAAACAATTTTCTTCCTGCTTCCGTCCGGCTTATAAATAATCCGTTTCCATTCCGCCGGGATATCCTCATCTGTCACCCGTGTATTTGCCAGCTTATCAAACTTCGGTGAACCGAGCCCAAGAATCTTCTCCTCCCAGACTTTTCGGGTCTTCCCTCCGGCAAACTGTGTCATTACATTAATATAAACCTGCCTCATAGCTTCTGATTGCACGATCACCCGGTCAGCGTTCATCACTCCCGGCACGATCACAAAATGCTCTATGTTCTTCACTGCCTCCATATTCTCAGGATCAATTTCATTCAATATGAAATAAGGAATATATACTAATTTTTCTGTATATTTTTTCAGATTTGCTGTATAAAAAAATGGTTCCACGCTGGTCACATTGTTATATTCATCATAAGGATTATGTATAAATATAACATCCGGCCTATGCGTCTCGAAATCATATTCCTCGCAGCGCACAACTGGAACATATTCCGGGTACAGAGAAGCCTCATCATGCCTTTCCCCAAAACTTCCGTCCGGGTTTCTGTCATAGTACGGGATCGGTATCACATATGCATCACAGTCCGGATCTTCCTCTGCCGCTTTCCATACGCTCTCCAAACTATCCCACATGGATGCTTTATATGGTAAAAAAACAACTTCCTTTCTGACATGGATATCATTTTTAACACTGTTTTCCACACTGAGAAGCCGTTTCTGTAATTTTTCATAAATCTTTTCCGAATCCAATCCCTTCGAATCCAATCCTTCGTAAATATAATATAGCGTCTCGCAGTACTCCTCCAGCCGCAGCACCGCTGGCTGCCCTTCGCCCTCCAGCTTTTCAATATTCTGCCCTATTAATATGGCAAATTCCTGACATTCACCGAGCATATTCTGTACTGAAGTTTCATTGCCCTTTTTCAGAGCCTCCTGGATTTCTTTATGGGCTTCATACAGGCTTTTAATACATCCAAGCACTTCCTGTTTCTGTACATTTCTCATGCTCTACCCCTTTTTTAATGTAAATAAGGTATATTGGTTATCCGAAACCATTGATCCGAATAATGCGGTTTTCCCGCTTCGCTCCCCGCTACATCACACTTCCCGCATCCTGCCGGTCTGCATGTTCGCCAGGGTCCTGGCATACCCAATGCGCAGCCTGCGCTGCCTTCTAATGCCGACTGTTGTTTTTATATCATGAGCACTCTGACTGGTCCTTTCGGTAAAACCCCGGCATCCGGCCGGAATCTATCCAGGCATCCGCTCCTCTGATCTTTAACATTTTTTCCTATTTCATTTAGATAATAAGATACATATACTATAAACTTGACATTCCACGCATCTTTGCATTCCGGGCCGCATTTATCTTTTCTTTGGCCGCATACCCGCAATACTCACAGACAAACTCTTTCTCCTGCCTGCATCCTGTCTCCCCACAGCAGCTGCACTGCCTACTGATATCTTTTCCCATGACTTCCACAATTCTCACCGAATTCTCTCTGCATTTCTGAACCAGCCTTTTGTGGATATACCCTCTCTGCCAGAGGGAAACCGTATGATTCATTTTCCTGTTAATTCCGCCGCCCGTGCCCGGCTTTAAAAGCTTTGGTATATAAATGACCTCCGGCTTTTCCGTCTTTAGGAACCGGTTCAGCTCCTGATTGATATAGCTGTGCATCCGTTCTTCATACCGCTTTTTCTGATCACCATACTTCTTACGTCCGGGATTGTCCGCCCGGTTTCGGTTATAACTTTTCGTCTGTTTCTGTATCCAATCCGCATACGCAGTCTGATATTCTCCCAGTCGCTCCCCATATTCGCAGCCCTCGTCCGTGGTCAGCATAACCAACATTCCCTCCGCCAGCCCCACGTGCTTTTTAAAATCCGTATGCTCCTGTACCGCCACCTGAACGGGGATACAGATCTCCACTTTCTCCCTGTCCGGATGCAGCTTAACGTAGATCTGGGATTTATAACTGTTGTTATCCGTCAGCGGCACAAAAATTCGTTTTCTTTTCTCCTTCACGGAAAGATAAATTCCATGATCCGCATATCGGTAGGCTCTCTCTGATGCGGCAAACCCTTCCGTCTTAACCGTGTGCGGCTTTGCATGACACCTTCTGACCTGCCTGCACAGGTATCTGCCCATCTTCTCCCTGTCAACTTCCCCGGCCAGCAGCTCATACTGCTGAAACAGACTTTCCTCCAGAGAAACAGGGACACCATTCAGCACTGCCTCAAACGCATTGTTTACCTTAAGCAGGAATCTCAGGTAATGCTTCTCCTGCGCCGTAAAATTCTCATTCCGGTTGACCAGAGTCGATAACCTGCTCTTTGTCCTGGTCCATTGGCTCTTAATCTCTCCCAGTGCTTCAAAAACCGCAAGATAAAAATATACGGACGGCATGCCAAGCTGTTCTCTGAGTCCGCTCTTTGTCATTTCATTCTGCACCGTGTACCCCGGATAAAGCTTTTTCAGACTTTTCATTCCTCCAAAGCGCGCATAAACATAATTCTTGACCTTACAGTAGTCTTCTGCCACCTCCAGAAGCTTTGCCATATCCGCATCCCGGACAGGCTCCTTATTATACTGATGTACTGTCTTACATACCTTATCCATCGGGCAAAGATTCCTTTGGAGGGTTTATTTTCATAATGTGTACCTTTTGACAATGGGGGTTTGTTACGTGACTGGCATCTATTTTAATACATTATCGTCAAAAAATCAAGAAATCGTAACACTCATTTTAAACAAATCTACGACATCTCAAAAATTTCCAAAAGGTACACCTTTTGACAATGGGGGTTGTCACTTCCTTTTATCTCACTCCTTCTAAAATTCTTCCTGCCTTGAAATGACAATTATTATCTGAGAATTCAAAAATCGATTCTGTAGTGATGTAGTATTTTACAGAAGAGCATGAAGCGGCTGGCCGACCAGAAAGAGTTAAGAAATTATATTTCCAAGTTTGGCAGTTATGCCGGCTCAACGAATAAATCCGATTATTTACTGAATCCTGTCTTCAAATATAACATATGCAATATGGCAAAATCCTCCTTAGACACGTATTGCCGTCCGATCCTTTATCCTTTTGACGAGAAGATGGGATACAGCGGTCCTTTCCCCAATTGTTCCATTCCTGCGATGAAGTAAAAAATATGCGGTATATGGCAGATCTCAGGAAAGGATATTGGGAAAAAGACCCTTATCCAAGCTCACGCATGATATTGATAGGCAGCTGGAAGACGGCGCCATTCATTATGTTAAGAAAACAACATAGCATTTATCAGGAAAAAAGAATCCCCGCCAGCCCTTCCCCAAACCTCCCGTCCGCCTGAAAAATATTGATCCTGCCGCAGTCGGTGCTTCTGTCCTTAAAGGCCGGGAAGAGAAACCCGCATTCCGGCTCTCCCGGCTCATAGTCCCCGCTCACCGGGCAGACTGCGCAGATGAGAAACCGGTAAACCTCCTCCGACTCCCAGAGGCTTTCTTTATCCTGCGCTTTCAGCGGCACATCATAGCTGCCGTGAAAAAAATAAATGGCGTAGCTGCCCTTTGCCCGGTATTTCTGCCCGAACTGCTCATAAAACACGTCAAGAGCCGCATCATTTTTCAGACCGCATTCCCTCAGCGCCATGAGGAGCTGCCAGACGCTTCCGGGCCCCTTCTGTGCCTCCTCGAAGAGGTATTCCCGCAGTAGCACGTTTGTCCCGGCAAACGGCACCGCCTTTGCGATCTCAAGATTGCTCTTCTGATCCTTTGCCGACAGCTTTTGAAAATGCTTGTTAAAGGTTCCGTCCACAAATCCCTCTTCGTCCAGATATGCCCCTGCGATCCGGTCAAAACAGTTCCGCTTTAAGGTCATCCGCCTTGTGAGCTCCAGCATATCCTCCCGGTTAATCTTTCCCATTTCAGTTCATCCTCCCCTGATTTCCAGTCTTAATCTATTTGATTCCACCTGTGGAGTCAGCGCCACAGTCCTGCCAGCCCCAGCCGGAGCATAGGGTTTGGGTTTACGGGCTGTTGCGAAGAATCGGCAATTTCACTTATAAAATGCTTCTCAGCCAGGGAGAGACCGCCATGGACGGCGGTCTCAGGCACTAGCGGCACGGATGCCGCTTAGTGCCGACCCGTCCGGTTTCGAAAACCGGAGGCATTTTATTAGTGAAATCCGATTTGCAGCATCAGTCCGTAAACCCAAACCCTATGCTCCGACCGGGCCTGGCAGGATCGGGCGCTGATTCACAGGTGAAAAAATTTCATCCTCCTCAAAACGCAAGCAGGTCATATTCATACAATGCCTTTAGCCCAAACGTCCTTGCACCGTCCTCAAACTGAATCATAACCCTGTCTCTCTCTACTTCCACAACCGTGCCCTCGCCCAGCTTCTTATGGCTGACAATCAGACCGATGCCGATGGCGGCCACAAACTTCTCAAATTCCTCTGCGGAAAACGCCTTCTTCTTAACCGCATACAGCGGGGCGGCACTGCCCGCCTTGCCCCCTCGGCCCCTTCCCCCGCTCCTTTGCCGCACATCCCGCAGGCCGCACGCTTCCGGCCTTCCCTGATGCGTCAGTTCCTCACAAAAAGAGGATTTCTGATCCAGCTTAAAGACAAAAAGATTGTTTTTTGCCCGGGTAACGCCCACGTAAAACAGGCGGCGCTCCTCCTCATGGGCCTCCCGCTCCTTCCTGTCCATAGCGGCAATGCTCTTCGGCACGTTCTCCGGAAACACGCCATCCACAATGTCCAGCAGATAAACCGTGTCATATTCCAGCCCCTTGCTGGAATGAATCGTTGACAGGATAATGGGCTGTATTTGCTGCTGCTCGTCCCGGCTTTCGGGGCGTCTTTCCGCCTGCCTGTCCTGCTTTCGGCTCATAATCGCCTGCAGCTCGTCCAGTCTTTCCAGGATCCTCTGCGGCGAAGCCTCATTCTGCGCAATCGATTTTAAAATAAAAATCCTGCCGTCATCCATGCCCATACGATCCATATAATCTTTATAGCCCATGTAATACAGGATCCGGTTCACCGCCGCACCCGCCCGCTCCGACAGCATGCACTGTAAATGTGTGCTGATCAGTTTACAGCTCTCCTTTGTCCGATCCGGCAGCTGCCCGTAACGGATCGCCGTCTCCAGCACTTCCCTGTTCTCCTGCCTGCTGATCCCGCAGATCCGGACGGCCTCCTGCTTATTGATGTAGGTGGACACCTTATAATAAATCTGAAGAAACAGATCCGTATCTTTGGGATTCATGGCAAAGAGGATGATATTGCGGATATCCTGCATGGTGCGATGGGTAAAAAAGGCCAGCTCCGCATTGCGGACCCGATAGGGAATCCCCTTCCGTTCCAGAAGATCCACAAGGGGCAGCGCACTCTCATTGTTGCGGTAGAGCACCGCTGTCTGCACCCGGCACTCCCCGGCCAATTCGGCCAGGTGGGAATACTGTGCGTTCCGATCCTTCAACACGATTTTCCGTATTCCTGCGTTCCCGTCCCTGGCCGCCTTCATGTGCTTCTCATGACGAAGCGTATTCCTCTGAATGAACCGGTCCGCCGCCTCCACGATTTTGGCATCGGAGCGGAAATTTTCCTCCATGAGCAGTACCTTTGCCCCCGGGTGATCCTTCTCAAAGGAAAGCAGCGCTTCCGGATAAGCCGCACGGAACCCATAAATACTCTGATCCTCGTCCCCCACCAGAAACAGGTTGTCCCGGCCTCCTGCCAGAAGCCTTATGATCTCATGCTGGATGCGGGAGGTATCCTGCGCCTCGTCCACACAGATGTAGGTATATTTGTTCTGAAAATGCCGCAGCACTTCAGGGCTCTTTTTCAATATCCGGCAGGCATAGACCATCTGGTCGTCATAATCGATAAGGCTCCGGGCACGCAGCTCTCCGCAGTACGCCTTATAAATTTCGGATAGTTTGCATCCGGCCTCCTCGTCCATCCGTTCAATTTCCTCATCCGTAAGCATGCTGTTCTTAATGTATGTAATCGCCCTGCGGATCCCCTGCAGATCGCTTTCCGTGGCATAGCTTTCCTCTGTCCTTCGGAAAATATCGGCAAGCAGCTTCGCAGGCATCTCACTGTCAGTCGTCAGGGAAAACGGGGCTTTTCCGATTAAATTCCCATAATACTGTATCACCTTTGCACAGATTCCATTAATGGTGCGAAATTCCAGCCGGCCCTTAAGCTCATTGCCAAAAAGCGCACAAAACCGCCCGGCCATATCCCGGGCGGCAGCCACCGTGTAAGTCACCGTGAGAATCTTTTCCGGTGCGATTTGTCCACAATAGATCATGTATCCCAGCCTTGTCACCAGGACAGTGGTCTTTCCGCTTCCGGGAACCGCCAGGAGCAGAACCGGCCCGTCTATGGAACGGACCGCTTCCGACTGCTGGGGATTCAGATGGATATCAAATTGATTGCTGAACTGTTCGTATGTCATTTTTAACGAATCTCATAAAAATTTATTTTACCAAGGGTCTTCACCACAGCCTGAGTCTGCTCCCGCTCCTGTCCGCATTCGATTTCAAACACGGCGCACAGCATTCCGTCGTCGGCCGTAATCTCCAGAATTTCCTGATCAGCCAGAATCGATATCCTATCCGGAGCTTTTTCAAGGGTGATTTCCTTTTTGCAGCATCCGCCGTCTATCTGCGTCTTTTCCGCTCTCCTCCATTTTTCCTCGCCCTCCTGTCTACGGCATCCCGTAACCTCCAGACTTTTGTTTCCGGAGTCGCAGCGGATCTTCACCCCATTCAGCGAAACGGAAAAATCTTTTTCGTCTCCAAGCGCAATCGTCAGCTCAACCGCAGAACCGGCTTTCGCTGTATAAAAAACCATGTCCTCCCTGAGGCTTCCCTCAATCTCCTGTCTGCAGCCTGCCAGCTCTCTTATGGGCCTCTGCCGTATCCTCAGCGTACCGTTTTGCTCCGCCAAAGACAATTCCCTCGGAATTCCCATGACTCCCGTGTAAGTACGGCCAGGGTTACCGCTCCTTAACCAGGGAATCGAGATTACTCTGTCCGCTCCCCAGCAGGTCTGAGCCGCATAAGGCAGCGCCGAAGCGTAAGCCTGCATCTTTTCACTTGTCCTGGTAAAAGAGAAGCCGTCGAAATCCCCCAAAAAGTAAAATCCGTCGGCGCACCAGAACACCCACCTGCTTGTGCCGCCTTCCACCGGCACCCGAAAGAGATCCGGACATTCCCACGCATCCTCCAGTTCAAGTCTCTGGGTCAGCTTCCAATCCACGAGATCCGTCGAACGCAGAATTGCAAACTCATTCTTTTCCAGATACAGAACCATATAGTATCCCTGGGATTCCCCGTGCCAGTATACCTTGGGATCCCGGTTGCCTCCCGCAATGTGAGGCACTGCCACAATATCTGTTTTTGTGACGCTTTCGCCTCCATCCTCAGACCAGGCCAGCTTCTGCGTAAATTTTTTGTCCCTGCTCCAGGCAGAAGTATTCCCGGCGCTGGTATAGAAAAAAGTCAGACGTCCGTTTTCATCCACCAGGGCGCACCCCGAAAAAATCGTTCCATCCCCGTCCGGGTAAAGCACGGTATCCCGCTGCTCCCAGTGCAGCAGATCCGTGCTTACCGCATGTCCCCAGCTCATATTTCCCCATAAAGTGTCAAAAGGATTGTGCTGAAAATACAGATGGTAAACCCCGTCCCGGTAAAAGAAACCGTTGGGATCGTTGAGCCAGCCCGTGTTGGCCGAAAAGTGAACCGCCGGATGAGAGTCCGCCTTCCAGGGGATGGCATCCGAAAAGCTTATGGCCTCCAGAAAAGCGCTCCCCGCGTCCCCGTCGATTTCAATCTCTCTTCCCCCGCCGTTCTCCAGGGACAGCGGCGCATAATACTGAAACTCATAGCATTCCTCTCCCCCGGCTGCCGGTATCCGGAATTCATATGCAAGCTCCTTATCCATATAAATCCGGATATCCTTTAAAGGCTGCCCGGCAGCGACCGGCAGCAGCAGATATTTACAGTTATATTTGTTATGTAGTTTTTTCACGTTGTTTCCCCTTTGATTAATTCCAGATCTAAAATGTAATGTTTTTTCTTTGCCGTCTTGCCGTTTATCTCATCGATCAGCAATTCCACGGATGTCTGCGCCAATTTTTCTATATTCTGCCGGATGGCCGTAACGTTAAGGGCTCCCATGTGTACGATAGGAGTGCCGTCATATGCGACTATTTTCAATCGTTCCGGCACTCGAATTCCGCGCTTTGACGCCTCGCGCAGAGCCGCAGCCGCAATAAGGTCAGCTCCGAATATTCCGTCCACATGGGGAAATTTCTCAAACAGGTCTCTCGTCATTTCTTCAAAAATCTCAAAATCCCATTTGTTCCATTGCATCTGCAGGGAATTCACCAAAACCCCGGCTTCGTTCATGGTCCTTTCAAACACGACATGACGCTCATGAGAAGGCGTGTTCACGATTCTATCTCCCATCAGCTGCACCACATTTCTGCATCCTCCATCCAAAAGCTCTCTGGCAGCCAGAAATCCGCCCTTGGCGTGATCCGAGGTGACAATCGGTATTTTTTCGTTAATGTACCGGTCCAGGCTGACTATGGGTTTTTCCACTCCCTCATACGCTTCCGTTGTCAGGGAATGCGCCCCCATGATAATCCCGTCCATCATCTGGCGCTTCAGCATATCAATATATTCTTTTTCGCCGTTTTCCTCCCGGAACGTACTGCAAAGCATCGTTTTATACCCCTTCTTGTATAATTCGATTTCTGCATATTTGGCAAAGGCGCCGAAAAAGGGATGGGAAATGTCAGGCAGAATAATCCCCACAATATTCGTCCGGTTATGATACAGATTCCTCGCAAGTTCATTGGGGACATACCGCAGTTCCTCCATCGCCTGCATGACCCGCGCCCTGGTTTCCGGCGAAACATATCCGTTATTGTTGAGCACAAGCGACGCCGTGCTGATAGAAACATTGGCCTTTCTTGCCACATCTCTTATACCTGCCATATACATCCCCATTTTTCGTATGCTGGTTCTATTATATCTGGAAATCTCCGGAGATGCAAGTCACGGGTTTTGCCGAAAAGAACCGCTGATCCGTGCGCTTCCAAAGGCCCATGAATATTCTCCGCCTTTCTTTTCATTCCGGCATTTTCCCTCTATGATCCCGTCGCACAGCATTTTCATATCCTGAAATACCTGCAGGGATAACGGCACGAAAAATTGCGACCGGCCATTGAGATAATCCTCCTGCATCGTATCATCGCAGCTGTTTTCCTGAATAAAGTGTCCGCCTAAGAAGCCGTAATCCCTGACCCGTTTTCCGTATTTCTCCAAAAAACGTTCCAGACCGCCTCTGTACGCTCCAAGGCTTTCTTTTATCTCATTTTCCGCCATGGGTATCCCTACCGTATAACCGGATCCCACCGCATCACCGGTAAAAATACATTTATGGACGTCATCCACAAAAACGCAATCGTATTCCGTATGTCCCGGAAGAAAAACCGCCGTTATCTCACAGACATCATCCAGCCTTATTGCCTCACCGTCCGAAAGGCCTTTCACCGTTCCCTCTCCGGGACCAGGGCAGGCTACATCCGAAAGACTGTCAAACATTGATGTGTCCATATTCCTCATCTCCTCGTAAAGCTCCCTAAAATTTCCGGCGGCCTTTTCATGGATATAAATCTCCTTAAACAGGCCGGAATGATACATATGGTCTATATGCGGATGTGTTACGGCAAGACTTACCGGACGGCTCGTCAACCGTTCGATCAGCCCTCCAAAATCCCCCTCCCCCATTCCGGTATCTATCTGCAGGGCTTTTTCCTTTCCTTCGATCAGATAACAGGAAGCCATAAAATAGTCGTCTATTTTCCAGACATGTGGACGAATTAGATCAACACGAAATACCTTTTTCCGGTTCTGTGTGCACATCCAGTCCATCAGCCCGTCCGCCAAAACTTGACTCATTATCCGATGCCCGCCGCCCGAAAGCTCTGTATATCTCACATTCTCTCCCGCTCCGGCATTGCGAAGCGCCTGTATCAGCCAGCCGCTTCCCGCCATGACGCTTTCCTTACCCGGTATCGGCCCTGTTGAGGGGACTTCTCTATCATCAGCCGCATGAAAGGCCCATATGGGCACTTCCCTGGCATTTCGAACCCGATAAGGATCCCCATATCCGGCAGCCGCCACACCGGCGGCAAACATTCTGGGATAGCCGGCCAAAAGCTGCCACACTCCCGCCGCTCCCTCTGCGTATCCCATCAGATAAGTTCGGTTTACATCCATCCGCCATTCTTTTCTCACCCGAAAAATCAAAAGCTGGATCAGCTTACACATGTCGGGTTCTCTAAAGGGAATAATTTTATCCGATTTCAGAAGGAGCAGATGCAGCTTTCTCCTTTCGCATTCGCCTTTCAAATAGCTTTCCGTCTTTTCATTCTCCGCTTCATTCCCCTCTTCTCCCGGCAGCCATACCAGAAGCGGATGCCTCTTTTCCTGATTTTCAACAGGAAGCAGATCATATCGCAGTGTTTTTTTGGCATGTTCAAAATATCCTTCCATTTGTTTCCTCCTGTACGCTTTTTATCGGGAAACAGGGATCGGGCAAAACCCGATCCCCGTCCAATCCCTTTATCCCGCCCGGTCTGACGCACCTGCATTATCTGCCTCTGTCTACCGTTCTCTGATAAATTTCCACCAGTTCATTCACACCGGCTCCTTCCAATTCCGCAAGGTAAGATTCCCAGGATGCCTCCTCCGTACCGTTTAATACCCAGTCTGTCACATAACGGTTTACGATGTCGGAAATCGTAGGCTGGATTTGCGCCAGTCTGCTAAGCTCATCATTTGTCATCATAACTTTGGGAATCGTGTCGTATTCATCCAGAATTTCATTTTTTCCATTGACAATCTGGTAATCGTCAATCGTCCCAATATCCAGAGCTATGTATTTATTGTACCAGCCGCTCAGCACAATCATGGAACCGCGGCAGGGAGTGGTATTCATCCTTGCCTCCGTATAGCTTCCAAAACCCTCCACGATCTGATTCCCCTGTTCGTCTTCCGGTATGTACATCATGTTATTCTCATCCAGCTGCCATGCATACCCGATTTTTCCCCAGTTCGCCTGAATCGAACGGTAAGGATCGCTGATCAGATAATCCACAAATTTTGCCACAACATGCGGGAACCTGCATTCATTGGTTATTGCCGTATCTGCCGCATCCTGTAATTCCGAATAATTCAGTGCAAATCCGCCGTATCCTCCCGGTCCCTGAAGCCGCGGGACGCCTACATACTGCTTTCTCACCTCCTCGGATGCCACCTGAGCCATATCCCATATGCCAAAGGCTCCGATCACGGCCTCGTCCCCCTTCAAAAATGTGTTGTAGTATGCCGCGCTCTCATCCGCCTCAAAGGAACCTGACCAGATCAGCCCTTCCTCCTGCAGATCATGAAAATACGCCGCCGTATCATAAAAGGCCTTATTCATTGCCGTAAACGTCACTTTGTCGTCAATCAGCCGCAGATGGTCGGCATATGCATTTCCTCCGCAGTAGGAGTCCGCACAGCCAAAGGCACCTGTAAATCGGTAAAAAATGTCATATGAACCAAAGGTATCGTCAGAGCCGAAGCGTGTTGCAAGAATTACCTCGTCATCCTTCCCGTTTTCATTCAGATCTCCCGCCTCTTTAAATGCTTTCAGACATTCCGCAAACTCTTCCGTCGTCTCAGGCACCTCCAGTCCCAGCTTGTCAAGCCACACCTTATTAATCACCATGGGACCGGGGGAGAGCACACAGCTGAGCATTTCTTCAATATAAGGAAAGCCGTAGATATTACCGCTGGGAGCCGTAATCTCCGCCCGGTAATTCGGATTATCATCCAGAACCTTTTTTAAATTCGGCATATAATTGTCAATCAGCTCATTCGTAGGATAAAAAACATCCTGATCCTCATACTGGCATACGACATTTCCGCTTTTTCCATCTCCCAAATTCCAAAACACATCCGGAAGTTCATCCCCGGACGAGAGCATAAGATTTATTTTCTCTGCCGCTCCTTCCCCCGGTATGGTCGTCCAGTCAAAATATACGCCCGTTTCCTTGGCCCAATCCTGTACCAGCTCCAATTCCTCTGCCGGTGTCACCCGATCCGCACTGGTTATAAAATGCATGGATATATTTCCATATTTCTCCTCAAACTTCTGCGGATCCGTAATAATCGGCAGCGTACCATCCAGATGAATCAGGCCTTCCGCCAGCGCCTCTTCCTCCTCCGGCGTCAGATCATCATATTCCGTGTCGCTTTTCTCCCCTGCGGTACCGCCGTCTTCCTTTTGAGCGGTTTCAACCGTCTGCTCCCGCTTTCCATTTTCCTCCTTATCGACTGACTCATTTTTCTGGCAGCCTCCTAACAAGCCTATTATCAGGGATACCACTGCCGCCGTTGCCACTAATTTTCGCTTCATCTCATTCCTCCTGTTTGTAATTTATTAGTTTCAACCGCACCGTCCGGATTCAGCGCAGTAAAACATTCCTTCCTAGCCTTTGACCGCTCCAATCGTCACTCCTTTCGCAAAATATTTTTGCAAAAAGGGATATACAGCCATAAGCGGCGCCGCCGAAACCACCACGACGCAATATTTCAACTGCTGTGCCAGCTTCTGCCTTTCCATTGCCACCTGGATATCCGTTGTCATGGAGCTCGCCTGGTTTAGCAGAATCAAATTCCGCAAAACTACCTGTAAAGGCATTTTATCCTCACTTCCCAAAAACATAAGAGGATAAAAGAACTGGTTCCAGATCCCTGTAGCATAAAACAGACAGAGCACGGCTATAATCGTTTTGGACAGAGGGATTGCAATCCTGAAAAAGAACCCGAAATCATCACATCCGTCGATTCTTGCCGCTTCCAGAAGCTCCTGCGGAATACTGCTCTCAAAAAAAGAACGGCTCACAATCAGGTTGTACACAGATAATGCCACCGGAAGCACAACTCCCCAAATACTGTCATAAATTCCCACCTTTCTCACCGTCAGATAAAGCGGTATCAGGCCCCCATTAAAAAACATGGTAAAAGTAAACAGAAACATGATCTGTCGTCTGCCCGGCAAATCCTTTCTTGAAAGGGCGTATCCTGCCGGAATCGTCATAAACAGTGCCGCCGAGGTTCCCACCAGTGTCTGCAGAATCGTATTCTTATATCCCGTCCATAACGGAGGATATTCCAACGCCTGGCCGTAGCCCTTTAAATATAGTTTCTCCGGAAAAAGAAGAACCTTTCCGCTTCCTACAATGGCCGGATCCGTTATTGACGCAATAAGCACATAGTATAACGGATACAGGATGGTAACGCTGATCAGAATCAAAAGAGCGTATATCCCAGTCTTAAAAAATCTGTCATTATTCAATAAACCTTTTTTCATCCGTATACGCCTCCTAAAAAATACTGATATCACTGCATCGTCTGGCAATCCTGTTGGCGATAACAAGCACTATAAAATTAACCGCCGAATTAAACAGTCCAACCGCAGTTGCAAAGCTATACTGCGCACTCTGCAAACCGACTTTATAAACATAGGTTGAAATCAATTCACTCACCGTGGTATTCGTTCCATTCTGCATAAGATAGGCTTTCTCGTACCCGACATTCATAATATTACCCACCGACAGAATCAGCATCAAAATAATGGTGGGCATAATGAGCGGGATCTCAATATACCTGATCTTTTGAAATGCAGAAGCGCCGTCGAGTGTTGCCGCCTCATAATAATCAGGGCTGATTCCCACAAGCGCCGCAATATAAATCACCGCATTAAACCCCATTGTCTGCCATATGGCAGAGCCTATGTAGAGGGGCCGGAACCATTCCGCCATACTGGTAAAATGAATAACTTTTCCTGAAAATGATGAAATAATTCCGTTGACCATTCCTTCCGTTGAAAAAAGCAGATTGATAATGCTGATAATAATAACGCTTGACAAAAAATACGGAGCATACGAAATCGTCTGTACCGCTTTTCTCATCCCGGCATTTTTTACCTGGTTCAGCAGCAGGGCAAACAGAATCGGCACAGGGAAAGCTATTACCAGCGAAAGCAGACTGATTACCACCGTGTTCCTGATGGCCGTCACCGCTATGCTTGTTTCAAAAAACTGTGCAAAGTGTTTAAAGAATGGCTCCGCCCACGGACTTGCCGTGATACCCACACGTGCCTTAAAATCCTTGAACGCTATCAGCAGCCCATACATTGGATAATATGCGAATATCAATATCCAGATCAACGCCGGAAGCAAAAGCAGATAAAGCTGCCAGCTGTGCAAAATGCGCCTGATGCTTTTCTTCTTATCTCTCATGTCATCAATCCTTTCCGCTCTTATCGAACCTGTTCGATATTAATATAATACAAAACAGGTTCTTATCGAACCTGTTCGATATGTACAAATATACAGCAATGCAGAGGGATTGTCAATATCATTTTCGCATATTACAAACATTTTTAGGCAAACTGGTTTTTTATAGTTGTGCACTTTGTTCGGTCTGATGTATTTGCCCGGCCCTGTCATGTTATAGATTTGAAACCATGCAGATTTCCATTGAATTTTCCAAACAATACGGGTATACTTTTTTTGACATCACAATTCCCGGCTGTTCTTCGCTTATCGGCAGACATCCCGCTCCGCCCGGCAAGCGAAAAACACTTGTTTCCAAAAGAGGACAAAAATATGATTTCCCATGACACCCCTGCAAACGCAGATCCCAAAACCCTCTACTCCTTTTTCACAAACGAATATACGCTGACAAAAGAAATCTGCGCGGAGACGGAGCCTTCCAGGCTCGATATCGGAATCGCACTTATAATCGTTGCCGGTGCGGCAATACCTTTGGCCTGCATCCTGGATCTGCTTTCCAGGCTCCCCGAAATTCCCGCCCTGCTCCACGCGTACTTTTCCTCCTCATCGTCCACCGTGGTCTACAATTCCCAGGGAGGCATTTACGCCATGCCCGGCGTCTCCCTGGCCTTCCTGGGAGCCGCCGTACTTATGATCAAATCCTTTCCCCGCCTGGTGGGGGAGAAACGCTTCAAGGAACAGCTGAAGCTGGTGCCAAGCGAGAAAAGATGCGTCAATTTCTATGACCACTATGTGGAAATAAGGGGGAAATTCAGCAAAAAAATACCCTACAGGGAGCTCATGCGTACCGGACAGACCCGCAGCCTCTATCTTCTCTTTTTTACGGAGAGAAGGATCGTGATTCTCCACAAGGCAGGTTTTTGCAAGGGCACGCTGCCCGAGCTGAAAGCCTTTATCAGCAAGCGCAGGACCTTACGCTCCAGGCTGTACGGACTTCTCCGGTGGCTTCCCGTGGTATTGGCCCTTGCGCTGATGCTTTGGGTTTTCTCCTCGGAGTATTAGAGCGGGCTGCGCAAAACCCTTTCCGTTCCTCCCGTATCCAGATCCACAATCACCGTAGCCAGATTCCGCAGGAAGAAATCGTCATGCTCAATGAGCAGGACGGTTGGCCGAAGCGCCCGAAACGCCTCCACAAGCTGTCTGCGGAACATGACATCCATATAGTTTAACGGTTCGTCCAGAACGATTACATGATTTCTCCTGCTCAGGACCCGCGCCAGATAAATTTTCTTCTTTTCCCCGCTGCTGTAGGTATCGCAAGGCTTTTCCAGCAATTCCTCCGTTATGTCGAACATTCCGCAGATCTGCATTCCACTGCCGTATTCCCTTCCGTCTTTCAGCTCCCGCTCCAGGAACTCTCTTCCGCTTTCGCAGTCTCCCATATCGATTTCCTGGGGCAGCACGGAAAACACAATGTCCCCGTTATAGCTCACGCAGGGATGCGCTATCTCGCCAGTAATTAATTTCAGAAGCGTGCTCTTCCCGCTCCCGTTTCTTCCCTGGATCCAGACAGCGTCCCGCTCTCTTATTTCCAGGGAAAGATTCTGTATCAGGCGCTCTGTCTCCACGTAGGAAAAGCTCAGATGCTCTGTCTTTATCAGCCAGCCTTCCTTTTTTTCCTGCTCGAACCGGAGCTCTCTGTTTTTCTCATAATTCCTGAGCAGCTTTTTCTTTTCCTCGATATTTTTGCTGATTCTCAACTCGCTTCTTTTGGCCTGTGCGAAATAAGCCTGAACCCCGTTCGTCCTGCTGTTGGAGGCAAAATGATATTTCTGTGTGTTCGAAACCTCCGCCCAGTCTCTTTTCTGCGCGATACCGCCCTCCATCCTGGCGATTTCCCGCTGCAGATTCTCGCTTGTCCTCCTCTCATATTCCTCGACCATCCTTTTATTGTTTTCCCATGTGGTATAATTTCCTTTTTCCACGGTGATGTCGGCCTTATTGACGGATAAAATATGATCCGCCACGCAGTCAAGAAACGCCCGGTCATGTGAGACCAGAATAAATCCCCGTTTCCTTCGCAGATAATTTTTCAGCTCCTCTTTTCCGTATGCATCCAGATGGTTTGTGGGTTCGTCAAGCAGGACGAACGTGTTCTGTCTCAGAAACATCGCAATAATCAGCGCCTTCGTCCGCTCACCGCTGGATAACGTATCAAATTTTCTCTCCAGCACACAGTCTCTCAATCCGATTTTTCCGGCCTCCTTCCTGATTTTTCCCTCCATGCCAAAGCCGTCCAGCTCCATGTACGCTTCCAGAGAATCCGCATCATCCAGATGCTGTTCCAGGCTGTATAAGCCGCCAATGCATTCCTTTATCACATCCAGAGTTTCCTCTGCATCTCCCAGATAATTATATGGAAAATATTCAACGGCAACATCCTTTTTGATCCGTCCGGCAGTCGGGGATAATTCCCCGCCCATCAGTCTCAGCAAAGTCGTTTTTCCCCGGCCGTTGCGGCCAATCAGGCCAAGCCTCCACTGGGTATCAATGCAAATCGAAACCTTCTCAAAAACCGGCGTATAGATTTCCGGATAATGAAAATCAACCTTTTCAAATATAATTTTCCCCATAGTCCCTCCCTGCTGCAAGATACTTCATCCCTGTGCAATCGATCAGGGGCGCTTTCCCCCTGATCGCCGCACGGCCCGCATGCCGCATCAGCGGCAAACTTCCATATGCGCTCCTGCACAAAAAACGGTGCAGAAGAAAACTTCTGCACCTGAAATATCCTCTCACAAAGCGGCCTTCACGGGCCGCCGGCTCCCGGCGGATCCAATCCTCTCCCGGATTGCCCACGGAAACTGCGGACTCAATATAAGGACTATTTATACAAAACAGATGTTTATCTTCTACACATAACCTATGAAATTGTTATTTTGCAGAAAAAATAAACATCCTCACATCTCCTTTGCGATTTACTGAGATTAATTTATCAAAAAATTTTATCCCTGTCAAGCTGTTGGCAAAAGCTCGGGCATAGTTAATTTTGATAAATCATTTCCTTTTTTCCAGAATAGCAAGGGCAGCCGCACATGCAGGACAGTCGCAATACTCCGCACCGGCTTCCTTAATCTCCTTTGCATGAGCTTGTACCTGTTTTGCCATCTCCCTGCAGTTTTTCCTTCAATCTGGCAAACATAAGAATAAAAACAAGGAATGTCCCGGCCAGAGCGGCATAATACAGTTTATCCGACCACAGATAAATGCTTGCGGAATCATAATATAATTTGCCGCGATACAGCACTGCGCTGACGGCGGTACCGTAGGCTCTGCTGTTTTCCATTACAAACTGCGCATTTGCCGGAACCCCGTGCAGCCTGCAGTCCTCTCCCTGATAGGAAACGGTAACCTTTAGGCCTCCCGGATTCAATCCGCCCGCATTTACTCTGATATCCGTGACCTTTACGGAAACCGTTGATCCCAGCGTCTCTTTATCCTGTCCAAATGCCTGCTGCCGGAGAATTATCGTCAAGACCAGCAACACGACAAAAAGAACAGGTAACAGCAACCTTTTAACTCCCAATTTCTTCTCAGATCTCATTATGCCCCCTCCTCTGCCTAACAATCTCATACATCAATATGGCTCCCGCACAGCTCACGTTAAAGGAAGTCGCATACGAACGCTCCGACATGGGGATGGTACAAAGGACATCGCAGGATTCCTTAAACGCTTTGTTCAGCCCCATTGTCTCGTTTCCCATCATGAGAAGAACCGGGCCGGATAAATCCGTATGATAAATCGGATTTTCCTTATGTGCCGTTGTCCCCACAACCCGAAAACCGGGATAACGGCCCCTCAGGTCCTCAATGTATTGGTACAGTCTGTTGTTATCCGCAACCCTCACCACCGGAACATGAAAGAAGGATCCCATAGCCGCAACCACCACATCCGGTTCGTACAGATCCACGGCATGTCCCGTGATCATCAGTAAATCCGCTCCCATTGCGTCACAGGACCGGATCATTGTCCCCAGATTTCCCTTGTTGGAGGGACGGTCAAAAAGGACAAGAAAGGGATTGGACGACAACCGTACCTGTTCCAGGCAGTCATCCCGCATCTCAATCACCGCCATCAGCTCCGAGGTGTCCTCTTTTCCGCTCAGCTCCTTCAGAAGCAGCGGATCAAGGTTATAATTGGTCTCTGTCTTCACCTTGCTTATCATGTCCCGGGCCCAGCCGGAAAGATTGCCCCTGTCATAGATCAGCGATTTGATATTCCACCCATTCTTCACCGCCTCGTTGAGGCTGCGGACCCCTTCCACCAAAAACTCGTTGTATTTATACCGCTTATTCCGGTTCATCTTTAAAACCTCGAATTTCTGATAGATATTGTTTCTGTTTGTTATGGTTATTTCATTCATGAGGTTCCTCCCGCATAAATCAGGAAGCGGCTCTCTCCATCTCCTGGATCAACGCCGCTTCCTTACCGTCTCTCTTTTTCACTTAATTATTCGCAGTGCAACGCCCGGCTGCATCTTCCGAATACGTTATATGGTATCCTCATAACGGAAATTTCCCTGTACATTATATCCGCCGTCCGCCGTGTAACCGCTGGCTGAGTTTGCCTGAGTCGTCATGTAAAAATCCACAAGCGACGCATTGGTGGCAACGGAAGAACCGTATTCCTTAAAAAACCGCTGTACCTTGGACATATCCGCCTTCTTAAATGTGTCCTCGTCAATCTTCATCCGGCCCTTATAGTCCACACTGATTCCAAACTGCTTCAGTGTGTCCGCACTGCGCGCCGTCTTTTCCCGGATATAAGACAGGTTTGCCACTGCACCGGAATTGGAACTGGATCCGGCAGTATCAAACAGCTTGTTGTAATTACTTACAAAGCTCTTTGCCGTGGCAAAGATATTCGCAATATCATACTGATCCGTCTCGTTTCCGTCCTTATCCTTTATTTTTGCATATAATTCTTCCGATGCGAGCTTCCTGGCATCCGCCTTAAGGGTGGACGCATTGGAACCTGCCGTATTGTTTGTCTGTGTGCTGCCGGCAGCGTCAGTTGAAGCGGACGCAGAAGCGCCTCCCGCAAACTGGACGCGCGATGCAATGGTAGAGCCATAGCTTGTGATATCCTTGGCCGAAAACAATTCCTGCACTTTGGAAACACCTGCCGCCTTCAGCTTCTCCTCGTTCAGTGAAAGCGTTCCGTTTGAATTGATTGTCACGCCAATTTCGGAAAGCTTATCCGCATTCGCAGCCGTGGCGCTCATCATATTTGCCACATAGGCCGTTTTGTTCTTCAGCGTGGAGCCCTTTGCCGCATTCACCACGTCATTATAATTCGACACATAATTTTTCACCGCGGCGGCCGTCTTGTCAGCCGCACTCACGCCGTTCGTGTCCGTATACGTCTTTTCGTTTCGCAGCGCCGAAACAGAGGTATTCAGGCTCGAAAGGCCCGTTGTCAGCTTGGTATTTGCCTCCTGCGCTTCTTTGGAAATCTTCGGATTCTTCTTCTCCTCCAGAATCCGGTCCACAACATCGCTGGAATTGCTCTTCTTTCCGGCTGACGCCGTGCCTGAATTCTGTCCGCCGCCATAATAAGCCTTCATGAGCTTACCGTAGCTGCCATTCTTAATGCTGGCATAGTCGGAAAGGAAATTCAGATTCCCCATTCCGCCGCTTCCGGATGATAAGCCCTGAAACAGATAAGAATAATCCTGCTTCATACCTACATTAATTTTGATACCCATTGTTATCACTCCTTTGAGCAAAGATTTGGACTTCCATGTCCTTACATTTGATCTGTGTAATATCCCACTTTAAAATTTCTATAATTATAATTAGTGTAACATCCCTGTTTCAGGATTGCAAGATGCCATGACAAAAAATCAAAACTCTGGTAATGAAAAGTGATGTCCCTGTAATCAAATACCCTGCGGCAGTCGCCAAATGTCTGCAAGCAGCCACTTGGCTCGTTGCTCGCAGGAATAAAATGCAGAAAAACAAACTGTCCGTAAAGCGTACCAAAGCTTATGACTGTGATACAGCCTGATTCTCCTGTCCGGCTTCCAGCCAGGAATACAGATTGTCAAATGCAATCTCGGCTCTCTGCTCAAGGGATTCAACCGAGGCAAAAGCTATGTGAGGCGTCACAATCGTATTGGGACTGTGCAAAAGCGGGTGATCAGATAACAGCGGCGGCTCGTTTTCAAAAACATCACAGGCCGCACCTGCAATTTCTCCTTTCTCCAGAGCCTGCGCAAGCGCCCGGGAATCCACTACCGCTCCTCTTGCCGTATTAATCAATATTGCCTGTTTCTTTAAGAGCTTAAGCTCTTCCCTTCCAATCATCCCTTTTGTTTCCGCTGTCAACGGGCAATGTACCGATATAATGTCCGAACGTCCCAAAAGTTCTTCCATAGCAACCTGTTCCATTCCGATATCCTCAGGAATCCTGCTGCGGTTGTAAGCGATTACCGTGCATCCAAAGGCTCTGCACAGCTCTGCCGTCCTTCTTCCAATCGCGCCTGCCCCGATAATTCCCACCGTTTTCCCATACAACAAATGTCCGATCAAACCGTCCTTAGTGCCGCCTTTCCTGCAGCGGCGCTGCGTCTGATCCACTTTCCGAAGAAGCTGTATCATAAAACTTACGCACAGCTCCGCCACGGCTTCGGTAGCATAGCCGGACGCATTGACGACCGTAATTCCCTTCTTTTGCGCCTCTTCCACCGGGATATGATCTACTCCTGTAAAGGCAACGTCTATCAGTTTCAGCGCTTTTGCTTCCCTGATTACAGAGACATCCAGAGGCATGTTGGCCAGCATAATGACATCCGCATCCCGGCTGTTCACCAGCTGCGCCTGCGGCGCAGGATCTTTTTCACAGGTAAAAAAGGAATGCCCCATTTCTTTCAATTTGGCGGCATGCCTCTCTATAACTTCGTCCGAAACGCCCAGTCCCTCTAACAATACAATCTTCATAAGAATCATCCTTTCCCTTATTCCGTAATTGCGCTCATTCCCTCCGGCAGGAAAGTAACGCTCGCTTTCCTGCCGGCGATTTCTTCGGCTTTCGCCAGGGCATCTTCCATGTCCTGCGCATATATCATATGCATCTCTTCCACCAGTTTTCTGTCACAGTCACTGATCAGAATCACTTTGTTCCTTGTCAGGATTCCGGCCAGAATCTGCGCCTGCCACTGATCAGCCTGCGTCTTATGCCGCTCTGTCTTAAAGATTCTTCTCAGCACTTCCTCCGGCGAGTCTGCGCTTCGGAATATTTCACGGAAGGCCTCCCCGCCGCAGCCGTCGTTACAGGCGGCCGCCATCACGATGACCCCTTTTTCCTTCACGCAGGGCACTGCCGCAGCCATCCCCTTTACGCTCTGATAAATATTCTGATCTAACGGATACCCGTTATTCGAGACCACCACAATATCACCGGGAATCCTCCTCTGTCTGCAGAGCCTGTCCAGAAACTGTACGCCTGCCTGATGTGCGCCTTCCATATCCCCGGCAAACGCCCCGATTACCCTATGCGACGAATTGATCACCACATTCACGATGTATGCAAGCTTCGCCATTCTGGCCGCACAGACCATCTCTTCATGAATCGGGTTTTCATGCAATACGCCGTAGCGGGCGTTCCTGTGTGCAATGAATTGCGCACAATGGTTCTCGTAGATCGTTCTTCTTCCGGCCACACCGGGCAGAACGCTTTTTCGTCCTCCGGAATACCCTGCGAAAAAATGAGGCTCGATAAACCCTTCCGCCACAAGCAGGTCTGCCTCTGCAGCCATCGAATTCATCCACATTTCGTTCCCCGACGGCAGTACGCCCAGACACGTCAGCGGACCATCGCAGTCATGAATAACGATTCTTTCTCTGTCGACAATCTCTCTCCCGAATTTATGAATCAATTCTTCTCTGCTGCTGCCTCTGTGACAGCCTGTTGCAATCAGGATCGTAACCTCCGCCCCCGGATTTCCCGTTCGGATCTCCTCAAGCATAAGCGGAAGGATCTGCCGGCTGGGAACCGGCCTGGTATGGTCGCTGGCAAGAATCACCACCTTCTTCTTCCCAACCGCCATTTCCCGCAGCGTGACACACCCCCCGGGACTTCGCATTGCCCTGCGGATCAGTTCTTCCTCCCCCGCCTCTGGAACATATTCATCCAACCCGCTATGGATCACTCCGGCAACCCGTTCCTCTTTCACGTCTGCCGTTATCGTACCTTTTCCATATGGTATCTCAATTTTCATATGTATGCCCTTTTCACTTTATATATCCTCCCGTCTGCAGATCCGTCTTTCTCCCCGCCCGGCTCATGACCGTCTCTGTCCGCACGGAATAATCGCTCTTTTCCCAGTTCTCCAGATCCAGCAGTCCCAGCCCCATCCCATATCCCGGCTCAGAGCCGCATACATTAAGCATAAAGGCCAGCCACTTGCCATCAGGACTCACATTGGAATTCGTCGCCCGCCAGGGCGCTTTCCAGAGCATCCTGGTCATTCTGGTTCTCTCCATAGAACCATCCAGCTTCAGCTTCCACAGGTCGATGGTGTGAGACAGCGGCCCGCCGTCACAGGAGGATTCCAGGCAAATATAGTCCTCACCCGGAAAAATCCCCTCACATTCATTGTGAATGTGAGGCTCCGTGATATAGAGTCTCACCTCTCCGCTTTCCACCGAGACGCCCTTCACCGTACAATAATAATCCTTTTTATTTCCATCTGCCGGATTATAATATTCCGCCATGATAACTTCCGTGTCATTCTTTCTAAAATCCTGCGGTTCCGGATCGTATCCATGCGCACGGTAAATAATTTTGTCCTTTCCCAGCCTCGGTCCGTCTTCCCCGTATTCGATGTCCGTTACATGCACCTCAAAATCCTCAGGACTTCCAATCCCCTCTTCATGGTTTCCATTCATGGAATAGGTAATCCGGTTGGCGATCCTTGACACGCCGCAGCCTTCAAAAATGCGGCGGCCTAAAGGACGGGGCGGATATTTGGCATCTTTATCCATAATCCACAATTCCGATTCCACCCTCCTGCTGATATAACGGTCTTTGAATTTGCGCGGTCCAATCAGAATGTAGTCTCCGTTTGGCAGGAAAAGAACACGCAGAAAGGAATGGTGTTCCCCCAGGCCCGCCGTCAGATTCTTCACCTTTCCTGATTTCAGATCAATCTCGCACACATCCCCGTAATTGCTTTCAATAAACGCAATTCGTTTTCCGTCCGGAGACCAGTAGGGCCTCTCCCCATAATCCAGCAGCTTGTAATGAAATGGCGGCGGATTATCCAGCGGAAACTCCATTGCAGCCTTTCTATTTGTCTCACTCTTCATAAATCCCTTTTCCTCCTTTGATATCGGATTCTCGTCTCCCGTGTGGCATAATGAGCCTTCGCATGGATGACGCCCCTCTCATGAATGCCCGAAATACGAACTCTCTTCACCCTTCCGGGAAGCAGGTCAAAATAATTATCCTCAAACTCCCATCCAAAAAAGTCTCCCTCCTCCTCTCCAAGTAATTCCACGCTTCTCGCAAACCGATCGGTTTCCACCAGCAGAGTCTCCCCTTCCCAGGAAAGCGTTAATTTGCAGTCCGGAAATTCCATATGCCGCTCTATGTCTGCATAATCCATGATCTCTGTAAGAACCTTTCCCTTCTCGTCAACAGCCTGCGCATACAGCACATGCTCGTTCATCAAAAACTGTCCGAACCGGTTCAGATCCGTAAGAAACACGCATTGGTCCGGCTTCACCTCAAAAGGGATAACAAAACTGTCCGTATCCGTGTTTTTCTTCATATGAAACAGCCTGATGCGGATCATTCCTCCGCTTTCTTCTATTGTATCATTTACCGCCCATAATCCGATATAGTCGTCAACCGAAAAAAATAACTGAAAGGGCTGATAGGCGCGCTTTATCGCATAATAGGGAATATATGGCTCCATATAATAATCCAGAAGCCCCGAGTAGATATGGGGTGCGCTGGTATTCATTTTCCACCACAGATGGCCGCGGCATCTGCGAAAGTCCTGTTCCCTCTCCTCGAAGCTTCTGCCCCGCCGATATCTGCCCACACATTCCGTAATATATTTGCCCACGGAACCTCCAAAGCGATAAATCATGGATTCCGCATCATCCGCATCATAGAACCGCTCCACCGGCGCTATCTTTTTCCAGCTCTCTGCGGAAGTCCAGGGTCTCCAGGACTTGGGCCAGGGAAAAATATTTCCCGCCGTCATCTGTCCCCTCTCTCCCTCCGGCCACAGCGCTTTCTTCCCCATCATACGCACCATGGAATGATATACCGGAGGATAGGCCCGCATGTTTTCCGACAAAAACACAGGATATCTCCCACCGGGCACAAACCAGGTGCTTGTGTAACTATGCGTGTCGCCTTCCAGAGGATCATTGGCATAACCGCCTCCGCTTGGGGAGGATACATGATAATATCTTTCCGGATCCAGCAGGGCACAGATCCTCCTGTAATCCTCCTCATAGAGAACCGTCCCCGCGCACTCCCTGCCCGGGTTGGAAAAGTCCCTGCACATCATACTCTCGTTACTCCCGCACCACAGCAAAACAGATGGATGATGCCTTAGTCTTTTCACTTGATATTCCGCTTCTCTTCTGCACAGACTGCGGAACGCTTCCTCCTCCGGATACATGGAATAGTCATGAAAGAAGTCCTGCCAAAGCAGGATCCCCGCCTCATCACACATATCATAGAACCGATCCGGCAGGCGGTCGCCGCCTCCCCAGATACGCAGACAGTTCATATTGGCTTCCAGAGCCATTTTGACAATTTTTTTCGCACGCTCTTCCTGATAGCATCCCGTCTTATTATCCAGAGGCGCCACATTGGCCCCCCACAGGCGAAGAGGCATCCCGTTTATCTGAAAATGAAAATCGCCCAGTCTTTCTATCCTGCGAAAGCCAACTCTCCTGCTGATACGGCCTGCTTCCCTTCCATTCACCATCAGAATCACGGATAACCTGTACAGAAATGGCTCTCCCTTATGTACCACATTCCACAATCTGGGAGATTCCACCCGAAAACACATATCCGTCCTGCCTTCTTTCGACAGCTCCTCCCATTTTGCTATCCGTTTTTCCCCGTCCTCCAGCTCGCAAATCCACAGTGTTTCTTCTTTCCTTTTCGGTTTCCGATAACAGTCAGCCTCCACAAAGACCCATCCTGAGCAGGTATCCGAAACTCCGCCTTTTTTCCATTCCAGCCCGGTCTGAATACTTATGCTTCTGATTCCCTGCTCTCCATACTCCAGACAGATCTCATCATATACCCCCATCCTTGTCAGATAGGGACCATATCCCAGATAATCGTCATATCCGCGGAAAAAACCTCGAAACAAAGCCCATTTTGGCATTTCCCTGCCGCGGTATCGCTGTGGCATGTCCATCTTCTCCAATTTTTGCCGTGAAGAATGAATATGAAGAATCAGCCAATTTTCTTTCCGGCATCTTCCGGAAAGCCCGGCTTCCAATGGCAGATATACATCCTCCCCCTCCGCCGTTTTCTCACCATTCCAGTAAATGTCGGCAAATGTATCCACACCGCCAACCCGCAGCCCGCAGTACTGATACTTCTCCGCCTCCTCCTGGGGAACCCGAACCGGACATACATAAGCCCAGTCCCTGTCCGAAACCCACATGCATTCCTCGCCCCGCCCGCGAAGCGCCGGATCCTCAATCACCCGGTGCAGTGTCAGGATATCATGCACCTGCATAGGCATCCTCGGTATCCGGCAGCCCTCTTCTCTGCCGTAACGCTCTTCAAGCTCCTTAAGCTTACCCGAATCCAGACATTCGGCCGGTTCCAATTCAAACAGACGAAAACCTTCCTCCAATTTTCTTATCATAACCGCCTCCATAGATCTGACTTTCTCCGCTCTCCCATCAGCCCTTAACCCCGGTAGAGGCAATTCCTTCCACAAAATACTTCTGCAGGCAGGCAAAGACAAGCAATACCGGAATAAGGGCCACCACCGATCCCGCCATAATCAGCGAATACTCGGAAGAATATTCCGTGATAAAACTGCGCAGTCCCAGCTGGATCGTCTTGAGGTTTTCGGAATTAATATAGATCAACGGTCCCATAAAATCATTCCAGACCGTGGTAAAGGAAAAAATGGTGAGAGTCGCTATCACGGGCTTTGACAGCGGCAGCATAATCTTCGCATAAATCCCATACTCGCTCATCCCATCGATTCTGGCCGCCTCACAGATCTCGTTTGGAATTTCCATATAAAACTGCCGCACCAGAAAAACGCCAAAAGCCGTGAAGCTCTGCAAAATCATCAAGGACAGATGGGTATTCACCAGTCCCAGTTTTTTCATAATGATAAACTGCGGAATCATATAAGACTGCCAGGGCATGGCTATCGTACAGATATAGCACAGGAATAACACATCTTTTCCCGGGAACTCCATCTTCGCAAAAGCGTAGGCGGCAAAGGTGCTCGTCAAAAGCTGCATGAAGGTTATTACCACCGTCAGCTTGGCCGTGTTAAATACAAACCGCAAAAGCGGGATCTCCTTCCAGATCCGGAGATAATTATCGATGATAAATTCCTCAGGCCACCAAACCACAGGATAGGTGAACACATCCTTGTTCATTTTAAAAGAAGAAACCAGCATCCATACAAAGGGAATCAGCATAACGGCGCTGACAGTTATTAAAATCAGATAGATCACCGCTTTGTTACCTAATGATTTCAGTCTGTTTCTCATATTACCTCACATTCCGCCGCCTCAGGCAGCTCTCACATATAACCTGTCCATTTCTTCTCCATCCGGAACTGGATCAGCGTGATTACCAGTACCATCACAAACAAAACCATAGCCACCGCACTGGCATATCCGAATTTATATTCCGTAAACGCACTCTGATAAATGTGCATTACCAGCACATTCGTAGCCCTCCCGGGGCCTCCCTCCGTCATCGTATAGATGAGGTCGAAAACCTTAAAGCAGGAGATCGTAAGCATGATACTGACAAAAAACGTAATCGGCGTCAGCATTGGGATCGTAATCCTGCGAAAGCTCTGCCAGCCGGATGCGCCATCCATCCTGGCCGCCTCATACAGCTCTCCGGGAATCCCCTGCAGGCCGGCCAGATAGATAATCATATAGTATCCCACATTCCTCCATATGGAAGCCAGTATCACAACGGGCATTGCCCAGTCCGTAGATGCCGCCCAGCGCGGAGGATTCGCAACTCCCAAAGATGTCAGCAGCATGTTCACCGGCCCCATTTCCGGCTGAAACAGCATATTCCAGACGGCGGCGATCGCCACCACCGCCGCCACATGAGGGAAGAACAGCGCCGATCGGAACAGGGTTCTTCCCCTAATCGGCATATTCAGCAGCTTTGCCAAAAGCAGGGACAGCACCATGGTTGCAGGAACCGTGGCAACCGCATAATAAAGCGTGTTGGAAAGGGAGATCCTGAACGTACTGTTCCGAATCATCCTCTGATAGTTTTTGAGCCCCACAAACCAGAACTGGTCTCCCGCATTCCACTCACACAGCGACAGCAGCAGCGTACATGCGACTGGTATCAACGTAAAGATCAGATAGCCTATGAAATTTGGCGCAATAAATGAATATGCGATCAGATTATTTCTTATTTTTCTTGATGAAATCTTTTTCATGACCCACATGCCCCTTTACGTTCACTCACAAAAGCTCAGTCTTCATTCAGGGCTTCATTAACCCTGTCCGTCAGTTCTTTCAGCCCGTCATCCAGCGACAAGCTTCCTGTCATAATCAGACTGTTCTCCTCATTCAGGATCGTACCGATCGTACCGCTCTTTTCGTGAACCGGCACTTCAAAGGATAACTGCTTCACTTCAAATGCGCTCTCGCATCCCTGCGGAAACCCTTTCTGATTCATATACAGCTCCATCACCTTATCGGTACGCACTGCAGGCAGGGCCCCGTTTGCCGCCATAATCTCCGCCCCTTCCTCGCTGCAGAGGAATTTGATAAACTGCCATGCCGCTTCTTTGTTCTTTGATTTGGAATTCACGCACATCGGAAAGGCGGCGCCCACCGCATCACCTGCTTCACCGTCTGTCGTATGCGGCGCTTTTACCATACCCCATTCAAAGGGAAGGGTTCCCGCATTGGTCTGCTCCAGCAGATATGTGATGAACCAGGTTCCCTGATATACGGTTGCAATCTGCTGGTTAAAGAAAGCTCCCGTATAATGGAGGCTGCCCGTGGAAATCGTGGAGAAATCCATAATATATCCGTTTTCCTGCAGCTTCAATACTCTCTCATACGCATCCCGCATAAATTCGTAATCCGTCTCGATGGTGGTATGTTTACCATTCTGTATCGTCATATTCTGCACACTTGCGGGCCAGTTCTGCAGATACCCGCCGTATACTTTCTCCGCACCGCTCCCGCTGGTCATCTGTTCACACATCACGGCCCAGTCGTCCCAGGTCATATCATCCGTCGGATAAGGAACCCCCGCCTCGTCAAACATGGTCTTGTTGTAGAATAAAAGCCAGAGATCGTTTCGAAAAGGAAGGCCGTAAATTTCATTATTCAGGGTCAGCTTCTGTGCCGCTCCGCTGTAGATGGACAGATCCACGCCGTCTCTCTCGATGTAGGGCATCAGATCCTCCACCTGTCCGTTGGAGGCCAATGTCATGTACTGCTGATTATTCTTGGAATAAATCAGGTCAATGTCCTCGCCTCCGGCCATCATGGTTGTAACCTTTTCGATATAATCCGAATTCAGAATATCAATCGGTTCAAAGGTAACATTCGGATGCATTTGGGTGAAACGGTTCATTGCCTGTTCGAAATATCCGCAGGTGGCATAGTCCACAATGGTCGCCTTTAATACCACCGGTTCGCTTTCCCAGTCCGCTGCCTTATCTTCCGGTTCGCTTTCTTCCTTCTGCGGTGCCGCAGATTCTGCGGCAGCACCCTGGGCTGTCTTCCCGCTCTCCGGCTCCGATGCCTTCCCACAGCCCGCAAACAGGGATACCGCCATAATTCCTCCAAGCAGCAGGCCCAATATCCTGTTCCTGTATCTCGTTTTCATAGATTCATTCTCCTTTCTCTTTCACTGTCTTCATTTGTAATTTTATTATCCTTTTTCCTTACATTTTTCACAATGGAATATTCTTCATGGAAGCTGTAAATTTGTCACATACGTTCATTTTCAAGATGGAAAATTTTGATTTATTGGTAAATTTTTTATCTTGCTTCCTTTGGCTTGTTATTTATAGTAAGATAGAGGAAAATAGATTTAAAGGAGTTTTTCATGCGTCTGTTTCATTCACTCAAAATAAAATTAATCCTGATCTGTACCATTGCCTCCATCTTTTCCTCCGCACTCCTGTGCTGGCAGATTTATCACATCATGAAGCGCAACTGGGAAAGGGAACAGCTTCAAACTGTCAATTATAATCTGAGTCTGATCACCGCCAATATAGAACGGGAAATGGACAATCTTTATCAGATGGTGCTTTTCTGCTCTACCAACAAGGAAATTTCACGCTTTACCAGCGGCATGAAGACCTCCTCTTATTCTTCCTATCCCGTCTCCATGACCGCTTACGACCAACTGAATGCCAGAATTTTCAATTCTTCCATCGACAGCTATATCAACAAACTGATCCTTTGCTCCAAGACAGGGGAAGTAATCATGCAGGGAAAATATTCCGGCTTCACAGGGGATGTGGAGGCCTGCATACAGCAGCCCTATTTTGAATCTCTTCTTTCCGCCTCCGGGTACGAGTGGGCAGGCCTCTGGCCCGAGCCATTCTTCACCTCCAATGCCAACACACTCTCTCTGCCCGTGGTTCGACCTCTGGTCAATCGTGATACCGGTTCCGTGGACGGATGGATCTATATTGCGCTCAGCCCCAATATCGTGTCTGGTAAACTGACCTCTCAGGCCGGCTTTGATTCTGACTATTACTGGCTGATAGGCGATAAAGCCTACCGCTACGAAAGAGGACGCTTTGTGGAAACCTCTCTTGTGCTGGAGACTCTCACTTCCTTTCCCTCCACTGTGTCTGTCACGGAAAAAGGGTTCACTGTAAAAGCGGTTGCCTCCGATATCCGCAACGCTTCCTGGTCTCTTCTCCAGACACTGCCAAAATACAGCAGCCCTTTTGCCACAGGGGAATTTGAAAAAATAGTCATACCTTATATTTTTCTGCTGGTAACCATTTTCCTGATACTCGATTTTATTCTGGTCCGTATTGTTTCCAGACCAGTGACCAGAATCTGCAGGCAATTAGAGCGGATCTCTGACGGAGAGTTTTCCACAGACGCCTCTCTGGAAACAGCGGATGAGTTCGGTTATATTGGAAGCGAAATCAATATGATGACACGTAAGATTGCCCAGCTGATACAGCAGCAGCTGGATGCGGAACAGGAGAAGCGCCGTCTGGAGCTCGATAATCTGCAGGCGCAGATCAGCCCCCACTTTTTGTACAATACTCTGTATACGGTCAAGTGGATGGCCATTCTCCAAAATGCTCCCGGAATTACGGAAATGCTGGAATCCCTGATCCAGATCATGAAAAATATCTCCAAAAATACCAGTTCCAAAACCTCGCTTCGGGACGAGCTGAACCTGCTGAAGCATTATCTCACGATCCAGACTTATCGCTACGGAGACAGCTTTACTTATATACAGACAGTGGAAAGGGAATCACTTCTGGACTGTCAGGTTTTCCGTTTTTCCCTGCAGCCATTGCTTGAAAATGCCATTTTCCATGGCATAGGCGGCAGAAGAAAGCCCGGCCGAATACAGTTGTCCGTGCGCACCAAAGACAATGACCTTTTCATCCATATCACAGATAACGGAATTGGTATCCCACAGTCACAGATCGATCGCATCCTGTCCTGTGATAAAGAGGCGGATGAGGATCAGCTTTTTCGAAAAGTGGGCATCCGTAATATTAACAGACGTTTGAAGCTGGAGTATGGAGATACCTATGGCATCTTCATACAAAGCCAAGTCGACAGTTATACGGAGGTTATCGTGCGTTCGCCTCTTATTTATCCGGATAATATGAAAGAACAGGGAGATGAGCAGCCATGTACACAATGATTCTCGTAGATGACGAACCGATCATACAGATGGGACTTCGTTCCATTTTGAATTACAGAGAATACGATATTGAAATTACCGGTGTCGCCACAGACGGGGAGGAAGCGCTGGAATTGATACGGCACACTTCTCCCGATCTGGTAATGATGGATATCAATATACCCGTCATCAACGGGCTCGAAGTAATGGAAAAGGTGAATGCCGAGTTAGAATTTCCACCTCTTTTTATCATCCTCTCCTGCCATGACGAATTTCGCTACGCAAAAAAAGCGGTCCGGCTGGGGGCTTTGGATTACCTTTTAAAAGTGGAATTGACACCTGACATGCTCAAAGAAACGCTTCAGAAAGCGATACGGCAGCTTGGCCTGCGCTGCCCGGATCCCGAGAAGGGCTCCCGTCATTATGGTGAACACGCTTCTCTGACCGACAGCTTTTTCCTGAAATTGTTAAACAATTGGTTTGATACCCCGCAGTCCCTGTATGAAATGGCTTCCGATCTCTCCATACCCCTGCGGGGAGGGTGTTATGTCTGTATCTATTTCGGCCGGCCTTCCGTGGCTGAAACAATATCTGAAGAAGCAGACAGACCGGTTCCTTTTTCAGGCTCCTCCGATGCACTGATCCGTCTGTGCAGCCTGATCACCGGACTGTGCAGGCAATTTGGGCAGTGTTACGCAACCCCTTGGGATTTCAACTCAATCGCCATGATCCTTGCTCTGCCCGATACACCCTCACAGAATACGGATCCATATGAAGCGGTGATCCTGCCCTGTGTCTCCCATATTCGCAATATGGTTTTTCGCTACCAAAATCTTTCCCTTTATGCCGGAATCGGCACGCTGGCAGATACCATTGATCAGATCTCCCTGTCCTTCAACGAGAGCAAGACCGCATTCCGCAGCTGCTGCGAAAACCGTCCCGTCACTGCGTTTTCCAGCTTATCGGCCAGGACTGAACATTCCTTCCATATAGGGGTTATACGGAAAGAATTAACCCGGGCTCTGGACAATTATGATGTGATCACACTGGAAAAAATTCTGGAACAGATTCCCGAACTGATCCTCAATTACATCCCTGACTCCAAGCAGGCCATAGCCATATGCAGCGATATTCTTCATTTTATCGGAATTTCCTATAAAGGATCGGAGCATATTCTGGACGATATCTTCGGAGAAGAAAACTCCTACTATTCTCTGTATGCCTGCCGCACTCCCGGCCAGGCGGCAGACTGGTTTCGGGGTTTCCTGAACGAGTTGTGCCGCCAGATTCGGGTTGATTTTGAGAGTAAAAAGAACTGGCTGTTACCCAGCATACTCGATTACATTGAAAAGCACTACATGGAACCGATTACCCTTACCGATGTGTCCTCATGCTTCAATGTGAGCTGCGGCTATATTTCAACTATCTTCAAAAAGCACAATGGAATCGGTTTTACGGAGTGTGTGACCCAGGCAAAAATCCGTCATGCCAAAGAGCTCCTTTTAGAGCCCGGCGCCCGAATCTATGACGTCGCCTCTCAGCTCGGATACAGCGATCCGTACTACTTCAGCAAAGTTTTCAAGAAATATACGGGTTCTTCTCCCAAAGAATATATGATCCGCCGCTGACTTTCCTCACGCCTTCCCCTCAAAGGCGTCCTCCACGGCCTCCTCCTGGAACTGTCTGGTATACAGGTTGTAGTAAGCGCCCTTCTTTGCGATCAGCTCAGGGTGCGTGCCCTGCTCGATGATCTTTCCGTCATGTACCACCAGAATCACGTCAGCCTGGCGGATCGTGGAAAGACGGTGGGCAATGACAAAGGAGGTGCGCCCCTTCATCAGGTGCTCAATGGCGTCCTGAATCAGCTTTTCGGTCACGGTGTCAATGGAAGAGGTCGCCTCATCCAGCACAAAAATTCGGGGATCCGCCAGAATCGCCCTGGCAAAGGAGAGAAGCTGCTTTTCCCCGGTGGAGAGCAGGTCTCCTCCTTCTCCCACGTCGCTGTCATAGCCCTTATCCATGCGCGCGATGACACCGTCCGCCGACACGCTCCTGACGGCGGCTTCGATCTGCTCCATCGTCGCATCCGGATTCCCGTAGCGCAGGTTCTCCAGCACAGTACCGGAGAACAGATGGGGCGTCTGCAATACATAGCCGATGTTGCTGTGAAGCCATAGCTGGGAGCGCTCTCTGGCATCCCTGCCGTCGATCAGGATACGCCCGGAGGTGGGTTCAAAAAAGCGGCAGACCAGGTTTACCAGAGTGGATTTGCCGGCGCCGGTCTCTCCCACGATGGCCACGTTGGTACCCTGAGGCACATGGAGATTGAAATGCTCCAGCACATACTCGTCCCCGTCCGGATACTTGAAGGACACATCCTCAAATGTGATATCCCCGTTAAGCGGTTCCCAGTTCTCTTTCCTTGGTTCAAAGGAATCTCCGTATTTTGCCTCGACTTGCGGCGTATCTCTCACGTCGGAACGGGTTTCCATCAGCCTGGTAAAACGCTCCACATTGACCTGAACCGTGATCAGATCCGAAACAGCCCGCACAATCCACTGTACCGGCTCCATCATGCCAAGCGCATAGGACATGAATACGGACAGCGTTCCAATTTCGATCACACCCTGCAGCGTAATGATACCGCCCCGCCACAGCACCAACGCAAGCGCAAGCGAAGCTGAGAAGGAAATCATGGAAGAAAACAGGGCCCGGTAATGCATGGCATGTACGGAGGTATGTCTCATCTCGGAAGTGGTCGTACTGAAATCCTGTTCCATTTTTTCTTCGATCACCAGGGTCTTCGTGGTCTTGGCGCCAGTGATCCCTTCGTTAAAGTTTCCCGTAATCTGAGAATTGATTTCCCGTATCCGGCGGTTCAAAACCACCAGCTTTTTCTGGAAAAAAGCAGCCGCAAGGGCTGTCAGCGGCACGATAGCCAGCACCCACAGGGCCAGACGGAAATTGATGGACAGCATGACCACCACTGCGCCCAGTATGTAGGACATATTCCAGATACCGTCCATCAGTCCCCAGGAAACCAGGGAGCCGATCCGGTTGGTATCGCTCATCACTCTTGCGTGAATATAGCCGACGCTGTTCTGATTATAATAGGAAAAGGCCAGGGTCTGCAGATGATTAAAGCTTGCCCGCTTCATGTCTCTGCCCACGTACATCTCGATCTGGCATGCCTGATAGGCCGAGACGGTGTTGGCGATCACCTGAAAGGCCAATACGGCGATATAAGCCACGATAAAGCTCCCCAGTTTGTCCAACGTCCCCTTTGCAATAAAATGGTTCAGTGCATACCTCTGAAAAAGCGGCAGGATAATGTCTACCAGCCCGCCCGTCAGCCCCAGGATTATCATACAGAAGATGATCGGGCGGTAGGGTTTTAAATAAGGAAGCAGTTTGTTTATCCCAAACCAGGGAAGGGAAACATATTCCTTTTGTTCATCTTTCTTATGCGCCATGTGCTGCCACCTCCTCCGGCAAAGTCATCTGCATATCGTAAATACGGCGGTAGATGCCGTTCTTTTTCATCAGCTCCTCATGGGAACCCAGCTCGGCAATCCGTCCTTTGTCCAGCACGAGGATATTTTCCGCCTGCATCAGCGTGGTGACCCTGTGGGAAATCAGAATTACCGTGGAATCTCCCAGGTTCTTTTTCAGCGCCTGCCGGATCTTTGCGTCCGTCTCCGAGTCCACCGCAGACAGGGAATCGTCAAACACCATAATAGGCGTCTTCTGGGTGAGCATACGGGCAATGGCGGTCCGCTGCTTCTGTCCTCCGGAAAGGGTAACGCCCCTCTCGCCCACGACCGTGTCATAGCCATTGGTAAACTCACAGATCGCTCCGTCCACACAGGCAATGGAGGCCGCCCACCGGATATCGGACAGACTCATTTCCTTCCGGGTAATTCCAATATTCTCCGCAATCGTGCGGGAAAACAGAAAGGACTCCTGTAACACCATCCCGATATGGGAACGCACCCAGCTTCCCTTCATATTCGCAATATCCACACCGCCGATGGTGATACGGCCGTTTTCCGGCGGAAGTTCGTACAACCGGTTGAGCAGATACATCAAAGTTGATTTGCCGGAGCCGGTGCCGCCCAGGATCCCGAAGGTGGTTCCCTGCGGGATCTTAAAGCTGATGCCGGAAAGAACCGGCGTATCGGCATAGGAGAAGGATACATTCCGAAATTCAATATCCCCGTGCATGTCCGGCATACCATTATCCGGTATATCGGCTTCGGGCCTGTCCGCACCCGGTATATCCCGCTCAGGGGCAGAATTCATAATGTAGCGGATACGCTCGATGGAAACCCCGGCCTTACTCATCTCAGCGATCATCCGTCCAAGGGAACGTACCGGCCAGGTCAGCATGGCGTTATACGATATAAAAGCAATGAATTCGCCGGCGGTCATACCGCCCCTGACGCAGAATACAGAGCCAAGAATGACGATCAGCATGACCTGCAGACCGGAAATCAGGTCTCCCGCTCCCCAGAACAGCGCCATAAACCGGCAGAGCCGAATCCAGAGATCCGTGTAGATATTATTCTGTTTTTCAAAACGGTCTTTCTCGTATTTCTCCCGCCCAAAAGCCCGCACCACCCGCACACCGGTGAGATTTTCCTGGGCAATCGTGGACAGAATCCCCTCATTCTCGTCGCACTTCATGAACTGACTGCCTATTTTGGAATGAAAATAGGCAGAGTAAGCAATGATAACGGGAATGGATGCCAGCGCCACCAGCGTCAGTCTCGGGTTCATGGAAAACATGAAAACCAGAGACAGGGCGATCAGAATGATAATACGGAAAACGGATGTCAGCTGCTCGGACACAAAATTCTTGACCATATCCACGTCAGAGGTACAGCGCTGAATAATATCTCCTGTCTGATTCTGCATATGCCAGGAAAACGGCAGACGCTGGATATGGGAAAACAGACGGTTGCGCATGGTCTCCACCAGGCCCTCCGCCCCCTTTGCATTAAAGAGCATGAACAGATAACGGAAAGCCACTGACAGCAGCGCAACAAGCAGGATCAGCCCTCCGATCAGCCAGAGATGCTCCCGCAGATAACCCACACCGCCAATCCGTTCAATCCGATTCATCAAAAATTCCGGCAGTCTTAACTCATTGTCACCCAGGACGCAGTCAACCGTGGTACGTATCAGCTGGGGCGAGAGCATATCCAGCCCTGTAACACACAGTGCGGAAAGAATACTGATCGCAAAATACCGGATGCTTCCCCGCAGAAAGTCCAGAATCAGAGAGACCCTTGTATAGGGCAGACGCCCTGTTTCGATTTTTTTGTTACTCATGGTGTCAACCTCCTCCTGTCCGTGTCTGCTTCTTATTCTATAGGGAAGGTTCAAAAAAGACAAGCTTACAAAAGAATTATTTTTTTGCCAATACATTAATCCATCTCTCTTCTTCCCTGTTTTTACGGACATCCTGCGTCAAAAAAATATCCTCTACCAAAAAACCATTATTTATCATGAGATCATTTAATGTAGTTTCCTCGTAATTAAAAAACAATCTGTCATTATCCGTTCTTATGCCCTCCCCATATTTAAAGGAAGCATACAGCACCCCGTCTTTTTTCAACGCATCCCAAAGTCGTTTTAACACTCCGTTTATTTCCGCAAAAGAAACATGTAAAAGAGAGGCGCATGCCCATATTCCATCAAATTCCTGTTGAAACTGCAGTTCCTCAAATTTTATACAATACACCTCCTGCCCTATTAGCTTTTTGGCTTCTTTACATATTCCTCTCGAAGCGTCCAGTGCAGTTACCCGGTATCCGGCATCCAGAAAAGCCTTCGCATCCCGTCCGCTGCCGCACCCGGCATCTAAGATATGCATTTTGAATTTATCGCTTTCTGATTTTTTTACATAATTCCTCCGCTCTAAAAGATGCAGAAACCTGTCTCTGCAAAAACTCATATCGGCATCTTTCGTGGCACGGCAAAACTCTTCAGCGTATTTATCATAATAAGATATTACCGGATTCACCATTATCTTTCACTCCCTATAAACCCAATCCCTAAACCCACAATTCTTTGCAGATTGGTATACTGGCTGTAAAATTTCCTCCAACATATTGGAAAAGCTCGCAAAATCTTGTCCTTCTTGATAAATTTTCTTCCGCACCGTACTATCGTTTAAATGTTCCTTTGCACATTTTTCAAATTCATCGTGCACAGTATCGTATTTCCACATCATTTCATAAGAAGTAAATTCTAATTTAGCCAGTTGCGGAAAGTAAACATTCCAATTGGGCAAGCTGTTATTTTTGCTGCTATTCTTGCTTCGTGTTGTAGGATGCAAATTCCAGAATTCATCATGAGCCACATACGACCAGGGAACAAAATGATCAATGGAAATATCCTTTTCCGATAATTGCACATGCCCATATATTTCATGAATTGGCTGAACCGCAAGTAACAGCTTCCAATATTTTTTAACCTTCTCCAGCTTTCGCTCTTGAGGCGGACACAATTTATCTGCAATCCCTGGAACACTCGGATTTCGTTTTTGCAAATACACGATAATATTATATTGCAGCCAGCCTTTAATAATCTCCTGGTTTTTTTGTATGTAGGTAAACCACTCGGCACTAAGGCGAATTGAAGTCTGCATACCGTTTAATGCTTCAAAATAATACATCAGCCTGCGTTCCTGATTAATTTTGGAAATTAGTGCACTTTCCGCCACATTCCACTCTTTTCCCTTTATCTTATCCATAAATGGAGCCTGAATTCTATAGGGGACATTCCTTGTTAATATTCTTTTTCTCTTCGCAACTTCTTTATCTGTACAGTCTTTTAAATAACTAATAATATTTTCTTTCTTTTCTGAAGATTTCAATTGCGATATTTTCTGTAAATAATGCACCAAACTTTCCAGCGTATCTCGCGGTCCCAGATTCAAATGATACTCTATCACCATATACCAGGCATCTGCAATCATTTCATCAACCAATTCCTCATAAGTTATATGGTCTTTACCTTCCAAAACTTTGGAGAGAATCGCCTGAAACCAAAAAAATTTATAGCATTCACTTGTATTATCAAATATCCTGCTTAGGTATTGAATTTCCAAATTTTCTGAATATGGCAAATGCATAAAAATCACCTTCTAATTTTTGTCTGCAGCAATACAGCAAATACAAAATTTTCTACGCATCCGGAACAAACTGGTCTGGATAGATATTGCTTTCACAGTAGCCGCAGACTCCCATCCTCGGCGAATTGCAAACCGACAAAAGCATTCCCTCTCCGCACTCATGAGTTTTGACGCAGTCTTCACACAGCCACCCGTCTCCTTCGCAAAAACCCTCCACACATATATACACCGCTTGTTTCTTCCCGCATGCATCACACAAAATTTCAGTTTACAATTCATGCTTTTTGTGGATTTACCCCAGAAAAAACCGGTTTTCCTTTGAGTCATTAACACCAAATGAAATTTCTTTTCTTACTCTATCATCATCGCAGTCCCTTTGTTTCATTTGTTGTGCCTTGGCACTTGATATACCGAACCTTAAAATTGGTATTGATGTATAAGGGCATCCTGTATCTATTTTGACATTCATGTTCTCAATTTCTGTAAGTTCCATGCTTTTCATTGCCATATTTACATCAGCCCTTATTTCATTCCGCTGATTCATTTCAGGCAGGATGTATTTATTCTTCATAATAAATATCCCCTCCACTTGTGGCATATTCATCATCTTTATTCCGATAGCCGCCATTGGCTTCTTAAGATCCGTAGCCCCTCCCCATTGCGTATCTTCAAGCTGTTCATTTGACCATGCCAAAAGTTCTTCTTGCATAAACGTCAGCGATTCCTGCTCAACTATACCCGCAAGCAAATCAAATTTCTCAATATATGCCATCATTCGTTTCATATATGAGTTTTCCCGCAGGCGGTTGAACGAAATCGCATCATATAATTCAGGGTTTGCAATATCTGTAGTCTTTCGGATGTAGTTAAAAAACAATCCTACCACGGTGGCATACCGTTTAGCCTTTGTCTTGCTCTTATATCGCTGTAAATCTTCCACATTATAAATCAGGCTCTGTAATATAAATTCAACATCTATACCCTTAAGTAAAATACGGAGAGGTTCTCCCGACAACGAATTTCCCCAATGTATTTCCAGATATTCGGTAAAATTCATTACGTCACTTTTATAATCTGGATATTCTGTTATAAAGTCATCAATAATTTTTTGGTAATTCATGCAATTAGTCCTTTCCAATATTTTATACTATTAAACATTTGCAATTTTTATATGTCAATCGCAATATACAGTCCAATAATATTATGATTTTATATATGCTATACCTTGTTTTTCTCACAAATTTTCTTATATATATCCGATAAAACATCAAATCATAACTAATGAACAAAGCGGAAAGCCCTCAAACTCTCCGCTTCTTATCTTTTAATTTACAATACACCACCGCTGTCAGCGTACTCATAAACGTCGCCACAATCGCCGGTGCAATAATCCCCGCCGGGTTTACGCTCCCGTACTGCTGCCTGTAAGCAATCATATTCACAGGTATCAGCTGCAATGATGAAATATTAAGTATCAGAAACGTACACATCTCATTGCTGGCGACTCTGCCAG
>Ga0137308_100223_pt1 | contig 105121 bp, 71 predicted proteins | sample Inofrocosms_June_FD_97181 | JGI IMG/M metagenome (GOLD analysis project Ga0137308, IMG submission 97181) | Mouse cecal microbial communities from Vienna, Austria - N-Acetylneuraminic and N-Acetylglucosamine D2O microcosms_June | ecosystem: Host-associated > Mammals > Digestive system > Large... | reverse complement strand
TACAGATAGACAAGTTCTATCTCTATCTGACCATTGGTATGATGCCCTGGGTGTTCTTCAACACTTCCGTACAAGGCGGCAGTACCTGCGTCCGCGCTCAGGCAGATCTGGTAAAAAAGATTTATTTTCCCAGAGAAGTGATTCCCATTTCCTATGTCACAAGTGCTTTTGTGAATATGCTTTTCAGCTTTATCATCGTGTTTTTCGCAGTGTTTGCCGCCGGATGGGGCTTCAACCCTTTAGCGCTGCTGTTTTTGCCCTTAATTATGATAATTGAATATATTTTGGCGTTGGGCATCGCTTTTATCGTCTCCGCAGTGACCGTTTATTTCCGGGATCTGGAGCAGATTGTAGGTGTGATGATGATGGCCTGGATCTACCTGACCCCCATCATGTATGATGTGGATTTTATTCCCGAACAGCTTCGAACATTGTTTTTCATAAACCCTATGACTCCCGTTATCGTGGTTTACCATGACATACTTTATTACCGCGTCATCCCCTCCTCCGAAAGTCTGCTTCAGGCCGTGCTGGTAAGTCTGGCAATATTTGCAGTAGGTTTTCTGCTCTTTTGGAAGCTGGATCAGGGCTTTGCGGAGGAACTGTAGGAAAGGCAAGGATATATGGATACAACAGAAATCGTAATAGATGTAAAAGACGTAAAAAAGATGTTTAAATCCTACCGCGATAAAGCGTCTTCTTTTAAAGAGCGTTTTGTCAATCCCACCCGCGGCAGACATGAAAATGTCATGGTACTTAGAGGCATCAATTTTCAGGTCCGCCGGGGAGAGGCAGTGGGAATCATCGGAAAAAACGGCTGCGGAAAAAGCACTACCTTGAAACTTTTGACCCGTATCCTCTACCCCACCGAAGGCACCGTGCACATCAAAGGCCGGATATCCAGCCTGATTGAATTGGGCGCCGGATTCCATCCGGATATGACCGGAAGAGAAAATATTTACACCAATGCCTCCATTTTCGGCCTTACTCGCAAGGAAGTGGAAAAACGGCTGAACGATATCGTGCGCTTTTCCGAATTGGAGGAGTTTATAGACCAACCGGTGAGAACCTACTCCTCAGGCATGTATATGCGACTTGCGTTTGCCGTGGCTATCAATGTGGATGCGGATGTATTGCTGATAGATGAGATTCTGGCGGTTGGCGATGCAGCCTTTCAGAAAAAATGTTTTGAAAAGCTCAAGGAGATTAAAGCAAGCGGAACCACCATAGTCATTGTCTCCCACTCCATGGATCAGATGTACAAGATATGCGACCGTCTGATTTGGATCGAAGAAGGATTAATTAAGGAAGAAGGTGTGCCCAGATTAATCGGGGAGGAATATCTGGCAGCCATGGAAGGCCGCAGGCTGGACAGAATCGAACTGGAGAACCGGCAGCGAAAAGAAGAATTGGATCGTCAAATACAGGCGGAACAAGAACGCCTGCGTCAGGAGCGTGAAAAGGCAGAACGGGAACAGAAGGAACGGGAATCCAAAGCTCAGGAAGAGATTCAGCGTATGGAACAATTGGCGGAGCTGGAACGCAGGCAAAGAGAAATGGAAATCAATGAAAGTCTTAAAGATGTCTGCCCTTTCTACAGAAGCGGCGCCAGAAGGCAGACAGAATATACGCTCTCTTACACGCATGTGACTGTCTGTGATAAAGACGGTAACGAGACAAACCGCTGGTCAACAGGAGATTCTTATGAAATCAGATTGAAATATAAAGCAGTCGGCAGTTTTGAAAACATCCGCCTTGTAATCGGTCTGACAAGAGAGGACGGGACATATTGTTATGGCAGCTATATAGATGTTCCCGGCACATTGCCTTCACAGGGGATGGCGGTTTTCCGTTTTGTAAACAGCCTCTTAAAAGGAAAGTATGTTCTGGATTTATGGATTGAGGATTTTGATCTGACCACCTACGACAGCATTTATAGTTTGATGGCAATAGAGGTGGATACCGTACCATATATTGAACGGGGAATTTTAACCATGGAACATCAGTGGGAGCTGACAACTTAAATAGCAATTTCACGCCCGACATTCAAAACAATAAGTTTTATTTGACGCACTCATGAAGGATTGGAGATTTGGAATGATATCGAAAAAGCCGTTGGAAACAGATGTTGAGAAAAAGGCCGCGGATAATTTTACCGGAGAACGTTTTGTTCCGGGAATAGACGATGTCAAATTGTCTATGGAACATTACCAGCGTTATTACAGCGTACTTCCATTAACCAAGGGAAAGACCGTCCTTGATGCAGCGTGCGGGGAAGGATACGGCACGGCGCTTTTGGCTTCGGATTCCTTTCATGTAACAGGTATTGACATATCTAAGGAAGCCCTTCTGCGAGCAAGGCAAAATTATTCCCAATTTGATAATGTTGAGTTTATAGAGGCTTCCATCGAAAAGCTGCCTATGGCAGATCACAGTGTGGATGTAATTATATCCTTTGAAACCATTGAGCATGTTCCGGAAGCCGTCCAATGGAAGTTTCTGGATGAGATTGCCAGAGTACTGAAAGAAGATGGGATACTGGTAATGTCAACTCCAAACAAAGAGATCTATTCGGACCGCCCGAATTATCACAACGAGTTTCATATAAAGGAATTTTATCAGAAAGAATTTTTAGCATTTTTGAGCACAAGGTTTTCTCAAATAAAATTATATAACCAGTTCTTTGAAAATGTATGTATTGTAACTGACGATACGGAAACCGTGCAATCCGGCTATTTTTGTCCTAAAGAATATCTGCAGGAGGCAAAATATTACATTGCGGTTGCCGGAAACCGCCAAATTACTCCTCTGAGGCTCTCTCATGTATATGTCAGCCCGGAACATGATTATTCCATGCGCATAGCCCGTATCCTCCAATTACAGGAGGAAGTAAATGCAAGGAATAACCATATACAAAAACTCGATAACGAAATCTTAGAATATTGCAAATTCATTGATATTTTAAAGAAAGAAAACGAACAAGGAGAACAGGTCAAAAAAGAATTGTCTTTAATGGAGCAGCAATTGCGCGAGGCAGAGGAAAATGCTGCTTTAGTGTGCAGTGAAAACTGTGCTTTAATAAAAGAAAACGATGCTTTAAAGGTCATAAACGCATCAGAATTGGAAACAAATGCCCGTATAAAGGACGAACTGGAACACCTTGAATCAGAGACTATCCGATTGAAAGATGCAGAAAAGCAGCATCTCTCTATTATTGAAACATTACATCAGACCCTTCGGGACAAAGACGAGCTGTTATCGGAATCCAAGCAGAAACATCAGCTGCAGTTACTGGCATCTGAACAAAAATATCAACTGGAGCTGTTGGAATCCGAGAAAAAGTATCAGCTGGGGCAGCAAACACTCTGGCAAGAACACCAACAGGAAACGCAGAGTTTGCATCAGACCGTCCTTGATAAAGAAGAACGTATCCGTCTGCTTTTGGAAGCGGAGCGGGAACACTTGCTGGAAACACAAGACTTGCGTCAGACCATCCTCAATAAGGAGGGGCATATTCAGCTGCTTCTGGAAGCAGAGCGGGAATACCAGCGGGAAAAGCACTCCCGCACCTACCGCATGGCTCTGGTATTCCGTAGGATCAGCACCTTTTTCCTGCCGGTGAACAGTAAGCGCCGTTTTCTGGTCAAGATGCTGGCCAAGACAATTCGCCATCCGATACGGATGCTTCGTTTGATCAATCTCAGAAGAATCCGTAACTTTTTTATTGTTGCCAAAAGAGAAGGAATGGACAGGGTAAATGAGCACTATCGGCTGGTGGAGGAATATGAAGCCTCCAGACAGAACTCTTTTTCACCCCCGCATCCCGAAGTGACAGAGGTGTCGGACTCTGCGAATAAAAGCATCACCGACTACTCCAGACTTTCTTTTATAAGGTATAAGAAACCGGAGGTTTCCATTATCATTCCGGTCTATAACCAATTTGAATATACCTATAACTGTCTCGAATCCATCTTAAAAAACAGCGGGGACATTCATTATGAGGTCATCGTTGCAGACGACTGCTCTACGGATTTGACCAGAGAGTTGAAGCAGATAGCCAGAGAAATAAACGTGATACGTAACCACAGCAATCTGCGCTTCCTCAAAAATTGCAACAACGCGGCTCTAAAGGCAAGAGGAAACTATATTCTGTTTCTGAATAATGACACACAGGTTCAACCCGGATGGCTGGCTCCGCTGGTAGAGCTTATGGAGAAAGACGAAAAGGTTGGCATGGTCGGTTCCAAACTGATCTATCCGGATGGCCGGCTTCAGGAAGCCGGCGGTATTCTATGGGGCGACGGACACGCATGGAACTACGGGCATGGTCAAAATCCGGCGCAGCCGGAATTTAACTATGTAAAAGAAGTTGACTATATATCCGGCGCGGCTATAATGATTCGGTCTGCTCTGTGGAAAGAGATCGGCGGCTTTGACGAATATTTTGCGCCGTCGTACTGCGAAGATTCGGATTTAGCCTTTGAGGTACGTAAACACGGCTATAAACTTGTATACCAGCCCTTGTCCGTGGTAGTTCACTTCGAGGGAATGTCCAACGGGACGGACATCCACTCCGGTCTGAAACAATATCAGGTTGTCAATTCGGAGAAACTGGCACAAAAGTGGGCGGAAGAATTTAAAAATCAGTCACAGACAGAGGATGATTTATTCCATGCCCGGGATCGGAGCCAAGGGAGGAAAACCATTCTGGTGATTGACCATTATGTCCCCATGTTTGACAAGGATGCCGGCTCCAGAACCATCTGGCAGTACATCAACATGTTCGTGGAGAAAGGCTATAATGTCAAGTTTATGGGTGATAACTTCTATCCCCATGAGCCTTACACCACTGCTTTGCAGCAGATCGGCGTAGAGGTTCTCTATGGCTCTTGGTATGCGGAAAACTACAGACAGTGGATATTAGACAACAAAAATAACATTGACTTTGCATTTCTAAACAGACCGCATATCACGGAGAAATATATCGACCTATTAAAAGACGAGACCGATATAAAATGCATTTACTATGGCTGTGACCTCCACTATATGCGTATCCGGAGAGAGTATGAACTCTGCCATGACAAAAAACTTCTCGAAGAAGCACAGGATTGGGAGAAAAGGGAATTCGCGATTATGAGAAAAACGGATGTAAATTACTATCCGTCCTCAGTCGAGATCGAACAGATTCACAAGGTTGACGCCTCCATTCCGGCTAAAACTTTTGATATTTATGTCTATGAAAAATTTCAAGAGAATATTCCCATGGACTTTGCTAAACGGGAAGGACTTATGTTTGTGGGAGGTTTCGGGCATCCCCCCAACGAGGATGCCGTGCTGTGGTTTGTGGACGCGGTACTGCCCCTTATCCGTAAGCGTTGTGACATGCCTTTTTACGTAATAGGAGCTAATCCAACGGAGCAAGTCAAAAGGCTTGCCGGAAACGGGGTGATTATAAAAGGCTTTGTCACGGATGCCGAGCTGGAAGAGATGTACAATACATGCCGTATGGCGGTTATTCCGCTGCGTTATGGCGCAGGAGTCAAAGGAAAAGTGATAGAGGCGTTATATTATGGCATCCCTATGGTCACTACTTCCATCGGTATTGAGGGCATTACCGGCGCGGAACGGTTTGTAGAGATTGCGGATACGGCGGACTCTTTTGCTGACAAGGTAACAGCTTTATACAACAATATGCCAAAACTGGCCGATACAGTGCAGCTCTATCAAGACTATGTGAAAGAGCATTGCAGTGTTCAGGCCGTATGGAATCATATAAAGGATGACTTTACGAGATGATTATTACAAAGACCCCATTTAGAATGTCTTTTTTCGGCGGCGGTACGGACATGCCGGAATTTTTCAGGGAACACGGCGGTGCCGTCATATCTACTACCTTTGACAAATATTGCAATGTAAACGTGCGGCATCTGCCCAGATTTTTTAATTATACGGACGAGGTAGTGTATTCCAAGATAGAGAGAGTTACGGATGCAAATGATATTGTACATCCGGCCATCCGGGAAGCAATGAAGTTTTTAGACATGCATGAGATACGACTCACCTATGAGGCTGATCTGCCCGCCCGTTCAGGTCTTGGGACAAGCAGTTCCTTTGCCGTAGGGATGCTCTCTGCATTCTACTCCCTGAAAGGGAAATATGCGGATAAGAAAAAGCTGGCGGATGACGCAATCTATCTGGAAAGAACTCTGTGCAATGAGGCCGGCGGCTGGCAGGATCAGATTGCCGCGTCCTACGGAGGACTCAACCGCATTAACTTTGGCAGTGACGGATATACGGTGGATCCCATCATCATTTCCCCTGAGCGGAAGCAACAGTTTAACCGTAATCTGATGCTGTTTTTTACCCAGTTTACCCATTTTTCCGCCGAAGTGCAAAGCGCTAACAAAAATAAGGACAATACGGCACAGAAACTGGAAATGTTAGCACTGGTAGATGAAGCGCAGGCAATTTTGACAGATAAGACGAAAGACTTGGACGATATCGGACGTCTGCTGGATACTACATGGCGCCTAAAAAGGCAGACGGGGAACAAGGTATCCACCGACTCCATCGACATGCTTTATGAGCGGGGAATAAATGCCGGCGCTCTGGGAGGCAAACTGCTTGGCGCAGGCGGCGGAGGATTTCTATTGTTTTATGTGGAGCAGGACAGGCAGGAAAAAGTGCGCATGGCATTGCGGGATCTGATGTATGTGCCGTTTGAATTTGAAGACGGCGGCACCCGGGTAATCTATTATGCGCCCGAATCCTATGAACCCAAAGAAGACCTGAAAGAAAGGGAAATAACATGAAAATCGGAATTGTCGGAAGTGACGGATATATTGCGGGATATCTCCTCTCCCATTATCAAAACAAGGATTACATAGAAGAAATTTTATGTATAGACAAGAGTGACCGGGCGGATCGTTTTCTGGATCTGGTTCATCCGGAGGCTTTCGACTACAGCGCATTGGACAGCCTTGATTATATCATTTTTACGGCGGCCGTATCAGGGCCGGATGCATGTGCCGACAAGTTTGACGACTGTTGGGCCATCAATGTAACCGGAACAAAGCATTTTATCGAAGAGGCCATAGAACGGCAGTGCCGTGTTCTGTTTTTCTCCAGTGATGCCGTTTTCGGAGATATGCCGGGGGCTGTTTATACGGAATCCTCGGAGACAAAAGCTCAAACTCCGTATGGAAAAATGAAAAAAGCCGTGGAGGACGCATTCAAGCATTCTCCCTATTTCAAGGCAATCCGGCTTTCCTATGTGGCCTCCTCACAGGATCGCTTTATCACATACTGCAAAAGCTGCATTCAAAAAGGAGAATGTGCGGAAATTTTTCATCCCTTTTACCGCAATTGCATTGTGGTCAGTGATGTGGTACAGGTGGTGGAATGGATGGGACTCCATTGGACCGAATACCGGCCTTCCTTTCTGAACGTGGCCGGACGGGAACTGGTGAGCCGTATTCGTATGGCAGATGAGCTAAACAGGATATTTCAGGATAGGCTGCAATATAAAATTGTTCAGCCGGAAGAAAATTTTTATAAAAACCGTCCCCGTATTACCCAGATGGAAAGTATTTATCTGGGGCAATACGAAATCTTGCAAAACGAAAGCTTTACCGAAAAAATTCAAAGAGAAATGGAGGATATTGAGATATGAAAAGGGCGCTGATTACAGGAATTACCGGAATGGTAGGGTCTCACTTGGCAGATTTCCTTCTGGCAGAGACAGATTGGGAAATTTACGGTGTATGCCGATGGAGAAGTCCGCTGGATAATGTAAACCATCTGCTGGACAGGGTGAATAAGAAGGACAGGATATTTTTTGATTATGGGGACTTAAATGATCAAATTTCCTTGATGACCGTTGTCAACAAGGTAAAGCCGGACTATGTGTTTCATTTGGCGGCTCAGAGCTATCCGCTGACCAGCTTTACTGCTCCGCTGGATACTCTCAATACAAATATTTTGGGAACCTGCAGGCTTCTGGAGGCCATTCGCGCCGCAATGGAGACAGACAAAAACTACAAACCCGTTATCCATGTGTGTGCCTCCTCGGAGGTCTTTGGAAAGATACCGGCGGATAAGAAACCCGAAACCGGAATTCACGAAGAATGTCCTTTCCATCCTGCTTCCCCCTACGCAATCTCCAAGGTCGGTACGGATCTGTTGGGACGTTATTATGCGGAGGCATATGGAATGACAGTGATGACCACCCGTATGTTTACCCATACAGGTCCGCGCAGAGGAGACGTGTTCCATGAATCAACCTTTGCGAAACAGATTGCCATGATCGAGGCCGGATTGATTGAGCCCAAAGTCATGGTGGGCAACCTGCAGTCACTGCGAACCTATGCAGACGTAAGAGATGCCGTCCGGGCTTACTATATGCTTGTGATCTCCAATCCTATAGCCGGGGAGTACTACAATATTGGAGGATCCTATACTTGTGAGGTTGGAGATACGCTGAAAACATTGATTTCTTACTCCTCCATGAAGGATCAGATAGAGGTGGTCACGGATCCGGAAAGGCTGCGTCCTATAGATGCGGATCTGCAGGTACCCGACTGCCGTAAGTTCAAAGAACATACCGGCTGGGAACCGGAAATTCCTTTTGAGACCACCATGCATGATTTATTGGATTATTGGCGGAAGCGTATCCATAACGGAGAAGTATTCCTGACTCGCTGATGGGAACTCGTTTTCCCATTCGTCTCCGGCAGCATCACAGTCCGGACAAACGCCGTAATCTACCAAAAAACGCCAAAAACAGGCGCTTTTCATATTTATTTAAGATTCCGCAGAACGGAGTCATGGAGGTTAGCATGAAAGTTGTTATTATGGCAGGGGGGAAGGGAACCCGGATTGCGGAAGTAAACTCTCAAGTGCCCAAACCCATGATCCCTATAGACGGGAAACCTATTCTGGAATACCAGATTAATGTGCTGAGAAGACAGGGGTATGAGGAGTACATTCTGATCATTGGCCACCTTGGCCATATCATACAAGACTATTTCGGAAACGGTTCCCGTTGGAACGTGCATATTCGGTATATTACGGAAGAAACCCCTTTGGGAACTGCCGGGGCTTTATATTATTTAAAGGAAGAAATCAAGGAAGACTTTCTCCTGTTAAACGGCGATATCATTTTTGATGTGGATATCACCAGATTTCTGGACAGCCACCGCCGCCTTAACACTACTGCCACTATCCTCACGCATCCCAACAGCCACCCTTATGACAGTGGTATTATTATAGCTGACAAAAACGGAACAGTTACCGGCTGGCTGCATAAGGAGGATCCGCGGCGCTGGTACAAGAATAGGGTAAATGCGGGATTGCATATGCTCTCTCCCGACATTTTCCGCTGCTTTCCCGACCTGCAAAAGCGGGACTTAGACCGTGATATCTTAAAACCGTTGATATCTTCCAGAGAACTGGGCATCTATGACTCTCCGGAATATATCAAGGACATGGGAACACCTGACCGGTACTGTTCAGTGGCTGAAGATATCCGCTGCCATCGGGTGGAAGCCAGAAATCTCAGGGAACGGCAAAAGGCTATCTTCTTGGATCGGGACGGCACTTTGAACAAATATGTGGGATTTTTAACAGATATAGATGAACTGGAATTGACGGAGGGCGCCGCCGAGGCAGTTCGAAGGATTAACGCCAGCGGATACTTGGCCATTGTGATTACCAATCAGCCCGTCATTGCCCGGGGAGAAGTTTCCAAGGAGGAATTATCAGAGATCCACAACAAACTGGAAACCTTGCTGGGACAAGACGGCGCCTATATCGACGCCATTTACTATTGTCCTCATCATCCGGACAAGGGCTTTGCGGGAGAACGGCCGCAGTATAAGATAGAATGCGATTGCCGCAAGCCCAGACCCGGTATGCTCCTGCAGGCAGCCGACGACTACAACATAGATATGACAGCGTCATGGATGGTCGGAGACAGTGACAGCGACATAAAAGCCGGAACGGCAGCCGGATGTAAAACTTTGCTGCTGGACGGGCAGATATCTCTGCTTCAGGCTATCGAACAAATACTGGACGGCGGTCCGGCCACCCTATCGTCCGATTATGAAAGGCAGTAACTTATGAAGAAAGAATTAATCGTCTACGTGGAAGACCTTGTGGGCAGATACCCTTCGCTAAAGGATTCGGAGCAGGATATTTGCCATGCTTACCGTATTCTGGAAGAATCCTATTCCGCTCAGGGAAAGCTTCTGGTCTGCGGCAACGGAGGCAGCGCTGCGGATTCGGAGCATATTGTGGGAGAACTGATGAAGGGATTCTGCCTGCCAAGAGCATTGAACCCTACACTGAAACAAGCTTTGCTGCAGGCGGATACGGCATACGGCGGGGAACTGGCGGACAAATTACAGGGAGCTTTGCCTGCCATAGCCCTGACAGGCCACAACGCTCTCAGCACGGCCTATTTGAATGATGTGGACGGCCTGCTCTGCTATGCGCAGCAAGTAATGGGATACGGCAGCACAGGTGATGTCTTTCTGGGGATCAGCACTTCCGGCAATTCCCAAAATGTGCTTTACGCTGCCGTAACAGCCAAGGCTAAAGGACTGAAGGTCATCGGTCTCACCGGAAAGAGCGGCGGCGCGCTTGCAGACTATGCGGATGTGTGTATACGGGCAGGTGCGTCAGAGACATACCAGATACAGGAATTACATCTTCCTATTTATCATTGCCTGTGTTTAATGTTAGAAAAGAAATTTTTCGAATGATAGAAAGTAGCTAATTTTAATCTCTACATCAGGAGACAAGAGTTTGGAAGTAAACTTCCGAATATTGATTGGTATGTGCGCTAAAGCGCGCTAGGAGTATAGATATGAATGAAATAAAAAACAGTAAAAAGTGGGTTTTTGCATTAGGTGTAATCCTATTTGGCATTTTATGCTTTGGGATCGGCTGGGGATGCAATACCCTTTTGCATAAGACTGCAAAAGAATCGGAGATACCTTCTCCCACGTATTCTTTTGCCCCGTTTTCGTCGGTTACTTTTGAAGGTTCTCAGGAGACCGCCGATATCCCATGGGGGTATACCGCAGGAATTATTGAGGATGAACAAGAAGAGTGCATTTTACTCACCCCTAATACAGCCGTGAATTTGTCAGGAGACACCCTTCCTTCTACTTGGACATTCCGGTATAGGATTCATCCTTGGGTGGATGCCATGTCGGACGGCGCGGGGCTGGTAATCTGGGTATTGGACGAAACAGACAATATTCTGTATTCTGAGGAAATTTCCGTAAAAACCGGAGGCCAGTGGCAGGATTATTCCATAGACCTGCATTTCTGGGATAATGCCTCAAAAGTTAAGATATTGTGTAATAACGGCCCTGCCGACAATGATGAGTGTGATTGGGTCATCTTAAGCTCCCAGACGGAAAACAGCGTACCGTTAGCCGATAATTATGTCAGATCCGCAACTTATTTTGCAGACGAATGGTCTATTAATTTTTGGAATTCTGAGATGGATCATCTGAACAGCGATTTAGAACAAATTAAGGCAGACGGATTTGACAGTATCATTATCGTTGTCCCTTGGCGCGAGTTCCAGCCGGACGTATCACCGATTTCTTATAATGAATATGCTTTTTCCAAACTGGATGAAGTGATGTCCGCCGCTGACAGCGCAGGGCTGGAAGTTTACGCACGGCTGGGATATACTTGGGATTTTTACAGAGATGAAAACGAAAATATAATAGATCGCTTTTTCAATCTATTAGGCGATGCAGACACTCTTGCCGCGTGGGATGACTATATACGGAAGATGTATCAGGTTTTATCCGCATATGACTGTTTTGCGGAGGCTTTTCTGACATGGGAAGACCTATGGGGGCCTACGGCAGTCTGTGATGTCCAAGATCTCAGCGACAGAGCTGCCAAAGCTCAATTTATAAAATTCGGTGAATGGGTCAGCGATCATTACACTTTGGAAGAATATAACCGGAATTACAAGACAAACTATACGGCTTATGATCAAATTCCCATTCCTCACCGCTCGGAACCGGCATTATGGGCAATGTATGAATTTTATGACGATTTTCTCCTAAATATTTTGAAACGATCGCAACAATATTTTCCCAATCTATCCATGGAAGTGAGAATGGACTGGGATTTAGTGACGGACGCACAGGGGAACTCCGTTTACTACAAGCATTCCGGGCTGTATAGCTGCGCGGATTCGGACTTTTCCACCACTATGTATGGGATTCCCATGGGGTTTGAAAACGTGGGGGAAATTGTGACCTATGAGGAAGCTCTGGCGCAGACCAAATATACTTTAGAAAATTTTCAATCCGAAAACGGCGGAAAAGCCGTCTATATTGACCAGTTTATATTTGCGGATAACACGCCGGACTTTTCCAATAATGCCCGGATAAAAGAAGAAGAATTAGATGATTACCTGTTAAATGTTGCGGATACATTGCTCAGCTATTCCGACGGCTACGGCATATGGACTTATCGGGACTATTGCTCCAACATGCTGTACAATCCACAGTTTGCTCTGGCAGATGAAGGATGGGAGGCGCAAGGTGTCTCATTTGGGGAGCAGGACGGATCCATGGTATGCCGGATTACGCCAGCGGGCAGTCTGAGACAAACAATACCAGATATTCGTGACCATTTTAGTACGGACAAATATTTTTGTGAATTTGATGTGGTGTCTCTTACCGCCCCCGGCACAGTAGAGATTCAGGTGGGCGATACCGTCTTACAGGCAGAGATTACCCATACAGGAAAGATACAGCTGACGCTTGACCATCCCATTCATTTCGGATTTGAAATTTCGTCTATAGATGCTGATTTGGCAATAGACAATTTAAAGTTATATTCTCAAATTCAACGAGGCTACCTTTATGACGAGAACTTTGAAGAACTTGAATGCATTGACGAAATACGGACGTTAAACGGTATGTTAACCGAATCGGAGTAATATGAAAAAGGATAAAACAACGAACACGATAAACAGAAACAATAACTTTGGGATGTTGCATTTGATGGCATCCTTTTTTGTCTTATACGGTCATCAATATAGACTGTTAAACCAGTCGCCGCCTGTGGTATTAGGGAATCAAATTCATGAACTGGGGGTAAAAACAATATTCCTGATTTCCGGTTATCTCATTGCAAAAAGTCTGTTTTCCATGACATGCGGCAGAAAAAAAGTTACCGCAGTCTATTTGTTAAAACGTATCGGAAGACTTTTCCCCGAATTTCTTTTCTGTCTGATAACAACGGCTTTTTTTATTGCTCCTCTATTTACTACATTGACTGTAAAAGAATATTTTTACAATATGGATTCCATTGTTTTTTATATCAAAAACAATCTTTTTCTATATCCTATATTTCACTTACCCGGTGTTTTTGCTGTCAATCCCTTTGCGGGAACAGTCAACGGCTCTTTATGGACTATGCCTTTGGAAGTTGCCATGTATCTCTGTTTTTTATTGATTATGCTCTTTTTTCGGGAAAAAAACAGGCAAAGAATTGTTTATACCCTGTTCGGCGCAGGTATTTTTATATTATGGAGCATAAAAATTATTTATCTTCCAGAGGCTCGATGGGTTTTCTATGGCACGGATTGGGCGGCTGCACTTTATGATATCGTGTATTTTGTGATTGGAGGAGGCATATATTTTTGGAAACCCAAATTCGATATCCAAAAATCTTTTTTTCTTTTACTGCTTCTAGGTATCTTTAATTTTAATGTGGCATTTGGAAGAGAAATCATATGCATGGCAGCGCTGTCATGCTGCATTTTCTCGTTGGGTTTTGCCGAGAAGCAATCGCTAAACTTACCGTGGTTACATCCTGAATGCGCATATGGTGTTTATTTATGGGGCTTTCCCGTACAACAATGCATTATAAATCTTTTTTATATAACGGGGAAAATACAATCCGCTAATCTTCTGTTTTTGATTAGTTCCGTTATCGCATATATATTAGCCCGTTTTTCATATCGCTATATTTATAAGCCATTTAGTAAAATCAACAACAGAATCATCTCATATATAGATGAACGTCTCTGAGATTATATATGTTCCTCTTTCTGCGCTTCTTTTGAATCCATACAATCCCATATTTTATGACGGTGTTCACTCCGTCTTCTTCAAGCCTGACCTGATGCGTCAGGCTTTTTGTCTGTTTAAGTGTCTTCCGGTGTCTCGGCAGCTCCGCAAAAAATCTTTCCGAAAAGCTTTTTGTCACTTTTGCGCCACACAGTCTGACGGCTTTGTTCAGGTATGGGCCGGCCTCTTTTTCATGGTCTGAGCAGGCTCTTGAAAACAAAAAAGTAACGGATAATCAGGGATTATCCGTCAAATTTTCTGATGCGGGTCTGCAATCTGCAGCACTATGCAGAACGGCCCGGAAATATACTTTGGAGTTGATATGATACAAAAAATCAAAGAAATATACGCATATAGAGATATGATCTACAGCTTGACAAGAAGAGAACTCAGAGGAAGATACAAAGGATCCGTGCTTGGCTTTTTGTGGACTTATATTAACCCGTTATGCCAAGTAGTTGTATACTCCATCGTATTCTCCACCATTTTCAGAGTAAATGTAGAGAAGTTCTATTTATACCTGATCATCGGCATGATGCCATGGACATTTTTTAATTCTTCCGTACAGGGAGGCACTACCTGCATCCGTGCGCAGTCGGATCTGGTTAAGAAGATATATTTCCCCCGGGAAGTTATTCCTATTTCCTATGTCACCAGCGCGTTCATAAATATGCTCTTCAGCTTCATTATCGTATTTATGGCAGTGGTTATCTCCGGATTCGGTTTTAATTTGAAGGTTCTCATTTACCTTCCCCTGATTATGCTGTTGGAGTATTTTTTTGCACTTGGCGTTGCATTTATTGTTTCTGCAGTGACGGTTTACTTCAGGGATCTGGAACAGATTATCGGTGTGGTAATGATGGCTTGGATTTATGTTACGCCCATTATGTACAGTATAGATTATGTGCCGGAACAGTTCAGGTTTCTCGTGGTGCTTAACCCTATGACACCTATTGTGGAAGTGTATCATCAGATTCTATATTACCGGATGGTTCCCACCACAAACTACCTTCTCCTTGCAGGCGCGTCCGCCTGTATCTTCTTTTTGGTAGGGGTGTTGATATTTGCAGTGCTTGACAGAAACTTTGCGGAGGAAATGTAGTGGATAACCATACGACTACCGATACGCGTAAAATCGCAATCGACGTAATAAATGTAAAAAAGAAATTTAAATCTTATCAGGATAAAGCGTCTACGCTGAAAGAACGATTTCTGCAGCCCTCCCGGAAGAAACATGATGACATCATGGTGCTAAAGGGAATCAGCTTCCAAGTGTATAAGGGAGAAGCTGTAGGAATTATCGGAAGAAACGGCTGCGGGAAAAGCACTACTTTGAAGCTGCTGACCAGAATACTTCGTCCCAATGAAGGCCAGATCAAGATATGCGGAAGGGTCTCCAGCCTGATCGAGCTGGGGGCAGGTTTCCACCCCGATATGACAGGACGTGAAAATATTTACACCAACGCTTCCATCTTCGGCCTCACTAAAAAAGAGGTGGATGAACGGATGAACGACATTATTCGTTTTTCCGAATTAGAGGATTTTGTTGACAATCCTGTCAGGACATATTCTTCCGGAATGTATATGCGTCTGGCTTTTGCCGTGGCCATCAATGTGGATGCAGAAGTTCTGTTGATCGACGAAATTCTGGCGGTGGGTGATTCCGCTTTCCAGAAAAAGTGCTTTGAAAAGCTGAAACAGATTAAGGCCGGCGGAACCACTATAGTAATCGTTTCCCACTCCATGGATCAAATGTATAAAATTTGTGACAGGCTGATATGGATTGAAAACGGTTTGATCAAAGATCAGGGAATCCCTAAAATGATCGGCGAAGAATATATGGCCGCCATGGAGGGAAGGCGCCTTGACCGTATGGAGACGGAGAAAAGGCAGAAAGAGGAAGAGGCAAAGAAAGAAAAGACAACAGCGGAAACCAAAGCCGGACAGAACCCGGAAAAATCTTCCGATATGGAGCTGCCCCAATTTTGCCGGAAAGGCGCCCATCATGTCGGAAACGGAAAAATCATACTGACTGACGGATACATTTTAGATGCCAGCGGCCAAAAAGTCTCCACCGTCGGCATCCGGCAGAAATTTAAAGTGGTGTATTCCTATTGTTCGGAGCTGGCAGGAACAAAATTAAACTTTGTGATCAGCTTCACCAAGGATAACGGCATCTACTGTTTTGGCACCGGAAGCATCTCCGGAGGCAATAGGGAAAATGCCTTTTCTGCGGAGTCCTCCGGAACGGTAACGGTTTCTTTTGAGACAAATAACCTGCAGGAAGGCAAATATTTGATTGATCTCGGAATACAGGGCCTTGACGGAACAGTGTTCCACTATATTTACAGCGCATTGGAACTGCAGGTTGAGGGAGATCCGGAAAAAGCTCAGGCAGGTATTGTCAACATGTCCAGAAAATGGACTTGTAACAGCCGCACGGTGCATCAAGAATACTAAAACAAGCGTTTTCCACTCTGCCTGTCCGGAACTTACAGGAGGACCCAAATATGTTTTACCAGAAAAAGAAAGAGAAAGAGAACTTTGAGGCCCGAGAAAAGTCGCTTCTTATAGAATTGGATCAGCTTAAGAACCGGATTGCCTGCTTGGAAACCGAGAAAGCACAGTGGAATGATTGTCAGGAAAAGAATTGCAGCGAACGGGAAAGCCTTCTGCAGGAAACGGAACAATTGCGAAACAGATGCTCCCAACTGCAGGCGGACAATGACCGAGTTTATGCCGGACACCGCGGGATGGAAGAAGAAATTAATTATTTGAAATACAGAATAAGCACATTGGATGAGTTACATGAATCCATTGTGTTCGGGAATTGGCCTCATGACGGCTCTTTCAAAAACTACACTTGCAGGTATCCCTTTGAAAGGCTTGAAATATTGCCCCGAGGAGAAGTATATACCTGTTGCAGCGGCCACATAAAACATAATTACTATATCGGAAATATCTATGAAGATTCTACGGATTTTGAGGGAATCTGGAATTCGGACAAGGCTAAAAAATTGAGATATTCCGTTCAGGAAGGCAATTTCGAATTCTGCCAGAAAAAGTGTAAGTTCTTCCACATGCCACTTGACGAAGATAATCCGATTCGGCCCAAAGAGATTACCGACGAAACTTTTTCTTGTAAAGAATGGAAAGATTTCGGCATTAAAACCACCCCGAAATACATCATGCTGAGCTGTGATGAAAGCTGCAATTTGCGCTGCCCCAGCTGCAGAAGCCATATAAAAGCATTAAGGAAAGAAGAAAGCGACAAATTGTATGACCGTTTAACGAAAATTGTCCGCCCTATGTTGAAGGATTGTGAATTGCTGGGCGCTCTGGGCACAGGGGAAATATTTGCAAGCAGCGCCATATCCAGATTTTTGAAGACAATTAGTGCAACAGAGTTTCCCCGGCTGAATCTGATACTTACTACAAATCTCCAAATGGCGGATGAAGCGAAATGGAACGAATTCTCAAATCTTCTGGATATCCCTAAAACAATGCGGATTTCTATGGATGGAGCTTCAAAAGAAACCTATGAAAAAAACCGATTGGGGGGGGTATGGGAGCGCTTACAAGAAAATCTGGCATATCTCTGCAAATTGAGAAAAGATCCGGATGCCCACGTGGATCATATCTGCCTGAATTTCGTTGTGCAGGATAACAATTATCATGAAATGAAGGCATTTACAGCTATGGCTGAAGAATTGGGCGTAGATGCAGTAGAATTTCAAAAGCTGACAAATTGGGGGACCTATTCGGAGCAGGAGTTCATTGGAAAAGATGTTCTTAACAGCAATCACCCGTGCCATGAGGTCGTCATAAATACATTAAAAGAGTTATTGGAACCGAGCAGCCGTAAAATCGAGATTATTCAAAATATATTGTAGCGCCGGCGCTTGGTTGATTGGAGAACTTAAATGATACTTACGCAGCAAGAAGATAAAAAAGTATATTCGGACGGAACCGAGACCGAAAGAGCCATGTTGGATATTGCCTGCAAATATCCGGGGGATTTATCACAGGATTATATTTCTGACAACAGCAATTATACAATAAACAATACTTTTTCTGCTGTCAGGCAGAACATTCTTAATTGGTATCCTTTTTTGGAGCACTCTTCAATCCTTGAAGTAGGCGCGGGCATGGGTGCCGTCACAGGAATGCTGTGTGATCGTGCCTATCATGTAACTGCCCTTGAAATGAGCCGTACAAGGGCGGATGTGATCAGAGCCAGATACCATGACAGGAAAAATCTTCAGGTTATCAGTGAAGATATTAATACATGGGACACCGACCAGCGGTTTGATTATGTCGTATTCATCGGTGTCTTGGAATATGCTGCCGTCTTCTCCGACAGCCACAGACCTTATGACGAGTTTCTGTTAAGTATTAAACGGCTTTTAAAGTCGGACGGCAAAATTCTTTTTGCCATTGAAAACCGGTTTGGATTGAAATATTGGCTGGGCGGATCCGAGGATCATTTGCAGAAACCTTTTGTAGGAATCGGCGGATACTCCGGCCTAAAGGATACCCCGAGAACATTCTCAAGAAGGGAACTGGAAGAGATTCTGGAAAGAACCGGTTTTTCCTATTATCGGTTCTACGGTGTGCTGCCGGATTATAAATTTCCGGAACTGATCTATTCCGACGAGTATATGCCAAGCTACATGAACCTGAAAAAGGTGGCTTTTACTTATTCGAGAAACAGCAGACTGGTTGCAAATGAAAGGGACTTATACAAGGATATCATTTCAAACGGTGTGTTTCCTTTTTTTGCAAATTCTTTTCTGGTGGAAGCTTCTTTCAAGAAATTAGAGGACAGACATGTAGTGCATGTATCGGCCAAGGGCGAAGTGTACCGGGAATTCCGAGTGAGCACCGTTTTGGACAATAAAGACCATGTCTATAAAATGCCCATGCATAAAGATGCAAAGGCACATATCAACAGCATAATCGAAAACACAAATGCCCTCATAAAAAGGGGAATTCAAATGCTGCCTATTAAAGTGGAAGATGGAATTATACTTTCTGACAGATATTACGGCACCAGCGCTCAGACGGCATTTGAAGAAGCTCTTGAGAGAAACGACACAGCCGCGGTCCACCGGCTTATTGACTGCCTGAATGCTAATCTGCTGAAAAGCAGTGAATGTGTTGATTACAATATTAACAACATAATCGACAAAAACAGACTCTGTGAATCAAAAGTCAACTATGGCCTTATCTTGCAGAAAGCCTATATTGATATGACTTTTTACAATTCTTTTTGGGAAAACGGAGAACTGATTTTCTTTGATCAGGAGTGGTGTTTTGAGAGAGTCCCTCTTAAATACTGTCTCTACTATGCCATAAAGTCCGTATACCAGAAAACAGATGCAGACACACAAATTCCATTATCAGAGCTATTGGAATATGTGGATATCGGTGCGGAAGAAGCACGGATATATGACAGGCTGGAAGAATTTCTCTGGTCAAATGTTCTTTATCGTCAGACGGATTTCTACGGCGCGGACGGATATTGCAACAGATATTCGGATTCTATGACACTGCAGAATCAGGATGCCGCACAGCAAAGCCGGGATACGGAGCTGCAAAATGAAAATGAGGGATTGCATACCCAAAATGCGGAGCTTCAAAAGATACTTTCTGATCAAAGCGACCAATTAAATGCGCTTCAGGAAATTATCACAAACGATCAGCAAAAACTGCTGGAATCCATGCGTAATTACCAGCAGAAATTAGAAGACGCCCAACAGAAATATCAGGAAGATTTAAAAGAAACCGAACTGAAACACCAAAAAGACTTGCAGGATACCGGGCTGAAATATGAGGAAGAACTGCGGAATTACAGACAAACCGTCCTTAACAAGGAAGGACATATTGAACTCCTGCTGGAGGCCGAGCGTAGCTATCAACGGGAAATAGACAGATACCGGCAGGAAATCCAAGACTGCCGGCAGACCATCCGCAACAAAGAAGGGCACATTGAACTTCTTCTGGAAACAGAACGCGAATATGAGAGGGAGAAGCATTCCAGAACTTACCGGATGGCTCTTGTATTTCGGAGAATCAGTACCTTTTTCCTGCCCGTAAACAGTAAACGGCGTTTCATCGTTAAGATGCTGGCAAAAGGCATTCGCCATCCAAAGCTGATGCTGCGCATGATCAATTTGAGGAGAATCCGTAATTTCTTTATCATCTCCCGTAAAGAAGGAATGGATGGTGTCAATAAACATTATAAATTGGTGGAGGAGTACGAAAATTCAATGCTGCACCCGTTCCCGACGGAGCAGCTTGACATCACAGAGGTATCGGAAGCGGCAAATAAAAGCATAGAGGATTATCCCAAACTCTCCTTTGTTAAATACAGACAGCCTGAGGTATCCATTATAATTCCCGTTTTCAATCAGTTTGAATATACCTATAACTGTCTCGAATCCATCCTGAAAAACAGCGGCGACATACGCTATGAAGTCATAGTTGCCGATGACTGTTCTACGGATCTGACCAGAGAATTGGAGAAAATGGCGAAAGGAATCTGTGTCCTCCACAACAAGAAAAACCTGCGGTTTCTCTTAAATTGTAACAAGGCCGCCGAAAGCGCCAAGGGTAAGTATATCCTGTTTCTCAACAATGACACACAGGTTCAGGCCGGTTGGCTGGAGCCGTTGGTCAAGCTCATCGAAAAAGATGAAACCATAGGCATGGTGGGTTCTAAGCTGATCTATCCGGACGGCCGTCTTCAGGAAGCAGGCGGCATTATCTGGGGAGACGGCCATGCATGGAATTATGGCAACGGTCAGAATCCTGCCCTGCCGGAGTTCAATTATGTGAAAGAAACGGATTATATTTCCGGCGCCGCCATCATGATCCGTCGGGATCTTTGGAAAGAAATCGGCGGATTTGACGAACGTTATGCCCCTTCCTATTGTGAGGATTCCGATTTGGCTTTTGAGGTGCGCAAACGCGGCTACAAGCTGATGTACCAGCCTCTGTCGGTAGTAGTTCATTTTGAGGGAATGTCCAACGGAACCGACATTCACTCCGGCCTGAAACAATATCAGGTGGTTAATTCCGAAAAAATGGCGGAAAAATGGGCGGATGAATACAAAAAACAGTCCCCCTCCGAGGATGACCTGTTCCATGCCAGAGACAGAAGCCGGAACAAGAAGACAATTCTGGTAATTGACCACTATGTCCCTATGTTTGATAAGGATGCCGGTTCCAGAACCATCTGGCAGTATATCAATCTGTTCGTGGAAAAGGGATATAATGTCAAGTTTATGGGCGATAATTTCTATCCTCATGAACCCTATACTACCGCATTGCAGCAAATCGGCGTGGAAGTGCTTTACGGCCCTTGGTATGCGAATAACTATAGACAATGGATCAAAGACAACAAGGACAATATTGATTTTGCCTTTTTAAACAGACCCCATATCACGGAAAAATACATCGACTTTTTAAAGGAAGAGACGGACATAAAGTGTATTTATTACGGGTGTGACCTTCATTGTATGCGCATCCGGAGGGAATATGAACTCTGCCATGATAAAAAGCTCCTTGCGGAAGCGGAAGAATGGAAAAAAAGAGAGTTTGCGATTATGCGGAAAACCGACGTAAACTACTATCCTTCCTGCGTAGAGATTGAAGAAATCCATAAAATAGATGCTTCTATTCCGGCTAAGACATTTGACATTTACGTATATGAAAAATTCCGTGAAAACATTCCCTTGGATTTCACCAAACGGGAGGGAATTATGTTTGTAGGCGGGTTCGGCCATCCGCCCAATGAAGACGCCGTCCTATGGTTTGCGGACAAAATTTTTCCGCTGATCCGCAAAAAATGCGATATTCCCTTTTACGTGGTTGGAGCAAATCCTACGGAAAACGTCAGAAAGCTGGACGGTAACGGAGTGGTCATTAAAGGATTTGTCACGGATGACGAATTGGAAGATCTCTACAATACCTGCCGTATGGCGGTAGTGCCGCTGCGTTATGGCGCGGGCGTCAAAGGAAAGGTAATCGAGGCGTTGTATTATGGCATACCCATGATCACTACGTCCATTGGCATTGAGGGGATTACGGATGCGGAACAATTTGTGGAAATTGCAGATACCGCAGAGCTTTTTGCCCATAAAGTAATTGCCCTGTACAACGATACGAAAAAATTAACAGACACCGTGCAGCTCTATCAGGATTATGTGAAAAAGCATTGCAGCGTAGAGGCTGTATGGAACCATATAAAGGATGATTTTACAAGATGATTATTACAAAGACCCCGTTTAGAATGTCCTTTTTCGGCGGCGGAACGGATATGCCGGAATTTTTTATGGAACATGGCGGCGCCGTTATCTCCACCACCTTCGACAAATATTGCAATGTGAATGTGCGGCACCTTCCCCGTTTCTTTAATTATACGGACGAGGTAGTGTATTCCAAAATCGAACGGGTAACGGATGTGGGAGATATTGTACATCCGGCCATCAGAGAGGCTATGAAATTATTAGATATGCACGAGATCCGACTCACATACGAGGCCGATCTTCCAGCGAGATCCGGTCTTGGGACAAGCAGTTCCTTTGCGGTGGGGATGCTGTCCGCTTTCTATTCTTTAAAGGGAAAATATGCCGACAAAAAGAAGCTGGCGGACGATGCCATTTATCTTGAGCGGACATTATGTAATGAAGCCGGGGGGTGGCAGGATCAGATTGCCGCATCCTACGGAGGACTGAACCGCATTAATTTCGGCAGCAACGGATACACGGTGGATCCCGTCATTATCTCTCCGGAGAGAAAGCAGCAGTTTAACCGAAACCTTATGCTGTTTTTCACGGAATTTACCCATTTTTCCGCCGAAGTCCAATCTGCCAACAAAAAAGCGGATAACACGGCACAGAAGCTGGAGATGTTGAGTCTGGTGGACGAAGCTCAGGCTATTTTGACGGATAAGACGAAAGACTTGGACGAAATCGGCCGTTTGCTGGATGTGACATGGCGTTTAAAGAGACAGACGGGAAATAAAGTGTCCACCGACTCCATTGACATGCTGTATGACAGAGGAATCAAAGCCGGCGCTCTGGGCGGAAAACTGTTAGGAGCCGGAGGAGGAGGGTTTCTATTGTTTTACGTAGAGCCGGATAAGCAGAAAGCTGTCCGGGCGGCATTACAAGATTTAATGGTCGTGCCCTTTGAATTTGAAAACGGCGGCACGCGGGTCATCTATTATGCCCCGGAGACCTATGAGCCGAGAGAAAATCAGGCCGGTTAGTGTGAGAAGAAGTTCTAATTGCTTTAGCAATTTTTGCTCACAGCAGAGGCTGTTTTGCGAAGAACTTCTAAGTAGCGTAAAACGTTTCGGGATGGAGGAAAACATGAAAATAGGAATTGTCGGCAGTGACGGATATATCGCAGGATATCTTCTCTCCTGCTTTCGATACAGGGATTACGTGGAACGGCTGGTGAGCATTGACAAGAGCCGCCGGGCGGACTGTTATTTAGATTTGGAGCATCCCGAAGCATTTGAATACAGTGCATTGGATGACTTGGACTACGTCATTTTTACGGCGGCCATATCGGGACCGGATGCATGTGCCGATCATTTTGACTTTTGCTGGTCCGTAAATGTCACCGGAACAAAATATTTTATTGAAGAAGCCATACGGAGAAAATGCAAGGTTTTATTCTTCTCCAGCGATGCCGTCTTCGGCGACATACCGGGGGCAATTTACACGGAATCCTCAGAGACAAATGCCCTGACGCCTTATGGCCGGATGAAAAAAGCCGTGGAGGATGCCTTTAAGCAATCATCCCGCTTCAAGGCGATCCGGCTGTCCTATGTGGCTTCTGCCGGAGACCGCTTTGTCACATATTGCAGGAACTGTATCCAAAAAGGGGAAACAGCGGAAGTCTTCCATCCCTTTTACCGAAATTGTATCGTGGTAAGCGATGTGGTTCAAGTGGTGGAATGGCTGGGACTCCACTGGGAAGAATACCCTTATTTTGCCCTGAATGTTGCCGGAGAGGAATTGGTAAGCCGCGTCCGTATTGCGGATGAGCTGAACCGAATCTATAACGGAAGGCTCTCATATAAAGTGGTCACGCCGGAGGAAAATTTCTATAAAAACCGTCCCAAGATTACACAGATGAGAAGCGATTATCTGGCACAATATTCTATCTTAAAAAGCGAAAGCTTTACGGAAAAGCTTCAAAGAGAAATGAAGGACATCAAAGTTTAAGTGTGAAGGAAACTGCTAAAGCAGTTGTAAGAATCGCCTCAGCGATTCTTACAGACTTGCACCGATTCATTGATTGTTTGTGCCGGCTGCGTCGGCATGTATAAAAGGTTGAATAAAAAAGCGTATTCAACTATTGATTTAAGCGCGCACCGCAGCGCGCAGATGGGAATAAATATGAAAAAAGCATTGATTACAGGCATAACCGGTATGGTGGGATCCCACTTGGCAGATTTCCTGCTGGCGGAAACGGACTGGGAAGTGTACGGTGTGTGCCGCTGGAGAAGCCCGTTAGATAATGTGAGTCATCTGCTGGATCGAGTGAACAAGAAAGACCGACTCTATTTTGATTATGCAGATTTAAACGATCAGATTTCCCTGATATCCGTAATCAATAAAGTAAAACCGGATTATGTGTTCCATCTGGCGGCCCAGAGCTATCCGCTGACAAGCTTTACCGCCCCGCTGGACACCCTGAATACAAACATTCTGGGCACCTGCAGGCTTTTGGAGGCTTTACGCGCCGCAATGGAAACGGATTCCGGCTATACACCGGTGATTCACGTATGTGCTTCCTCGGAAGTTTTCGGAAAGATTCCTGCGGAAAAGAAACCGGACACCGGCATCCATGAGGAATGTCCTTTTCATCCCGCTTCCCCCTACGCAATCTCCAAAGTAGGTACGGATCTTCTGGGACGATACTATGCGGAAGCTTACGGTATGACCGTTATGACCACCAGAATGTTTACCCATACAGGCCCCCGAAGGGGAGATGTATTCCACGAGTCTACCTTTGCAAAGCAGATTGCAATGATTGAGGCCGGCTTGATCGAGCCTGAGGTAATGGTAGGAAACCTGCAATCCCTGAGAACTTATGCGGATGTCAGAGATGCGGTGCGTGCTTATTATATGCTTGTTACCGTAAATCCCGTTGCCGGCGAATATTACAATATAGGCGGTTCGTACACCTGCGAAGTGGGGGACACATTGAATACCTTAATCTCCTATTCCACAAAAAAGGAACAAATCCGTATCGTCACGGATCCGGAGAGACTTCGCCCTATTGATGCGGATCTGCAGGTTCCCGACTGCCGCAAATTCAAGGAACACACGGGATGGGAGCCGCAGATTTCCTTCGAGACCACCATGCATGACTTACTTGACTATTGGAGAAAGCGTGTGAAAAACGGCGAGGTATTCCTGACACGTTAATACAGGCCGTTCCCGCAAAATTACAAAGTACCGAATGCACGCGCACAGCAGTATCGGAATTTCGTGCAAGGGAGCACGAAGCGCCTCGCGGTTTCCGCAGGTAGGTTTCGATACTTTCATAGTAAATCCTCATTCAACCAGCTGCACCACTTTGCAAGAAAGGCTGAGGATTTACTATGAAGATGCTGTGGAAAGCTGACACGGCAGAATGAGAGGAAACATGAAGATTGTCATTATGGCCGGAGGCAAAGGAACCCGGATTGCGGAGCTCAATTCCCAAGTCCCCAAGCCCATGATTCCGATAGACGGAAAACCTATATTGGAATATCAGATCGATACCTTAAGAAGACAAGGGTATAAAGAGTTTATTCTGGTCATCGGCCATTTAGGCCATGTGATAACCGACTATTTTAACGACGGCTCTAAATGGGGTGTCCATATTCAATATATTATGGAAGAAAGTCCTTTAGGTACTGCCGGCGCCCTGTATTTTCTGAAAGATATTATAACGGAAGAATTTCTCTTACTCAACGGCGATATTATTTTTGACGTAGATATAGAGCGTTTCCGTAACTGTCATCTAAACAGGAAAACGATGGCTACCATCCTGACCCATCCTAACAGCCATCCTTATGACAGTGCATTGATTGCAGCCGACTCTGACAACATTGTTACCGGCTGGTTCCACAAGGAAGATCCCTTGCGCCGTGCTGCCTTTGACATAGGCACAGGCGGCGCGCAGGAGGACTCCTCTCCTTCAGCCTGCACAAGTCACTGGTTTAAAAACAGAGTCAATGCCGGACTCCATATGCTTTCTCCTGAGATTTTCCGCTTTTTTCCCGAACTGCGGAAGAGGGACTTAGACAGAGATATTCTAAAACCCCTCATCTCTCACAGAGAACTGAGCATTTACGACTCTCCGGAATATATCAAGGATATGGGTACGCCGGAGCGTTTCTACTCCGTACTGCAGGATATACGCTGCGGGAAGGTTCAGGCAAGGAACCTGATGAACAGGCAGAAGGCCGTTTTCTTGGACCGGGACGGCACTCTTAACACTTATCAGGGGTTCCTTACCGATATCCATAACTTCCATCTGACCGACGGCGCCGCTCAGGCCGTCCGGCGTATAAATGACAGCGGCTTCCTTGCCATTGTCATAACCAACCAGCCTGTTATAGCAAGAGGAGAGCTGTCTCCGGAAGACTTACTGCAGATCCACAACAAAATGGAAACCCTTCTGGGAATAGAAGGCGCTTATCTGGACGATATCTTTTTCTGCCCCCATCATCCCCACAAGGGGTTTCAGGGGGAACGGGCGGAATACAAAATCGACTGCCCATGCAGGAAGCCCAAGCCCGGAATGCTTTTTCAGGCCGCTGAAAAATATAATATCGACCTCTCCGCCTCTTGGATGGTGGGCGATTCCGATTCGGATATTAAAGCGGGGCAGGCTGCAGGCTGCCGTACCGTTCTGCTGGGAGATGGGCTGACACTGCCGCGGGCCGTGGATTGCATAATGCAGAGTGGTTCTTAGAGTATTTCTGCCGACAGTCACAGCCTGTGTAAAGGACACTGCCGACATAGAGCGCTTCCGGCATATTGTTTAAATCACAATAAGGAGTCAGTATGGACAATACATCCTATTTTTTAGAAGACTTAACCAAAAGATATCCTCTGTTAGACACAGTAAAAAAAGACATGATAGAAAGTTATGAAATGTTGAAGGATTGTTTCCAAAAAGGCGGCAAGCTTCTGATTGCCGGAAACGGGGGAAGCGCTGCCGATTCCGAGCATATAGTAGGGGAACTGATGAAGGGGTTCTGCCTGCCGCGGAAAGTAGAGCTGTCATTTACCGAAAAATTAAAAGCTGTCAATAACGGAATTGCACAGGAACTGTCCGACAAGCTTCAGGGTGCATTACCCGCTATTGCACTGAGCAACCATAGCGCTTTAAATACAGCCTTCCAGAATGATGTTGACGGCAGGTTCTGCATCGCACAGCAAGTATACGGATACGGCAAAGAAGGCGATGTATTTCTGGGCATTTCCACATCGGGTAATTCCGGTAATATTGTAAGCGCCGCTGTAGTCGCTAAGGCTTTGGGGATGAAAGTAATCAGCCTTACCGGCTCCTCCGGAGGGAAGCTCAGCGATACGGCAGACATCACTATCAAGGCTCCGGCGCAGGAAACTTATAAGGTTCAGGAACTCCATCTGCCCATATACCATTGTCTCTGTCTCATGCTGGAAGATGCTTTCTGGGGAGACGCAGAAAAAGTACATGAGCGGGAAAAGTAAAGAAAATGAAGGTTATCAGCATGGGCACAATGCAGGAAAATACTATGGCGCGGGATAAAATGAATTACCACGGAGAAAGAATTGCATGGATAGATATTTATAAGGGGCTTGCTATTTGCTTGGTTGTTATCGGACATGCCACAGGACTTTTTAATCTTTACATTTATCAATTCCACATGGCTGCTTTCTTTTTCATCAGCGGTTATGCCCCCCCAGAAGGAGAAACCGAAATGTAGTAAGGACTCTTTGGGATAAATTTTATACTCTGATGTTGCCATACATAACTGTATTTTTACTTATGCTTATTATAGAAGGAATGTTAAATAACTTGAGCTTATACGGATATTTTTTTCCCGGCAACTTTAGCTATATAGGCTTCGGTAATAGCATTAAACAATTATTCTTGTATGGAAATTGCTATGCTTGGTGGATGGGTGGCGCTTGGTTTGTGGTTGAACTGTTTGCAATAGAAATACTACATTCTGTTTTAGTCTCATTAAGCAACAAAAGCACATTTATTTATTTGGCTTTGGTTGGGATTGTATATTATACAGGCTACTATTTCATACACCGAGCAGCTTATATTAGGATCGGCCCGATCTACAATGATTTGGCATTTATAGGGTTAGCATTTTATAGCATGGGATTTCTCGCCCGTCAAACCCGCTTACTGGACAGACTGACAGATACGTTTACTAAAAAGTGTTTTATGTGTTCTCTGAGTATTAGTATTTTGTATATTTTTGCTAATGTCATTCCGACAACCGTTGACTATCCTTCCAGAAGTTTTAATGATCCTGTTATTGATCTTTTGATAGGCTTGAATGGTTGTTTCTTTATTTTCTTTGTAGCAAAAGCAGTTGAGAAAGTAAGATATTTAGAAAATATATTTGCCTGTCTTGGCAAGAACACTCTTGGAGTTGTTTTTTTTCATTTCCAGTTTTTTAAATTGGGGGGCTTTTTATTATATTTTTTAAATATTATACCTTTTTCTGATATCAGTAATCTTCTGCCGGCTTATGAGGCAGGAACAAAATGGTGGTGGCTGTTTGCTGTAATAAGCCTTGCGGCAAGCGTTGCAGAATGGAAAATGTTGACTGCTATAAAAGGGATCCGATTTTTCTTTGGTGCCGAGCGGAAGTTTTGGGGAGATATTTATATGAAAATAAGCGAAAGGAATATTAAAATTTATGAAAATAAGTAAAAAAGAAGGCTTTATAGTTGTCATTTTTTTAATTATTTCAACTATGTACTATTTATGCCTGCCTACATTCCCCAATATATTAAACGGCGACTTTGGAGAGGGGGCAATCACATTATTTTATTCTTTGTATACGTCAATATGCAACGGAGAACTATCTATTTGGAGCCCTTATATATGGTGTGGTATCCCATCACTGGGGCAAACGTGCTATCAAGCCATATACCCTGTGAATTTATTTATATACTACATTTTGAAAAACACAACATTTGAATTGTTTATAGTGATTGATTGTGCATTTCATTTTACTGTTCTATGCAGCGGACTATATTTTTTTCAACGTCTAAATAAAATATCTATTCCTGCCAGTTTTTTATCAACGCTTTTAGTTTCATTTTCAAGTGAAATGATGCACCAGAATCATTGGATTTATCTATGGACCGGCTTCGTCTGGTTGCCGTTGATTGTAGACTTTGTAATTCTTTTTGCAAAGAATTCTTCTTTAAAGGCATGGAAATATGTTTTATGCGGCGGTATTGCACTTGGGTTATCAGGACTGGCAAACCAAGGCCAGACTTTATTGATTAATATCTTGATAGTATGTTTTCTTTACCTTTGTTACCTCGGTACAAATTTTACCAAAAAATATTTTCTTGCAATAACGGGAAAGATGATGAGTTTTGGAATATTAGGTATTTTTATCTGTGCTCCTGCTTTATTACCGGCCATTGAGTTTAGCAAAAACTGTACACGGTATATTCCAGAAATGGAATGGCTTAGCGGACTGGAAAAAATGACCATGGAAGCATTTGTTAAGTATGACGCATCTTTTTCGAGTGTCGGTTCTCTTTTACAGTTTCCGACGATTAATGGAGATACAAACTATTATATTTTTCGGTCTGTAGGAGTAATGGTATCCATATTTGGAATTCTAGGCTTTTTTGCAAAAGCACTGTCACAGAATAAGACAATTAGTATCTTTTCAAAGGGTTATTTTGCATTCGTAATTTGTTACGGCACTGGTTTTGTCATTCCATATATATTTTATTATATTCCATTTTACAATGCCATACGGGAACCTTTTTTATATGTGCCGTATCTCATATTACCTATAATACTATTTGTCGGATACGGTCTGGACTTATTAAAAAGCGACATTTATTCCATCAAGGGTATCAAAGAAAATATAAGCCATCCCGTGTGTGCATGTATTGTTTTATTGGTATGCTTACTGGGCATTATGCTGCCATTTAACTTTCAACGATGGAATCTGATTATAACAGCTCTCATTTTAGTGGCATACTTTTGCAACTTTCAATTACGAAAACAGTCCAGCCCCAAGTATGTTTATTCATCCATATTTGTATTTACGGCTTTTATATTGCAAATGAGTATTTATGTAAATCAATTAAACAATGGTATCTCTTATAAAGAGATTTACGCTAAATTAGAACGTCAAAAATGCAGTACCGTAGAAAATATAATCAATCAAGCTAATGAACATGCAAGATATTTTGGATTTGGAGTTGATGCGTGGTCGGCAAATTCACTATCTTTGAATCAAGTATGTGAATCACAAGGATATGTGAATCCTTTGCCAAGAGCGGCGCAGCTTATCTCAACTGTTGCTCTTGAACGCCGGGCTCTGATTGGAAATATAAAATATTGGTACACATCACCGGATTCTAATGACATATACCACCAAATGATAAAGGGAGCGGAATCCAGATATTTAGGTGAAATTCAAGTTTATCCCACGTTCGATTCCACAGAGACTGCTGATTTTGCTGTATGGGAAATAGACACAATAGGGGCTGCTTGGATTGTAAATGACATAACTAAAATTGATCCTTTGGACAATTTGTCTTCAGAACAGGTTACAGATTTATTAAGCAATGGCATGATTGATTTCCATACGCAATCTTATGTAGCATACACCAATAGTGTGGACTCTGTTGAATCAGGAGAAAACAAATGGTCAGCAACAGTAAAGAAATACAACAGCAACAGTATTGATTATCTGGTTGAAACAGAAAAAGAGTCTGTTTTGACTACCGCCGAAGTATGGTATCCGGGATGGAATGTATATATAGACGGTAAAAAAGAAGAAGTTTTGCAAGTCAATTGTTGTTTTAAAGGATGCATAGTACCGGCAGGTACTCATACCGTAGAGTTTAAATATGAACCATTATCTCTATATCTTGGGCTGGTGTTATGCATAGTGGGAATTTTGTGTTGGATAAGCATATGGTTCTTGATGAAACTACAACTCAGAAATGGTGTATTGTATCCCAAAAACTTAAGTGACAAAAGCGGCTCAAACAAATGAAAACTAAAATGATAGAGAAAGCAATAACATGATGAGGAGGAAAACCTATGTCAAAACATATCGGAGCACAAATGCTGGAGTTCCCCCAGAACGGGGATGAGAGGGGGCATCTGGTAATCGTCGAAGGGATGCAGGATATCCCGTTCAATATCGCACGCATATTTTACATCTACGGCTCGGAAGGGGGCGTTGTCCGGGGGCAGCACGCCAACCGCAGATCCCAGTTTGTCCTGATCAACGTGGCAGGCTCCTGTAAGGTGAAAGTGAAGGACGGCAGGGGCAATGAAGCCGTCTTCGTGCTCAACAGGCCCCATACGGGGATCTACCTCCCCCCCATGCTCTGGAAGGACATGTACGACTTCAGCCCGGACTCGGTGCTGCTCTGCCTTGCCAGCGAGCACTATGACGCGGCGGAATACATCCGTGACTATGAAGAGTACATAAAGGCCGTAAATGAAGGCTGAAACAAGAAAGGAGGCAGCAAACGGCATGAAAGCATCCGTTATTATCCCGGTATATTTCAATGAAGAAAACCTGCGGCCGCTCTACCGTGACATTAAGCAGAAGTTCATAGATAAAATAGAGTTTGAGTATGAATTGGTGTTTGTAAATGACGGCTCCCTTGACAGGAGCGGCGCCGTCCTCCAGGAGCTGGCTTCGGAAGATAAGAATATAAAAGTCATCAGCCTGTCCCGGAACTTCGGCTCCCATGCCGCCATGCTGTGCGGACTGGAAAAATGCACCGGGGACTGTGCCATCATCAAGGCCGCAGACCTTCAGGAGCCCACGGAGCTGCTGCTGGAAATGATAGGGAAATGGAAGGCGGGGGACAACGTGGTTCTGGCCGTAAGGGAGGGCAGGGAAGAAGGGAAAGGGCAGATAGCCTTTGCCAACCTTTACTACTGGATGGTCAGGAAATTTGCACTGGAGGCAATGCCGAAAACAGGTTTTGACGTCTATCTGCTTGACAGAAAGGTAATCAATGTGCTCCTGTCTCTGGACGAGCGCAACAGCGCCCTGACGGGTCAGGTGCTCTGGTGCGGTTTCCGGACAGGCCGCGTCTGCTACACCCGGCTTGCACGGGAAGCCGGAAAGAGCCGGTGGACCTTGAAGAAGAAAATCCGCCTTGTAAGCGACACCCTTTTCAGCTTTTCCACCGTGCCCATAAAGGCTGTGACTTCGGTGGGGGTATTGTCCATGGCGGTGGCGGCCGTCTGGGCAATCATAGTTTTCTGCCTGAAGCTGGCCGGCAGAATCGCCGTGGGGGGCTGGACGACCCTGTTTATCTTCAACCTTTTAAGCTTCGGCATCATTATGTTCTCCCTGGGGATTTTAGGGGAGTATCTGTGGCGCACTTTCGATGCAAGCCGCAGCCGGCCGACGTACATTGTGGAAGACGAAAACATCCCGCACGCTGCGGGGGAGGAGGGTGAATGACATGCTGGTATGTGTAGCCGGGAAAAATAACATCGGCACGGCAGTGCTGGACTACCTGTATGACAACTGCAGGGGGCGTTACAGTCTGTGCGTGGTATGCAATAAAACAGAAACCGGAGAAAACGGCTGGCAGAGATCCCTCCGCCTCCGGGCCGGACAGCTGGGGGTGGAGGAATGCAGCCTGGAAGACCTGTACGAGGCGGAGGATCTGCTGTTTTTGTCCATGGAATTCGACCGGCTGGTCAAAACGGGGAATTTCAAGTCGGACCGGCTTTACAATATACACTTCTCCCTCCTGCCGGCATACAAGGGGATGTACACCTCCGCCCAGCCCATCCTGAACAACGAGAAATATTCCGGGGTGACGCTGCATAAAATCGACGACGGCATTGACACCGGGGATATTGTTGCACAGAAGAAATTTGAGATCCTTGATTCTTATAACTGCCGGGATCTGTACCTTGCCTATATTGAGAACGGCACCCGCCTGGTGCTGGAAAACATTGAAACGCTGCTCTGCCATAAAGAAACCTGCACCCCCCAGGCCAGCAGGCTTGCCACCTATTACTCCAGAAAGACCATTGATTACTCTGACATCCGCATTGACCTGAGGCAGACCGCATGGGACATCCGGCAGCAGGTTAAGGCATTTTCTTTCCGGGAGTACCAGCTGCCCGTGGTGGCGGGGCATTCTGTCATAGACGCCGAAATCACAGACGCAAAATCGGTTTTAAAGCCCGGAGAGACAGTGGAGGAGCAGGCACATTCCATCAAAGTGGCGGCTATAGATTATGACATTGTCCTGCATTTTGACCGTTTTGACGAGCTGATGGCGGCATGCAGGGATGGAAACGAGGCTGCCGTCAGGGAAATCTGCCGGGTGCGCCGCCATATAAACGAGGTGTCGCCGGAAGGCTGGACCCCCCTGATAACGGCTGCATACCACGGAAACACGGAATGCGTGGAAGCCCTTCTGGAGCTGGGCGCCGACCCTTTCATGAAAGGGAGAAACGGAACCAACCTGCTCATGTATGCGAAAGACGCCTACTGGAAGACAGGCGACCTGCATCCGGTTGACATCTTTCTGGAAGCAGGCATAAGCCCTGGAGACAAGGACTACAGCGGCCATGACCTGTTCCATTACATCCGGGAAAACAAGGTGGACGAAGGGAAAAAGAAGGCACTGCTGGAGCATCTGGCTGCTGCCGGGAGCCGGGATGCCGGGAGGGAGGAAAAACAGTCATGAAGATCATGCCGAACAGACTTGACAAAGGATTTTACATGTACCAGAAGGAATTTGAGCAGAAGGCCCTGGAGGTGCTGCGGTCCGGATGGTATGTGCTGGGCAGGGAAGTCTCTTCCTTTGAAGAGGAATTTGCCGCCTACACCGGCAGCAGGCACTGCGCAGGGCTCGCAAGCGGCCTCGATGCACTCTGGATTGCTTTCCGCATTCTGGGCATCGGCCCCGGGGACGAGGTAATCGTCCAGGGCAACACTTACATTGCCAGCGTCATGGGCATCACCATCAACGGAGCCTCTCCGGTCTTCGTAGAGCCTGACAAGTATTACAATATGGATGCCTCCAGAATCGAAGAGAAAATAACGGAACGCACAAAGGCAATTCTTGTGGTCCACCTCTACGGACAGGCCTCCAACATGGCTCCTGTTATGGAGATTGCCAAAAAACACGGTCTGCGGGTGGTGGAGGACTGCGCCCAGTCCCACGGCGCACGCTTTAACGGGCAGATGACGGGCACCTTCGGGGACATCGGCTGCTTCTCCTTCTACCCTTCCAAGAACCTGGGGGCTTTCGGGGATGCAGGCGCCATCGTCACCGACGACCCGGGGATTGCCGAGGATGTACGCGTATTCCGCAATTACGGGAGCGAGAAAAGGTACTACAACCGCGTGGCAGGAACCAATTCCCGGCTGGATGAACTCCAGGCCGGACTGCTGCGCGTGAGGCTCTCCCACATGGAGGAGCTGGAAGCGGACAAACGCCGGATCTGCAGCAGGTATCTGAAAGAACTGAACCATCCAGACATCCTCCTGCCGGAAATCCGGGAAGGGGCTTCCCATATCTGGCACCAGTTCGTCATCCGCACGGACCGGCGCCAGGAACTGATAGACTATCTGGACGGGAAAGGAATCGGCACCATCATCCATTACCCCATCCCGCCCCACCTGTCAGAGGCATACGGATATCTGGGCATGGGAAAGGGGAGCCTGCCGGTGACGGAGCGCTATGCGGAGACGGTGCTGTCCATACCCCTGTATAACGGCATGACCGAAGAAGAGCAGGATTATGTCATTGAGGCGGTTAACAGTTTCCGTTGAAAAACCGGATGCCTCTAAAGCAGGCAGATAAAATACAAGTCTGCTGCTTTGGAGGTATTTTTTATTCCAAAAATCTATTATTTAGGGCAGGAGTAACTCAGACATTACTGTTCATTTGCTTCTGACGTAAAGTATTTTCATACTGCTTTTGCAATTATTTCTCATAAACTGCTGTGGACGGAGTGAACGAAACAATATCACATAAACTTTTCACATAGTTCTCTGTCCTGTGTAATCTCTAACCCTTCAAACAGCACAGGATGCCGATAGACAGCATTGCCCGCTCTACCATATACAGCCTCCTGCCCGATGCCGTTCTGCAGCATAACTTCCATATATAATATCTTTTACATGAACAGTTTAATGTTACCTTATATTCCCCGATATGGCAATGTTTTAAAAAAGAATGTATCTTGCAATAAAAATTTGCATATGCTATAATGCCATTAGGCAAAAAGTAATGATGAGTCCATTTGGACGAAAGAATGAATCCCCCGACCGTAATGGCGTACAGTCGAGGGATTCTTCTTTTCTTTTTATAGTGGCAAAGCACCCACCAGACTATCTGTTGTCCTTATCATGCCTGTCTAGCCATTTGTTGATGAGGTGGCAAACCACACCTGCTGCGACAGTCACTAGAAAAGTAATGATGATTTCCATTTGAACACCTCCTCCCGTTGCCGGGTGTAGGTTGGACAACACTGGAATTATAACATGTCAATTGATATTTTTCTATCTTTTCTTAAAACAATACAATAGGAATTGCGGTTGTTATACTTCGATGCTCACTATTATTGTGTGAACTATTGCAAGTCAATTGCTCTGTGCAGTTGAAATTCTTATCAGGACACTTCTCTCTGTCAGACAGAATCCACAGAACTGACAGCCGCTTTGCATTTCTTCCTGTTGCAGGCAATGCCGTATTTCAGCACCGTCTCGTAATCATCCTGCCTGAGTTTTTCCTCATATCCCATCTTATCGATCTGTTCCAATGCCTGACGGCAGCCTTTTTCCAAATCCCCTCCGTCAGGATATTTGACCTCAATGACAATCCCCAGCTTCCCGTCACCGGATTCCACAAGAATGTCACTAAAGCCGTCTCCGGATTCCCTGTTGGAGTACACTGCCCAGTCTTCCCGGTGGCTTAACAGCCCCAGCAACACTCCATGATAGAAATTTTCTTTCATACCATTGCGCGCACTTGTATCCCGGATGCTTATTGTGCGTGAAAGGTATGCATTGAAGCCTTCCTCCACCGCTTGGACATTGCCTGCTGCCAGAGCAGCACAGAAGCTGTCCAGCGGGGAGGGGTCTTTGCCTGTCTCTTCCCGGAACCAATCCATGATCTGCTTCACATAAATCTGGCGTATCTCCAGATTAGGGATTTTCAGCCGGAAGACATCTCCTCTAGGTTTCTCACTGACCGTGAGGTAGCCCGTGGCATAGAGTACACTCCAAAGATTATCAATGTTGCCATATAGATCCCGATAGGTCAGTTCCCGGTTAACAACCTTGTCAACGCTTTCTCCGGCAACCAACCTCTCCAGCTCCAGCTTTGTAGTTTGGGTTGCCTTGCCGAGGAAGCTTCTGACAATTTCATTGCCGCTGGTATTAATCCAAAAGGAGCGAGGTTCCACATCCGGTTCCGATCGCAAGAGCGCAATATAGTTAATCACATCCCAAGGACAATAAATCCCCGTATTACCAAAGAGATATCCGTTGTACCATTCCCTTATTGTTTCATATCTGTCCGGGAATCCGTAATAATCCAGCATCTCTTTCACTTCCGAATCCGTAAAGCCGAAGCATGTGCTGAACTGCACATTTTCTATGGAAAAAACACGCAGGTTATTCAGACCGGTAAAAATGCTCTCACGTGATACTCGCAGGCACCCTGTCAGCACCGCCAGAAAAAGATGATTATTCCCTTTTAAAACCCTGCTGAACATACGGCATATCAAAGAAACCATTTGATCATAATATCCATAACGCTGTGCTTTATCCAAAGGCACGTCATATTCGTCAATCAGCAGGATTGCCTGTCGGCCATAATGTTTATATAAGAGTTCGGACAATATACGCAGGCTGTCTGTCACCACATCATCAGTCATATCAAATCCGGGCTGTCCCGGTTTCCCTACTTTTACCAGATTTTGATACTGCTCCTTTTCCCGGACAGAAAGCATATCACTATCTGCAAGAAACTGAAAATGCAGTGCCTCGCCGCCTACCGCTGAGCATAATGCTGACCGGGCCGTCTCATAACTATTAAACTCCACATCTTTTAAGGTAACGGAAATTACCGGAAATTTACCCATGTATTTTTCACAAAGTTCTTTTTCCCGGACAATCTCCAGTCCCTCAAATAATTCCGGATCACAGCCATATTCAAAGAAATCTTTCAGCATATTCATGTTCAGGGACTTGCCAAAGCGCCGGGGACGTGTAAAGAGATTGACTTCGCTTCGGTTTTCTAATAATTCGCGAATCAGTCCTGTTTTATCCACATAATAGAAATTCTCACTGCGGATCTTCTTGAAATTTTCAATTCCGATAGGCAGCAGTTTTTTTGCTTCTTCCATAATTGAACCTCCCTTTTTGCCATCCCCGCAATGCATTGCCTAATGTGCGATTACGCATTCTCAAAACAGCATTTCTTCTATATATAATATCTCCTTGCACGAACAATTCAATGATACCCTATATTCATCTAAATGGCAATATTATAAAAGTATCTCTTTTCTCGTCGTTAAATAAAAAGTAAATTCCACCTTTGGCTGAATTTAATCTTACACTCCTTACCGGTTTAGTGTATCCTATATATGCCTCAATCAGCAGTAGAAATGAGGTACGATGCTATTCAGCAGGAAATTATTCAATATTTTTTAATTATATACACAAACAATCTTAATATATGAATATCAAATACCGAAATATATAATACCTTTGTGGAAAAGATTCATGAATTGTTTATACTGCCACTGGCGGCATGTTTGAAAATTTGAAGAAAAGGCTCTTTCATATAATAGAATCCGAAATCAGGATTCTACTGTCAATAATATTGATAGGAATGCATACTAAAGTACGTAACAGTTCAGACAGAGCACTGAACCGTTACGAGAATGCACACAAAACGCGGAAAGAATGCGTTTTGGCGCTTGCATGTCTCGCAAAATCGCTTAGAGACGCGATTTTGACTTCGCGGGAGGGGCTGGCTGAACTGTTACTAAAGTACACTCGGAGGTATAGAAATGGAATGGCTTCATTATTTTATATTATCTGAATATTCACTTATAATTTCTATTATAGGTGCTGTTTTGGGTATTCTGGTATCTATCGCGGGAATGGCTTTGAAACGCGAGCCTGCAATCAAAGCCGGTATCGGTATGCTTATCCTTTTCATTGTATTTTGCGTTGGGATTATGGCATACAAATATAAATATATGCCGCTGGATACAGTAGGAATCTCTTCTTCTCAGACAACTCTGCCAGACAATCAGGGGATTTCCCAGCCTGTGGAAACCCCTTCAGGCAGCCAGTCCACACCGCAGCCTGCGGCAACCCCTTCAGGCAGCCAGTCCACACCGCAGCCTGCGGCAACCCCTTCAGGCAGCCAGTCCACACCACAGCCTGCGGCAACCCCCTCAGGCAGCCAGTCCACACCTCGCCCTAATACAGAAAGCAGTTCCACACCAACTCCGGCACCGACTGCAACACCTGACCCGGGAAATATGTTAAATGTGGAACCGATTACCGCATCCTTTTATGGGACAGCTGCTATTATACCTTCGGATTACTCTGTTCCGGATATTGAAATCATAACAATTCCCGGAAACATGTATACCGAAAAGCAAAGTGATGATTATGCTTTTATTCCTGAGATCAATGGAACCTACCGGTTTGAATTTTCCGGTGTACCCAGCGCAACATATTTGGATCTGCGTGTGCTGAATTCAGGAGAAGAACTACTAAATTCTGCCATAAATTTAGACAATGAGGACGGAGTTACTGCAACACTCAACGCACAAAATAACTATATTATACGAGTATCCCAACACAAAAATTTGGGATCCTATACTTTGAATATCGGATCTCAAAAACCGGTTATAGATATATCACAGTTAACAGAAGTAAATGACAGTATTCAATATACTGATCAAGAGAATAATTATCTTTTTTCAGCGCAAAGGGACGGATTGTATAATTTTGAATTTTCCGATGTACCAGACGGAACAGATCTAGCTCTGTACGTGTACAATTCTGGTTGGGAGTTGATAAAATCAGCTATCCGGCTGGATAATGGAGACGGATTGCCCGTTTCACTTGTTGCCGGAAATAATTATTATATACAAGTTCGGCAGGATCGCAGCATTGGCACATATAAATTAAATGTTGGACAGAAAAAGGAAATCATAGATGTTTCTCCATATACCGCTGTATCAGACATTATACAGTATACCAACCAAGAAAACGATTACCTATTCACAGCACAAAAAGATGGCTTACATCGGTTTGAATTCTCTGATGTACCGGATGGAACGGATCTGTCTTTATATATATATAATTCCGGCTGGGAGCTGGTACAATCAGCTATAAACTTTGATAATAGTGATGGACTCTCGGTTTCACTCACCGCAGGAACATCCTATTACATACGTGTAAAACAATATAGAGGCACAGGTAATTACGTTCTGAATATAGGACAGAAAAAAGAAATTGTTAATGTTTCAAATTATACAGATATAGCAGACAGCGTACAATATACCCATCAGGAAAACGATTATTCCTTTGATGTCTCTTCTGACGGGACTTATCGGTTAGCATTTTCCGATGTGCCGGATGGGACGGATTTGTCTATGTATGTATATAATTCCGGTCAGGAACTTATCAATTCATCCATAAATTTAGATAGTGGAGACGGCATGTCCGTTTCCCTTACTGCAGGCAAGACCTATTATATCCGCGTAAAACAATATAAAGGCTATGGTACATATAGATTGCATATCCAGAGACAGGAAAACAATTAGGTTCATTTTATCATACCCTTATGTATGTGCCGGATAAAAATTCATGTTCAAGTAAAGGCGTATGGCTCATACGCCTTTTTAGTGTTCTTACAAATCTGTTATCTGCCGTTCCATGTCTTTGATTTAGCATTTTAACGATATCTTATATTCCTTGAAATGGCACTATTTTAAGAGGCTGACAGACCGGAGCGTGTTTGAAAAAATATTCTCCGGACTTACAGCCCCTGTGAAAAGCATTTTTAAACGCGCTCTAATATTGACGGATAACTGCATATTATCCTATGTTAACGGATAATTGCAGATTATCCGTCAAATTTGTAAGGGTGTAAAGGTCTGATACAAGTGAAAGGAAAAAAGCTTCTATATATAATGGGCATTGACTGGCAGTGGATCTTTCAGCGCCCCCAAATATTAGCAAAATATTTGTCCGCCGATTATGATATCACGGTAGTCTTCCCCAGAAGCATTCTAAAGAAGCGATCTCCGGTATCTGCCTGCCCGCCTTTCCGCATCTTGTGGACACTCCCCTATCAGGAAAAAAATGCGTTCATCGGAAAGATTTCGGCAAGGCTCAACCAAAATGTATTTAAAGACATTTATTCCTATGATTATGTATATATCAATTATCCTCTATACGGCAGATATATTCCGGAGGACTACGGTGGAAAAGTGATCTATGACTGTATGGACAACCACGAAAGTCTTTACCCCGATCAAAAGCGGGTATACAAAATTTTGGTTCAGGAACAACGGCTGGTAAAAAGAAGTAATCTCCTATTAGTATCGGCTCAGGCTCTCGCCGAAAAAATGAATAAAATTGCAGGCTGCGAAAAAAGCATTCTCCTGCGGAACGGTACAGTTCCAAATCGGGTTTATCCGTTGAAAAAACCGGAAAAACGGCAGCTATATTCTATCGCCTATATCGGAACGATAGCGTCATGGTTTGACTATCCGTCCATTCTGGAAAGCCTGAAGCATTGCCCGCAAGTGGAATATCATCTAATCGGGCCGGCTAATGAAAAAGCTGACTGTCCGGGCATTATATACGAAGGCTCGGTCAGCCATGAGCATCTGGGCAGTCTGGCTGAAAAATATGACTGTCTGATTATGCCTTTTGTGGTCAATGACATTGTACGTTTTGTAGATCCGGTGAAGCTATATGAATATATAGCTTTCGGGAAATGCATCGTCAGTATTTATTATCCTGAAATAGAAAGATTTCGTGATTTCGTATTTTTTTACCGCACTCCCGAGGAATACCGAAAGCTGTTGGACAAATTAACGGAAAGCGGATTTCCTCCAAAATATACAGATGTACAGAGAGAAAATTTTTTAAAGGAAAATACATGGAATATGCGGTACAACATACTGAAAAAAGAACTGGAGACTTTGGAAGAAACCTTTACACAATAAAATCCAAAACAGAATTTTATTGTCAATAATTTTGATTGGCATGTGTGCGCACAGATGGGAGCAATGTTGAATAAAATGCGGATTCAACTATTGATTTGAGTGCGCGCCGCAGCGCGCAGAAGGGTATAAAGATGAAAATCAAGGTAATGAGTATATTCGGAACCAGACCGGAGGCCATTAAGATGTGTCCGCTGGTAAAAGAACTGGAAAGCCATGAAAAAATAGAAAGCATCGTATGTCTGACGGGACAGCATCGTGAAATGCTTCGTCAGGTCATCGATATCTTCGGTATTCATGTAAAATATAATCTGGACATCATGCAGCCCAGACAAACCCTCACCACGATTACCACCTCCATATTGGAAAAACTGGAACCGGTATTACAGGAAGAACGTCCTGACATTGTTCTGGTACATGGGGACACATCCACCTCTTTTGCGGCAGCGCTTGCAAGCTTTTACCAGCAGATACCTGTGGGACATGTGGAAGCAGGGCTGCGTACCTATGATAAGTACTCTCCTTTTCCGGAAGAGCTGAACCGCAGCCTTACGGGAAGAATTGCCGAACTTCATTTCGCCCCCACGGAACAAAACAGACAGAATTTAGAGAAAGAAAATATACGGGAAAATGTCTATGTCACCGGCAACACGGTCATTGACGCCTTTCGTACCACGGTACGATCCGGATATCGGTATAAAAATGAAGTTGTCAGGGATCTGGAGCTTTTAGGGAAACGCTGTGTCCTGATGACCGCGCACCGCCGGGAAAATCTGGGCAAGCCTCTGGAAAACATATGCCATGCCGTAAAAAGGCTTGTGAAAGAATTTCAGGATATAGAAGTAATCTATCCGGTTCATATGAATCCTGCAGTCCGTGACACTGCCGTTAATATCTTGGGAGATTTGAATCGTGTCCATTTGATCCATCCATTGGACGTAGAGGATATGCATAATCTTATGGCAAGGAGTTATCTGGTGATGACCGATTCCGGCGGCCTTCAAGAGGAAGCGCCTTCCTGTGGAGTGCCCGTAGTTGTTCTGCGGACGGAAACGGAGCGTCCCGAAGCCGTAGATTCCGGAACAGTAATGGTAGCCGGTGTGGAAGAAGATGCCGTATATCTGGCGGTAAAGACGTTATTGACCGATTCAGAGAAATACAACAAAATGGCAAAAGCAGTGAATCCGTATGGGGACGGACATGCCAGCGAAAGAATTGTCCGGATAATTTTAAATCGCTGCTCCCCTGATTAACAAAAGTATTCACATATGAATTGTACGCCTTTTAATCTTGATTAATATGTGCAAAAAGTATGTAACACCATCTTACTGAAGTGCACATGGAGTATAGCTATGAAAATAATAAAAGAATTATTTCGTTACCGGGAAATGATCTTCAGCCTGATCAGAAAGGACTTAAGAGGACGTTATAAAGGATCTGTGCTGGGATTCTTTTGGACCTTCCTGAACCCACTCTTGCAATTAGTGGTTTATACGGTTGTTTTTTCGGTATTGTTTCCCACCACATTGGAGAAATTTTATATTTTCCTGTTTGTCGGATTGGTGCCATGGCTCTTTTTTAACACATCTCTGGTAGGAGGTGCAACATCCATTACGTGTCAGGAGAATTTGATCAAGAAAATATATTTCCCAAGACAAGTTCTTCCTATTTCGTATGTATCCAGCGCATTTATTAACATGCTGCTCACTTTTATCGTTATATTTGCCGTTCTGCTCCTCAGCGGTTTCGGAATTGATTTTTCTATTTTATGGGCTCTTCCGATTGTTATGTTGGTAGAATATATTCTGGTTCTGGGGATTGCAATGATCACATCGGCGTTGACCGTCTTCTTCCGTGATTTGGAATATGTCCTTGGAATCATCGGTATGCTGTGGATGTATCTGACTCCCATTCTATATGAAATCGAAACAATACCGGAAGAATATCAAAAATATATCAATATGAATCCAATGACCGGCGTGATTTTGTGCTACAAAGACATTTTATATTATAAAAGGCTTCCGGATCTGGAAACGATAGGAAGCGCTTTTGGAATAGGAATTCTCTTTGCGCTGGTCGGTTTTATCGTTTTCGGCAAACTACAGAGACGTTTTGTAGAAGAATTATAACCTTAAAGGGTAAAGGGCGGAAAATGAACGAATACATTAATGCGAGAGCATATGAAAACCATTATATTGCACATAAAAAGAAACAATGCGACCAAATTTTAAACTGCCCCGAATTGTCTTTGGCGCTCCAAAAGGAAGGGCTCCGGCATAAGTGGAAAAGAGTATCGTCAAATGAGAAAGTTAAATTGGTCCTAAAAAAAGCCGCCGGACATTTCGGAGTGCAGAAATCCCTTTTTACAGGAGATTACATGCCGGAAGAAGATATCCGCCAATGCTTTCAGGATATGGAGATTTACTACAATATCCTCGGCTCTTTAAGCCAATCGGATTTTAATAGCCAATCTTATGAAACCGGAAACAACAGCGCCCCTCTTCCGAAGCTATATCATAAAGACTGTATCGGAAGCCTGAAAAAACTTTTAACCGGACAAAGATCCTATATTGCCCTTATGGTAAAAACATTGGACTCCGGAGGCTTGGAGCAGGTAGTAAAATTGCTGACATCACAGCTTCGCTCAAACAATATTGCCGTAACGGTATTTTGTACCGAACATGGCGGAAGGACTGCAGTGGAATTACGGAATGAGGGAACAGAGGTTATCGAATTCCACGGCAATAAATTTTTATTCAGAAGCTATGTAAAAGAAAACCGCCCACTTCTGGCCAACACACATTTTGCATCGGATTTTTATGATATTTTGGCTCAATACCGGATTCCCATAGTTGAAGTGATCCACAATATGTATGTTTTTCTGACGGCAAAACAACTGGAAGCGGAAAAGGAGAAAGCAAACTATATTACCCATTATATCGCCGTATCGGAAACTGCAAAAGAAATTTTCTGTCGTAAAATCCCGCAAGTTTCCGGGGATAGGGTAACTGTAATCGGAAATTCCGGAGCAAAACAGGAACACCCCTCTCTCGAGAGAAAGGAAATCAGGGAAGTATTCGGAATCCCAAAGGACGCTTTTATTTATCTGGCGGCAGGAAGTATTGATGCCAGAAAAAACCAACTGGGAATATTGCGTGCACTGGATATTGTACGCTATTTGACAGACCAAAAAGTCCTTCTGGTATTGGCCGGCGAAGAAACGGATTCCGCATATTGCGAGAAGCTGCATCGCTTCACGGAATCATGCTGCCTTCAGGAATCCGTTATTTTCTTAGGATATTCAAATCGTCTCTTTGAGCTTATGGAGGCATCGGATGTTCTGATATTAGATTCCTATTATGAGGGCTGGAGCATGGCTGCCACCGAAGCTCTGTTTTGCGGGCTGCCCTTGATCCATTCCGACTGCGGAAGCGGAAGAGAGCTGACAGCCGGAGGGGCAAACGGTATTTTAATCGATAACCCCATCCGAAATATTTCTTCCCTCACTTCCGTGGAATTGTACGATGCCATGCACATGGGAGTCAACGAGAATATGGCACAGCTGGTATGGGCAATGCTATATTTTCTAAACAACAGAGAATTATGGAGAGAACGACGCAATAAAATCAGAGAATATGCGGGAAATCAACTTTCCGTGTCCGGTATGCTTCAGCAATATGCAAAAGTATTTGATGAGTGCTGCCGAAAAGATATGACTACCAAGAAGCCATAAAATAAAAGTGTGTTCCATAATCTTTTGCAGCCAAAAAAAGCGTATTCAACTATTGATTTAGAGTCTGCAAGAGGGTGTGTACCCCCTCTTTTTAAGCGGGCGTTCTTCTCACTCATTGTTTGTGCCGCCGTAAGCGGCATATCTGGAAGGTTGAATAAAAATGCGTATTCAACTATTGATTTGAGTGCGCGCCGCAGCGCGCAGATGGGCATAAATATGAAAAAAGCAGGTATTGTTATTATTAATTTTAATTCCATGAATTACTTGCGTATTACATTGGAAAGTCTTTTCAGGGCAGAAACGAATATCGCTTACTCGGTAGGCGTAATCGATAACGGTTCTTCAGAGCAAGAACGGAATGGTTGCAAGGACTTCATAGCACAGATGCAGTCAGCCCATGAGGGAACAATAATCAAATTCTATGATGCCGGCAAGAACCTCGGATTCAGCGGCGGCAACAATGTTGTCATTAAGGACTTTCTGTCGGATCCGGAAATCACACATATCTGCCTTCTCAATTCGGATGTGATTGTGACAGACCATTGGCTGGATTATTTGCTGGATAAGGATAAAGACGTCATTGGCCCGGTGACCAATGCTGCAGGCAACGAGCAAACCGTACAGATAGATTATACCATCAATCACACAGATAAGAATGCATTTTCCGTGGTAAACGATTATGCCCAAAAGCGGCATGCATGTTATATGGATTATGTAGTCGGCTCGGATTTGGTAACATTTTTTGCCACGGTCTTTAAGAGGGAAGTTATAGAGACAGTGGGGCTTCTGGACGAACAGTTTTATCCCGGTTCTTACGAAGATGATGATTATTGTATGCGGGTTCTTCAAGCAGGCTATCACATTGCAATTGCAAGAGACTGTTTCCTGCATCATTTCGGAAGCGGCTCTTTCTCCAACTTAAATATGGAGGATAGGAAAAGCATCGGAAATATCAACAGAGAACGCTTTGAAAAGAAATGGAATACCCATTGGGAAGAAAGAACCTGGAAGCTTTTGGAATCTTGTAAACAGGATATGGATTTCCTTTTAAAAAAGGAAAATCAGGATTGGGCGCGCAGACAAATAGACTCTTCCATAAAAGAAATAGAAAGCCTGATCGCCGACTGGGGAAATGCCATACAGTTCTTCACCACGCAAGCCGAAAACGCAAAGGCTACGGTATATAATTACTCGGCAAAGCAGCTCATTTCCATGTTATGGGAAAAAGTAAAAAGGAAATTCCATATCCTAAACAATACACGAAAGCAAAAAACAGAAAAAAAGCTACACGATAAAGAAAACCGCCAAACAGAAAAAGCCGGAATGGAAAAAATATACCGGCTTTTGGACGAGGCAAAGAAGAACGGCCACCGCCCTATATGCGTCTTCGCCCCTATGTATAACAGAGAAAACGAAAAGGACGGTTATGTACAGCGGATTAAAGCCATCGACACTACCGCATTAAACGACTTGTGCCGAATCTATTTGTATGACGAAGGTTCCGATTGTCTGGTGATGCGTTTTGATTTCATTGACCCGCTGCACGGATATATTGTGTTTAACAGCCACGACAAGGAAAATCTTTGCGAAATTACCAAACTGGTACAATATTGCGGTATGACTTATACCCACAGTCTCCTGCGCTTTATGGAGGATCGTTCCAGCAAAGAGCTATGGAACATATTTGATCTGGAACATGTAAAACATTTTTGGGACATGCATGGGACGGTTCCCGAAGAATATGAATTATCCGACTCTCCGCTGGGATGCCAACTGGCAAATAACATTGAGAAGATTCTGGCGGAAAAGGCAGACGTAGTTGTAGTTGTAACCCACGCGATGGGCAGGCATCTGCTGAAAAAATATCCTTCCATGAGCGCTGAAATTGTTGTAGTTCCCATTTTTACCAAAGAATTGTTGGAAACCGTACCATGGGAAAAACAAAGCTCGAAAAACGGCCTCTCCGTTGTATATGCCGGCGGAACTCAGCCTTGGCAGAATATCGGGCTGATGCAGGATATCATCCGCGCCACTCAGGACAAATATTCTTATAAGATGTTTGTCCCTAACCCGGAAGAATTCTGGAGCTTATGGGGAGACCGTCCCCGTGGAACCGGATTAAGCGTAGAGTCGAAAACACCTCAAGAATTATATGAAGAATACAAAAGTTGCGATCTGGGCTTTATCCTGCGGGATCCCGGCCCGGTAAACTATGTCGCCTGCCCTACCAAGGTCATAGAATACCTCAAATATGGCATCATTCCCGTTCTGAAATCCACTGAGATTGGCGATTTTGTCGATATGGGCATGAATTATATCCCCTATACTGATTTAATGAACGGCCTGAAGTTATCGGAACAGGATAGAAAAAGCATGGCCGAAAAGAACTACCTCATTTTAGAGAAACTTATCCGGACATCCATGGACGGAATCAAAAGTCTGGAAGAGGCATTCCTTCTGCAAGATAAAACGCCTTCTCCCAAGCAAATAGTGCAAAAAGGAGAAAAACCGGTAATAGGCATTGTGGTAACTACTTTCGATAAAGGAGGTTTGGAACAAGTCGTCCTCAATCTTTATTTAGGATATCGGAAACATGGATATCAGGTTTATATGCTGTGTCAGGAAAATATCTTGGGAATTATGGCAGCTCAAGTAGCGGAAGGAGAACTTCTGGTATTCCATAATGATCTCGGCACTTTCCTGAACTGCCTTTATGAAAAAAATATTACTCTTCTGCACTATCATTATAACGTGTTCGGGTGCAAGGAGGCAAAGGCCAGAGGCGTACATACCATATACACCATGCACAATGTGTACACATGGAAAAGCGACAGTGAAATCCTCGAGTATAGTAAAGTGCTGGACGGTATGGACAAGATAATCCCCGTTTCCAATCTAGTCAAAAACTACTATCTTGCCCGGACAGGCGCCGATGATGAAAATCTGCATGTCATCTACAACGGCATTGATTTTCACGAATTGGCGGAGGATACTCTGCCGGATTACCTGACTAAGAACGCTTTAGGGTTGGCAGAAACGGATATTGTGATTGCCTTTGTAGCATCCTTCTATCCCGTTAAATATCAAATCGGTATGATCGGTGTCATGGAAAAGCTGACTGCACGCTGTCCCCATGTCAAGCTGCTCTATGTGGGAAACAGTGAAAACGGATATTATCAAGAGTTCCTGAAGGAATACAACAACAGTTCCGCACAGGCAGCCATTCAGGTAGTACCCTATTTTGAGCACAAGTACATGGGAGCCTTCTTAAGGCAGACCGTGGATATTTTTACACTGCCCACCTTGCAGGAAGGATGCAGTAATGCGGTATTGGAAGCAATCTATTGTGACAAGCCCATGGTTTTGACTAATGTAGGAAATGCTATGGATGTAAACTATCTCAAAAGCTGTGAAGTGGTTCCGGCAGCTTATCGGGATGTAGTGACTACCAGCAATGAGCAGATGCTGCAGATTTCCACACATAAGGATTCCTCCAATCAGAAAGAGCTGGTGGACGCATTTGCCAAAGTAATCGAAAATCTGGAAAGTTATAAACAAGAAGCCCGTATTTCAGCCGACGCAAAGAAAGTGTATGAAACAGAATCTATGATACGGCAATACCTCGACATCATAAAGGAAGTAACGGCTTAAAATCTACGGACGTTAAAGAGGTTCAGCGAAATGGAAAAGAACAATGCTATTGAAGTGCATGAGGTTCACAAGAAATTTAAAAGTTACTATGATAAAAGCAATAATTTGAAAGAAAAGCTCTTGCACCACAGCAGGAATAAATATCAATGTTTTTGGGTTCTTCAGGGGATCAGCTTTAACGTAAAAAGGGGCGAGGCCGTGGGTATTATCGGACGCAACGGCTGCGGCAAAAGCACCACACTGAAACTGCTGACGAAAATTATATATCCTGATAAAGGCAGTATCGTCATAAGAGGACGCGTCTCCAGTCTGTTGGAGCTGGGCGCAGGCTTCCACCCTGACCTGAGCGGATACGAAAATATTTATTTAAATGCGGCGGTCTTCGGCCTGACCCGCAAAGAGATCGACAAGAGAATACAAGACATCATCCGCTTTTCCGAGCTGGGCGACTTTATCAATAATCCCATCCGGACATATTCTTCCGGCATGTATATGAAGCTGGCTTTTTCCATTGCCATAAATGTGGATGCCGATATATTGCTGATCGATGAAATATTAGGAGTGGGTGACGTAAGTTTCCAGAAAAAATGTTTTGAAAAACTCATTGACATTAAGAAACGGGGAACTACCATTGTTATCGTATCCCATTCCACGGATCAAATCGAAAGAATCTGCGACAGAAGTATCTGGATTGAAAAAGGCCGGATTAAGATGATCGGAATCCCGTCCGCCGTCCACGAAAAGTATCTTGATACCATGGAAGAAAATAGAATCCTCCGAAAGAGAAGGGAGGAAGAAGAACGGGAATTGGAAAGAATCCGTGAGCAGGAAAGAATTCGCGAACTGGAAAGAAAAGAACTGGAAAAGCAAGAACTGGAAAAAGCCAAAAAAGAACTGGAGCGTGAGAAAAGGGAACTGGAGAGAAAAGCTAAAGCTGCAAAAGCCAGAGAAGAAAAAGCACAACGGGAAAGAAAAGAGCGCATTGAAAAAATTGAGCTGATCAGCTCCCAAAATAAAAAGGAACGAACCCAAGAGAGAAAACAGCTGGAAAGCCTGAGAAAGGAAAGGGAACTGCTCCGTGTCAAAAACACAAGAACCGAAGAAGACAGCGTGGATGCCTTATCTCTTGCAGCGATAGAGGAAGAAGAAAAACGCAAGCAGGAAGCCCTTATCAAAAAGGCAAAAGAAGCACGGCAGGAACAAGAGACGGTACAGAACGCCTTTAAGCTGGACGAGATACCGGAAGAAGAGATCTGGGTGGAATATTATAAAAAAGAGGCCAATCGTCTGGAGTTAGTCGTAAGCGAAAAAAACATTGAAATCGAAAGATTAAATTCTGTCGTAAAGCAAAAGGAGCTGTTGTTAGAAAAAGAAAAAAACAATATTCGGGAAGAATTAGTCCGCCTTGAAAATGTGGTTATGGAAAAGGAAGATGAAATAGACAGGCTAAATGTAGTAATTGTGGAAGATCACGAGGAAATGGATCGTCTGAACCTTGTTATTATGCAGAAGGATGTGGAAATAGACTCTTATCGTAAGTCATTAACGGAAAGGAATTCTTAAAATGAAATATATCACCTTTGGAAAAATTGATTCCGGAATGCGTTCCGTGCTCAAAAATATTCCGTATCCAGTGGAATACATTATTACCAATGAACGTGGGTATGAGGAATTTGACGGCAGGAAAGTATACACATCTTCCAAGCTATTTCAGGAACAGCCGGACAATATATTTGTTTTCATTACGGATATGGAACATTATGCAGAGCTTGCAGACCAGATGACCAAAATGGGCTTTTCGGAGGGAAAGCATTTTGCCGGCGCAATAGAATACTTGTACAACCAATGGGAAAACAACGAGTATTTCGATGATTTTTTTACAGTCAGGATAAAGCATATGACAAACTACATCTCGGAAGAAAGCCGATCCGTGCTGGATCTGGGATGTGGTACACGGGAATTGGAAAAGTTTTTAACCGGCACAGGCAATGACAAAGAACCCATTGAATATTGGGGCGCCGACTACGCAGACAGAGGGGACGGAACCATTATCTGCGATTTTAACAAAGGAGAATTTCCCGACAAGGAGGCAGACACCGTTTTCTGTTCCAGCTGTCTGGAGTATATGGAAGACGTTGACGGTTTCCTGCGGAAAATGTGCCGAAGCGGTAGAAAAGAAATCGTGCTTTCTTATTGTCCGTTAGAATATAAAAACGATATCCTTCAGAGAAGGCAGTTAGGGTGGAAAAATCACTTGACCATAAGCAGTCTGGTAAGAAAGATGAAAATATTCGGCTATTCTTTATGCAAGGCGGAAAAATCCATCGGCTGTAATGTAATTTTTAAGTTTATTAATGAACGCCGGAAAATAACGGATTTGATTCAGGACAAACATCTAACTTATTTGGAAGAAGACGCCCTGACAGATCTGATGGAAGCAGTAGCCGTTACCAATAGTCTGTCCGGTTGTATCATAGAAACAGGCTGTGCACTGGGAGGGTCGGGCATATGCATCGCATGGGAAAAAGATACCGGAAAGCCGTTGTATATCTATGATGTATTTGATATGATCCCCGCTCCGGGAGAAAAGGACGGAAAGGACGTGCTCGACCGTTACGACGTGATTCGTCAAGGAAAGTCTCAGGGAATCGGCGGAGATTTGTATTACGGGTATAGGGAGAATCTAATAAAATCGGTAAAAAACAATTTCTGTGACATTTTAGGAATCGGCAGATTACAGGATCGCAGTATCGAGCTGGTCAAAGGATTATTTCAGGACACTTTGCTATGTAAACATCCCGTTGCGTTGGCACATATAGACTGCGACTGGTATGATTCCGTTATGGTCTGTCTGGAGCGCATCGTACCTCAACTGGTGCCCGGAGGCATTCTGGTAATTGATGATTATTACCACTGGTCGGGCTGCCGGGAAGCCGTGGACGAATATTTTAAAGACAAAAAAGAATCTTTTATTTTTGAAAAGAAAAGTCGCCTGCATATTACAAAAAAAGCAGCGCGGAAACGGAGCAAAGCATGAAGTATGGTTTAGTCTATTTTGACGGAACGGATAATATCGGCGACGACATACAAAGTTATGCGGTAATGCAATTTCTGCCCCATATAGATTATCTGATAGACAGGGAACAGCTAAATGAATTTGTAGGTGATACTAAAGAGCCGACGGCAGTAGTCCTAAACGGATGGTTCCTGCACAAGAAATTTAATTGGCCCCCTTCAAAAGATATATACCCTCTTTGTACTTCCCTTCATTTTTCCGTAAATGATTATATGGGAATCGGCTATGATTTTTTGGACGGTATTGGCGGGGAATACCTCAAAAATTACGGTCCTGTAGGCTGTAGGGATTCCAGCACATTGGACATTCTGCAGAAAAAAGGGATTCCGGCCTTCCTGTCAGGATGCGCCACATTGACTCTGCCTGAAAGAGACAGAAAACGTCAGCAGGACTATATATGCCTTGTGGATGTCCCTGAAAACGTCTCCGAAAAAGTATTATCGGACATGGACGGTACGGGAATCCGCATAGAGCAGCCCACCCACACGGTGGACTATATCCATGAACCCCTAAGCTGGCAGGAAAGAATGGAAAAAGTGGAGTCTCTGTTAGATCTCTATCAAAACGCCAAATGTGTAGTCACAAAACGTCTTCACTGCGCCCTGCCTTGCCTTGCCCTCCGGACGCCCGTATTACTTCTGCTGGATCAGGAGAAAGATGATGTTACAAGATATTCCCATTTTGTGGATCTTTTAAATGTATCTTCTACGGAAGAATTTCTAAACGGGGAAGCGGATTTTGATCTGCTTCATCCGCCTGCAAATAAAGAGAATTACCTGTCCGAAAGAAACAGATTGCAGGAATCCATCTCCGCCTTCGTCCGTCATACCGAGAATCATCAGATCAGGGACAACTTCCGGACATGGCAACAGACGGACGACAATCTAATCTATCTCTGGCGGATCAATCTACTGACCGGAGCGGCACTGTATGCCTCCTGTCAAGTGGACCGCCTGCTCCGGGAAAAAAACAAAATTGAAGCGGAAACCTTTGAAAGAGTGCAAAAAATCGCAGGAGAATACCACAGGGATACCAATATTTTGAGGCAATATCTCGATGAACAGCGGGCAGAAAACGAGAGACTTGATTCCGTAGTGACGGAAAAGAACTCGGAAGAAATTCGGTTAAACGGTGTTATTTCCCAAAAGGATCAAGAAATCGCCAGAATTAATCTTGTGATTCAGGAAAAAAACGAAGAAATTGTCAGAATCAACGGCGTTATCACCGAGTTAAACGACATCATTGCAGAGTATAACCAAGCGGCTTCCAAACAAGAAAATACGATTTCCAGCCAAAAAAACACTATCACCAGCCAAAAGAACACGATTTCTGACCAGAGCAATACCATTACCAGCCTAAACGACACTATTTTGACTCTAAACGGCATGATTACTTGCCTAAACGATTCCGTAACGGATTTAAAAAAACAGCTGAAGGCCAGAGAAGAAGAGATTGCACTGTGGCAGCTGTTCCACAAAGAAATGGAAGGGTATCTCCGAAGGGAAGAGGAAAGCTCAATGACATGGCTGCTCTTCCATTCCAAAGCTTTTAAAGAGTCCGGCTTTCGTCACAAACTAGGCTTACTGAAAAGAGCTCTATTTAGAAAAAGGGATAAGGAAAAGCTCTACTTGGATGATATCATGGGGAGGATACCATGGAATATGGAATAAAGAAAACATTTGATATTCATATTTCCAATCAATGTAAAGGCATCGCAATCATCTGGATGATGTTCCACCATCTCGTGCCTTATACGGAATTTTCCGGCGGGCCGGTGCTCTGTGGGATTTACCTGCCCGGAGTGCTGGGACTCACCGGAAAAGCATGTGTCGGCATTTTTCTTGTCTTAAGCGGCTACGGATTATACAAATCACAGAATCATTACAATAGTATTTTTCAGTTTTATTCCAAAAGGCTTAAGAAAATTTATTTGACTTACTGGATAATATTTGATCTATTTACGGTAATCGGCATCCTCTTTTTTAGCGGCTCGTTTTTATATTTGACAGCGGACCCCTTTACCAGACTCGAAAATCTCCTGTATTCATTAAGCGGAATGCAGTATTTTATAAAGAATTCCGGCTATATGGGGTATAACTCCGCATGGTGGTATATTGGCCTGTGTGTTCTCCTCTATCTTCTATTCCCTGTATTGCAGAAATTATTGGACAAATATCCCAGATGTTTTTTAGGGGGCGCAATTCTGCTCTGCATCTTCTAGCGTGAACAATACTGTTCCTTTATTATGATACGGAAGCTGCTGCAATATCTGCCCCTGTTCGCGGCGGGAATGCTGTCCGCGCATTACAGGATATTTGAGAGGGCAGGTGAAAAGCTGGCAAAAAAGCCTAAATCTTCCACTGCCGTAATAGCGGGAATTCTCATAATATGTATCATTGTAAAATATTATGTCCGCAATAACGTTGATATATGCCTACAGCTTGACTGCATCATAAGCCTTCTGCTCCTGCTGGAAGTTTATCATCTGAACAATGTGAGCGAAGGACATACAACGGCAAAAATATTAACCGTCTTAGGAAGCTATTCCTTTGAAATTTATCTGATCCATTTATTCATTACCAATATGTATACCACCTTGTACATATATAGTATAAATGATGCGTTTTGGATGGTTGTGGTTACGTTGTGTGCATCCCTACTGTTTGCAGTACCCATCCAGAAGCTTACCTCCTTTCTCTCCACTCGAAAAGCGCTTTTGAATTTTGCCCTGTCAGGGCTGCTTGCCGCGGGAATCTTGCTTTCTGTTTACGCAGGCTGTTAAGCTCTTCCGGCTGCTTCGGAGCCATTGAAATTTTGTCCGGCGCCGTCAAGCGGCCCTGAAGTTCAGATCCTGACCGGTCAGTACACTAGAAATAAATTAGGACAAAAGATAAAGGAATAATTCATATGATAAAATTAAGAAACTTTCTGATTATCATAATATTAGGGCTGCTATTGGCATCGGCAGTGTGCGGAGGCCTTGCCCTATGGTCAAAGAATAACAGTGTTTACGATTTCTCTTTTACCTCCTTCTCGCATAGAAATCTAAATGACTTTTATGTTTCTTTCCTTAACGACGGAGACACAATCATACAGCCATTTGCGGCAGATGGAAAAGAATTGAATACTTTTCACTTTTTTATCCGGTATAGCACCCCCCCATTTGTAAAAACGGAGCAATCAATCTGGAGCTTATGGATACCGACGGAAATATAGTAACTACGGCATCCTTGGACTGCAAAGGTATTCCGGATGAAGATTGGTTTGGATGGAATTATGACTTTAATACACCTTTAATTCAGGGGAATCTCTATTCTGTCCGCCTGAGAGCTGCAGGAACTGCCGATAACACTTTCGAGCTACGCACTATAGATTCCAATGAAGGAAGAGCAGCACATTTTCCGGATATGTCTTATAACAACATTGTGCAGAAAGGCAGTATTTTAGTGACTGCTCTTTCATTTACGAAAGAAATGACCGGCTATATACCGGAATGTTATCAGAGTATTCTGAAAGTTCTGGCATTATGCGCTGCAATTCTTTTATTAGAACTGTTAATGCTCACTCTATTTATTGACAGGAAGCAGAAAGCGTTCCGCTGCCTTCCCCCTGTCACTATAGGTGTTATAGCCGTTATGATTCCCATGCTTTCCGGAATTTGTTTTTACTACGGCACACGTCCATGGTATGCGTCAAAACCCCCGGTGGCACACGCTTTGGGCGCGGTGGACGGGAATACTTACACGAATTCCAAGGAAGCCTTTGAGCAAAGCTTAGAGCGGGGATTTATTTGTATGGAAGTTGATTTCAGCACAACTTCGGACGGTTATATTGTCCTGCGCCATGATTGGGGAAAAAGTGACGGCGGCATGGGATTCCCAAGCGGATATGTGCTCACATTGCAAGAATTTCAGGAACACTTGATTGCAGACAAGTATACCTCCTTGTCTTTGCTGGACTTATTTGTATTGCTGGAGCAAAATCCGTCCGTCTACATTATTACTGACAGCAAAGAAGGGGATTACGATACCGTTGTAAAACAGTTCTCCAAATTAGTGGAGACGGCATCGGAAAACGGTTATGAATCAATTTTAAACCGTTTTGTCATTCAACTGTACAATGACGATATGCTGCAGGCTGTCGAAAGCGTACATCACTTTGATCATTATATTTATACTTTGTATCAGCGGGGAACGGATGATATCGAACAATTAATTGATTTTTGCCGGCAGCACAATATTTCCGTTGTAACAATATTCGATTTGTGGTGGTATGAGCAGCCGGACTTCCGGGAAAAAATGCTCGAAAGTGGATTGACCATTTATCTCCATACGGTAAATGACCTTGAAACGATTCTGGAGCTTCGTGAAAACGGTGTGGCCAATGTCTATACCGACCATGCCGCCCCATGCTATTTCCGACAATAGTGAAAAAACAATTATAATTTTAACTTTGATTCACATATTTAAGCCTGTTTCTATATTAGAAAAGCCGATACAGAAAAGGTATGAGTACAAAATGCATATACATTACGAGAAAAAATATATTATTGCCCTAATCATATTATTTATATGTCTGTCAGGATCCGTTATCGGATGGAACCGTTTATGGCTGGTTAAATCCGATACCGGAAGGCAGCTTATTTTCACCGAAGATACTTACGGCGCCGTGATCTCCAAAGGAGATACCATAGAACAGGATTTTCTTGCGGAAGATACCTATTTGGAATCCGTTCTGGTACTTGCATCGGAAGGCGCGGAAGATGATAAGATAACGGTTACTCTTTCCGACGATGAAGGTCATGAACTATCAACAAGTCCTATGAAAACAGATATTACTTCGGGAATGTTAAAAGCAGACTTTCATAAAAAGCTGGAAGCCGGCAGTCGCTACCATATTTCTATTTCATTTGAAGAGATAGAGAATGTATACAGCATATACTATGTGCCCACAGAGGATTTGCCGGAAATATACGGCAGCTGCTCTGTAAACGGAACCACTGAAAATGCCGCATTGTTTGTATGGTTCGATTACAAATTTTTCCGGCAGGATCTGCTTTTGCTGTTTGTTGGTCCCGTATTGGTTTTGATAATTTCCCTGATTATAAATGCGCCCAATGCCGCCGCTTCCCGTTTTCTTGAAGGTGCCGGAACATTATGCTGTAGTTTATTATGTATCACTGCGGTAAACTATCTGGGAACACCTATTTCCAAAATCGGCAGTATCTCCATGCTCGGAAAAGCGTGGCTTATCACAGTTCTATTGCTTTTCCTATTAATCGGGCTGTTTACGGTACTGACACGGCGTTTGGGCATAGGTATTCTACTTTCCTTGTCCGTTTGTTATCTGTATGGGCTTATAGCACATTTTGTAATGCTTTTCAGGGGAACTCCCTTTCTTCCGATTGATATTCTTGCTATTAAAACGGCGAAGGAAGTGGCATCAAATTATAATTATACATTGGATGATACTGTAATATTTGCGGGTATTTCCTATTTAATAACCGTATTGTTCTGCAGTTGTGTAAGAACTAAAATCTCCATCAGCACCTTTAAAAGAATCGTTATGGCTATTGTTTTATGCACATTGTGCATAATCAGCGGAACGTCATGGTTTGCACGGGTCGTCCGTTTAACACCTGATTATTATTCGCAGGAAGACGGGATAAAAAGATATGGTTCCTTACTAAACTTCATAGCCAATATTCAGTCATGTTTTCGAGATAAACCAGACGGTTACTCGATAGATCGAATGCAGGAAATTGCCGGTCGATACCAAGGCGATGAATGGAATATGGCCGAAAAGCTTCCTAATCTGATTGTCATTATGAATGAATCATGGGCGGACATCAACATCTCCGGCGGATTGGGGGGGGCACATTCTGATTCATATATGCCTAATATTGAGCGGCTCTCCGAGTCGGGAGACGCTTTTTCCGGAAATGTGGTTATTCCCACCTTCGGGGGAAATACCGATAAAAGCGAGTTTGCATTTTTAACAGGGAGTGTAATATCTTTCGGATTAACAGGTTCCTCCTATGACTTGGATTGTCAGGAAGGTACTGCTTCCATGGTATCAGCGCTAAAGGATTTAGGATATTATACAGTAGCGTTACATCCGGCATATTCCAAAAACTGGAATAGAGATATCGGATACGAAAAATTGGGATTTGACCAGTTTTACTCTCTGGAAGATCTTTCGGACTACAAATTCGAATACCTTAGATCCTATAATTATGTGTCGGATTCTTCCCTTTATGAGGTTATCTATGATCTGACAGACAATGAGGCGGAAGGCAAACCCATATTTATATTCTGTGTAACCATACAAAACCACGGAGGCTATAATGACTCGTCTTATACTCCGACGGTGGATATAGAAGATCCTCAAACGGCTCAATACCTGAGTCTGGTAAAGGAAACCGACCAAGCCTTTGCCCAATTGGTCGATCACTATCGTTTTGACAAAGCAGAGACTGTGGTATTAATGTTCGGGGATCATATGCCCCCGTTGGACAACATTGAAAAACTACTAACCAAAGGCAGTCTGGAATATTATACGACTCCGTACATCATTTGGTCAAACTCACGTTCCGTCCACGAAAACGGGCTTGTCATACCATATTGCAGTGTTAATTACCTTCAGGCATACTTTTTTGAAGCCGCGGGACTGCCGTTGACCGGATTCCAAAAATTTTTAAAGGAAACTTCCCTAAAATATCCCATTATAAACGGAGGAAAATATTATGACAACCAAAAGAATCCTTATTATCTGTCTCGGGGCGAGTTGCCGGAAGAAATTATGAATTACCAGTATATCCAATATAACAACCTTTTTGATTCTTCAAACCAAATGAAAAAAATATTTTCCGAAAGGGTTCTTTCAAAATGAGAAAAAACATCAGAGAAAACAAGCTGAATCTGCTTTTATCTATGATTTCAGCAATTATGTGTCTATATTGCTTTTATCCTTTTATTCGCTACTGTTTCCCGTTTAACGGAACACTTTTTATCAGCTTGATTGTCATACTTTTTGCCTGTACCATAATCATCAGTTGGCTTGTAATAACGAAATTGCGCAAAAAGTGGATTGGGGGGGTACTTGTGAAGGAAACATAACGGAAAGAAGAACCAGCCCGGACTTAATCAGGACTATAGCTTGTATTTTAGTAATTACCGTACACTATGTTAACAGAACAAGTTATTACAGTTCGCCTGCTCAAGGGACAGCATACTTTGCGGTATCCGTTATCCGATGGATCGCCCAATGCTGCTGCCCTCTGTTCATGATATTGTCGGGATACTTTTTATGCAACCGATCTTTAGATAAAAAATTCGGTCACGGACTTTGGCATTTCCTGAGAAATTATTTTGTGATATGTCTATTCTATCTGCTTTACACAGCGCCGATGGCAGCGACAGCCGAAAAAATAAAGGGATTATGTAATCTGAGCTATATGTGGTATATCAATATGTACTTCGGGCTCTTTCTTCTGACACCGTTTTTAAATATCATGTGGAAAGCTCTCAACGAGCATTACAAAATCTGCCTTCTGATTGTCCTTTTGCTCCTTGGATCCTTTTCCTCTGTCACTGACTTTTGGTGGACAAACTATTGGAATGGGCTTTACCCGATACTATATTATTTTCTTGGTGTATGGTTTCGGGAGAGAGAATTTACCATGAAAAAATTTCCCGGAATCGTCTTGTTCATGGCAATGATTTTGATGGAAGCCTTATACACCTATTATGTCGATCCGGGACAGGTATTTGACTGGCTGACCAACTTTGGAGGCTACAGCAGCGCTTATAACGCCATGCCCACTGTAATCGCATCCTGTATTATATTTATTTTATGTAAGGATATAAAGCTTGAAGCAAAATATGTAAAACCTGCTTTACGAAAAATATCGGAAAATTCATTAGAAATCTATCTCGCCCTCTGTATGTTTTTAGACGGTATGATTTTCCCTTATATATGGGCAATCTTTGCACCGAAAGCAGGCATTGTAGGTGTATATTTTATTCTGGTTCCGATTGAATTATTTGCCGCAGTACTGTTCGGAATCGCACTTAACAAAATCTTAGACAAGCTCCAGAAGCTCTTTTTATCCATATTCCATAGATGCAATATAGGTTAAATATAACGATTCACGTTTTCACAATCAACACATCACACACCACCGTGGCCAGCCGCACATTTCTGCGGTTTTCCCACGCACTTTGCAATACCCGGCGTATTTTCCCCGACTGCAGTGCCGCATATCTGCTGCGCATTGCAGTCAGCTTCTCTTGAAGTGTCCGGCGTCCCTCTTCCGTCTGAAATACCTCACACTGCTCAAACTGTTCCAGCATTTTCAGGTACTTCTCTATTTCCCAGAACTTACGTCCCTTATTTAACAGCTTCCGAATCCTGTGCTCTTCCGCTGCCGTATTATTTTCATGTCTGCGATGCCACGCCAGCGTCTCGTCCAGCTCCAGAAACCTTCCTTCCTCTGCCGCTTTCGCACACAAAAAAATATCATGGGGGATTTCACCGATGGTTTTAACCCAATTCCGATACCATGCATTTCTATATGCCAGAACCATACCGGGCCATTCATACCTGTAAAACACATCATGTAAGTGAACTGCCTTCCGCCCGCCGCTTCCCGTGCTGTGCGAAGGCTCCATAACCGCTTTGATGTCTTTTCCCGCTCCGTCAATCAGACCGAACCGGCAGGCCAACAGGGACACTCTTGAATCCGCTTCCAATACGGACATCATTCTCTCCACCTTGGTTTCCGCCCAAATGTCATCCTGATCTGCCAAAAATACTATATCGCCGCTGCAAAGGCCCATTGCATCGTAATAATTTGCAGGATACCCCTTGTTTTCCTGATTACAGTACAGCTTCCAGCTGCCTTCAAGAGAATGCTTTTCCACAAATGCCCTCACAACGGAAACCGTGTGATCTGAGGAATTGTCGTCACAGAGAATCACCTCATCCACCGTTTTAGTCTGGTGCAGGATACAGCGCAGCTGTTCTTCTATATAGTTCTCACCGTTATAAATTCCCATACATACTGATACTGTCATAGATCTCCTCTTATCAACCGGCCGTATATCTCCAAATATGCTTCCGTCATTTTCTCCGTGGAATTTTCCCTTCGTATTTCTTCGGCCAGACATTCTCTGCCAAGGAGAGTGCCTCCTCCTTCCAAAACCTTCTCTACGGCCGCCGTAAATGCCTGCTGATCTCCCGGTTTTACGACGATTCCTCTTCCTCCGGACAGCTGCTCCGGAATCCCGCCCACCTCGAATCCCACCACAGGCGTACCGCAGGCCATGGATTCCAGTGCAGTAGTGGCATAATTTTCCGCTAAAGAAGGCAATACAAACACATCCGCCAGACTGTAATATTCCGCCAGCATTTCTATACTGCTCGTGGACGGCAATGGTATCACATTGGTACATCCCTCCAGCATGGCATCATTCTTCCGCTCCCAGCCTATCAAAATCACCTTTGCTTTTCTCTCCAGATCTTTTGCCAGCCGAATGATATATTTTGCTCCCTTTCTGGGATCGCTGTAACCTACCGCAATTCCCAGTACCAGCTTTTCTCCGGGCTGATATCCGTACTTTTCCCTACATGCCCCTCTGTCTCTGGGGAAAAAAGTGTTGTTTACGTCGATTCCGTTCCGTATGGTAATACAGGGATACTTTCCGAAAAAAGATTTCTTTGCCTCTCCGGTAAGCCAATCGGAAGGAGAAACAATGACTTTCCTCTCTCCCGAAGTAAACAGTTCTTTCTTTCTCCTCCACATAAAAGCGGTAAAGTCAAAAAAGAGACTGGAAGGATAGCCCGCAAGATTAGGGCATTTTCCGCACCCGTCTTTCCATTTCCCACACGCAAAATAGTAACCGCAGTTACCCACAAAGGCATGACAGTCATGAAAAGTCCATACACAGGGGATTTGGCGGACATTTAAGTAACGAAACAGCATGGGCAGATTTACATAATAGCCGTGCAGTGTATGCATATGAACCACATCAGGGCGCACCTTTTCCATAAATCGGATCAGCCTTTTGGCGGCGGCCCGGTTTCCCCATCCGTTTATACCTGTCACACGGCTTTCCAACGCGGAAATATAGATTTCCGCGGGTTTGTCGATACGGTAAATATTGGGTTCCTCCGGAACCCTTCCCCTTCCGAATGCCACATAGGATTCCTCCCCTGTCCGGAGAAGCTGTCTGTGTATACAGGCCACGATTCTGGCGGCGCCGCCTTGGTTATAATGGCTGTTAATCTGCAGTATTTTCATTGTCAGTCACCCCGTCACCCCAAAATCATCTTCGCCGCCTCAATAGCAACACACTCTATCATATACAGCCTGCTATACCCGTTAATCCGGTAACAGTATTTATAGCGATCTATAATCCTTTTTTTCGCCGCCTTTAAATTCTTACGATTGCTGGCGCCCCCCATCCGGAAATGAGCCAGCACCTTGTCCACCGTCACAATCTTTCGGTTCTGGCTCTTCATTTGGAGGAAAAATCCGTAGTCGTCATGTATCCCCAGATTTCGGAAGGGATTGGCCTTATAAACCTCCGCCCGCACAAAGGTAGTCGGATGATTCCAGTCCCGTGAGGTCTGGAAGCTGCGGAGTCTGGCCTTTTTCACAAAGCTGCTGCCGTCCGGCTTGTGAATCCTGATGTCCGCAAACATCAGCTCACAGTCTGTTTTTTCAAAAGTTTCCGCCACGGTCTGTAGGGCACAAGGCTCATAAGTGTCCTCGCTGTTCAGCAGACCGATGACATCCCCCTCTGCCAGACGGATTCCCTTATTCATGGCGTCATATATCCCGCCGTCGGACTCACTGACAATTTTGTATGTGATGCCCTTTTCTTCCAGAGCCTTCCGATAGCTCTCCGCAATCTCCACGGTTCTGTCACTGCTCTTTCCGTCTATGATCCAATATTCTATCTCTCCGAAAGTCTGCGCCAAGACAGATTCTATGGTCTTCCCTATTCCCTGTTCACTGTTGTATGTTACCGTAATCACACTGATTTTCATTGTCTTTGGGTATGCTCCTCTTTTACTCTAAAATCATTTCGGCTATTCTCTTACATTCTATATCCTGCAATATAGTTTGCTTTTTAATGTAATCTGATTTCAGAATAATGACGGAATTATTCATTCCGGAAAACTGCAACTGTCCTGCTACAGAAATTTGCGATTTTTTAGGTTTATATTTCTTGGAGCCTACATACTTGTCCTGCTTTGCGTCATATTCCTTTGTTCGTTCAGGCTCCAAAATGTTTGCATCTAAAAATTTTGCTGCTTTTTGAAACAATGCACCATTATCAATATGCATAAGAGCAAGCAGCTGATCCTCCAATGTACCCTTCTGTATGTTTTTCTGTTCGGAAGCATTTGAATGGGGCTTATGAAAAACATATGTCCCCAAAGTTATATCCTGCACGCAGACTTTTTTGCCTTGTGCTATGTCTCCTGCCGCTATTCTAAATTTACCTGCAAATCGGTTTTTTATCCAGTCCAGCCTGCCCTCAACCCCTAAATCATCCGCATCATAAAATAAATAAAATTCAAATTTCTCTATTTCGTCCGGATTTTTAAATTTCAATGCAATTTTATTTTTTTGATACTGTTCAATAAGTTCATATCTTTTTTCCGTATCGGCATCACCGTTTAAATTATGGAAAAATATCAATTTTCTTCCATCTGTATATACCGCCTTGGGCACAAAAGGAGAGTCCGGGCCGGAGCCAATAATCTTTTCGCCAATAGCATCTTTCGCATAGTTATTCTTAATCTGATCATTAACCGGAAAAGGATAGTCCTTTATCTTTCGCTTATACTCCATACATCCGTATGCGCAAAGTATCTTTGAGATAAATGCAATGTCATGCACCCCTTCGCATAATACCACACTAATTATCACTTTTGCTCCCATCTGTCCGCTTTTGCGGACACTTAAATCCGGGAGGTTGAAAGTACATTTCCTTCAACTTTATCCCCCTTGTATATTTCAGCAAACTTTCTACAATTAATAAATTGCTGCAAGAATCGCCTTTTTCAGAATTACCATCCTCCTCGAAGATCAAATGAGATGCTATCCACCAAAAATTCCAGATCCTCGCCTGTAATATTCTTAATATTGACCTTTTCCTCTGCGCTGTCAACCAGATATGCGGATATTTCAGTGTTCCTATATTGATTTTTTACAAATGCGTCAATACATTCTTTTGAGTGAGTCGTGATAAATACCTGAACATTGAACTCATTGGCCAATTCTTGAATAACTCTTGTAAATTCAACCAACAAAGAATAATGAATCGCCGTCTCAAATTCATCTATCAACAATATACCATTCTTGCAGTTAGACATACCCAGCCCCAGCTCAAAAATTCTAACCAAGCCCTCTCCATAACTGGATAATTCCATATTTTTATCCATAAAACGATCCGAGTCAACCCGAAAGCTTTTTACTCCGTTTTCTTCTATTAAAAAAATATTCTTTATGCTGGGATCAACCCTTCTAATAAACTCCAGCACTTGCTCAAAAATCATTTTTCCATTTGACTTGGCTTCGATGGCTTTCGCATATAACTGATAGAGCTCTTCCGGCCGATAATAATATGGACTGCTGTATATGGCCTTACAGATATGTTGTATCGACTCATATTCCCTTTCCGGTGGATTCTTCCCATACAAATGGAGCTTCATCTTGGCAGCTTTATCTTCTATTAAGCCATCTGCCTGAATGGATGTAATATAATCGTCGTGCTTTTCCACTTGATGATCCTGATACCTGACAATGACGGCAGACACGGGACAGTCGTTAAACTCCCCTTTTATGCTGAAACCTTGATCCAGCAATGAATACAGATATTGGGATGTAATACCCCTATTCCTGTTTCTGCACTTTGCCAAATCCAATAATGCACTGATGTCATTCTGATGGCATAACAAATACACAGCTTCTAAAATCGTGGTTTTTCCGGAATTGTTGGGACCTGCAAAGATATTAATCCTGCGTAAGTTATCAATCTGCAATCCTGAGATTTTTTTAAACCTCTCCACTTGAAGTTTCGAATAATGCTTTATTTTTCCGACAGAAAAGCACACATTCACTCCATTGCTAGATAATTCCGATATCATTCTCCGTGGAATCATTACCCCTAATTCCTTCTCAGCAACTTCTAATTGTGCAAGATCCTCCTCCTCCAAAACATCCGCATATCTTCTAATAGTTCGGATATTTTCGACAACCGCTTCAATAGACTTGTCTATTGACAACCTATTATCAGTGCCGTTTTCAAGCATTGCTCTTCCAATGCTATGCCATTTCTCCATGGTTACAAGCATTTTCTCATTAGCAATAAAATCTGCCAAGTCACGGACTTCAAAAGCCTTGGTTATAATAGGTCCGCTGATATGGTCTTCTTCACCCTCTTCTTCATCTTCACCTACGGCATCGCTTGTTGAAAGCCACGAAAATAACCGCTGTTCATTCACCTTGTTTTGGGAAATATACGTGTCATCATCCCAGTCCAACCAATTTCGGAATACAGGTCTCTTCATTACTTCTTCAAAAATAGAATACATATTGCTTACGAATTGATCCCCATAGTCACTTTCTTTATATGAGTTAATCAGATGATATGCCCTCTGAGAATTCCTCAGCTTTGACTTTGAAATTCCCAGAGAATTACACAGCTCGATTTCTTTTGCCTGATATTCTTTTTTATCGCTCCAATATTTTGTCAAATAATCATAAATCAGCTGTGCCTGATTGATCGCTGCCCATTTCTTGTTACCGCTGATATGCTTAAGCCCCATTATAATTAGATGATCCAAACCGTCCTTTTCGTCATTAATCTCAGAAGGAACACTGGAAAAAACTTGCGGATCCAATTTTCCAATAGACAAACCATTATTAAAGTCCTCCTGAAGACACTTAAGTGCAGCCACCCTTCGATTTCCTTCAATTACCAGAAAGTGATTATCCCCAAGATCCCTCAGTTGAATTACATCAACTTTAAGATATCCGTTTGATTTAAAACTATCAATTAAGTCTCTAATTCTTTCTCTTTTAGGGCCTTCAATAAAATTCCTCGTTCGACGTTGTACTTTTTCGTCTGTTAATTTCTCATCGTTGACATTTTCGTAATTCAAATCATCTACAAATCTGTAATTATTTGGATCTAGATACAAATTTTTTATATTCTTGCTTATTTTCCCTTTCAATTCGCTGTTCTTCGCCTTATCACCCATTTTAGTCTCCCCATTTATCACACTTTCCAGACATGCCGACGCCGTTGGCACAAACAATCAACGAATTGCCGTAAGCCAAGGAATGACTTCGTTTCACACCTTCTGCCATATCACAAAAAATAACTTAAATACTCCTTCTAATGCTCTTCTCCAAAGAACAGATCCGGTAGCCTGTGATTTCCCGGTTACTCAATTCCTGATCGATGGTCAGGGAGCCGAATGCCTTTCGGGCCATGCCGCCGATTTTCCCCGGCATTTTGGAAGCCATGACTGTCAAAGGATTCAGAGCTTTCCACAGCCGTACCTTTCTTCCCCGAACTTCTCCGATCTGCCGCACCATCTCCGCAGTGGTTACATATTCGTCATTCTGCGGGAAAAAGGTTCCTCCGGTTCCGGCCTCCGCCAGCAGCCGGATAAATTCCGCCAGATTCTCCACATAAAGCATACTGCGCCGGTTATCTATCCGTGGAAATACCGGCATTTTCCCGGCCAGTTTTACCAGCGTGGGGAAATTTCCCTTGCTTCCTTTCCCGTAAATCATGGGAGCCCTGATGACGGCTGCCGAAAAGCCTTCCGTCCCCAGCTTCTGCAATCGTAATTCTCCTTGGTACTTGCTGTCGCCATAGAAATTAGAGGGCGCCGGTACGGTCTCTGCGGTAATGTGCTTTTGTTGCCCCGGAAGTGCGCTGTCCCCATAGACAATAACGCTGCTCATATAGATAAACTGCTTTACTCCCTCTTCCTTGGCCTTGACGGCAACGGCTTCCGCCAGCTCACAGTTGACACGGTAGTACAAAGCCTTGGTCTCCTCCGACACTCCGCCGATATCCGCATGAGCTATTCCGGCTACATCCAGCACCGTATCGTAGGCGGAAAAGTTCATGCTTTTCCATTCCTCGCCGCGGAGGCTTATTTTCTCCGTCCGATATAGCTCTCTTCCGGCGTGGGCATTATACAATTGCAGATATAGCTCCACGGCATTTCCGATATAACTGTTTATTCCGGTAATCAGTATCCTCTTCATTCCTATCCCATGCCTCTCTGAATCCCCTCCGTCAACCTTGTCGCCTTGTACAAAAAGCCGCCTTGCAGATAAAATATTTATCTCGTAAGGCTGCCTGAAAACGCAACTTTTCCTTCGGAAGGATATCTCTAAGTCAACAACCCCGCTGCAGGCAACAGGGCATCATAACATTGACCCTAACGCTGTTATAAATACTAACATACCTCAATAGCAGCATTATCTGTTCAACCATTATCCTTCCGGGAAAGCTCATTGCCCTCTCCGCCTTTCATACTTCCCGTACCGCCTTCCACCACTCCGTCCCCGCGGAGAACACTGAGGAAAGTGCCCAAAAAACATCTTATATCCATTCCCAAGCCCATTTTTTTCACATACTCGCCGTCCAGTTTCGCCTTCACGGGTATTTCCAGTTCATCCCGTCCGTTGATCTGAGCCCAGCCCGTGAGACCCGGACGTATATCATTTGCTCCGTACTTATCCCTTTCCTCAATTAAGTCATACTGATTCCAGAGCGCCGGTCTGGGGCCTACTATAGCCATATCGCCTTTTATAATATTAATAATCTGGGGCAGCTCGTCCAAACTGGTCTTTCTCAAGAATTTTCCGATTCTTGTGATATATTGTTCCGGATTCTTCAAAAGATGCGTAGGGGTATCCTTTGGCGTATCCGTCCGCATGGTTCTGAACTTTAAGATGTTAAAATGAGATTTATGGATACCGACCCTTTTCTGCCGGAATAGTATCGGACCCTTGGAATCCGCTTTAATGGCAACAATCAGAACCAGAAAAAGTGGGGAAAGAATTACCAGCCCCACCGATGCCATCACAAAATCAATACCTCGTTTTACATGTTGATACATAGGCTATCCCATCCTCTCATATTCATAAGTAGGTACGATTTCTTTTACTTTTTCCCGTATGTCGGAAGCCTCGTCCAGACAAGCTTCATACAGCTCCTGAAGCTGATGTTCAAAAACGTCAGAGTTATACTTGATAGGCTTACCGATATAAATCATCTTATTCGCAGTCTCCCGCAGTCCCTCTTCGTTCATCAGAAGCTCCTCATACATCTTCTCTCCGGGACGCAGTCCTGTAAATTCTATTTTAATGTCCTCCCCCACCTTATATCCTGACAACTGTATCAAATTCTTAGCCAGATCCAGTATTTTCATGGGTTCTCCCATATCCAACACAAAAATTTCCCCGCCTCTGGCATAAGCGCCTGCCTGAAGCACCAGAGAGGTAGCTTCCGGAATCGTCATAAAGTAGCGGATAATATCGGGGTGTGTAACCGTCACAGGCCCGCCATGCTCAATCTGTTTCTTAAACAGGGGGATTACGCTGCCGTTACTGCCCAGTACATTTCCGAACCGGACTGCCACATAATTGGTAGTGGACTTTTTGTTCAGATTCTGAATGATCATCTCACAGATTCTCTTACTGGCTCCCATGATATTGGTAGGATTCACCGCTTTATCCGTAGAGATCATCACAAATCTCCTTGCACCGTACAAATCCGCCGCCTTTGCCACATTCAGCGTACCGAACACATTGTTTTTAATGGCTTCATGGGGGCTGTCTTCCATCAGCGGAACATGTTTATGAGCCGCCGCATGGTAAATGATATCGGGATGATACTTCTGGAAAATACTGTCCACTCTGGCCTCGTTGCGCACGGAGCCGATGAGCACGATTAAATCCAGCTCCGGATATTTCTGTTTCAGTTCCTGCTGGATCTCATATACATTGTTTTCATAAATATCAAAAATAAGCAGCTGTCCGGGCGTGTGCTGGGCAATCTGTCTGCACAGCTCACTTCCGATGGATCCGCCGCCGCCGGTTACAAGGACTATTTTACCGCTCACATAGCCGATGATCTCGTCCACATTGACCTCAATGGGTTCCCGCCCCAGCAAATCCTCCACCTGCACCTCTCTCAGCTTGGAGACATTGACATCTCCGTTTATCAGCTGGTACATTCCCGGCAGTATGCGCATCTTGCAGCCGGTCTCCTTACAGATTTCCAAAATCGGCTTCAACTCACCCCTTCCGGCGGAGGGAATCGCAATAATAATTTCGTCAATATTGTATTTCTGAACATTATCGGGAATACTTTCCCGGCCGCCCACAATGGGCACTCCCCGAAGATATTTTCCGTGGCAGCCCGGATTATCGTCAATGGCACAGGCCACGTTCATACTCAGGTAATTGCTTGTTTCGATTTCCTTCATCATAGCGTTTGCCGCCGCTCCGGCGCCCACGATCATACAGTTTACCCTTGCAAGCCCTATTCTGTGATTAAGCCGTCTGTTCTGCAGCATCCGCATAATCCGGTAGCTGAACCTGACCCCCGCAGTAAAAAGCAGCAGAAAAAGCCCATAGAAAAAGGGGTAACTCAAGGGCAGACGCCTGCCTGACAGCCAAAAAAGCACGGGCTGAACCACCGCACAGATCAAAACGGCAATTCCGCTGTTCACCAGCTCCCTGTCCGAGGCATATCTCCACACACTATTGTATAACCGGAAAAAATAAAAGATAAGCAGAGTAATAACCGCATTATATGGAAAAACCTCCAATATCGTTTCCCAGAATTCACGGGGGACGTCCATAAAATGAAAATCATAACGTACATATAGGCTTAATACCGATGCCAGCAAAATTGCCAGCATATCCGATATAATTAATAACATTATTCTGGTAACGGGTATTTTCAATATGCCTACCCGCACATCCCTTAACTTTTTCATTTCCCGATTTGTCCTCAATTTATCTTTTTCAAAATAAGAGCAAAGCGAACTTGGAATATCCGAAGTTTTCAGTTCTCCGCCCGTAACTTGCAGACGCTTTCTTTTCCGTATCCATGGCTTGAAAATCAAATATCCCTTCGAACCGCTTGCTTTTCTGCGCATATATTATAATGATTCTGCCGACGCCGCTTGCTTTTCTGCACATATGTTATAATGATTCTGCCGACGCCGCTTGCTTTTCTGCACATATGTTATAATGATTCTGCCGACGCAGAATCATTATAACATAATCTCTCTTCTAAGACAACCTTCCCGGAATTACAGGATATCGTCGGACCACTCGATGTCCACATCTCCGCCTCCTGAGCCGTCGTCACCGGAACCGTTTCCTCCACCGACATTGGTATCTCCGCCGACATTCGTGTCGCCTCCGGCATTCGTGTCGCCGCTGCCTCCATCATCATCATCGTCGTCATCGTCATCATCCGGCTGCGGTGTGGGTTTCGGCGTAGGCTTCGGTGTAGATGCCGGTTTGGGTGTGGACGCGGGCTTGGGTGTAACCGTAGGCTTAGGTGTGGTTCCTATCTGAGGGGGATCCGTGGGATTCGGTGTTGCTTCCGGTGTAGGTGTAGCTTCCGGAATCAGCTCTCCCTGCTCGTCGTAGTGCAAGACAGAAACGGTATATGCCATATTTTCACGGTTATTCCACAAATCAAAGGGATCTCCGGCAGCCGTCCCTTCTTTTACGGCAATGGTATATTCCCCTACAATTACGCCGGAGGAGTAGTTTCCCTGTTCATGGCGGATTTCTCCCGACCGGCTGTCAAACTGCCACAATTCAAAGGCTCCGTCATAGGCTCCGTCCACGGCGGAAGCACTGATCAGCTGCGTTGTACTACCCTCCTGCTTAAGCAGAACAATTGCGCCTTCTCCTTCCTGATAAGACACAGTGGATTCGATTTTTCGGTCAATATCATATCCCACTTGAACGGCCAGTAAGACTTTTCCGTTCTCCTGAAGATAATAGGTTCTGCTGCCTTCCACAAGGCGAACTGCAAAGGCGTCCATCCACTCTTGGCTGCTGACCATATGGATTCCTTCACCCATATACTCTTCCAGCTCCAGATTTTGACGCATTGTCTGCATCATCTCCGTCACAGCCGCCTCTTCTTCCTCCGTCAGTTCTCCCGTATGGTACAATAACTGAATTCCCTGAGTGTTCTCTGTTTGCTCCGGTACCGCATTTACCGGTTCTGCCGTAACGGTTACAGGCTGCTTCGCATCCGCCGAATCTAAAATAAGCCCTATTTCCCCGCTGCCGTCGCCGCATCCGGTAAATGCAAATGCGGTAACTGCCGTAAGAAGCATAGCACAAAAAAGTTTCTTTTTCATAAGTTTATCCTCTCTATATCAAACTAAAACAGATTGTCATTAAAAAATATACCTGCCTCCATGTCACTTCTTCGCTGTGACTCCTATCCGGATTCTTTTTCATTCTTTTGGGCAGTATGTCCGGTTTCACAAAGCATCCGCGCTGTTCATCAGATTTTTCAGGAAATTGTAAACCTCCGTTCCCTCTCCATAGCTGCCGCCTTTTATCAATTGATCTGCCAAAGCATAGATGCTTTTTGCCACCACGGGACCGTAAAGCGTAATCTGAGAACCGCCTTTTTCCAATATGATATAGCCTCGGAAGGCATATTCCGTCTTATACTGATTCACGGGCAGACCTACCAGCACGGAAGTAAATCTGTGTCTCCCGTCCACGGTTTCATATATTTTGTCCTCCGGCGCTCCGGAAGCATTGAAGCCGAAAGACATACCGGAAAGCACTTTTTCACCGCCCAGCACCATAGGGTAGCTGACACGATTGGCATTATTCATAACCAGTGTCCCGTATTCTCTCAGGGTATAACCGTTCACTCCCACGCTTGTCAGACGGCTGCGCAGATCGGCGGAAATCCCCGTCTTAAAACGGATGCCTGATTTTCCTGTGATACGAATGGAAAAACCGTGGTAAGTGAGCAAATTTGCCAGTTCCGGCTGTGCCGTGGCCGTATAGCTGCTATTCTTATAATCCAGCGTCCACACAAACATACCCACAGGAACTCCGGCACCGTTGTATTGATATACGACGGCCGTTTTAATCCCGCCATGGGGCGCCGTAACTATATACTGGCCGTTTCTCACCTCCGCCGCATAAGCGGTTCCGTCCAGCCAGACAATGGTATCCGTATATCCGGCAGGAATGTTGAGCGTTATATTATTGGAGGCAACGGGCGCCCCACAAGCCTCTTCCGGCATATTTAAATAAACCGGTATCTTGAACACAAAGGTATTGTCCAGCGCCCCCGCACTCTCATACAGCTTCTTAATACTCTTTGCCTCGGAGGTGGGAGCAGAAATATTCTGCATATACTGATGTGTATACAATGCATAGTAGCCGTGGGGATTTACATTATACTTTTGAAGGTACAGTGTATCCTGACCCTTCTTAATATAATTGGCGGAAATAACCTGTGTGCCGCCCAAAATGGAATAATAGGCATTGATCCAGCCCTTTTCCCTTGCATATTTCAACCCGTTTTCAATGACTTCCTTATCCGTCTTTCCGGAAGCCCTCACGTTAAAGTAATTATAATATCCCTCATATCCGGGATAAGTTCCCGAAATCAGCGCAGAGGTTCCCCTTCCCTGCTCCTGATACACTCTGGACGCCAGATGGAAGGGACTGACCATTTCCTCTCTGCCCACTGCCCAGAAAATATGCCCGTAAGTCATATTCGTTCCCGTGGCAAACTGGCCGCTATGCATGAAAGTGCTCTGAAGAAAATTGTTAACCGCCGCCTCGGTATGATACGTAGGGTTATAAGTCAACTGTTCAAACTGAAAGACAGCGTCCTCCGTCAAAGCGTTTCTGGGATCCATATATTGTTTTAAAACGGCTTCTGATGCATAATACCAGTTTCCTTCATCATAAAGCCCTTCCTTCGCATAGTCGGGGAATGTCTTATAAACCAGACTTTTCCCGTCCGTGAGCTCATTGGCAATCACCGTATTCCAGTCCAATCCCGTATTCATCACAGCGAAAGTCCAGTTGGGATGCTTTTGCTTTAAGGCGAGAAGCGCACTCCGATAGCTCTGAGGAAATTGTTCGATATCGGCATAGACCGCATTCCCCGCAGCATCTATAGAATAGGCCGCCGCCTCCAAGTTCAACCCGTAAGTCTCTTCCCAGCCCAAAAAGCGTTCGTCGGAAACCGCCAGATAATATCTGGGCACGTATCCTGTGTATTCCCCCTCGCCGTAAAGCAGGCTGACATTATACCAAACCTGAGGATTCTCCTCCTCATCCACGGTGACATAAACATCCCTGATATTCACCAGCTGTCCGCTGGGCACATTAACGACTGTCGGACTGTCATAGGAAGGCTGCTCTCTGACGGGATATTCGTCACTCAGATATACCAGAGCCATAATCTCCCGCTCCTGAGCAATGGCTGCCAGCTCTTCTCCGGCCGCCTCAATCCATCCTGCCATTTCCTCGTCCAAAATACCAAAACTGCGAGTCGGCACATCGGCGGGCGGCGTCTGCAACCCTCCCACAGGCTCCTGTGTTCCCGAAGGCGCCGTCTGCGGTCCTCCCGCAGGCTCCTGTGTTCCCGAAGGCGCCGTCTGCGGCTCTCCCGCAGGCTCCTGTGTTCCCGAAGGCGCCGTCTGCGATCCTCCCGCAGGTTCCTGTGTTCCCGAAGGCGCCGTCTGCGGTCCTCCCGCAGGTTCCTGTGTTCCCGAAGGCGCCGTCTGCGGTCCTCCCGCAGGTTCCTGTGTTCCCGAAGGCGCCGTCTGCGGCTCTCCCGCAGGTTCCTGTGTTCCCGAAGGCGCCGTCTGCGATTCTCCCGCAGGTTCCTGTGTTCCCGAAGGCGCCGTCTGCGGCTCTCCCGCAGGTTCCTGTAATCCGGATAATGTTCCCTGTATTTCGGCAGAAGATTCCTGCGTATCGGCGGAAATCTCCTGTGCTTCAACGGAAACTCCTGTCATTCCGAACAAAAGCGTAGCTGCCAGCAAAAAAGCAAGGCATTTTTTTCCATTTTTATGCCTCATGTCCGCTTTGGCGGACTTAAAATCAATAGTTGAAAGCGCTTTTCTTTCAACATTATACCCCATGTCCGCTTTGGCGGACTTAAAATCAATAGTTGAAAGCGCTTTTCTTTCAACATTTATCCAATGTATTTTTCTCATAAAAGCTCCTCATTTTGCTTTTCGTCTACAGTGACGAATAAAGCATACCATAATTATTCCTAGTTTCAAACGGTAGTTTCTGCCACACCGATGCCTTTCAAAACACAAATCAAGACGAAAAATATCTGTTTATTAGAACATGCAGCTTACGAATCCCCTTCGGCGCAACTGCAAAAAGTGTGTGATATAGCTTGTTCTTATTTGATAATATGGAATTTCCCATGGCTTTGCACCAATGTTTCCGCAGATACCGCACTACCCCCCTGTAGAACTCATTATCCCGTTTCATTTGAGAGACAGGAATATGCAGCATATAATCAAGGCGTTGAAATATGCCGAAGCGGAACGCCGTATCCCGCAGACCGGGATACTTGTCCCTCACCAGAGCGCCGACCATATCCGCATTGTCTATGTTATCGGCATACACGCGGGAAAAGCTCTCCTTGTCCGCCTTTCGGGAATTGCTGCCCAAACGGTAGATTACATGGTATCCACGGTATGGCAGAGACACGATTCTGTCGATTCTTTCCCCCAAAAGCCCTACCAGAAGATGAAAATCCTCATTCAATACCCCCACGGGAAATTCTCTGTCTTTCAGAACATCCTTTCGAATCAGTTTTGTACAGAAAGAACAGTCCCCCCGGTGCATCAGCAGCTCTTTCAGAAAAGCCTCCGCCCCGATACATACTGCTTCTTCCGGCGGAATGCAGATATCCGGCAGTCTCTTTCCCGCCGGATCGATCTCGTCCCGGCCTGCCTGTGCCGCCGGCACGCCATACTGCTCTATGGCGGCATATAGCTTTTCATACATATCCGGCTCCACATAATCGTCACTGTCCACAAAGCCCAGATAAGCGCCTCCGGCCTCAGTGATCCCGAAATTTCTGGCAGAGGATGAACCTCCGTTTTCCTGATGAAATGCGCGGATCCGCGGATCCTGTTCCGCCAATCTGTCACAGAGCACACCGGATCCGTCCGTGGAACCGTCATCCACCAGCAGAATTTCCATAGGCTCATAAGTCTGGTTCTTTAAAGATTCCACACACCTTGGCAAATATTCTTTTACATTATATACCGGAACAATAATGCTGATCAAAGGGTACTCCATAAATCCATCCTCGTATACGCAGCTTTACTACATTACCCGATTCCATGCACATCGGCAATCTCTAAATCCTCATTCCTTATACACTTCAAAACGATTTTACATAAAATATGTTTCAAATTTGTTAACTATATTTTTAATTTCTTAATTTTAGTTTCTTTATTTTGATTTCTTTATTTTGATTTCTTCAGTTTTATTTCTTCATTTATTTGATTTCTTCAGTTTTATTTCTTCATTTTTATTTTTGATTTCTTTTTTCCATAGCTTCCGTCAGGACAGAATACATCTTCCTCTCGGGAATCACGGGCGCAGGGGAGACAGGTCCGGAAACAGGCTCCGACTCCCAATCCACCGTATCGAGGATATCTGCGGCATCCAAAAACTGCTGCCGGACGCAGAATCCCAGCAGACGTTCCGCCGCCTTCTCCCCATTCCATTCCGTGGTAACGGTTTGATAAGCATTCTGTCCCAGCCTGCGGCAGAGTTCCCGGTTCTCCAGCAGCTCCGCCGTCATCCGGAACAACGATTCCGGAGAGCCGTCCCGGTAAATCATGCCGTTCTCCCTGTGGCGTATGAGATAAGGAACCGCTCCCATCTTACTGCTGCCCACCACGGCACAGCCGCTGTTCATGGCTTCGTTGACCACGGCCCCCCAGCCTTCCTGACGGTCGCTGGTGGCAAGATAGACAGCCGCTCTCTCCATCAGACTTCGCACCTGCTCCGGCGGACAGTATCCGTGGAAGGTCACAACATCCTGAAGATGCAGTTCTTCCACGAGGGAGGCAGCCTGTTTTTCCATCTCTCCGCCCCCCACCATATCCAGATGGAAGGAACAGCCCCTCTTTTTCAGATAAGCCGCTGTCCTCAGGGGAAGCTCCGGGTGTTTCCAGTCCAGAAATCTGGCCGCCCATAGGAGCCTGCCGGAGTCCTTCCCCTCCATCAGACGTGCTACATCATACTTTCTCGTCTCGGGAAAATATCCCCATTTCCGCATTTTCCCCGGATACGCCCCCACCAAGTGAAAATCACTGGGCACATAGGCGCCCGCGCACAGCAGGTATACCGGCTGCTTCCGATAACGGGTATGGTCGTGATACTTCTTTTTCAGCCCCCGGGGAGAGACGGCCTTCCACTGTCCCGTCTTATATAGGCGTTCACTGTAACGGATTACCGGTTTTCCCTCCTGAAGCCTGTGGCTGATATAGCTTTCCTCGTCACAGCCTCCGAATAAGACCACCTTGGCGGAGGAAATCAGCTCTCTGCAATTTTCCGGTTCCTCGTAATATTTCCGTAAATAGGGAATGTCCGACCTTTCCTTCCATCCCATTGTTACGCGCTCCTGCTCCATAGGCTCTGTCTGAATAAAAAAGAAGTCTCCCCTCAGCAATCCGCATACGGCGTTGCAGAAGGGAATCTGATGATGATTTAAATAATTGGATACAAAAACAAATTTAGTCATTACAGGCTTCCGCTCTTCTCCATAATCTTAACATAAACTTCACACAATCTCTCATAATTCCGGCTGCGGTCGTGCGTCTGTTCGGCATGTATTTTTGCATTTTTGCAATACGCCGCCATTTTGTTTTCATCGGACCACATTTGGATCACCGCATCAGACAGCCTTTTCGCTATTGTTCCCAGCCCGCCGTCCTCTCTGTCCCGGTCAGATGCTTCCGGAAAATCTTCCTGTCCTGCTTTTCGGGATGTTTTTCCGTAAAATCCGGACAATCCGCCGCATCGAAAGCCCTCATACAAAATGCCGTCTTTTCCGCCGGAAAAGATGCCGGGAATCCCTCCCACATCCGCGCTGACACAGGGCATCCCCAGCAGCATAGCCTCCCCCAAGGAGTTGGGGGAATTTTCGATGGAGGACGGACAGACAAAAAGACCGCACTTTAAATATTGTTCCTTCATCCGTGCAGAATCCAGCTTTCCCACAAACAGCACATGTTCTTTCAGACGGTATTTTTGAATCAACCCACGGAGGTATTTCCCGTACCCCGATATTTTCAGCTTTTGTATTATTGTATCATATTGGGTCAGATTCTGCCCCGCCACATATACCTTCACATCGGGATACCGATCTCGTATGGCGGGCAGCGCGGCAAGCATATAATGCAGCCCCTTCACGGGATAATCTCCCTGACTCAAAAATATGGAATGCTTCTCGCAGCTTTCCCGGTTCCATTCCGCCCCGTAGAATTCCGGCCGGAGCGTCTCATTCATCTCATAATAGCAGGCCGCGGGATTCCATTCTCTCGTATAAAAACGATCCCACTCCGTGCGCCCCGCCACGTTTCCCGCCAGCTTTACCGCTTCCGTCTCCATAACGCCGCGGCGGATAAATTTTTTCTGCTGTGCTTTCAGATTATCCTTTTTGAGATAATCCCGCAAGGTCACGGTATTCACGGCCTTCTCCGGCAAATCGGCAAAATAAGCATGAGCATAGACGGCGCACAAGCCCTGTATACCGATGAGCAGCCTGTCCTTATGGGGGAAAATACGGCACATAGCTAAAGTGTGGGGATATTCCGTCCCGAAGCAATGCACCAAATCGGGCTTATACAGGGCAAGAATCTTCCCGAGACGTTTCTCCAGCTCACCGTCATACAGATGGGGATTTGCCGTGTCTTCCCGGAAACCGTAGCAGACCAATTCTCCGCCGGCGGCAGATACCGTCTGTTCAAAAACATCTCCCCCTTGGGAAAAAGCCTCCTCCGGCGCCGGGAAAGCAACGGCAAGCTCAATACCGTTCTCCGCCCGCTTTTCCAGCACCACGGCGGCAAGGCCGCTGATCCACCCTTCTTTATTTGTAGCTTCCATATTCAGCTGTCTCGCAATCATGGGAAGCATTACATTACAGAGCCATAAAACCTTCACCCAAAACCTCCGTCAATTAAAAATCCAATTTAAATAAGGCAGCAGCCGCACATCCACCGCATACATCCCTTGCAGCAGCATCAGGAAATATAGTGTAAAGCCGCCGATTACACCGGCACAGCACAGATTTTTCAGCATCCCTTCCCCCATGTCCCCCAATAGTCTGGGAACGAGAAAAATCTGGGAAATAATCAGATAATACCCCACTCTGGATACCTCCGGTATAAAGGAGCCGCAGCAATATACCACCAATCCTGCCAGATTCAGGAAGAAATAGAATCTGTTGCTCAAATCTCTGCGCAGGCTCTTTTTATAACAAATCTCACTTAATATCAACACACAGACACATTTAGCAATATTCACATAGGAAATCTGCCCGTTGTCAAACATGGAATCTTTATAATACGGATAAAAATAGAATATAATCTCCTGATAAAGCTCCTTGCAGAAAACCAGACTGGAAATCAATATGGTTCCCACAATATAATGCCACCGTTTCAGTCTGACCGCCGCCAGTATCCTTGCCAGAATGTAAACCGGTATCACCAGCAAAATAGACTTGTGAAACATTGCCCCCGCCAGAATCCACAGCATAAACTTACCGTATTCCCCGCGAAGGACATATTTCATGGCATAGAGCGCCACCGCCAGCGCCAGATAATAGCGCACGGTATTCAGACTATTGAAATAATATCCTCCCGTCATCAGCAAAAACAGGGAGATGGCAAAACTGCTTCCCTGATCCAGAAGCGCCTTTACGAAAAAAAACACCGTCACAAAGGAGAAAAACGCAAACACAGGAAGATAATGGTCATATCCGAACAGCTCCTGTATCCATTTTACAATCAAATTGAAACCCGGCTCATAGGACACATATCTTCCCTGTGCAATCAGTTTAAAATTATCCCGGTACACCCAGTAATCATTACCCACCGCAATCCGGCACGCCGACACCCCTGTCATTAAGCAGAATATAGCAAAGACGGCAATGCGGTTCCTTGCCTGCCTGCGTTCCGTGAATGGCGCTCCGCCGGCCGGCCTCCTGCCGCTGATATATCCGGGCACATATTTTCGGTTGTCTACGCAAAGCCCCAGCAGAACTGTCGCTGCGGTCAGCAGGACATAAACCAATGCACTACGCCCCATTTCTGCCCTCCCGTATTCCTTGTTTCATCCATACATAAGCTTGTTTCACACTGATTTCACTGCAGAAAATTCCCTTGTGCGCCAGCAGGAACCTCATGCTCATAATCCCCGCCGCCCTTCCGTACAGGAAATGATACAGCACACCCCTGTCCGTAAAAAACTTCTCGTTATATCCCGCAAACCAAGTGGAGCCGCCCGACTCCTCTCTGCCGATGGTGACGGGCGCCGTATAGACCCGGTATCCCTTTCCCATAAATTCCTTCAGAAATAAACTGTCTTCTCCGTTACTGTATTTTGCGCCGCCTCCGAAGAGAAGGGAAAACGTAACTCCGGACCGCAGCAGGCTGTCCCGCCGGACGGCAAAGCTCACCGCCCCGTATCTGCCGCAGTTATACCAATGTACCCTCTTTCTGTCCTGAATGTGATAGGTTCTTCTGGATTCCTCCACCGTTATGTTAAACAAAATCATATCCGCTTTGGGATTTCTCTCAAACTCTGCGGAAACCGCTTCCGCATACCCCGGTTCATACACAATATCCCCGTCCGAAAACAGGCAGATATCCTTGTCCGCCCTCAGAATCGCTTCATTGCGGCTTCTCCCCACCCCTCTGTCGGGAAAGGAAAAAAAGCGGATGAAATGCCCTCTGTGCTCCGTCTCCTGAACTCCCAGACACCCGCACTGGTTTATAATTACGGCATCCGAATCCAGCCCCATCCGCTCCACAATATTCTCCATAGTCTCATCCATGACGGATGCCAGCACTTGAACCTTCATGCCTCTCCTTATCCGAACCCCCACTTCCAAACATGCCTCCATCGGCGGCACAAACAGTCAACAACCCCGCTGCAAGCAACGGGGCATCAAGCTTGCAACGCTGTAAAGCAGCGGGGTATGTAACCCTCGCGGCATTCGCCAAATGTCTGCTTCGCAGCCGCTTGGCTCATTGCTCGCAGGAATCAATGAACTGCCGCAGACCAAGGAATGACTTAGTTTCTCTTACGGCGCCAACGGTCAGTGAAAAAAGTAATACGCTTTCAATAACTTCTCATCCGCCTTCCACAAAAGAACGGATGTGACATCACAGCCTTGCTGCGCCAAATATTCCAGACAGTATTCCAATTGCTTTCCGCCATGGGAGCCTGCCCGCACTGCCAGCAAGATACCCTCCGCCTCCCGCAGCGCCCTGCAGCCTTCCGGACAGAGGATAGGGGACGGCACTGCAAACCACTCCTCCAGCTCCATCCCGGTTTTTTCCCGGAGGGAAGTAAGGATTTCCATGGGGTCGGCCTCCGCCTGCACGGTACAGACTGCCACCTTCTTTTTTCCTTCATAGAAATATTTGAGATTTTCGGAAAGCCCGGGGCTTTCGATTGTCCCCGCTGCCTTTTTGCCATAACGCATTCTGATTGTGGCGGGAAGCCAGATATTATCGTCCCCCGTCTCCTTCAGCAAAAGAATGACCACCGTGAAGAAACAGCTGAGTATGGCGCTGAGCGCAAAGGCTCTTGCAGGCCGTACATCCGGAATCACTTCCGACGCCGTTTCCGGAGAGTCAATGACGCGGATGCCTGATATCTCTCTCACCCACGCCGGAAATTCTTCCGTCATAGTCTGTTCCACCGCTCTGGCAATCTGCAGGCTTGCCGCTTCAAAATCTGTGACCACCATGGTAGAAGGAACCCGCAGATCCGACGCCAAATAGGCCGTCAGCGCTTCCGATACCTCCTCCTCGGGAATCCGGCTCACCCAGTCACTGTCCATAATTAAACTGTTTTCCTTTAAATGTTTCATCACTGCATTCAAAAATTCCTGAGAATGAAGGTACGTGTTCCAGCTCATCTCATTGATATAAACGGATCCGATATCCTTCTCTTCCTCTATGGCATAATCCACACGGTAAACGGAAGTAACACTGTATTGTTTTTCAGAGCGCAGCAACACATTCTTTACATAATATCCTCCGCCGAACAGCAAAGTTCCTGCCAAAGTAAACACCAATACTACATCCAGATTGGCAATCAGCCGAAGCGCCGCCAGCCTTAAGTCAAAGGGTTCTTTCCCATAACATCCTTCCCACATCTGTTTTCTCTCCGTTCTCTGAAAATCTGCTCCGGTCAATCCTCTATATCGCTTTGGATCTGCTGCCGCTGCCTCTCCCGCTCTTCTCTCAGCGCGGTAATCTGTTCGTTCTCCACGCCTTCCGTGCTGTCGGGCCAGAAAAGGATTTTTAAAGTCAGCAGCATCAGCTTTATATCCATCCAAAAGGAATAGTTTTCTATATATGTGAGGTCAAGCTTCAGTTTATCATAGGGCGAGGTATTATATTTTCCGTAGACCTGAGCAAAGCCCGCCAGCCCCGCTTTTACCTTCATACGATAAACAAACTCCGGCATTACCTCCATGTATTGCGCAATAATCTCCGGGCGCTCGGGTCTGGGGCCGATAAAGGACATATCACCTTTTAAAATATTGAAAAGCTGCGGAAGCTCGTCCACACGGCATTTGCGGATAAATTTCCCGATGGGTGTGATACGGTTATCGTTTTTCTGTGCCAGCCTCGCCACGCCGTCCTTCTCCGCGTCCGTCCGCATACTCCGAAATTTCATAATCCGAAATTCTTTCCGGTTAATGGTACAGCGAACCTGCTTGTACAGCACGGGGCCTCCGTCATACAGCTTAATGATAATGGCCGTAATCAGCATAATGGGAGAAGTGATTGTCAAAAGAATCAGCGCCCCCGCAATATCAATGGCGCGCTTAAAAAATCTCTGTTCCATGGACAGACTATACTCTCTGGTCAGCATAATGGGGGAGTCAAAAATATGGAGTTCCTCGGCCCCCATCAATATGACGTCCGTAATCTTGGGCAGCAGATACACACGTATGCTTCTCCCATAGCAGAATTTCAGCAGAAGATTCCTGTTTTCCACGGACATATCCCCGATTACCACCGCGTTACACTCTTCGTTTTCGTATGCCTCCACTATCATCTTGCAGATTTTTTTATATCCCTCTCTGATATGGACGATTTTTGTAATCTTATACTTGTCCTTCCTGCTTTCAAACTTGCTGCAGATATCCTCCGCCGGTCTGTATCCATGGACAAGGAACAGTTTTCTGGGAGGAAAAATGGATTTATAAATGCGGTTGGCCACATTGATATAGATTACCACTATAACAATCTGCTCCGCCATCATCATGAAAAATACTCTTGGCACAAAAGCCTGATGCGCCATAATGGAAAGTTCAAAGTAAATAATAATGTTGGCAAGCACCGTAGAAAATACCTGTGAAAAAATCAGCTCCACATTTTTCAGATATCCGAGGCGCATTCCGCCGTACATATTTGAGAGAAACAAGAGTACAATGGCATAAAATCCGATTTCCGCCAAATGCCCCATTCTCCAGAAATCCCGCAGCTGTTCCACAACACTATACTGAAAATGAGCCAGCCAGTGGTAGGCAAAGTCCCCTACTTCCAGTCCCAGACAAATCATTACCAGTACAAGATTGATCAAACGTTTAAAGGTTTCCAGTTTTCTTAGCTTTTCTTCGTTGGTAACTGCACTCAAAATATATTTCCTCCGATTACCTTCGGTGTAAGTATACATTTTTATAGTATACCACAATTTTCCACAGACGTACAGAAAAGCATAAAATTTTCACATTTCCGGATACGGTATCGGTGTAACAGTTCACCCGCTGCCGGCCCGCCCTTTCAACGCTTACAAGTTTATGATAATATAGTCCCCGCACTCCTTGATATAACCGGTCTGGGGAAATTCCGGCATCTCTTCGGATATCTGTTCCGCTTCCTCGATTTTCCGGAGATCCGTTTCTATGCGGAAGTTATATCCCAGCATTTTCCAAAAATTTCCCAGCTCCGAAGCCGTACCGTCGAAGGCGGTAACGCCCCAGCGCAGTGTGGAATTTACCGGGGTTTCCGCAAAAACATACCCGTTTCCGTCATCGGCATTGTATTTTTCTATTAAATGAGGGTCGATGAGATCTCCCACGCTCCGCAGCCGGTTATATTCTGCCGATCCGTACTCCAGATAGGCGTCCTTCGCAATCCCATAAGGCACCAGATAGGCTCCCCGGAATACAATCGGCTTTCCTGTGTCATAGCCCTTTTCCAGCTCATAGGCCACTTGAAGCATTACGTTTCTGGCATCCTGATATTTCAGGTAATCCACATAAAACCATTTGTTCATCTCCGCGCACTGGTTCCATAGGAGTACCGCGGCCAATGCCACGCACACCGTTGTGCAGACCCGGGGCAGACACTCCTTGACCAGCACTAACGTGAAAAAAACAGCGAAAGCCCCTGCCAAGGGGACGTATTGCGCCGCCCGGTAATAGGTCTCCTTCCCCTCTATGACTACCATGCACAGGGGCAGCACAGGCACCCCCACTGCGGCAAGGGGCAGAAAAATATCCTTTTTTCGTATTCCTATGACGAGGCAGATTATCAGTATGGCCGCTATGCCCAATACCAGAACCGTGATGGGAAAATAGGCAAAACCGTTCAAATAATATTTTACCCAGAAGCGTTTAAAGATCATAAAAAACTCTGCCAGACTCATTTCCGTAAAAGAAAAGACACTCCGGTACTCCACCAAAAAGCTTTCCGGAATTTCAATCCGAAAAATGCCCAGCACCAGTCTCAGCACAAGCCACCGGAAAACGATGGCGCACACTGCCACAATAAACAGCGCCGCCGCCCAGACCCATGGGGCTTCCGCATACTTCTTCGCCTCCCGCCCAAAGCTTCTGAGCAGCAGGAACAAAAATACCATCCCCACGGCAAACACAATCATAAAGGACTCATAGCACCCCAGCGCGACGGTCAAAAATGCGGACGCCGTTACCGTGTGCATCAGCCTCCTTTTCTTATCCGCCCCTGTCCCGAGTGCTTTCAGCAGAAACAGCAGGCTGATTCCCGTCAGTCCATATGCCAGACTGATTCCGTTGTGGAGATAGTAAACATAAATTTCGCTGATTAAAGGGCAGGAGATAAAAAGCGCCGCAAAAAGAGTATAACCCGCCATCGTTCTCTCCCTGCCCAGAATCCGTGAAAACACCACACACCATACTGTGGCGGCAAAAAGCATGAGCAGCACTCCCGCCGCCTCCGTCACCCACGGCGCAAAGTCGGAAATGTGAAAGAACTTGTTTATGACATACAGGGTCCACCGCCCTACCGCCGGCGCCAGCCCCTGCTCAAAGTACAGCGGAATGCAGGTGTCGTCAATGCCTATGGCCTCATGGGAGACCTTGAAGCCGTAACTGCACACCGCGGCCAAGGAAACCACCGCGGCATAAAACTTATTTGTCCAAAAAAAATGTATATCCTTCCAAAATTCTTTCATTTCCCGTTTCTCCCAAATTAATAAAAAAGTAAGCTAAAATCCGCTAAACGCGGAAAGAATGCGTTTTGGCACCCGCATGTCTCGCAAAATCGCATAGGGATACGATTTTGACTTCGCGGGAGGGGCTGTCTGAACTGTTACCTCAGAATTTCATAGACCGCAATTCCTCCGTTATCAAAAACCTTGCGGTTCTCCAGCCCCGAAAGATCCGCCTCGGGGTTAAAACGCCTGTTCCAGATAAGGTACTCCACACCGGCCGTTTCGGCAATCTCCTCATACTTTCCCTCAAGGTATGCCCGACGGATCTGGTCTCTGCGCACCTGAATATCCTCATTATCCAAATATCCCGCTACATAACGCCAGCCTTCCATCCACAGCTGACGTTCCGTGCAGACACCCACAATAAAATTTTGGTACAGCTCATCGTTCATTGCCGTATCGCAGAGAATTAGTGCATCCTTTCTCGTATGTTCCCGTATCCAGAGATATGCCTCATATTCTTCCCATGTAATACTGTTATTAGTGTCCTCGAAAACATCTCCGTATACCAGATTATGGTATCCATCTTCCACAGTCTCCCAAACAATATGGAACCAGCAGCCTGCCGATACCAGCAGCAAGACTGCCGATGCTCCGATGAAGCAGGCTTCCGCTCCCCTTTTTCCTCTTTTCCTGCGGGCAAGCCAGCCCATATCATAGAGCACGGCAAAGGGAACCGCCGTCATGGCAAAGTACATTTGGGAATTCCCCGACTGCTTTGTGAATAATGTCAATAACATCCCAACCGCCACGGTAATCGCCAGAAAGCCTTCAAGCGTAAAAATTTCCGATAAGCCGTTTTTCTTGAGCCTACACAGGACAGCCGGATAGAACCATCCGTATATCATCGGATTGGCCCCCAAAAAATATGCCGATAATATCAGCAGCTTCCCCAAGATCCCCGGCATTCCCCGGCCCGTCCAATCATAATAGATGCTTCCCAGTCCGCATTCGTATAAATGCCCCGTCAAGGAAAAATACAGCCCCGTCTGGTTGCGGGACACAGTGGACATCCCATCGGAAATCACGGTAAAAAACAAAAAGACAAAAACCCCGAGCAGAGAGCACCCATACACGAATGCCTGAACGCTTCTCTTTTCCCTAAACAGCCAAACGGCGCAGGCGCCCCCTATTGCCACTAAGATTACCATGGACACAGGCGCCTTGGCTCCGGTACACAGGACGAAGGAAAGAAGCGCCGCCGCCCATACCCCAAAATGCATTTTCTCCAAATTGTTCTGCACTGCTATAAAGGTGACTGCCAGCACGGCAAATGCCAGCCCTACATCATAGCCGAAGGGGGAGATATACATTTTTTCCTGAAAGGCAATATATACGACCAGCTCCCAGCCTGCAGTAAACAACAGCAGAAATTCCCCCAATGCACAATATTTAACCGGAATCTTCATCCGGCGCATCAGGCACCAGAAACCTGCAATCAGCAAAAAGGGCATTTGCGCCCACGAAAAAATAAACTCCAAAGTCAGTTCCGGGATTCTTGTGATGGTGGAAGCCATCTCCAAAATCAGACTTCCGAAATAATGATACCGGAATTCCTGCCCCGCAAAACGAAACTCCTGAACAGGAAACCCCTTCCCCGCACTGATAGCATTTCCTATGTAAAATAAGAGATCCTGATTGGGAAACACTACGCTGCATCCGGGTTTCGGCAGCAGGTTATTGCCGTAATATGTAAAAAACCGGACTGCCAGATTCAGTATAACGAACCCGAAAATGACCGCAGCTTCCTTCCCCTCAATTTCTTCCTCCAAAATAAATACATCCCTTCGGCGGATCAAAAGAAGATAAATAACCGCCGCAAGCGAAATTACACACTGCAGCCCCAAAGCCCATTCAAACAGCCCTGTCAATGCCAGCAGAAAGTATTGCACTATGCTCAGCGCCAGCCCCATTCCATACCCCCATACCACAATCTCCATATTCCGGAGTACCGGCAGCTTCAACGCATATACTAAAGCCATTCCCGGCAAAAAGACTGCCAGAACCTGATAAGAAAAAAAGAAAATACCTTGTCTCGCAGAAGCGGGGGAAACCCAAGTCATAAAAGCAATATATATTGCCCAAAACAAGATACTGGTAGATAGAAATCTATGCTGCACCAACCTTCTCATATGTAGCTCCCACAATAATTTTTTATCACTGCCAATTTTTCTTTTGATGCGGATTCCCCTTTTACTTTTTCCCCTTTTTGTAACTTCCCCTTTTAATTCTGTTTTCCCTTACCGATCTTAAATCCGCGTTTTACCATTCGCTTTCTTTTTTAGATCAGTATACCTTATCACCTCCATTTTCTACCGTAATAGCCGGTTCTCTACTGCATTCTACTTTCTCAATACCTTCTCTGGAATAGCATTTTCTATCGTAATAGCCGGTTCTCTATTGCATATCAAATTCTTCTCTTTACAGCCCTCAATGCCCAGAAACAGAAATGTCCCGCACTGCTTATCACATTCATCCCCTCCGCTCTTCGGTACAAGTTCCAAATTCTGCGGATTGCTTCCAGCTTATTGGAAGATAACGTTCTGCCCGCCCTTCGGTACTTCACCAGATTTTCGTCCAGACCGTATGCCACGATGCCGCTGCGAAGCACCTTGAACCACAATGCCGTATCCTCACTTTTCATAACGGGCATCTCCAGCTGCTCCTTGGGAATCTTTTTCGTGTCGAACATAACCGTGGTGGTAAAAATTGTGGTATTGCTCAGCGCCTGCTTATAGGTCAGCATTTCCGGCACATGTACTACCTTTCCCGTTCCTCTCCCCCTCTCGTCGGCAAATTCATATCCGGTAAATGCAAATGCGGCGTCCTTTTCCTTCATAAAGGCAAGCTCCTTCTCCAGTTTCTGCGGAACCCAGAGATCATCGGCATCCAGATAGGATACATAGCGCCCCTCCGCCTCCCGCAGCCCCCTGTTCCTCGCTCTGGCCGCCCCCATATTGGCCGGCTGCCTCAAAAGCCGGATCCGGGAATCACCGGTTCTCTCCATGTATTGCCGTATCAAAGTGACGGTATTGTCATTGCTGCAGTCTTCCACCAGCAGCAGCTCCCAGTCCGCATAGGTCTGTGCCAGCACGGAATCCATGGTTTCTTCTATAAAATTTTCCACATTATAAACAGGTACGATAATACTGATTAAATCGCCCATGCCTTCCTCCTTACCGGACGCCTTCCCCTGATGCTTTTCGCCGCCTTAAAAATCCTTCCCACACTTTCAAACATGCCGATGCAGCCGGCACAAATAACCAATGAATTGCCGCAAAACCTTTCACACTTCCAGTCATGCCGATGCAGCCGGCACAAACAATTAATAAACTTCATTCCTTTAACCGGAACAAGTAATATCCCTGATTTTGCCGGGGCTCAGCGCCGATATATTCCGTTACTTCATTTAATAACGTAATGTCCGCGTCATCGGGAAGAGCCAAAAAATTTACTCCCGCCCGCTTTGCCGCATCCAGACAGCTTCCGGTAGACAGCTTCTGCTCTTCCATCGCTTCCCGCAATATGTCCGTCTTCACAATGCCGTCTTCCGTGCGGTATTCTTCCACAATGCACATCCAGCGATACATCTTTTTGATATCGGCCGGATACGTATCATAAGAATATGCACCCAGAGCCTCCTGCCACATGTCTCTCCCGTAAGGAAGCAGTACACTGCCGTCCACAGCGCGAACATACTGCATAATATCCTGCGGCGCCCACAGACAGACCGTCTCCTCTTCCGTTTTAATAATTTCCAAAAGCCCTTCCGTTTCCGCCTTCCGGTCTTCCGCACTCCTTCTGTCCGGATCCGCTCCGCCGGGGCCGCTGCACAAATAGGCCAAAAGCAGCAGTCCCGCCGTTACGGGCAAGCCTTTCCGCCAAGCCTCTCTCCGGAAGCCCTGCCAACACTCCGATAATATTTTGGTTCCGGCATATGCAGTAAGAACCGTTACGGGTACAGCGCTCCAGATCCATTCATAATCATAAAATTTTGTCTGATACAGCATTAAAATTACGGCGGTTACAGGCAGGACACAGCATATCGCCATCATTATTCCGTAGCGCAAAAGCTGCTTCTGTTTCTCCCGCTCATAGCCAATCCAGAGGAACAGCAGCGAACCCATAAACAACGCCATCAGCTTTCCTTCATCCGTTACCCGGAACCAGCCTTGCCATGCATTTCTAAGAAGTTCCGCCATTATGCATTCTCCTATTCCGATACAGTCTCCGCACTTCCGTGTAAAACTATTTCTTTTTTTGTTTGTCGTTCAGTGTCTGCCTTCCAGCCGCAAAAAGACCTGCTGCCGTCAAAATGCACGCTCCCATGCCGTAGAATGTCCACACAATACCGGCCTCCGCCAAAATACACAGAACCGTCGATTTCCATCTTTTTCTGAGACACAGCGAAACCAGATAAGGTATGAGGATCAGATTCCTTATGGTTACACCGCGATAACCGCAATAAAGCAGCTGGAAGCCGTCCATTCCGTAGAGATAGCTTCCTGCCCACATCAATAGGGCGGTCACTATTAAAAAGCAATATCTATTCCTTCTGTTTTCCGTAAACAGGCTTCTTCCGATACAAGAGAACGCCGCATAGCTGCTAATCAATATTAAAGCAGGCACGGCCTCCGATACCACAATATCCGGTTCCAATCCCGACCAGCTGCAAAATATTCCGTACAGCGAGGGCAGGCACAGAATCTTTATTCTGGACGGCATTCCCGCAGTATAAGCTTGTCCCGTCATGGGATTGACAAGGTAAATGCCGTCCGTCTCCAGAAAAGCTGCCACTGTCTCCACCGTCATATCGCCCTGTGTATATACACCCGCGTTGCCGAAAATAAAAATCAACTGACCCAGCACAAGAACCGCGAATATTCCCGCAAAAATTCTTTCCACGATATCCGTCCTTTTTGCCTTATCCGGCAAGGAGGAATCCGCTTTATTTTTCTGAAAAACACCCTGAGACTTTGCATGAGAAATCCCCTGAATGATAAGCAGCACCGCCGCAGGCAGCAGCAATACCACCAAAAGACCCGAGAACAGTGTCACGCAATCGGAAAAAGACTGCCGGGTAAACACGGCTGCCACATGAGCCGTTACCGCCAGTCCTATCATAATCAATTCGCCAATGATCAATGCATCTGCACCGTTTAATTTCTGCGCCTTATCTGTTCCTTCGGAAAACAGCCCCCTCCGCATAAAAGAAGCTTTGTCTTTCCTCTCTGCATTGTCTTTTCCTCTATGGGCAGGTTTCCCTTTTCTGCGTCCCTTTATAACAAAATTCCCCGTTAGACGCATAAGAATCAGCGCACCGCCTCCCAGACAGCTGCACAGGCACAGAATACACAGCGCCAATAATAATGCCGAAATAAAATTCATAATTGCTCCAATCGCAGTAATAGAGCAAACTGGTACTTTTAATATAGTTTTCCTATTACATTGCCTTAAAATCCAAACGGACCTTGTCAGCAATACGCGCTATGTATTCGCTGTTTGTGGGTCTCGTTCTGCCAGTACAAATGGAATAGCCAAACATTCTTTCAAAAGTATCAGTATTACCTCTTGTCCATGATACTTCAATGGCGTTGCGTATTGCTCGCTCCACCTTTTGATCCGTTGTCCGGAACCGTCTTGCTATGGCAGGGTACAGCAGCTTCGTTACTCTGCTGGCCACTTCCATATCTCTTCCGGACAACATAATCGCATCTCTCAGATAATGATACCCTCTCAAATGTGCAGGCACTCCTATATCCAACATGATATCGGTAATGTATTTCTCTAAATCACAATCTTTTACGGCATTAATCTCCATATGAATTCCCCTTTCTATGTCGATCATTGCTTATTACTGCGATTGGATGACTTATTCTACCATATCTGTCGAGTTCTGGAAAGTTTTATACCCGCTAAGATTTCGTTAAGATACGATATATTGTAGTTATATTTTTTCTTTTACAAGATATATGGGGCGTTTCTTCACTTCCATATATGTTTTTGCAAGATACTGGCCCAGTATTCCCGTGCAGAAAAACTGTACTCCGCCGATCAAAAGCATAATACACACTTGTGATGCCCAGCCGGAAACCGGATCACCGAAAATGAGCTTTCTGATGATTACAAAGAGAATCATGACAAATGCCAATAAGCAAAACAGCACTCCCAAAACAGAAGCCAAAAGCAGCGGCACTGTGGAAAACGCCGTGATGCCTTCAATGGAATAGACCAGCAGCTTCCAAAAGCTCCATTTAGTCTCTCCCTTTGCTCTTTCTATATTTTCATATTCCAGCCACTTGGTGCGAAAGCCCACCCAGCCGAAAATACCCTTTGTAAAACGATTATATTCCTGCATGGATAGTATGGCATCCACCATTTGTCTGGTCATCAGCCGATAATCCCTTGCGCCATCCATCATTTCCGTTTTGGAAATCTTTTTCATTAAGCGGTAAAAGATTCTGGCAAAAAAGCTTCTGATAGGCGGTTCCCCCTTACGGCTGACCCGTCTGGTGGCTACGGAATCGTATCCTTGCTTCATACAGGAAATCATCTCCGGTAAAAGCGACGGGGGATCCTGAAGATCCACGTCCATCAATACCACATAATCTCCCTTTACGTTTTCAAGTCCTGCATACATAGCGGCTTCTTTTCCGAAATTTCTGGAAAAGGAAACCAGATGCACCCGGTTGTCCTTTTTTATGAGCTTTTTTACTTCCTCCGCTGTCCTGTCTTCGGAACCGTCATCCACATACAGCAACTCCAGCTCTATATTTTCACCATGAAAAAAGGAATCGTTTTTCATAAGCTCTGTGTAAAATAGTTCTACGCTTTCTTCTTCATTATAGCAAGGAACTATCACGCTTAACAAACTCATTGCTTACCCATCGCTTTCTTTTGATTTATTAACAGTATACTATTCTCCCCTCTAATTCGCAAGCTAAAACCTTCTTCCGGCAAAAACAGCGTAAAAACATTGTTACTGCTCACTCGCTGTCGCCGCGAGGTGTGAACAGTAATGAACCGACCTCTTAAATTTCTTAATTTTTCTGTCAATTAATGACGTTTTATAATTAATGTGGTATAATGATTCTGTTATCACAGAATTCAAGCCAGCTCACGCTGTCTTGCCATCACTTTGTGATGCATAATGATGATATTTCATGGCTTGAAGATATAGGAGAATTGAAATGAAAAAAGCAAAAATATGGCTGGCGGCGGCAGCTGCCGTTTTTATGTTGTGTTCCTGCGGTGAGCCGTTAGACAGCCCCATTATCACGGATGACGAATCTTCTTCCGTTCCGACACAGACAGCCGTCCAGCCCACTACCACAACCCCTGAGTCTCTTCCGTCAAACATCGTGACGGAGAACGACCTGCAGCCGCCCCGACCGGGCATGGTCCGCAGTCTTCTTACCAATGAATGGGTGGATGCGTCCGTAGCAGGCACGCGTCCCATTGCGGTTATGATTCCAAACGAAAGTGCCGCCATTCCCCACTACAGCCTCTCGGATGCATCCGTCATCTATGAAGCCAACGTGGAAGGCCGCATGTCCAGAATGATGGCCATTTATGAGAATTGGCAGAATATGAGCAAGATCGGCAACATCCGAAGTCTCCGCACTTATTTCGCCTATTGGGCCTTTGAGTGGGATGCTTTTATCGTGCATTACGGCGGTCCCTATTTCATTAACGACTTGATGGCGGAAGCCAATACCCAGCACATCGACGGCAATCTCGGCAATGACAGCGCCGCCTTTTACCGGGAACCCACCCGTTCCATGCCCCATAACGGTTATGCTACCGGCTCAGGTCTGTCGAGTGTTATCCAGAAAAAGGGATATTCCTTTTCCTACAGAGGACTTACCGACGGATATCATTTCAATTTTACTACCAAGGCAAGTCCCAATGCCCTGACACAGTATGGTCTGGATGCCCAGAATGCTACCTACATAGATATGTCCGGCTGCTATCCTTTGACCCGCTGCTACTTTGAGTATAACGAAAACGACGGCTTGTATTACCGTTCCCAGCACCTTTCCGGCAGTACTGACGGCCCTCATGTTGACGGCGCTAACAATGAACAGCTGTCTTTTAAAAATATTTTGGTTCAATATGTTAAGTATGAAGAACTTGCCGGAGGCTATCTGGTTTTCCAATGCCACGATACCACCAGAGACGGCTGGTATTTTACTAACGGCAAGGGTATCCACGTTAATTGGGAAAAGACTTCCGATTACGGAGCCACCAGATATTACGATGATTACGGAAATGAAATCGTAATGAATACGGGTAAAACAATGATTTGTATCGTGGAAGAGGGAGACTCTTTCACCTACCGGTAATATATCGTGTTTTGTGATTCATGCGGGGAAAACCCTTTGCCAAACAGAGGAAATACGAAAAAATAAGGTTCAAATTTCAAATGCCACTACAAAAGGGGAGTCCAAACGACTCCCCTTTTACAGTTCTTTTATTTACAGCTCTTTCATAGGCAGTTCCGCCAATTCTTATGCTAGTGTAATCCGCCCTAATTGCCCGTATGTTTGGCGCAGGATAAATTTTCAGTCTGCAAGGCGGCTGAACGAGTCGATGCGGTGGCATCGTCGAGTGAAGCCAACGCAGTCAGGCGGAAATTTAGACCAGCGAAACATAGGGATAATTTAGGTGGATTATACTAGTCCCACCAGAAAAACCATACCGTTGACTTACTGATGCAATACGCCAGTTCATCAATTGTTCCTGTTTCCGTTCCCTGATATACACGGTCATTACAGAAAGCAAAATGCTCTCTGGCTAATTTCCGCGCCGTGTCCAAATCGCTGACCGGCTTTTCTAACATAAATTCCAGCGTATCGGAAGAGATCAGTGCAGGAATGGCACCATAATTTGTATACCAGTGCCGACATACTTCCATCATATCATCCGCTGCCGGACACTCGTTCCATCCGCCCATAGGCACCCACGCGATCACTTCCCACGGATTCTTCACAGGAATCTCAAAAAGGATAGTTTCTACAATCCCGCCTTCCCCATAAGAAAAACAGGAGCTGAACTCCGTCACTTCTTCGCCAACCCCCTCAAATTCTTCCCCTGTTTCATCATACCATGTCTGTTGCACTTCTTTTGCACCCAATTCCGGAAAAGCCTCTGCCGCTTCCTGATATTGTTCTCTCAGCATTTTTTCAACATCTTTCTTCGGCTGGCTGATTACTTTCTCTTTAGAATAGGAATCTTCCACACTAAATTCCAGAGTTTCCGCCAAGGTATCTCCGGAGACCACCAGCAGCGGCGTAAACCCTTGTTCCTTTCCGCGTTTCACCGCTTCCCGATAGCTGTCCATAAGCTCACCTGCCGTATTTTTACAGGTGAATACTTGATAGGGGCAGTTGACATAGTTAATAATTTTCTGTGTGGCGTTATTATAGGATTCCGCTGGCTGATTCATTGGCTATTTCTTCCTTTCTGTATGTAAATGTCCGATTTCCATTGTTTTATTATATCTTAAAATACCGGTTGTTGTAAAGGTTTCACTGCTGCCGCTGCAACCCCGTTTCCGAATTTTCACACAGGAAAATATCTTCAAAAATATGTGCGGGAACTTCAAGGTACTATATAACGTTCCACCCGAAAGCCCTCCCCGTCAATGGAAACAAAATATAATTCGTCAAAACCTTCTTCGTATTCCGGCAGTTCAAGCTTATTTGACGTACAGGCAATGGCTTTATTGGGAACCATACCGCCTCTTTTTTCGTTTCGTTTTACGGACTCCGAAACAATGGATTGAAAGAAAAAGCCTATTATTTTATATCCGGCAGCCTTTGCCGGTATCATATACCGCCTGCGGTCCTCTTTTGTGGGATTGGTATTGTCTGCCACAAAGGATCTTTTCCCGGCAATACATGTTTCCAGCGCTATCCGCTCCTTATTTCTGGTATGTAAAGTATCCATGTTAATATGCTCATAACGGCTATAATTTTTTTCGTAAAATGTTGTCTTCCCGCTTGCCTGTATTCCGATAAAAATAATAGCAGTGGGCGCATTGTCACACAGTGCTTCCGGCTGTCTGCTGAATTCATCCATATCTGTCTTATCCCCTTTTCCGGACGCTTTTCGGTACTTTTTGTTTTCAGGTTCTATTTGCTTTCAAGCCCCGCCGCAGACAGCGGCGGGATACCGCCCCTCAAGGCATTTGCCGAAAAGCCTTACATGGCGCACAGTCAGCCAACAGACTTAAGCTCACTGCCCGCGGGTATAAATGCCGATGGCTTCCGCCGTAAATTCCGCGGTTCCTTTTCCGGCATAGTTATCAATGTTTGCGGCAAATTCCCCTCCGCCCGCATACATTTTTCCAAGGCTGAAAAGCATCTCGTCCGAGCATTTATAAAAATGCTCTGTAATAAAATCCTGCAGTTTTTTTACCAGACTTTGGACGGCCGGATCACCCGGAGCGGAATCCTTGACCCTTCCGAACTCTGCAAATATCCGCATAAAATTTTCCTGAATTACTCGGTCCGCTTCCTTGTCTCTGTTTCCGACCTTCTGTTCAAACTCCTTGTATTCGGCAGTGTGTCCCCACTTTTCCTTGGCCTGCTTTGCGTACTCATCCATTTTTTTCGTGTCAAATACCGAAAAATCCATTTTCCTCACTCCTGTCAATTGTATTTCACGGGCAAATTCAATCAAGTTCTCCAGATGCTCTTTTTTTAATGTAAGCAGCGTAATCTGCTGCTCCAAAGCCAGAGTCCTGTCAAAATCCGGTTTGGATATAATTTCCTTGATTTCTTTGAGAGGAAATTCCAATTCCCGAAACAGTAAAATCTGCTGCAGTGTCTCCAGCGCCGTATCGTCATACAGCCGGTATCCGGATTCCGTGTACCGGGACGGCTTCAGCAAATTGATTTTGTCGTAATATTGCAAGGTGCGTATACTCACCCCGGTCAGTTTACTAACCTCGTTTACCGTCATCATTTTGGGTTCCTCCTTCCGTGTAAGTTCAGCATAGACTATTACGTTAGGTAGGAGTCAAGAGAAATTCTAAATTTTTTTTCTGTTCACCGTAACAGTTCGTAATAATTCAGACAGGACGCTGAACCGTTGGGAGAATGCACACAAAACGCGGAAAGAATGCGTTTTGGCGCCCGCATGTCTCGCAACATCGCACAGAGACGCGATTTTGACTTCGCGGAAGGGGCAGTCTGAACCGTTACTGTTCACTCCGTCCATAGAGGCTTATGTACGGAAGCCGCAAGAACAGCGGTTTCTCCTATGGATTTTTGTGTAATGTCCTAAATGTCTTCAGAAGCAATTCCACTGATGGAATAAATTTTTTCCACGGAAATCTCTGTTCCGTCCGTAAAAAGTATACTGCGGTTATACGCATCCACTTTTTGGACTCTGCCCTGAAAATTCACATAAGCACCGCCGGATTTATGCGGATCCGGGCAAAAATATATAATCTCTATCTCCGGTCTTTGGTGTTGGCTCTCTTTGACCAGCCGGAGATACTCGTCCAACTGCTCCTTCCTGCTCTCGTCCAGTTCCACAAAGGCATCCGTCAATCTCTCCGTCTCCCGGATAGCCGCACTGTGGGCGGTAAGTGCGGCAAAAGGAGAAAACTGCGCCGCACGGTCTAAAAGCGGCATCCGGGGATGACCGGCAGATATAGGATGGGGCAGGCCGATTATATCATCGTATTTGTGTTCCTCTGTAAAGTTCATTCCTGCTGCCTCTTTCTATCTACTCTTTCTTTTTTCATTTTTATACCCCCTTGCATGCCTCTGCACGCGTACCAATCAATATTTGGGAGTTTACTTCCAAACTTATACCCATCTGTGTGCTGCGGCACGCACTCAAATCAATAGTTGAAAGCTCTTTTCCGAACTCTTCTCACACTAACCTCCATGATTCCGCTCTGCGGAATCTCAAATCATAATGTAAAATGCCATGTTTTGGGCATTTTTCTAACTGCTTCAGCAGTTTGGGAAACTTAATACTTCTTCGCGAAGCAGCCCTTGCTGCGAGTGAAAATTGCCGAAGGCAATTAGAAGCACTTTTCACGCTAACTCCCATATGCCCGCTTTGGCGGGCACTCAAATCAGGATTGTGAAATGCTCTTTTTCACACTATTTTTGTGTCATTGCTTTTCCGCCCGGCCACAGGAAACGTTTACTCCCCTTCTCCGCATTCTTCTTTTCCAATCACTTTGGCCCATCCGGCCAATACCGCAAACACACTGCCTGCCAGAATTCTGCAGGTAAACTGCCAGTGTTCCTGAGAATGGTTCTGTGCCGCAAAATACCATGCAAGCGGATACAGCGCCAGCAGAATGTATGGCACACCTGCCGGCAACCTCTTCCGGCCTCCTCTGTCCGATTTTAGGATGTCCCGTAACAGCATAATCAGTATCACCACTGCAAGTATGCCATAACACCCGTTGCCGTAAGCTCTTATATTTTCCAGAATCACATTGAAAAATCCGCCTATCCGCGTATATCCTTCCGCAGAATCCGTTCTGGCCGTCAAAGTATTTAGGGCGTCCTTTATGGCCGAACTGCCTGTGAGCAGATCCGTAAGCAGCCATTTTGATGCCCATAATCCAATATATCCATAAAACCACCGCGCACTGCAGCTTATCATTTTGCGTAGATTGCCGCCCATATCCTTCCCGTGAAAATATAGAAATACACATAAGGGATAAACCAACGTAATCAACGGATACGTCAAAAAGTCAAAATAAGCCGTCGCCATACCGATCATCAGGAAAAATTCCCCATATATGCCCTTCCTGTCAAAGGCTCCGTCATACTTTAGCTGCGCCAAAAGCGCCATAACCATAATATAGAAGCAGATGCTCAAGGAAAGGGACGCATATGTACTTACAAAAAACAAAAAGGGAAGGGATATCAGGAACGCCCTTGCAAGCATATATGCTTTTTTCCTGCATAATTGTATTACAACGCTGCCCGCCAGCATCAACTGTACGGCAGAGTTCAAAAGCCTGATTGTATTAAAAGACGTCAATAATAAAAGCGGCTTCAATACCATCAGATATCCGTGCCAGTATCTGGAATACTCTGTTTCCCGCGGCTGGGGTATGTTCTCCAAATAATCCTTCAGCGAATACCCCGGCCACCAGCCATCCTCCGTTTCACAGGATTCACTGCGGTACATATTCAGTACTTGATCCAGTATACCGTGGTTGTCCGATACATAAATAGCATGTTCCAGCATCAGGCAGTCCGTAAAATTTCCCGTTAATGTGGGTAGATAGCCCTCTATTAAAATCTCATCCTCAAACTCTTTTTCTATCATGTCAAGGGACCAATATACATGCTTCCGCATGGGGTCTGTGGGCAGCAAATGTACCAATAATAGCGCTATAAGCCCCAGTACTGCCCCCAAAAACACCAGCACCGAATCCTTTATGATAGTGTGAAAAATTGCCTTTTTATTCATTATGTTTTCTCCCGGCACAATCTTATTCGTCATGTAATATAATATCAGGGTCCAAATGCCAGAGAATCCGATGCAAGGCGGACTTCATGCCTTATGGCCTCCTATCTGACGGTTGCGTTCCATGGCCGTAGCTCCCTCTTGAAGATCCGTTCCCTTTAAGATGGCATTTTTACCGTACTTCTTTTTTACGGACAGCATTGCTTCCTGAAGCCTGCGCTCTTTGGCCAGCTTTGCGTCCTCCGCTTCCTTCTCCTTTTCCAATGCCCCATAGTCCGTAAATAACTCCAGCTGCTCAAAGTGTTCCGTTCCCCTGCCTTCCTCTTCATCCGTCACATGGCCGGCCGCCACCGTCACCCGCCTAACCAGCAGATTCCGGTTTACAATGCGCTCATACAACTCTATAACCGCATCCGTGATAATCCGGGTGGAAGAAGTTCTGCGGGGCAAATTGACGGTTCCGTGGGCATGTTTGGGAATCTTTCTCCCATAACGGTCCGTTGTAATCTCTCCCTGATAGCTGCTTTTCTTTTTGGGATCCGCAAGATTGCCAATATCATAACCGACGGTGAGTATCATTTGGTCTGTGGTGAACTTCTTCTCCACAAGGTCTAATACAAGCTGCTCCGTCATTTCCCGGACAATCAGCCTTCCTTTATCGAAATCATAAGGGTGCTGCAGCACTTGACCCGAACTGACGCTATTGGTTTCCGGTTTATATGCTTTGATCAGATCCATGGTGACAGGTTCCCATCCCCATGCGTGATCTATCAGAAGCTCTGCGTTAATGCCGAATAGTTTGTAGAGAAGGTCTTCATTATAGTAATCCCCTGCTCCCCCCAAAGAGCAGCGTGCAATATCCCCCATGGTAAACAGGCCGGCTTCTTCCAGCTTTCTCCGGTAGCCTTGCCCCACCCGCCAGAAATCCGTCAGCGGTCTGTGGTTCCACAGTTGTCTGCGATAACTCATTTCATCCAGCCATGCGATCCGGACACCGTTTTCATCCGGAGTGACATGCTTTGCCACAATGTCCATTGCCACCTTGCATAGGTACAGATTTGTCCCGATTCCTGCAGCGGCCGTGATGCCCGTAGCATCGTAGACTTCTTTTATCATTTTGGAAGCCAATTGTCCCGCCGTCATCCGGTAAACAGACAGGTATTGTGTCACATCCATAAAAACTTCGTCAATGGAGTAGACATGGATATCTTCCGGGGCAATATACTTCAGGTAAATATTATAAATAATTGTACTGTATTCTATATAGAAGGCCATACGGGGCGGAGCAATAATATAGGATACTTCCAGCTCCGGATGTCCCTGAAGCTCGGCAGTATAGCAGGAGGAACCTGTAAATTGCCCGCCGGGCGCCCTTTTCCTGCGCTCCCCATTCACCTCTTTCACCCGCTGTACCACTTCAAACAATCTGGCTCTGCCGGAAATCCCATATGCCTTTAAAGAGGGGGACACGGCAAGACAGATGGTCTTTTCCGTCCTTGCGGCATCCGCTACCACAAGATTTGTGGCAAGAGGATCCAACTGCCGTTCCACACACTCTACGGAGGCATAAAATGATTTTAAATCAATTGCTATATAAACTCTCTGCTTTCCGTCCATACAGTTCTTCCTGCTTTTCTTCCTTTTGATCCCGTCCCCGATGTATTTGCAGCCCAGTCAGTTTTGTCCGTCTGCAAAAAATCAGCAATATATCACCATTGTCATTTTCAACACAATATTGGATATCAATTATTATAGCAGAAAATCCGTTCGATTATCATATATTTTATACAAATTTAATTGCTTTTTTGTTTTTATTATAATATACTTACCCTTACAAATCGATTTAAATGCTTCGCCATTGAAGCATTCTAATGGTAATTCACCAAATTTTACCACATTCAATAGAATAACGGGACAGGATCCGTCCTCTTGAAAGGAGATTCAATGACCACAAATGATAGTACCACCATTTTAAATACCAAGCTGCGGGACAGCAACAGCAAAATCATTTTTGACGAACCCATTCTTTGCGCCCAGTTCCTTCGGGACTATATTGAAGATATTCCTCTATTGAAAAATGTCCGGCCGGAAGACATTGTGGATGTGTCCGAACAATATGTACATCTCTTTTCCGAAGAACGCAACTCCGACCGGGTGAAAAAGGTACACATAAAAAATGGTACACCGTTTTTTCTTGTTTCTCTTATTGAACACAAAACAAAAGTGGAGTATAATGTAACCATGCAGATATTCCGCTACATGATTTATATTTGGGAAGCCTACGAACGAGAAGAAGAAAAACAGAAAAAAGGCATTTCCAAGCAAAAGGGATTCCGGTATCCCCCCATCCTGCCCATCGTATATTATGAAGGAAGGCAGGAATGGACCGTTCCTTTGGATTTTAAAAGCCGCATAATCGAAGGCGACACTTTCGCAAAATATGTTCCCGACTTCCGCTATTATCTGGTTCCCTTGCGAAAATATAGTGACAGAGAACTTTTGGACAGAGAAGATGAAATCTCGCTGATTATGCTGATCAATAAGCTGCAAGAAATGAATGACATATCTTCCTTTCGTTCATTACCCAAAGAACAATTGGATGCAATCCTGAAAGATACCCCTGATCATATAGTGGACATTATAGCGGATATGCTGCTGGCTTTTCTGTTAAAATCAAATGTTTCCGCCAACGAAGCGGAAAAAGTAGTGGGAAAAGTAAAGGAGAAGAATATGGGACAGCTATTTGCGGATATGGAACCAATAGACATTCAGGCAGAGCAAGCAAAAATCCGGATACAGAAGAAAGAAATTGATACCGAGCGGCAGGAAATTCAAACTCAGAGACAGGAAATTCAAACTGAACGGCAGGAAATTCAAACTCAGAGGCAGGAAATTCAAACTGAACGGCAGGAAATTCAAACTGAACGGCAGGAAATTCAAACTGAACGGCAGGAAATTCAAACTGAACGGCAGGAAATTCAAACTCAGCAGCAGGAAATTCAAATTGAACGGCAAAAACTAGATGCTCAAAAACGTGAGTTGGAACTTATGAGACAAGAAATACTGGCAGAAAAAGAAGCTCTTATAACAATCCGGAATCAATAGCGGCCATTCATTAAATTGTCATCATTTCTTTCTGGATTTCTGCGAAACAGCCAAAAGCCTGATTCTCAGGCTTAGCTGTTTCGCAGAAAAACACCGGAAGCGGGCGTTTTTATCCGGACTTGAAATTCCAAAGAACGGAATCATGGAACCTTAGCAGTTTGGGATTATAAGACGAAGCAGAACGGAACCCAACACGCCACCGGCTCCAAAAAATGCTATGCCTAAACTGCCGCATCTCTTTTTAGGTATAGAAAACCATATGCAGGAAGCTCCACATTCACTGCTTCCATTTTATCACCGGATATCATATCTCTATAAATACCGTCTGTTTCCTGAATCCGCGCCGTTTTATCATACTCGCTGAAATTAAATATCCCAAGGATTTTCTCGCCTTCGTAGTGCCTCGCGATACATAGCAGGCCGGCATCAAAAGTATCAATCGTCCATGTGTCCGCCTGACAGACAAACACCTTTTCTGACTTTCGGATTTTTTCCAATCGGTTCAATCCGTTAAAAATCCTGCCCGGTACACTGGTTTTATCCTGAATCTGTTCTGCCAGCTTCCAAGGAAAAGCTCCCCGGTGAATATAGCGGGAATCATCCGCCTTATCGGCATCCTTCTTATATGTATAATCATTCAGCTGCCCGACTTCATCGCCGCTATACAATACGGGGATTCCGGACTGCATAAACATATAAGCGTGAAGCATGACATCCAGACGGAGGGCCTTTTCCACAGCCTCTGTATTTTGTGTAAGCTCGGCTGTTTCCAAACCACACATGGAAGCTGTCGTTCCGCAGAAGCGGGCATCTCCCGTCACAGGATCCGCATTATACAGCTCTCCCCGGCTGTTGCTTGCACCCTCAAGACCCTGAAAATAATTGTTCAAGTATTGTTTATGAGAACGCTCTTCCATTCCCTCACTGCGCAAAGTATCATAATCCAATCCCCATCCGATATCATCATGGCAGCGCAGATAGTTTAAGAATATGTAATCCTTTGGCAGACTGCTCACAATATCCAGCTGCTTCTTCAATAGGCTCACATCTCTGACAGCCACCGTATGCCAAGTTGTGGCCATCGTAGTCACATTGTAAAGCATGTGGCATTCCGGCTTTTCCACCGTACCGAAATAAGGCGCCACCTTCTCCGGCTCCATAACCACCTCCCCCAAAAGCAGCACGCCCGGACAGACAATTTCACAGATCATACGCATCATACGCACAATTGTATGTACCTGCTTCAGATTCCGACACTGTGTATTCAATTCCTTCCAAATATACGGAACCGCATCCAGCCGGACAATGTCAATTCCTTTGTTTGCCAAAAACAAAAAGTTATACATCATTTCATTAAAGACCCGCGGATTCCTGTAATTCAAATCCCATTGGTAAGGATAAAAGGATGTCATTACATAATGCCCCGAATCCGGCAGCCACGTAAAATTCCCCGGAGCCGTCGTGGGAAATACTTGGGGTACTGTCTTTTCATACATTTCCGGAATGGCTTGGTTGTCAAAGAAGAAATAACGGCTCATATACTCGCCGTCCCCTTGCCGCGCCTTTTTAGCCCACTCATGCTCCTCCGATGTATGATTCATCACAAAATCCATACAGATATTTATGTTCTTTCTGTGGCATGCGGCGGCAAGCTGCTCCAGATCCTCCATTGTGCCCAGTTTTTCCTGTACCTTCCGGAAATCCGATACCGCATATCCTCCGTCGGATCTCCCTTTGGGGGTCTCCAGAAAAGGCATCAGGTGAATATAATTTACATTACTTTTCTCAAGATAATCGAGTTTAGCCTTCACACCGGATAGATTGCCCGCAAAATTATCAATGTAAAACATCATGCCAAGCATGTCATTCTGCCGATACCAGTGAGGATATTCTTCACGCAGCCTATCCCGCTTTTTTAACTCTCCAGCCCTCTCCCCGTAAAATCGGGACAGATTATCACACAATTCGGCAAACATAGAGCCGTTATTATACAACTCCATATACAGCCAGCGCAGTTCGTCATGATGACGCTCCAACCGTCTACGATAGATAGAATCCTGTTTTTCTGTTTTCGCCATATTTTCCACCCTTTCAAACTGCCGCAAAGGCGGTATAAATGCTCCCGCCTCGTTACCGGCAAAACAGCATACTTCAAAAAAGGCCTCTTATTCATCCTTCTTCCACAGGAGTAATTTTCAGTTTATCCATATCATCCATCATTTGGTTACAGCGGATGTCGATGACAGGACCTCCGGTGCCTTCAATATATTCTCTGGTAATGGTAACACGCCCGATATTATCATCCTTGGGAATTTCATACATAATATCCAGCATAAATTCTTCAATGATGGAACGAAGCGCCCTCGCACCTGTCTCCCGCTTCATGGCCTTTTCCGCAATGGCCTCCAGCGCACCCTCCGTAAATTCCAGTTTTACCTCATCCAATTCCAAAAGCTTCTGATACTGCTTTAAAATAGCATTCTTCGGCTCCTTTAACACCTGTATCATCATTTCCTTGGAAAGACCCTCCAAAGTATAAATAATGGGCAGACGTCCGATAAACTCAGGAATCATACCAAATTTCCTGATATCCTCCACCGTCACCTTGGATAAAATATTCTTATCCTTATTATACTTGTCCTTTAACTCGGAATTAAATCCGATAGAAGCCGTCTTAGTCAGGCGTTCTTTGACAATATCCTCTAAATCGGGAAATGCTCCTCCGCAGATAAACAAAATATTGCGCGTATTGACTGTGGCGAGGGGCACCATGGCATTCTTACTGTTGGCTCCCACGGGAACCTCCACCTCTGCGCCCTCCAGCAGCTTCAGCATTCCCTGCTGCACGCTCTCACCGCTGACATCCCGGGAATTGGTGTTCTTCTTTTTGGCAATCTTATCAATCTCATCTATAAAAATAATTCCGCTCTCGGCCTTCTCCACATCATTGTCCGCCGCAGCCAGCAGCTTGGACACTACGCTTTCAATATCGTCGCCGATATATCCTGCCTCCGTCAGAGATGTGGCATCCGCAATGGCAAGGGGCACATCCAAAAGTCTTGCCAGTGTCTTTACCAGATAAGTCTTACCGCAGCCCGTAGGCCCTATCATCAGCATATTGGATTTTTCAATCTCGATTTCGTCCATGGTGTTGGTGGCAACACGCTTATAATGATTGTAGACAGCCACGGAAATTACCTTTTTGGCATGTTCCTGCCCCACTACATACTCGTCCAAACTGGCCTTAATCTTATGAGGTGCAGGAATATCCTTAATATTGAGAACCGGCTGTACGCCTTCCTTCTTTTTCTTCTTTTTCAGCTTCTGCTTGTTAGGGATGCCGCCGTCACCCTGTAAATCCGCCAGATTTACGAAGCTGATATTCGGAAAACCTCCCTGTTTGCTGAGTTGATCCAATTCGCTTTGAAAACGGGGATCATGAAGCATCCCCTGATAGTCAAACTGGCTCACCGTCTCCATAGTCTTATGCATACAGTCATTACAGACACAGATATTATTGGGCAGCTTAAACATTTTTCCCGCCTTGCTTTCCGGTCTGCGGCAGACAAAGCACACGTCTTCATAATCACTGTTCTTATTTTCCTCTTCGGTTATAATTTTCTTTTCAGAAGTTGTATTATCATTTTCATTATAATTGT